>Ga0316193_10000582_pt1 | contig 23138 bp, 17 predicted proteins | sample MerIslsedime2_MG_FD_207735 | JGI IMG/M metagenome (GOLD analysis project Ga0316193, IMG submission 207735) | Coastal sediment microbial communities from Maine, United States - Merrow Island sediment 2 | ecosystem: Environmental > Aquatic > Marine > Coastal > Sediment | place: USA: Maine... | reverse complement strand
GCTGGGCACGCGTTGGCTGGTCTATGCGCTGGTTCTCGGCGGCATTGGTGCCGCTGCATACGGCCGGCTTATTAATCCAATTTCAGAGCTATTCGATGGCGTAGGCCAGGAACTGGTAAACGCGGGGTTGCAGTACGCGGTATTTGCAGCGCTTGCCGTCACTGCGTTTCTCACCGCACGGCAGCGAGGCAAACCCTGTGCTAACGACTCCATGCTGCCGACGTTTATGGCGATCTCAGTGGCACTGGCGATTACTCGCGAGGGCTCGGAGATCCTGATTTACGTATCAGGCTTCGTACAGATGAGCGATGTCCTGTCGAGCGTCGCGCTCGGGTCACTTGCCGGCGCTGCCATCGGATTCAGTGTCGGCGTGCTTTTCTACTATTTGCTGCTCGCGATGGCACCACGGCATGCACTCGCGTTGTCGCTCGTGCTGCTCGGCCTTGCTGCATCCGGTATGTCGGCACAGGCAACGGGTTTACTGATCCAGGCAGACTGGATTTCGGTTGCTGGTCCGATCTGGGATTCTTCCGCATTTATTGCCGAGGACTCGCTGACCGGTCAGTTGATGTATGCCCTGATCGGCTATGAAGCATCTCCGTCCGCCACCGAAGCAGGTATTTATGCCGCCAGCGCCGGAGTCATGGCAATATCTGTAGTCATCGGATTGACATGGTTCTCCAAAAGCCCCAACGACTAATCGTGAAAGACCCCAGATCCCGAATGGCTCGCGTCGCGGTCGCCTTCATGCTGGTGCCGCTTTCAGTACTCGCCGACGGCATCGTCGTCGACCGCGTTTACGACCCTTACGTGCAGCCACTCGAGACCGAGCTTGAACTGCGTTCGATTCTTCAGTCAGACGATGATTTCGGCGACGTGCAAAAGCACTTCTTCGGTATTGGACGCGGCTGGACCGACCGCTGGGCCACCGAATTTTATGCTATCGGTATCAAGAACGAAGGCGAGAGCATTTCCGTCGAGGCCTACGAACTGGAGGTCAAATGGCAGCTCACCGAGCAAGGTGAGTTTGCGTTTGACTGGGGCATGGTATTTGAGCTTGAGCGCGAGGTTCAGGCTAGCGTGTGGGAACTGTCCGGCTCGCTGATCGCGAGTCGTGACTTTGGTCAGTGGACCGGCATTGCCAATGTCGGCCTGATATATGAGTGGGGTTCGGGCATCCAGAATGAAATCGAAACAGCGCTGCACGTGCAAACGCGCTATCGGCTTAAGGAAACGTTCGAGCCGGCAATCGAGTTGCATATGGGACAGGACACCGTTGCTTTAGGCCCTGCAATCATCGGTCTGGGTCGCCTGTCGCCCGGTAAGAAAATTCGCTGGGAGGCCGGCATCTTTTTTGGTCTCGACAATCAAAGCCCGGACCAGACCATCAAACTGAATTTCGAGTTTGAGTTTTAGGCGACGTTAGTTCTACGTCGGCTGGAATTGGGCGGGCTCCTGTTTCGCCATGTGCTCGCAGGTTTGCCAGCGTAACTCAATGAGCTCCTGCGCACTCTTCAGCAGCTTTTCGGCTACTTCCGGATTTGTGCGCGCGAGTATGCGATATCGATTCTCGTTGTAGGCGTAATCCTTGAACGGGATACTCGGTCGCGGTGAGTCGAGCACAAATGGCTTCTTGCCGGCTGCCCGCAATGCCGGGTTGTATCGAATCAACGGCCAGTATCCGCTTGCAGTTGCAAGGTTCTGTTGTGTGAGACCATTTGCCATGTCATAGCCATGCGCAATGCAATGGCTGTATGCGAGGATCAATGACGGACCGTCGTACTCTTCAGCTTCGCGCATGGCGAGCAACGTCTGTTGCGGGTTTGCGCCCATGGCAACCTGCGCAACATAAGCGTTGCCATAGGACACCGCCTGCATAGCCAGGTCTTTCTTGCCGATGCGTTTTCCAGCGGAAGCAAACTTGGCCGACGCGCCAAGGGGTGTTGCTTTCGACATCTGCCCGCCCGTGTTCGAGTACACCTCCGTATCAAGCACGAGTATGTTGATGTTGCGGCCACTTGCCAGCGCATGGTCGAGACCACCTGCGCCGATATCGTATGCCCAGCCATCCCCGCCTACCAGCCAGATACTGCGACGTACCAGGTGATCAACGATCGACAAAAGTGCCGCCGCATCCTCATCGCCGTCCTCGCCTACCTTCCGTATCAGGCGGCTCTTGAGATCGGCAACACGTGCGCGTTGAGCACGCAGTTCGCTGCCGACGCGCTGCCGCGCATTGACGATCTCGTCCGCAAAGTCCTCACCGATTCTCGGCGCCAGCTTCCTGACGAGATCTTTCGCCAGTTCCATGTGGTGATCTGCAGCGATTCGCATACCCAGCCCGAACTCGGCATTGTCTTCGAACAAGGAGTTCGACCAGGCGGGTCCGTTGCCCTCGGCATTCTTGGTCCAGGGTGTCGTCGGCAGGTTGCCACCGTAGATCGATGAGCAGCCGGTTGCATTGGCAACGATTAATCGCGGTCCAAACAATTGCGATAGCAAACGCACGTAAGGAGTTTCACCGCAGCCGGCACAGGCTCCGGAGAACTCGAACAGGGGTTCGAGGAACTGGGCGCCGCGTACGGACGAGAAATCAACCTTGGCGCGATCGTTGTAAGGCAGTGTTTCAAAAAACTGAATATTCTCGAGCGACTCCTCCAGCAAGGGCTGCTTGTCGGTCATGTTGATCGCACGAACGCCATCCTCGTCCGGACTCTTCACCGGGCACGCCTCAACGCAGAGGCTACAGCCCGTGCAATCCTCGGCATAGACCTGAAGGGAGTATCGCGTTTCAGGAAACCCGCGCGCTGTTATGGCGGCCGACGGGAAGTGCTCGGGCGCGTTCTCGAGTGCAGCTTCGTGGAAGAACTTGGCTCGGATAACGCTATGAGGACAAACGAAACTGCAGTTACCGCACTGGATGCACAGGTCTTCACGCCACGCCGGTACCGTGTCGGAGACATTACTCTTTTCCCACTGCGTAGTGCCGCTCGGATAGGTGCCATCCACGGGCATTTTGCTGACCGGTAGATCGTCGCCATGGCCACGCATCATTTGCGCCGTGACTTCCTGCACAAAGTCGGGCGCCTGCTCGGGCACGACCATGTCCATCGGCCGGTCGCCGATTGGGGACTTCGGGATCGCTACCTCGTGCAGGTGATCAAGCGCTGCATCGACCGCTGCGAAGTTTTTATCAACGATTGCCTGGCCTTTCGAACGATACGTCTTATCAATCGCTTTCTTGATTTGTTCGATAGCCTCGTCGCGCGGCAAAACTCCGGACAGTGCAAAGAAACACGCCTGCATCACTGTATTGATGCGCTTGCCCATGCCTGCTTCAAGCGCCACGCTGGTCGCGTCGATGACATGCAGATGAATGCCGCGTTCGACAATGATTTCCTGCACTGGTCGCGGCAACTCACTCCACACCTTATCGGCTGGATATGGACTGTTCAGCAGGAAGACTGCCCCGTCGGCGGCATGCCGCAGGACCTCGATCTTTTGCACGAGGTCGAACTTGTGGCAAGCGATGAAGTTTGCCGACTGGATCAGGTACGGAGCGTGAATCTCGTCGGGGCCGAAACGCAGATGTGACACGGTCCGTGACCCGGACTTTTTCGAGTCGTAGACAAAATAGCCCTGGCAGTAGAGATTGGTGTTCTCACCAATAATCTTGATGCTGTTCTTGTTGGCACCCACGGTGCCATCTGCACCGAGTCCGAAGAACAGCGCGCGCGTGGCATTTTCGCTTTCGATCTGAAAGCTCTCATCGTAGTCGATGCTCAGATGCGTGACGTCATCATTGATACCTACAGTGAAGTGACGCTTTGAGTTGGGCTTCGCAAGCTCGTCGTAGACGGCTCGTACCATCGCCGGCGTAAATTCTTTGGACGACAGACCGTAGCGTCCGCCAATGACCTTGGGCATCGACGCCCGCGCACCATCACCAACCGCTTCGGCTAAAGCTGTAATGACATCCTGGTACAGCGGCTCGCCACCTGCACCGATTTCCTTGGTGCGATCAAGCACCGCAACCGACTTCACGGACTTGGGCAGCGCCTGTAACAGGTGTTCCGCCGAGAACGGTCGGTAGAGTCGCACGTTGATCATGCCAACGCCTTCGCCGGGCAAGGCATCGATGGTCTGCATGACCGTGTCCGCTCCCGATCCCATCAGTATGATCACGCGATCCGCGTCAGGGTCGCCATGGTAGTCGAAAAGATGGTACTGACGACCTGTGATGCCAGCGAAACGATCCATGGTGTCTTGCACGATGCCTGGCGTCGCGATGTAAAAGCTGTTGACGCTCTCACGGCCCTGGAAATAGACGTCCGGATTCTGCGCCGTACCGCGGATGAACGGGTTGTCCGGGTTGAGTGCACGTCGACGATGCGCGTACACCAGCTCGGAATCGATCATTGCCCGCATTTCATCTTCGGACAGTTCATCGATCTTGGCCACTTCGTGCGAGGTTCGGAAGCCGTCGAAGAAATGTATGAACGGCACGCGTGCCTCGAGCGTTGCCGCATGGGTGATCAGCGCCAGGTCCTGGGCCGCCTGCACCGAAGATGCCGCGAGCAAGCCAAACCCGGTCGTACGCGCAGCCATGACATCCTGGTGATCACCGAAAATCGACAACGCCTGTGCCGCCAGCGATCGCGCAGCAACATGGAAGACGGCCGAAGTCAGTTCGCCGGCGATCTTGTACATGTTGGGCAGCATCAGCATCAGGCCCTGCGATGCGGTAAACGTTGTCGTCAACGCGCCAGTCTGCAGCGCACCGTGTGCTGTGCCTGCGGCGCCACCCTCGCTCTGCATCTCGATGATATCGGGTATATGTCCCCAGATATTCGGTTTGCCGGATGCCGACCACACGTCCGCCGACTCGGCCATCGGCGACGACGGCGTGATGGGATAGATGGAGCAGATCTCGCTCACTGCGTATGCAACGCGCGCAACTGCCTCGTTGGCATCAAAGGTGCGTTTGACGGTCATGATACCTGCGCCTGCTCCGGTTCATCGATCATCTCGATGGCATGGCACGGGCACTGTTCAAAACAGGTCGCGCAGCCAGTACACCGGTCGAAGTCGAACTTGTAACGCTTACCTGGCCCAAGCTTGATGATTGCGTCTTCGGGGCACGCGCCCAGGCAGCCGTCACATTCGAAGCAGTTGCCGCAGGACAGGCATCGGCGCGCCTCGAACAGTGCATCGGCTTCAGACAGGTTGCGCATAATTTCATCAAAGCCGGTCTGGCGATCATTAACCGGCAGGCGCTCCTGCTCAACCTGCGCTGCCGCGGTGCGATACCAAAGATGCAGCTTGTCGTGACCAACGATAGCGTGGCGCGGTGCACGTGTGTATTTACTGTCTTTGAGGAAGGCATCGATATGCCGAGCTGCATGCTTGCCATGACCGACGGCAATAGTGACTGAGCGATCACTCGGCACCATGTCACCGCCGGCAAAAATCCCTTTATGACCCGTCATCATGTTGTCATCGACGACGACAGTGTGATCCCACTGGAATTCGATACCCGGAACCGACTCGAGGAACCCGGTGTCTGTATCCTGACCGACTGCGAGGATCAGTGAGTCTGCCTCCAGCGACTCGAACTTCCCAGTCGGCTGTGGCTTGTTGTTCTCGTCGAGTTCCATGATCTCGACTTTGAAGGTCGAACGATCAATCTCCTTGATCGTTCGTAGCCAGTTGATCTTGACGCCCTCTTCGAGCGCCTCGTCGGCCTCGAAGTCGTGGGCGGGCATGCTGCTGCGGTCGCGACGATAGATGATCATTGCTTCGTCGACGCCGAGCCGCTTGGCGGTGCGCGCCGCATCCATTGCCGTGTTTCCACCACCATAAATGGCGACGCGACGACCAAGTTTCGGCATCTCGCCTCCCTTGGTGCTGCCGAGGAAGCTCACGGCATCAAGAATCTTGCCGGCTTCACGCGTCGGAATATCGATCTTCTTGCTGATATGGGCGCCAACCGCGACAAACACTGCATCGAAACCGCCCTCTGCCTTCTCCTTGAGGACATCATCGACACGATGATCGAGCGTGATCTTGACGCCGATATTCTCGATACGATCGATTTCGGCCTGCAATTCATCGCGCGGCATTCGATACGCCGGAATTCCGAAGTGAATCATGCCACCCGCAAAAGGCCCGGCTTCGCGAATCTCGACCTCGTGGCCCATCAGGGTCAGGTGATAGGCTGCGGACAGACCGCTCGGCCCGGCGCCAACAACCAGTATTTTCTTGCCACTGCTCGTGGTCGGTTTTTCAAACTGCCAGCCCTTTTCAAGCGCGAGATCGCCGAGGAAACGCTCTACAGCATGAATACTGACGGCACTGTCAGTGATCGCCCGGTTACAGACATCTTCGCAGGGGTGGTAGCAAACGCGACCGTGAATCGACGGTAACGGATTGTTCCTGACGAGTTCGCGCCAGGCGGCTTCGTGGTCACCGGCTTGCGCCAGCGCCAGCCAGGCCTGAATATTCTCGCCCGCCGGGCAGGCATCGTTACAAGGTGGCAGGAAATCAACGTAATCCGGCCTGCGGGTACGGAGTGCGCCCGTACCTCTATCGTGGCGCGTCAAATCCGCGCGTTTTGTCAGATCGTGTGTAGTCATAGCCCAAAATCGATACTAAGGATTAGGGAACCGCAGTAGCATCAGGATATCTACTAATATCAATAATCGCACGAATCACCGGAGTTGAATCTATGAAAGTTGCACTATTTGGGGGCACAGGCTTTGTCGGGGGATACCTCGTCAATACCCTGCTTGCCGCCGGCCACGAGCCCTCCGTTCTGATTCGCCCAGGCAGCGAAGACAAGCTTACAAGCCGCGAAAAGTGCCGAGTGACGGTCGGCGACATTTCCTCTGTTGACGCTATCGAGGCCACACTCGATGGTTGCGAAGCGTTGATATACAACATCGGCATCCTCAAGGCATTCCCGAGAAAAGGCATCACGTTTGAGAAACTGCACTTCGACGGTGTGCGGCGTGTAGTAAATGCAGCACAAAAGCTGAATGTCCGGCGTGTCCTCTTGATGAGCGCCAACGGCGTCAAAAGCCCTGGCACGCCATATCAGGACACCAAGTACCGCGCCGAGGAATTCGTACAACAAAGTGGCCTGGAGTGGACGATTTTTCGCCCATCCGTGATTTTTGGCGATTCAAACGGTCTGCAGGAAATCACAAATCAGCTCTATCGCGAACTCGTGAAGCCACCGATTCCCGCCGTTGCATTTCACACCGGCTGGAACCCCAAAGGCAACGGCGTTGTGATGTCGCCGGTTCATATTCAGGACGTAGCGGACGCCTTTGTAGGCGCGCTCTCAAACCGCGCAACCGTCGGCGAAACCTATGTGCTTGGCGGACCGGAGGTTCTTACCTGGGAACAGATGGTGCAGCGCATCGCCACTGCCGTAGGACGCCGCAAATGGATATTGCCGATGCCCGTTGGCCTGATGAAATTTGGCGCCACGTTGTTTGACTGGTTGCCGTTCTTTCCTGCGACTCGCGACCAACTTACAATGCTTGCTGAAGGTAACACCGCCGATTCGGCTGTGCTTGAAACCCTGATCAACAGACCACCGACAGCCTTTGTGCCCGAAAACCTGTCCTATCTATCCTGAGCCAATGGGTCGTGTCAGGTCTCTGTCTCGGTCGGCGGTATCTTCGTCGCCTGCCAGGCGACCACACGCCACTCGCCATCACGTTTCAAAAACGTACCGGTATTGAAGTAGTAGTCGACGGGCGAGTCATCATGCGGTGTCGCAACGAGTTTGAACGCAACGACGGCCGTATCGCCGTACCACTTTAACTGAACTTCCTCAGCCGAGTACACCGGACCAGGTTCACCGTCACTGCCTTCTTCTACGCCCTCAAACGAGGCCATGATCTCGGCCTTCGTTGTACGCGTGCCGCGTGACGACGTGTAGACGAGATCATCCGCCCAAAAACGCTCATGAGCAGACTCCACCCCCGCATTGGCGAGGAACTCGTCCAGCATCCCCAGAATTTCATCAGCATCACCGGCAAGTGCCGAACCCGATGCAAGCAATAGCGCTACTACTGCCAGCTGGAATTTTCTTTTCATCAACTTCCCTTTACCTGATCAGCCGCTGTACAAGGGACCAGTGTACAAGTAACTTGCCAGTTCGTTAAAGGAGACCTCATGTTCGAGTCCGGACACTACGCCGCGCCAGCAATCCTGATCCTGACGATTGGCATCAGCCTGCTCGGTATGTACAAAATTCCGGACATCATCAACAAGTTTCTGTTCCGGCCGTATTTCTTTCTGCGCGAGAAACAGTACGACACGATGATCATGAGCGGCTTCATACACGCCGACACCACGCACCTGCTCTTCAACATGATCACGTTTTTCTTCTTTGCCTTCCCCCTGGAGCAGTTTCTTGGCACAGGGAAGTTTGTGGCTTTGTATCTCGTGGGGCTCGTCGTAAGTCATACCTGCACCTGGTACAAGGAGCGCAACAACCCGCAGTATGCGTCGCTGGGGGCCTCCGGTGCGATCTCGGCTGTATTGTTCGCCTACATCGTCTATTTCCCGTCAACAATGCTGCTGGTCTTCTTCATACCAATGCCTGCCATGGTGTTCGCCTTTGTTTACGTAGGCTATTCCTGGTGGGCATCCAAAAACGCCAACGACCGTATCAATCACGATGCACATCTTTGCGGTGCCCTGAGCGGCCTGGGCTTCGTCGCAATGACAGATCCCGGTGCGTACTCCCGCCTGGTGTCGATGCTGATCGGCGACTAGTCGACAAGGCTCAGCGAATCGACCGCAATCCGGCCGTTCGGCGACAGGACGTATTTCTCAAACTGCCAACCAATATAGAAACTTCCCGTTTCATCCGGGTTTTCTGTGACCTTGATCTCGTCAGGGCTGACCCTGCGCCTCGTATGATCACTTAACAGCTTGGCGATACTCGGTTTTTCAGCGGCATATACGATATCCATGTCAGTCTCCTCATGGCATTCCTTTGTCACTCGCAGCCAGAGTAGTCCCGGGACGCTTAACGGCGACTGAAATTTTTGTGAATGGATCCTGAACCGATCAATGCGAATAAATAACATCCTCATTGCAACAAGTTTTCTGTGGCTGCTGGTGTCGTTCTGGAACCGAAACGACCTGCCCGGGAATATTGAGTATGTAAGCGAGATCGCGAACGAGCCCGAACAAACGGTGACGCGGGAAAAACCGTTTTACGCAACCGTCAATGACGTCGAGTACCTGATCGAGCCCGAGTACGCCTACGATCTCACGGGCATGATCGTTTCCTACCGACACCATGAAGGCAACAGCCGCATGCACCGGCAGGCCAACGATCATCTCAACATCGCGGATGTCTGTGTCGTTTGGGGCGACAACACAAAAAGCGAATTGCAGAAACTCGATTTCTGGAACGGTATCTTCACCTGCAATGTCTTTACGCGAGACATGCAGGCGTGGGAATCGTTCGATATGAATCAGTTGTCGAACAACCACCTGATATCAGATGATGACTTCATCCGCCGCCAGACAAGAAAAATCCAGATAGGTGACCAGATTAAGGTCCGTGGCTACCTGGCATCGTACTCCAACCCCAGCGGCGGCAGACGCGGCACGAGCACGACACGAACCGACACCGGCGATGGCGCCTGCGAAACTGTGTTTGTTGAATCGTTCAAAATTGTGCAGCCCGCAACGAGCTACTGGCGCATTTCCATGTGGGTATCGTTGTCACTGTTGTTGGCCGGCCTGTTCGCGCATTTCAGGCGACCCTATAAGCCCTACTAAAAAGGGCAGCCGAAGCTGCCCTTGCCCGCAAACATTTTTAGATGTCTTACTCGTCGCCTTCCTCTGTAGCATGGTAGTGGCCGATATCCGACTCGGACTCATCTATCGCGTCCTGGTATTCGCCCCACAGCGCACTGGCCGCTTCTTCACCGCCTTCCTGTTCAACCAGCGCTGCCCACCATTTGATATTGTCTTCAGTCCGATACCACTCCAGATCGGCCAGGCCACCTTCCAGGCTCCAAACAGCAAGTGAGTCCCACTCACCAGATTGAAGGTGAATGACCCCGAGTGGGCCCGATGTACCTGCCGCCTCGGTGGCTTTCATGAAATGCTCAGATATGATTTCCATTGCGCGTTCGCGCTTGCCAGGTTTGTATTTGATGTGAACGACGCGCACGTACTTCGCATCCTCACCCTGCGTTATCGGACCTTCGTCTTCCTGTGCCGACGCCGGAACTGCGAACATCGTGAGTGCCGCAGCAACAGCTAGTACCTTACCCCATTTGTTTATTTGCATCGTATAACCCCTTGATTCGTTATTATTTGTATTGCGGGTGCCTTTAGCATAAACAGTTACAGCCGAAACACAATTGAAATCAGGAGCTTTGCGGGAAGACGGGTACTCGCATGCGCCGGGAGTCGAGCGAAATGGGTGTCGACTTGTGCAGCGGAGTCTTTGTGGGACGGCCTACGAAGTAGCCTTGTGCAAGATCAACGCCGAGTTCTTCAAGCAGTGCCAGGCTTTCGGCATCCTGAACATACTCGGCAACCGTTTCCATGCCCGCTTCAGCACCAATCTCGGCGATCAGTTTGATCATCTTCTGGTCGACCGGGTTGTTCATCAGGTCCTCGACGAAAGTGCCATCGATCTTGATGTAGTCGAATTGCAGTTTTTGCAGGTAACTGAACGAGCTGTACCCGGTTCCGAAATCATCAAGTGCGAGCCGGCAGCCCATGTCCCGCAATGCGGCGATTTGCCGCTCTACATGCACAGGGTGACGTATGGCGAGACTTTCAGTGATCTCAAAAATAATGTCTTTGGGCTCGACCTTGTACTTTTCGAAACACGTTTCTATGTGGGCAACAAGGTCATCATTCTCGAACGCGTTGGCTGAAAGGTTAATCGAGAAACGCAGGTGTCGCGCCGGTACCGAGTACTTCGCGTGCGCCTTGGCGGCGTTCTCGATCATCCAGAAATCGATCTCTGTCATCAGGCCGAAGCGCATGGCGGACGGCAGGAACGCATCAGGCGACACCACGTTGTTGTCATCGCCACGAAGGCGTATCAGCACTTCGTGGTGAGTCGTCTCGCCGGTATGAATTCGATTGATAGGCTGGAAGCGAAGTTCGAACTCATCGTTATCCACTGCCCTGCGAAGGCGGTTCATCCAGCCAACGTCTGCCGTGTCCTTTTCCCGTCCATCGGCCGAGCCTTCAAACAATGACAAGCGATTTCGACCGGCGGACTTCGCCTCGCGGCAGGCGATATCTGACTGATTGATCAATTCGTCATAGTGAAGATTGTCACCCGTGATCATTGCCATGCCGATGCTGCAGTGGACATGGAACACGCGTTCGTCCTCGATGTGTGCCAAACGGCGCATATTCGAAAGAATCGTTTCCGCCGACGACGTTGCACCATGGATATCCGTACGGCGTACCAGTATTGCGAACTCGTCACCGCCAAAGCGGGCGACAACATCGTCCCGTCGTACGCTGCGGTCCAACTCGTCGGCGACCTTCCGGATCAGGCGATCACCCGCCGGATGACCACAGGCATCGTTGATGTATTTGAACTGGTCGAGGTCAACGAATAGCAATGCGCTGGTGTGTCCCTTGCGCATGACGCTGATGATCTCTTTCTTCAGTTCCTCGGTAAAACGGCGCCGATTGAACAGCCCCGTCAGGCTGTCGTGGTTTGCCATCTCAAGTAACTTGGCATCGCGCTCGCTTAACGCCGAGGCCGTGTTTTCGAGTGCCTCAACAATATCGGATATCTCGCGGTGCTCAGCGGGCTCAAACTTGACGCCCAGGTTACCCTTGGCAAGCTCCCTGATCGGTTCCTGCAAATCCGATATCGATGAAAGCGCTCGTTGCAGTGCACGTCGGCCGTAGGCTGCGAAGCCAATAAGCAGAGCCACCAGGATCATTATCGCACCCTTGATGTTCGCCAATAGTCGATCATGAAAGATAACGAAGTCGAGGTGTATGCCGACAAAGCCAAGCAGTTCGGTCCTGGTCTCGGCTTCCAGCGCTGCCGCGTCGAAGTCGAACAGCCCGTCATCAACGATGGACTCCGTCCAGACTGGCGCAATGATTTCGAACTGGCGAGGATTCAGAAAACTGCTGGTCATGACGTAGGGCTTTCGCTCACCAATCACGGCGACCGCGTCATCGAGCTTGTCGACGGTGAGATCTTCCGCGGCCCCAAGTGCATCGTGATTATCTACTGAGAACAGCGCTATGCCGTCTTTCGAGAAGTACGACACGCGATCAATCTCGGGGTAGCGTTCGACAAAACTCTCCAGCCTTATCCGCGCTTCCTCATCATTACTCAGATATAACGGCGCGCCCAGTTCATTGAGTTCTTCTGTCCACTGCAACGCCCATCGACCGTAGTTGTCCTGCAGTACCCATTGCCCACCCCAATAAAGGCTGGCGATTGCGAGGCCGCCGAACAGCGCGGCGCTCAGTACCTGGATTGACAGGATCTCATTGACCAGCACGCGCTTCGCAATAGTAGTTGGCTTGCGTTTGAGGCGATCACGGAGCCAGCCGTAGCGGCCGAGCACCCAGTCGCGAGCAGTAATGGCGACCGACATCATCGTTCGACCACCTGTATGGCACCGTTGGTTTCGACGCGGATTTCGGAAAGCTGGGTTATCGGGGGCAGTCCTTCGAGCCTCCCGGACTTGATTTCACGAATGACTTTTACAATCGTCCGGGCGATATCTTCGGCTACCGTGGTGATGCTGAGCGTTGCCCCGAGTTTCAACATCGACTCGCTCGGCACCGTCACCGGCACCTGCTGACGATTCGCATCATCGAGCATCTCTTGCAGGACTCGGCCACTCAGGATGCGGTTGTCCGGGAACAACCAGAAGCCGTCGATATCCCGAATCATGCGGCGGAAGAAATACAGCGTTTCCTGGTCGGAATGCGTAACCTGCACCCGCAGTTCAATCTCATGACGTTCCGCGGCACGACGCGCTTGTTCGATCAATTCGTCGTGGCCTTCACCGATGATGACGCCGACACGAACCAGCGTCGGGTCGATCTTCTTCCACGCGGCGATCTGGGCATCAAGTGGGGGTATGGCTGCGACACCTCGGCTGTTCTCTTTCAACAGGTCGTGGTCCTGGTGGTTGAATACCTGGCTGAAAATAACGGGCTTGTCCGCCATCGCCACGGACGACTGCGCAGCTCGCAGACCGATAGCCACGACAACGTCCGTATTCGAATCATTGATCCGGCGAAGGATACTGACCGGCGGCTGGCTGTCGTCGCCAAGATCGTATACCTCGTAGTTCTCAAGACGCTCGGCAAGCTCGACAGCCACATCCGCATAGGCCGGCTGATTGTTCGTAATAACGATTGCGACGCTCGGAAGTTCGAATTCCCAGGGCTTGCGGCTCAGAGGAGTGACGTCGATCGTTTCGAGCGGCGTCGTATCTACAACGACGACTGCGGGCGGTTCAACGGGCTGGGGCACGGCATCGGGATACAACGTGGAACATCCAGACAGCAGAATCCCCACGAGGATTACCGTATAAGCCGTTGATTTTGATACCCGCGAGCCGTTCCGTGGCATCCCGTTATCCCTTATGTTACATCGCCCTGGATCAGGCGCTGTTCAGACCGTCAGTGATCTCCTTATTTACCGCATTTGAACGCACAATACTGTGTCCCAGGTCGCTGCAATGTGCACGAACCTGAGCATGTGGAAAATTCCGACCAATTACGCCAATTGGCCGGCGATCGGCAGGCTCCGAATACGCTGGCCGGTGGCCGCGAAAATGGCGTTTGTCAGTGCCGGCGCAGCTGATGGAATGCCCATCTCACCAACCCCCGTCGGCACGTCGTCAAACGGCAGGATGTGCGTCTCGAAAAGACTCGGGACCATCGCAATTCGGGCGAGCGGATAGTCGTGGAAATTGCTCTGCTGCACCTGGCCGTCCTTCACCGTAATCTCCAGCCCGAGCGCCGTGCTCAGGCCATCGATGGTTCCACCCTGCAGTTGTGCATCGACGGCGTTCGGATGCACGGCAAGGCCACAATCAATCGCGGCAACAATGCGCTCAATTGTGAGCTTGCCATCGACCACCGTGACTTCCATGGCATGCGCAGCGTAACCGCCGAACGTGAAGTGCGTGGCGATACCAATCCCCCTGCCCTCGGGCAGGTCTTTGCCATAACCGATGCGTTCCGCAACGAACTTGACAAGAGTCGCCAGACGGCCGGGATTAAATACAGGGCCACCGTGCCCGGAATATTCAAGGTCACGCGACTCACCCAGCAAGTCGAGCCGCAGTTGCAAGGGATCCTGGCCGGTTTCATGGGCTATCTCATCGATGAAGCTCTGGATAACAAATGCATTTGCCGTGTGCGCCGGCGCTCGCCACGAACCGCGTGGCAGACCAATCGCATTATGGAAGTACTCCATACGAATGTTGTCGACAATACGGCGTGGGAAGTCATCAATGTACAGTTCAGCACCGAACAGGTTCTCGTCCGGCATATCTGGCCGGCGGTAGTACTTGCTGCCGCTCGCCAGTCGCTGCGCCCAGGCGATAAGCTTGCCGTCTCTGTCGACGCCCGCATGCATCTCGTGCAAGCCGCCAGGACGGTAGAAGTCATTCTTGATGTCGTCTTCGCGTGACCACTGCAACTTGATCGGCCAGCCTGTCTTCATAGAGATCATTGCGGCTTCTGCTACGTAGTCGTTCGTCAGCCGCCGACCAAAGCCGCCGCCTACCCGCGTCATGTCGACACGGATATTCTCACGAGGCAGGCCGGTTACGGCTGCTGCCGCGCGCGACGCCCCACTTGGCATCTGCGTAGGTGCAATGATGTGACACTCATCCGCCTTGACGTACGCGTAGCAATTTTGTGGCTCGAGCGGCGAATGGGAAACAAACGGCACGCGATATTGACGTGTCACTGTTGCCTCGGCCGCCGCTATCGCGGCATCGAAATCGCCATCGTCGAGAACAATCTGGCCAGGATTTTTGAGCATTTCTGCATTCTCTCGCCAGAATCTCACGCTGCTGTCCGTCGCGTTAGGACTCTCCTCCCAGTCGATCTTCAGCGCCGCGCGGCCTTTCATGGCAGCCCACGTCGATGTCGCAACGACTGCGATGCCGCTGGCGAGGATCAGGTAGGGCTCACCCGGACTGGGGCCGTCGATGCGCAGCACATCGAGTACACCATCCACTTCGCGTGCCGCCGTATCATCAAACGAGGCAACTTTCGCGTTGAGCACAGGCGCTCGCGCAATAACCGCGTAACGCATATGAGGCTGGTTTGTATCGACACCGTATTTGGCCTTGCCCGTGACAATATCGTGGGCATCGATCGTTTTACGATGCGTACCTATGATGCGGTAGTCGTCAACGGATTTAAGAGGTGTGGTGTCTTCCGGCATCGGCAGCGCTGCCGCATCGACGACCAGGTCGGCGTACGGAATCTCACTATTCATTGACGTGCAAACGACCACGCCCGGCTTGGTGCCGCACTGCGACTCCTCGACCCCGAGTCGTGCCGCTGCCGCTCGAATCAACTGACGACGTGCATCAGCACCGGCCTGGCGCATCAATTCCCAGTTGCTGGTAAGCCCGGTGCTGCCGCCAACACCCTGACCGCCCCCGTATTTCCAGGTATAGCCTTCAGCCGTCTTCACAATGCCCAGCGGCATTTGCCGGATGCTGACCTTATCCCAGTCGACGTCCAACTCTTCTGCAACCATCATCGGTAGCGCTGTGCGCAATCCCTGGCCAATCTCGGGTTCTTTCGCGCCGATGATGACGCTGCCATCGGCATTGATCTGCACAAAGTAGCCAATCGCACGTTCACCCTCCTCCTCCCGGGCGAACACGGGCAAGCCGACAACGAGGCTGCCTGCAATTCCGGTGCCGGCAATCAGCACCTGCCGACGAGTAACGCGGTACTTGCTGAGCACGGCGCTCACGATTCTTCTCCCGCCGTCAGTTCTGCAGCACGATGAATCGCCTTGCGAATGCGCACGTAGGTTCCGCAACGACAGATGTTGGTCACACCCTTATTGATGTCATCATCTGACGGGCTCGGGTTGTGTTTCAGAAAATCGACGGCAGCCATAATCTGCCCGGCCTGGCAGTAGCCGCATTGCGGCACATCGTTCTCAAGCCAGGCCTGCTGCACCGGATGCAGCTCATCCACAGACGGCGCTAGCCCTTCGATAGTGGTGATGTCGCGGCCGTCGATCGCCGCCACCGGCGTGATGCAGGAACGCTGCGCCGCACCATCAATGTGCACTGTGCAAGCGCCGCATTGCCCGACACCACATCCAAACTTGGTACCGGTCAAACGCAGGTGGTCACGAATGACCCACAACAGGGGCGTATCCGCGTCCCCTTCGTACGAAACTTCCTCGGAATTTATCTTGAACGACACCATGCTCTGCATCCCCTCCCGGCGTAAGGCTTCCCCGAAGGTCAATAGGACCAGATTTACGGCGAATGGTGCTAATCAATCCGATGAAAGGGTCTATTTCATCGACAAACCGTTTAGCCCTTCTGCCGTTCGATCCAGCGATCCACTTCGGCCTCGAGCACAAACAGCGGCAACGAGCCCGATGTCAGAACGAGGTCATGAAATGCACGAACGTCGAACTGGTCGCCGAGCGCTTCTTCAGCGCGATTACGCAGTTCGCGAATCTTGAGCTGGCCGATCTTGTAGGCCAGCGCTTGCGACGGGATTGCAATGTAGCGCTCAACTTCGGCGACGACATCGGTGTCCGTTATCGGCGAGTTCGATGCCATGTACTCGATGGCGTCTTCACGTGTCCAGCCGAGTGCGTGCATGCCCGTATCAACAACGAGCCGATTCGCACGCCAGATATCGCCAAACAGCGACCCAAAGTACTGCAACGGGTCGGTGTACATGCCGAGTTCCTTACCCAGTGATTCTGAATACAGGCCCCACCCTTCTACGTAAGCCGTATACCCGCCAAAACGTCGAAAGGCGGGCATGTCTTCGACTTCCTGCGCGATCGAGATCTGGAAGTGATGACCGGGATTCGCCTCGTGTATCGATAGCGACTCCATGAACCACTTTGGGCGCGCCGGCAGGTCGTAGGTGTTCACATAGAAGATGCCAGGGCGCGAGCCGTCCGGCGTACCGGGAAAGTACTGCGCGGCAGCCATGGACTGCGCTCGAAACGGCTCGACAGCCTTAATAACGTAGGGCGCTTTGGCCTTCACACCGAACAGCTTGTCGAGTGTCGGGTCGATGGTGTTTCGCAGTTCATCATAGGCAGTCAGGATTTCTTCTTCAGACTTGAAGTGATACTGCGTGTCAGTGCGCAGGTGCTCGAAGAACTCGGGCATCGTGCCTTCGAAACCGACCTCGTCCCTGACACGTTCCATCTCGGCGAAGATGCGCTCAGCTTCGCGCTTGCCAATCTCGTGGATTTCCTCAGGCGTGTAACCGGTGGTTGTCGTCTCACGCACCATGAACGCGTAGTAATCCTTACCGCCCGGACTGTCGGCCTGGCCGACTGTTTCGCGCGTGTGCTGCATGTATTCATCACTAATGTAGCCGTGCAGCTTGGCGTATGCCGGCACCAGCACATTCATGATGTGGTCCTCGTAGGCCGCCGTGATGCGCTCGCGATCCTCAGCTGAGAATGACTCCGGCATGCGGGAGACCGGACCGTAGAACGCACTTGCCTCTGCACTGTCGACGACCTGTGCCGCCAGTTGCGGCAACGCTTTCTCCATCAGGATGCGGGGCTGAACCACGCCGAGCTCGACGCCTTCCCGCATACGCGTGATTGAGAGGTCCACATGCTCGACAAACCCGCTCGAGCGCTTGATCCAGTCGTCATAGTGTTCGGGTGTCTCGAACGGCTGACCGGTAGCGCCAGAACCCATCATGACGAGGAAATTCGGCACGCTGAAGAATTGGCTCACCGGCGTCAGTGACTCGTAGTCGTTATAGCCCTGTTCCTCGCGCTCAATTGCGTTCTCACGGTCGAACTTGAAGATGTCGTAATTCAGCCGGTCCTGCCTCTCAAGCGTTGCCGGGTCAAACTCCGCGAGAGCGGCAAGATAGCGCTTGTGCATATCGAGCGAGATTTCCGCGTATTCGTCGGACAACGGATCGTGCGGGAACCACTGGTCATTGAATCGATGATCGCCGCGGAAGGTCGCGAAGACCGGATTGAGCGCCAGGTTCTCCTCGTCGTACTCGTGATAGAGCGCGTCAAGTTGGGCCACAACATCGACGGCCGTTTCTTCAATTATTTCAACAGGTTCACTGGCTTTCTCACACGCGGCCAAGCCCAGAACAGCCAGCAAAAGCAAGACACGGGAAACAGATACGCGGACCATCTTCTTATCCTTATCGATTATCTAAGGCCCCGGATACTACCCGGAGCAAGGTCCGATTGCAGTATGATTGCGGCCATGAGTGACAGAGACGTACCCATCCTGCTGTGGCCGTTTTATGCTATTTGGCGTCTGCTGACGTTTGTTCTTGAAATGGTGGGCCGTCTGATCTGTGCATTGATCGGGCTCGCGCTCATGGCAGCCGGAACCGCCATCACGATCACCGTGCTTGCAGCGCCCATCGGCATTCCAATCGCCGCAGTTGGGTTCCTGCTTTTGGTTCGGGCGGTATTTTAGGGTAGCAACGCGTAACCGTCGTTTTGCAAAACGGTTAGCATGGTCATCGCCGACAGTGCGACTTCAGCCTGGCTGGCAAGCTCGCTTTTTTCCACATCACCGAACGTCATCGACTGGCCACAAACGTAGAAGCGGACGCCGGCGTCGTGTAGCCGGGTCACCAATTCCAGGTTCGGGTTATCCCTGTCATATCGGCTTCGGTATGCCTCATGGCTGAACACGTTCTTGACCGCAGCACCATGCAGGACAACCGCAAGATCCATATTCTCAATTGGCGTGTCATTTCTGACATGCATATTGAGAAACCGCGCAACGCTCACAAGACGCGAATTCAATGCGCCCAGGTCATCCGAATAGCTGGCTGCGTCAAACACTGCGCGGTAGACGACGCCCTCCTCGAGCGGCACGTCACGATCATCTATTGGGTACGTCGGGCCGTAGCCTTCTATCACCGGTCCAAGCATCGGCTCATCGGCGAAGGTCAATTGTGTGACTGCAGTCAGCAGTACCGCGAATAAAAGTCGTGTCGTCATAGTGTCACTCCCCTGCGAAGACTCGCGCGATCTCAGTCATGACTTCCGGTGTAAAACTGTCAACAAAATCGAGTGCTTTCATATTCTCGTGTACCTGTTCAACCCGGGTGGCGCCCGTGATAACTGAACTGACATAAGGATTCTGCAGACACCAGGCCAATGAGAACTGCGCGAGCGTGGCACCCATCTCTTTCGCCAGCGGCTCGAGTGCCGCTACACGTGCGATGCGTTTCTTGTCCGTTAGTTGCTCTTCCAGCCAGTCGTACCTTGCCAATGCACCGCGGCTGCCCTCGGGGATACCCTCGTTGTACTTGCCGGTGAGCAGCCCTGAGGCAAGTGGGCTCCAGGTCGTGGAGCCATATCCATAGTCCTCGTACACCGAGTCGTACTCCGGGCCAAAACGCTCACGCTCGAACAGGTTGTAGACAGGTTGCTCGACGATCGGCTTGTGCAGGTGATGGCGATCGGCAATCTGGATTGCGGTCAGGATGTCGCCGGCCGACCATTCTGATGTCCCCCAGTACAACGCCTTGCCGCGCTCGATTATGTTGTGCATGGCCCAGACTGTCTCTTCGATCGGCGTTGTCGAATCGGAGCGATGGCAGTAAACGAGATCGACGTAGTCCGTATCGAAACGTTTTAGCGACGCGTCGATGCCCTCGAGGAGGTATTTTCGATTAAGCGTGCTCTCCTCATTCGGACCTTCATGCAGACCCCAGTAATACTTGGTTGAGATCAGGTAGCTGCCACGCCGCCAGCCGAGCTTTTTGAGGGCAGCACCCATGACCTCCTCCGATTTGCCATGCGCATATGCCTCAGCATTGTCGAAGAAGTTCACACCGGCGTCGTAGGCCGCCGCCATCAACGAGGCCGCAGTCTCCACGCCGAAGCGTGTGTCGAAGGTAATCCATGAGCCCAGCGAGAGCTCGCTGAGCCGGATTCCGGCCTTGCCAAGGTGACGATATTTCATTGAGAGTCCTTGTAGTGATGCATGCTGGCGTGAATGGTACCGCAGCTTGAATGGAATTCTCGGCTGACATCGTGGTCTGAATCAGCAGACGGTTGTGCGGGGGACTCATGAAGCAACTTCGATCAGGCTTATTGATATGGATTGCCGTTCTGTTCCTGGCGGCCTGTGGTGGCGGTTCCTCGAACAGTGGTGGCGGGATGCAGCCACCTCCCCCACCGCCACTCGCTCCGCCAACCGGCAATACTCTTCCTGGCCCACGCCCGACAACTGGCCCGCAGTCTTTCGTCGCATTCGAGTCGGGACAGGTAAGACCTATTGCTCTGTCCGCCGACGGTCAGCGATTGTTCGCCGTCAACACACCCGACAATAGACTAGAGGTTTTCTCAACCAGCGGTGGCCTACAGGCCGTGGCCACGATACCAGTCGGCCTTGAACCTGTGGCAGTCGCGCTCGATCCGTCAGGCCGTGCCTGGGTCGTCAATCATCTTTCGGACAGCATCAGTATTGTCGATGCGGATGCCCTGGTGCCGAAGGTGGTTCAGACTTTATGGGTTGGCGACGAACCTCGCGATATCGTGTTTGCCGGGACCAACCGTGAGCGCGCCTTTATTACGACCGCCAGGCGCGGCCAGAATAGCCCGGTAGACCCGGCCTTGAGCACGCCGGGAATTGGGCGCGCGAACGTATGGGTATTCGACAGCACGACGATCGATCACACTCCCGGCGGCGAGGTCGAGGCGATACTCACGCTATTTGGCGACCGACCCCGCCCACTTGCTGTCTCGGCTGACGGCTTGCGCGTGTTTGCCGGTATTTTTCTATCCGGCAATCGCACGACCGCCATTGCGCCGAGCAACTTTAACAAGAGCCCGCCGACAAACAGCGCAGACAACGTGCAGCAACCCGATACCGGACTGATCGTGCAATTCAACGGCGTTTCGTGGCTCGATGCGGACGGTAACAGCCGCAACGCCTTCGTACCGTTCTCTCTACCTGACTACGATGTTTTTGAAATTGACGCCGAGACACTGCTGGAGACCAGACGCGTCTCCGGGATCGGCACAATACTCTTCAATATGGTCGTCAACCCGGTCGATGGCACCTTGTACGTGTCCAATGTCGATTCCAACAACCAGGTTCGGTTCTCGGGTACGACGTCTCGTGGCAACACATCCGTCCGCGGCCGTGTCGTTGACCAACAGATCACCATCATTGGGTCTGGCCAGGACGTGCGCCGGCGAATGGTCAACAAACACATCGACTTCAGCAATCCGACTGGGTCTCAGGCCGAACGTGACCTAAGCCTTGCAACGCTGTTGGACATGGCAATCACGCAAGACGGTCAGACGCTCTATGCCACCGCGTTCGGCTCACAGAAAATCGGTGTGTTCGACACGGCAGAGCTCGCAGACGACAACTTCACACCAGATGCAGGGATGCAAATCGAACTGAGCGCCGGTGGCCCGAGCGGTATCGTGCTCGATGAAGCGAACGACCGCGCTTTCGTGCTGACGCGTTTCGACAATGGCATTTCGACCATCGACCTCCTGACCAACCAGGAAACTGCGCATCTGGCGATGTTCAACCCGGAACCCGCCGAAATTACCTCGGGTCGAAAGTTCCTTTACGACGCCCGCCTGACATCCGGTAACGGCAACGATGCCTGTGCCAGCTGCCATATTTTTGGAGACACCGACGGTCTCGCCTGGGATCTCGGCAATCCCGATGGAACCGTCGCACAAATACCGAACACCTTTATTCCTATTTCGCCAGCGGCGGCACCGATTCACTTTCATCCGATGAAAGGCCCGATGACCACACAGTCGATGCGTGGACTAAAGGGACATGGGCCCATGCACTGGCGTGGTGACCGAACCGGCGCCGTACGTGTAAATGGCGAATCGCTTGAAGAAGCTGCGTTCAAGGAATTCAACGAAGCCTTTGATGCACTCGCTGGCCTGGGCGCCGAGATTCCCCCAGCCGACATGCAGGCCTTTACCGACTTTGCGATGCGCATCAGTTATCCGCCAAACCCGATCCGGCAACTCGACAACAGCCTTGTCGGAATCGAGGTTGACGGCAAGCGCCTGTACGACAATGGCGTCGTCCGTATACAGACAGGTCAGTTGGAAATCTGCGCTCAATGCCACCCGCTCGATCCGGCGGCTGGCACTTTTGGAACGCGAGGCCTCAGTGCAAATAACTCGCAGGCGGGCGAGAAGAACTTCAAGATTCCGCACTTTCGGGACCAATACCAGAAAGTCGGTATGTTCGGCTGGGGATTTCGGTCGCCAACCGCTACCGGCCCCCAGGTTCGAGGTTTCTCGTTTAACCACAACGGCGCGACAAGCTCGAATTTTATCATCGCCGACCTCGGCATGCCGCAAGTCGATTTGTTGGCATTGCGGGCGTTTCTCTATGCCTTTCCGACCGAGTCACCACCAATTCTCGGCCAACAGGTCACTTTGTCCAACGAAAATTCTGCCAAGGCCCGAGCCCGCATCGATTTGCTTGTCCAACGCGGTACGGTCGATACGCCGATTCCCGAGTGCGACCTGGTTGTGACCGGCAATGTTGGAGGGGAAATGCGTGGCTGGGTAATGGATCGTAGTGGCCAGTTCCGGCCCGACCGGGCCGCCGAACCCGCCATCGACCGAACCAGCCTGGAGGCTCTGATTACTGCGCCAGACCAGTACCTGACCTTTCTTTGCACTCCGTGGGGCTCTGGCACACGCATCGGCATAGACCGCAATCTGGATGGCATTCTCAACGGCGATGAATAGCATTACGTTATGCATCAAGCATGCCATCTATTGCGGTTGAGTGAATCGCCCGTTCGTCCTAAACTGGCTACAAAATTGAGAGGAGAAAGCGATGCGACAACAACTCATTGAAGCGCTCATGTACCCCAGATTGCTGCTCCAGCAAGTCATCGAA
>Ga0316193_10000581_pt1 | contig 23168 bp, 18 predicted proteins | sample MerIslsedime2_MG_FD_207735 | JGI IMG/M metagenome (GOLD analysis project Ga0316193, IMG submission 207735) | Coastal sediment microbial communities from Maine, United States - Merrow Island sediment 2 | ecosystem: Environmental > Aquatic > Marine > Coastal > Sediment | place: USA: Maine... | reverse complement strand
GACGAGGCTCTCCAGCTCTGCCGGATCGCTCACGAGGTCGAAGACTCGACGGCGACCGTTGGTGACGCGGAGGATCTCTTTCTTGCCATCCTCCAATCGCGCCACCTCCAGCAGGCCCTTCTCACGGACCTTGGTCTGGTCCTCCTTGGCACCCACCGAACCACGGTGGGCTTGATAGAGGGTTACCCGGTCATGCGGCTCGCGCGCGGCACCGGCAAAGACCTTCGACCAGTCCATGCCCTGGAAGAAATCTGGCACTTCGATGCCAAGCAGACCGACCAGCGTCGGCGCCAGATCGATGATTAGTGCCGGCGCCTCGACGACTCTGGGCTCGACGTGCCCGGGCCAGGTGATTCCCATGGGGATATGGAGCGTGGGTTCGTAGAGATGCCGGCCGTGGCCCCAATAGCCATGCTCGCCCAGACTCTCGCCGTGGTCGGAAACGAAGACGACCAGGGTGTCTTCTTTCGGCGCCAGATCCCCCACAGCTTTCAGCAGCTTCGAGATCTGAAAGTCCACATAGGCGATCTCCGAGTCATACTTGTTGCTGTCAGAGTAGTTGTTGTCGTCGGGCGGCGCACCAATCTGGTTCGTGAAGTCCCGTTGCAGCACGTATGGAGCGTGGGGCTCGACGTAGTGCACCCAAAGGAAGACAGGGCGCGAGGGTCCACCCTCGATCTGCTCTGAAAACCAGTCGAGCGCCGCTTCGTTGAGGTCTTCGGCCGTAGCCTCCCGTTTGACCATGCCGAGCCACCGGGCTTTGTTCAGCACCTCTTCGAAGTGATCGAAATGAGCTGCCATCGCCCAGAGCTTCTCTCGCAGGGTCCAGCTGCCGACAAAAGCGCCGGTCTTGTAACCGTGGCGCCTCAGGACCTTTGGCAGCGATGGCAGCTCTGGTCGGACTCGAAGACCGTTGCGGGTCGAGCCGTGCTCGTGCGGCAGCAAGGAGGTCAGCATCGAGGCCAGGGCGGGAGCGGTCAAGGGCTCAACGGTGCGAGCATCGGCGAATCGAGCCCCCCTGGCCAGAAGACCATCGATATGAGGTGAGGTCTTGCGTGAGTAACCGTAGCTCCCCATGCGATCGGCCCGCAAGGTGTCCACCGAGATCACGAGGATGTGGGGCTGCTGATCACGATCAGCTACCGCAAGTGCCGGTAGAAGTAGGACGACAAGACAAAGCACATGTCGCAACTTTGAGAGCATTCGAAGGAACCTCATGACCGCGGGAATGTACCAGATTTTCGCCACCGCGATAGGGTGACCGGAAGATGGTCGACTCACCCTCAGCGCCATCCGGTCCGCCGGCACCCCTGATCCGAGGCCGGGTCCCGCTGAGCCGCTGGCTGCTCAGAGCCGCGCAACTGGTGGCACTGGCCGCGATCCTCGTCCTGGCCTGGAGACTCCTCGAACAGATCGGCTGGAGAAACCTCTGGCTGAGGCTGAAAGGTGCCAGAGTTGCTTGGCTCACTGCAGCCGCGGTAGCTCTGATCGGAAGGTTCTTCCTCCTCTACCTTCGTTGGTCCCTGGCTCTCGGGGCAGCCGGCTTTCGCCCCCCCTGGATCCTCGGCCAGGCGTCGCAGCTCGCCGCCGTACTGGTCAATCACCTGACGCCCACAGCTCGACTCTTTGGGGGAGTTCTTCGTGCGCGCTGCGTAAGCCGGCAGCTCGGCGAGCCCTTCTCGCAGATCTACGCCACCGTCCTCGTCGATCAGATCTCTCAACAGGTCGTTCTCGGTTCTGTCACCTGGCTTTCCCTGATTGCAGTTGCCGCATGGTCCGGACTCGAGAGCCTTGCAATCGGACTCGGCCTGGGTCTGGTACTGGTCGTTGCCACGCTGGCGATCTGGCGGCAGACAGCCAAGTCTAACAATGCTCGACCTCTCGCTACCTTGGTCGGGCTGAAAGCGGAGAGAAAGGGCAAGCGGCTCGGTCCGCTATTCGCCGGCGGCCGAGAGCTCTTCAGAATCCTCCGCCAGAGCTTCTCCGATGTTCCACTGCAAGCTCGCATGGCAGCGACAGGCAGCCTGATCTTCTCGCTGAATGTAGCGGCCCAGTGGCTGATCTTCGAGAGCCTCGGCAGCCCAGTGCGGCTAGCGGCCGTCATTTCCACAATCGCCCTGGGCCTGGCGGCTGGCCTGCTCACCGGCACACCAGGCGGCGCAGCCACGACCGAGGCCGCCATGATCGGCCTCTACGTCTCATGGGGAGTCGATGGCGTCGAAGCAACCGCCGGAGTGCTCTTGTACCGGGGAATCCACTATCTGCTGGTTTTGATTCTCGGCCTGCCTTGCCTCGTCTACTGTGAGGCGGCGACGGGCAGGGCGCAGAGGACTAGAAGCGAGCTCGCTGAAGAAGCTCTTCCAGGCAACGGGACGCCTCCTGTCGAATCTCTTCCAGATTCAAACGGGTGAGCCGCCCGTTCTCCACGAGGATCTCGCCACCGACGACCACGTGGCGCACGGAGGCTCGAGAGGCGCCGAACGCCACGAGGTCGTGCAGATCGACTGCAGAGGAGGCCAGCCATTCCGGTCGGTCGGTGCTCAGAACGAGTAGATCCGCCGCTTTGCCGACTTCGAGACTGCCGACGTCCTCACCGAGACCGATCGCTTCCGCCCCCTCACTCGTCGCCAGTCGCAGAGCTTCGAGCCCGGTGAACGACGCCGGGCCGTGACCGACCTGCTGCAGCAGAGCTGCCAACCGCACCTCCTCCATCACATCGAGGTCGTTGTTGCAGGGCGCCCCGTCGGCACCGATGCCGACCGGAATGCCAGCCGCACGGATACCCACGACATCGGCGATACCTGAGCCCAGCTTCAGGTTGGCACTGGGGCAATGCACGACACTGAAGGCCTCCCTGGAGACCCGTTCGAGATGACGAGCCTCGAGTTGGACACCATGGGCGATTCTCAAGTCGGAGTCCAGGATGCCCTTTTCGTCGAAATAGGCGATCTCGTCCAAGCCACCCTTCAGCCGCATGACGGCCTGGGACTCCTCCTTCTGCTCCAGGGCATGCGTGTGAATCGGCCAGCCCTTGACGCTCGCCACTTGTCGAATCCCACTCCACAGCTCATCAGAGCAGCTCAGAATGAACCGCGGGTTGAGGAGATAGGCAACCCGACCGCCCGTCCAGCCTTCGACCTTCTCCCCCAGAGACACTGTCTCGGCCAGCACGGTGTCAGTGTCGCCAGCCAAGGTCGCAGGCATGCCTTCACCGCTGTCCATGAGGCAGATGCCGGCCAGACCGCGCAGGCCCGACTCCCGAATGGCCGCAAGCAGTCCGGGGGCCCCGGGTCCGAGCCCGATGTCCTGCACCGTGGTGGTACCCGACAGAAGGCACTCCGTTGCCCCCAGCAACGCACACCAGTAAGCACTTTCGTCGTCGTGCGCCGCTTCCAGGGGCCAGATGCGCTCCCTGAGCCAAGAAAGCAGCGTTCGCCCCTCGGCCAGACCCCGGAAGAAGGTCTGCCCAAGATGGATGTGGCCCTGGATCAACCCGGGAAGCACCAGACAGCCACCGACATCGAGGATCGAACAGCCAGCAGGAGGCACGACATGGCTGCCCATCTCCTGAATGCGACCCTCGGCCAGCAGCAGGTCCGTATCCGGCAGCACAGACGCCCTTTCGTCGAGGGTGAGAACCGTCCCACCCCGAATCAGTAAGGGCAGAGCACGCGTTGAAGAGTCGACCGCCGATTCGACTTTCATCGGTTGCATTCTACTCGCGAGGTGTCGGCCCACCTATCACGGGTTCCGCTTGCCGGCCGGATCCGCCCGAATCGGCTAAGATTCTGCTTGCCATGGCGCTGTTTCGACGCAAGTTTCGGCTGACCGACTGCGCCACTACCGGTGGGTGAGCGGCCAAGATAGGTCCGGGGGACCTGCACGCAATGGTCGCGCCACTGATGCGAGTGGCGGGTGGCGATCCGAAGATCCTGGTCGGCCCGGAAACGGCTGATGACGCAGGAGTGTATCTCCTAGGGGACGATGCCCTGGTGGCGACCCTCGACTTCATCACACCGGTATGCGACGAACCCTTCCGCTACGGCAAGATAGCGGCCGCAAACTCTCTCTCGGATGTCTTCGCCATGGGGGGAGAGGCACTGTTTGCCCTCAACATCTGCTGCTTCCCCGCCAAAGGGGTCCCGGACGGCGTCTATGGCGAGATCCTGCAGGGCGCTGCCGAGGCGATCGCCGAGGCGGGAGCCGTGCTCCTCGGCGGGCACTCCGTCGAAGACGACGAGCTCAAGTTCGGTCTATCGGTCACGGGAAAGGCCGATCCCGAGCATCTCCTCACCAACGCGAACGCCAGACCGGGCAACCAGTTGATCCTCACCAAGCCTCTGGGCACCGGTGTGCTGATCAACGCCTTCAAGGCCGGCAAGTTGGATGCCGCCGGGCTCGAACCGGCCCTGGTTGAAATGGAGAGCCTCAACCGCGCCGCGGCTCAGCTTGCCCTGCAACATGGCGTCGAGGCGGCTACCGACATCACCGGCTTCGGGATCGCCGGCCACACGATGGAGATCGCGCGGGGTTCGAGAGTCGGAATTCAATTGAACTTCGCGAATCTGCCGGTCTACGAGAGCTTCTACCGCATGGTGAAGAAGGGGGTCTCCACCCTCTCGACCGCTGCCAACGAGCGCAACGTAGAAAGCGAGCTCGAAATCACGGCGAGACTCAAAAAGCACGAGCGAGAAGTTCTGTTCGATCCACAGACCTCCGGTGGTCTGCTCCTCGCTACTGCGCCCATCCAGGTAGAACCCCTGCTCCAGGCACTCCTCGATACCGGACACAATGCAGCGCTGGTCGGTGAAGTCGTGGACGGTCCAGCAAGGCTCGAAATCCTCTGAGATGGCGGCTACGCCTCGTTGTAGCGTTGGCTCTTTCAATCTGTCTAGACGCACAATTCGGAATCCATGCCTTCGACCTCCTGGCTACTCTACGGCGCCTATGGCTACACCGGCGAACTGATCGCCCGGGAAGCCGCTCGACGGGGAGATGCGCCCATTCTGGCAGGCAGGCGGCGGGAGCCGCTCGAGAAGCTGGCCGACGAGCTCGGATTCGAGGCGAAGGTCGTCGACCTGCAGGACCCCGGCTCTCTCCGAACTGCTCTCGAGCGGGTATCAGCCGTACTGCTCGCGGCCGGCCCCTTCGTCCACACGAGCCGTCCGATGGTGGAGGCTTGCCTCGCAACGGCCACCCACTACCTCGACATCACCGGTGAGATGGGCGTGTTCGAGTCGGTCCTGCACCGCGCCGAGGAGGCCCGCGAGGCCGGAGTAGCCCTGCTTCCTGGCGCCGGCTTCGACGTCGTCCCCAGCGATTGCCTGGCGGCCGCCTTGGCGCAAGCGTTACCCGACGCCACCCATCTGGATCTGGCCTTTACCTCCGATCGGGGCAGTGCCAGTCGGGGTACCTTGCGCACCGCCGTGGAAGCCATGCCGCATGCAGGTGCCGAGCGCCGCAACGGCAAGATCGTTGCCACCCCGTTGGCGCACGACGCCCGGCGAATCGAATTCGGCTGCGGCTCGCGCTGGGCCATGACGATTCCCTGGGGTGACGTCTCGACTGCCTTCCACACCACCGGCATCCCCAACATTCGGGTCTACACCGGGACCCCCGAGCGGCGCATACGGCAGCTGAGAAGGCTGCGGCCCCTGCTGCCGATCGTCGGCACGGTCCCGATCAAACGTCTGCTGCAATGGTGGATCGGGAGGACCGTCGTGGGACCCGACGCCGAGACCCGATCTGGAGCCAGAGTCCATCTGTGGGGCGAAGTCAGAAATGAGGCAGGCGCAAGGCGAGAGGCGACCCTCGAGGTGCCGGAGGGTTATGCACTTACGGCATCCGCCGCCGTCGAGCTTGTTTCGAGAGCGGTGGTTGGCGCTCTGGAGCCCGGTGCCTGGACTCCCGCCGGAGCCTTCGGACCCGACTTGATTGCCGAGATTCCGGGCGTCGAGCAGGCGGTCCAGCTTCGAGACTCTCAGCTCTCGTCAGTGTAGATCACCTGCATGGTCTCGATCGGCTTCTGCTTGCGGAAGCGGGCCAGAGCCACGACTCCCTCGGCCATGAGCCAGATCGCCAGTACCAGCAGGATCAGTCCGATCGCAAACAGCGGTCCACCACCTTCACCCCTTTGGGCCCAGAAATCTCTCAGGTTGGAGAACATGGCTAGGATCGTCGTGACTGCCATGAATAGCATGGGCACACCGGTGAACCAGGGGCTCTTGCCTCTCTGGACCAGGTAAAGGGTCACTGCCAACAAAGCCAAGCCGGCAAGGAGTTGATTGGTCGTGCCGAACAGTCGCCAGAGGGCGAGCCCCGCCGGCCGACCGCCGATCTTGTAGAAGGCAAAGAACGCAATCACACCCACCGCCAGCAAAGAGCTTACAAATCGATTGTCGAGGATTCTCAGACGTAGCGTTTCGCCGATCTCCGAGATGTTGAACCGCAGGAGACGGGTAGCCGAGTCGAGCGTGGTCAAAGCAAAGGAGACGACGACGACAGCTATGAAGGCTGTGGCGAGGCGGTGATCCGCTACCCCCAACTTCTCGATGAACTGTGCCGCCCCGGTGATGAAGACCCCCACCTGAGTGCCCAGCGATTGCATGGAGTCCCAATTCCGGTAGGTGTTGGCCCAGACCTCCGAGGGTTGGTACCCACCGCTGCCCAGGATCCCCGCGGTGCACGCCAGGACCGCCAACAGTCCCAACAGGGACTCTCCCACCATGCCGCCATAGCCGATGAACCGGGCATCGGTCTCCTTGTCGATCTGCTTGGCGGTCGTCCCCGAGGCGACCAGGGAGTGAAAGCCGCTGGCCGCGCCGCAGGCGATGATGATGAAGACGAAAGGGTAGAAGCTCGGTGCGCCCTCGGGATGAGCTCGGAATGCGGGTGCGGCGAATTCGGGCCGCCACACGAAAACGCCCAGATAGCAGAGGGCGAGACCGAGATAGAGCAATAACGAGTTGAGGAAGTCCCTGGCCTGCAGGAGGCTCCACACAGGCAGTACCGAGGCCACGAAGGAGTAGATCAGGAGAATCACGATCCAGACATTCTGGTCGGGCCAGCTAGATCGATCCATCCAGAGCAAGGGAAAGCGCAGACCCCCCCACACCGCGGCCAACATCAGCACAAACCCCACCACCGTCGTCGGTAGCAGAGGGAACTGCTTCTTGTAGAGCAGGTAGCCCATGACCATGGCCAGGCCGATGAGAACCCCTGAGGGGAAGACCGCCGTCGGAAAGGACGACGGGTCCGCCATGGGCTGCTCGGGATTCCAGGCGTCGCTGATGGAGAACATCACCGCGATGACGTACACGAACACACCCATGGCGAGGGCGATACCGAAGAAGATGATGAGGTGGAACAGCGTCTTGGCCCGCTTGCCGATGATGCCCTCGGTCACCTTGCCGATGGACATTCCCTTGGCCCGCATGCTGACTACGAGCGCACCGAAATCGTGGACGCAGCCCACGAAGAGGGCACCAACCAGCACCCAGAGCATGGCCGGCAGCCAGCCCCAGATGACCGCCACGGCCGGCCCCAGCATCGGGGAAAGGCCAGTGATCGAAGCCCAGTGGTGGCCGAAGAGGACGAAGCGATTCGTCGGCACGTAGTCGACGCCATCGCGCAACTCATGGGACGGAGTCTGCGCGGCAGGATCGAGCTCGAACAGCTGCCTGGCCAAGAACCTGGAGTAGAAGATATAGCCGAAAAAGTAGCCCACGAAGCACAATGCCGTGACGAGTGCGCTCATCTCTTCTCCCCTCTCATCTCGGCCCTATCCTATTGGAGATATCCCAGAGCCCGAAGACGTTCGAGAACCTCTTTGTCGAGCTCCACCTCGTCCTCCTTGAGCAGGCCTGAGCGCAGCTGCTCGGTCTGAATCAGGTGCGCCTGCAAGCGTCGGCTCATCTCAGCTGCCTGCGGGGAGACTCCAGCCAGGTTGTGCTTCTCGGCGGGGTCCTCAGCCAGATCGAACAGTGCCGGCCTGGCCTGCCGCCACGGTAGGCGATCGATGTACTTGAGATCTCCGCGAATGACTGCGGCCGCCTCCACACCCTGCGAGTGGGGGCTGGCGAGGAATAGCCACCGCGGGGCTTCGAAGTCAGCGGGATTCGACCAACTAGTGCGCAGATCCCGCCCCTCCAGCTCCTTCTCTGGTTCCAGCCCCGCCAGACCCAGGATCGTCGGCTTCAGGTCCACGAGGCTGGCTGGGGTCTTCACCCTCAGCCCAGCGACACGTTCTCTCTGCGGCGGAACGAGGATCATGGGTACCCGGGTCAGCTCGTTGAAAAAGGAGTTGCCGTGCTCGGCCTGATTGTGCTCCCAGAAGCCTTCACCGTGGTCGGAGGTCACCATCAGCCAGGTCGATTGGGTCAACTGCCGCTCTCCCAGGACCTCGACGAGCCGACCGATGAGCTCATCGGTATAGCGAATCTCGCCGTCATAAGCGTTGACCATCTCCTGTCGATGAGCGCGCCCCGTCTTCGTGGCCGAGGATCCGAACATCGAGTCGAACGGCGCTGGCGGTGCGTAGGGCCGATGGGGATACACCAGATGGAGATAGAGGAAGAACGTCTCATCACCGAGCTCGTCCAGAGCGACCAGGAGCTGGTCGAGAACGAAGTCGGAATCGGTGACGGTCCAGATGTCGAAGCCTCCGTCCTCAAACAGGCTGTGCCATTGCTCGAATCCCTGGTCGAATTGCAGCTCCGGGTTGATCCCGGGGTGATCTACCAGGGCCACGGTGCGATACCCGGCCTCCTGCAGCCGCTCGGCCAGAGTCGGCAGCTGGCTCGGCAGGGGAATCCCAATGGCCTTCTTGTGAGGCAACGGCGGGAATACGGCACGGGGGTACCTTCCGGTGAAGAGGGAGGCGATCGCCGGATTGGTCCAGGGAGCCACCGAGTAGAAATTCTCGAAGAGGACCCCCGCCGTCGCCAACCTGTCCAGATTTGGCGAGGTGTCCCGCTGATAGTCGTAACAGCCAAGATGGTCCGCTCGCAGGGTATCCACCATGACGAGGACGACGTTGTCTCTGGTATCACCAGCGCGATCGGAGCAACCCGCCACCGCCGCCAACACCAGCATCGCCCAGACGAGCCTGGCTGTCCTCGAACATTCGACGTATCTGTCTCTTCTCCACGTCACAGAGAGCTCCTCACCAGATCCGTCCACCGATTGTACGGAAGCCCTCCATTTCCGGGAAGACAGAATGAGAAGGCGGCCCGCTTACGGATGGCTCACTCCTCGGCACTTTACCGTCACCAGACAGATTGCTTGGTCGGGCCTTGCCTGATAGAAAGTCCTCACTATTCAGTGCGGTCGGCAAGCCATTACGGAAGGACCGTCCGCTCCTGGAGGGAGAGACCAAGTCATGAGACAGGCCCCAAGCTCGATGTTCCGCCGGACGTGCAGATCTGCCGCAGTCACACTCTCGCTGTTGTTTGCGACGGTCCTGCTGGCCCAGGAGACACCCCGCTCGATACCCGAAGCCCCGCCGCGAAACGAAGGCGAAGGCCCCTTCCAACGGCTGATCCTGCGAGGTGGAACGCTGATCGACGGTACAGGCGCACCGGCGATCGGGCCCGTCGATATCATGGTCGAAGGCAACCGGATCGTCGACGTCCGGAACGTCGGAGTGCCTGGCGTACCGATCGACGCCGAGGGTAGACCTCAGGCTGGGCCCGACGACCAGGAGTTGAACGTCGAAGGCATGTATATCCTGCCGGGCTTTGTCGATATGCACGGCCACATCGGCGGCGTCGAACAGGGCACCCCAGCTGAATACGTTCTCAAGCTGTGGATGGGGCACGGAATCACCACGATCCGCGAGCCGGGCAGTGGGAATGGCCTCGATTGGGTCCTGGAACATCAAGCCAAGAGTGCCCGAAACGAAATCACCGCCCCACGGATCAATCCCTACCTGTTCTTCGGAGCGGGCAGGGAGGAACCCTTCACAACGCCCGACCAGGCCCGCGAATGGGTACGCGCGACAGCGGCCAAGGGAGCCCAAGGCATCAAGTTCTTCGGCGCACCTCCGGCTATCATGGAGGCTGCCCTCGACGAAGCCAAGCGCCAAGGGCTCCGCAGTGCCTGTCACCACGCGCAGATGTCGGTGACGCGGGTCAACGTCCTGGACACTGCGCGATGGGGTCTAACCAGCATGGAACACTGGTACGGACTTCCCGAGGCCCTGTTCACCGACCAGACCGTCCAGGACTATCCCCTGGAGTACAACTACGCCAACGAGCTCGACCGCTTCGGCCAAGCCGGCCAGCTTTGGAAGCAGGCGGCACCGCGGGGGAGCGAGCGCTGGTACGAAGTCATGGACGAGCTCATCGAGCTCGACTTCACCATCAACCCGACGTTCACTCCATACGAAGCGAACCGCGACTTGATGCGGATCCGAGGCGACGAGTGGCACGAGATGTATACCCTGCCCTCGCTATGGAGGTTCTTCGCACCCAATCGCGAGAACCACGCCTCCTACTGGTACTACTGGACGACCGCCGATGAAATCGCCTGGAAGGAGAACTTCCGCCTCTGGATGAGCTTCGTCAACGACTTCAAGAACCGTGGTGGAAGGGTTACCACAGGCTCGGACTCCGGCTACATCTACAAGATCTATGGCTTCGGCTACATTCGCGAGCTGGAGCTGTTACAGGAAGCAGGATTCCATCCGTTGGAGGTGATTCGCGCCGCCACACTGAATGGCGCTGAGGCCCTCGGCCGGGACGACGAGATCGGTTCTGTGGAGGCGGGAAAGCTCGCCGACATGGTGATCGTCGATGCTAATCCGCTGGAGAATCTCAAGGTTCTCTATGGCACTGGTGCCATCAAGCTGAACGAGAACAACGAGGTCGTTCGTATCGGCGGCGTGCGCTACACGATCAAAGACGGCATCGTGTTCGACGCCAGGCAGTTGCTGGCCGACGTGCGCGAGATCGTCCGACAGGCCAAGGAGGATGAGGGCTTCACCCTGACCCAGCCAGGCCTGGACTGATTTGCCCGCAATGGACCCGATCAGGCTGGCGCCGGCTTTCGCGGGTCAGGATCGGACAAGATCTTCTCCGACTGAGCCTTACGGAAGGACTTCAAAGCCTCACCAATCTCGGGATGCGTCGCAGCCAGAACCGACGCCGCGAAGAGGGCCGCGTTCACCGCGCCAGCCTTGCCCACGGCGAAGGTAGCCACCGGGATGCCGGCAGGCATCTGCACCATGGAAAGCAGGGAGTCGAGTCCTTGGAGCTTCGACTCCATAGGCACTCCGAGGACCGGCAGCGTGGTCTGCGCCGCCATGACGCCAGCCAGATGGGCGGCACCGCCGGCGGCACCGATGAAGACTTCCGTTCCGCTGTCTTCCGCTTCAGCCATGTAGACAGTCAAGGCATCGGGGGTCCGGTGAGCCGAGAGAATCCTGACATCGTGGGCGATGTTCAGACTCTCCAGGGTCTTGATGGCGTGCTCCATGACTCCCCAATCGGAGCGCGAGCCCATGACGACGCTGACAAGTGTACGCATGATCGCGAAATCTAGCACAGGCGCCGCGTCCGGACAGCAGACAAGTCCGTCTACAGCGGGTGGAGGAATCTCCGCCTGAGAATCGAGCCGTAGAGAACGGCGTTGATCAGCAGCACCGACAGACCCAGGATCACTTGAACAGAGCGGGAAAGAGACGCAGGATAGAGCAATGGCAGCAGGTAGTGCTCCACGAAGCCACCCTCGTACCCTGCCAGTCCAGCCTCGTGGCGCAGGCGATTTTCGAGCGGCGTCAGGGGGCAGATCCAGCCCAGGAGCTCGATCGAGGCCCCCCAAGCCACTGCCGGCAGATGCAGCCAGGCCAAGCGCGGCCAGCGCAGCACGAGGAGGCCGCCCAACACGACGAAGACAACAAACGCGAAGTGTAGCGACGCCACCAGATCGGCGGCCAACGAAACGAACACCTCTAGTCGCCTGTGCGCTTGAAGTAGTCCTGAGTCTCTCGCACGATGACCCCACTGAGCAACAGCAGACCGACGAGATTGGGCAGCGCCATGAGTCCGTTCATGACGTCGGAAAGCCCCCAGACGAAGTCTAGACTCCGCAGGGCGCCAAAGAAGATGGCGACGATGAAGAGGATCCTGTAGGGCAGGATGAACCGCTCTCCCATCAGGTACTCGATGCTCTTTTCACCGTAGTAGCTCCAGCCGAGCATGGTCGAGAAAGCGAACATCGATAGGCAGACCGCCACAATCCATCCGCCCCACTCGCCGGGCAGCCCATGGGAGAAGGCATATTGAGTCAGCTCAGCTCCATTCAGGCCTTCTTTCCAGCCGCCAGTCACCAGGATGGCCAGTCCGGTGAAAGAGCAGACCACTATGGTATCGATGAAGGTCTGGGTCATCGAGACCAGGGCTTGCCGCACGGGCTCCCGGGTCTGCGCGGCAGCGGCTGCTATACCAGCCGAACCGAGGCCCGACTCGTTCGAGAAGATCCCTCTCGCCACACCGAAGCGGATCGCTTGCCTGACGGCCGCACCCGCAAACCCTCCAACAGCGGCGGTGCCGGAGAAGGCGCCCTCGAAGACCAGGCCGAGCGCCGCTGGAATCTCTCGCGCAAACAGCACCAGTACCAACCCGGAGCTGAACATATAGGCCACGATCATGACCGGCACGAAGACTCCAGTGAATCTGCCGATGGACTTGATTCCCCCGAGAATCACCAGACCGGCCGCTACCGCCAGAATCAGCCCAGTCGCCCAAACCGGCAATTGGAAAGAGGTGTTCAGCGCGTGCGCCACCGAATTCGACTGGACCATGTTACCGATGCCAAAGGAGGCGCAGACTGCGAACAGGGCGAAGAGCCAACCGAGCATCTTGCCCAAGCCTCGCCACTGGATGCCGTTGGCCAGGTAGTACATCGGCCCCCCGCACTGCTCGCCCCTCGCATCGGTAACGCGGAACTTTACCGACAGCAGCGCTTCCGAGAACTTGGTCGCCATCCCGACCAGACCGGTCATCCACATCCAGAAGAGTGCTCCCGGACCGCCGGTGGCGATGGCAGTGGCCACGCCAACGATGTTGCCGGTGCCTACCGTGGCCGCCAGTGCCGTCATCAACGCTTGGAAATGGGAGATATCTCCTTCGGCGCCCTTCTCCCGTCGAACGATCAAGGCGACGTAGAGGGAGTGCCACAGCTTGCGGAACTGTAGACCACGCAGCCGAAGCGTCAGAAACAAGCCGGTCAGCAGCAGCAGGGGAATGAGCAGAAAGGGACCCCATACGAAGTCGCCGATTCTCTGAATGACTGCAGCGGGATCGGACATCAGACTCTCCGTGAGAACTCACTCGGCCAATTCTGGGAAGCACCGCGGCTACAGCTTGAATAGAGCATCGAAAGCCGCCCTCGCGTCATCCGGCGGTGGGCTTTCCTTGTCGAACTCCTGAGTCGTCTTGGGTTCGAAGAGGTCACACTGATTGCGCTTCGATTTCTTGGCAATGCGCTCGGCGATCTCCAGACGACATTCCATCGGCGCCGAGCTGTCGAAGTGCGCACAGTTCGTGCAGGCGTGCAGATCATCACCGCATCCAGAGCAGGTCGAATCGAACGCCACATCCTGCCCAACTGCCTGGCTCTGCCCACATCGGCTGCACCGGAAGACGGATCTCTTCGGCTTGCCCAGGCCGCGGCCGCGTGGCTTGTCCGACTTTTCGCGCGGCCCTGAAGGCCGCGACCTCTTTTCGCGGGGCTCCTCGTCCTGGTACCCACTCTGTCTATACTTGCGCTCGCTCATTCATGCCTCCTGTGGCATTCTAGCGGACATCTGTTCAGCCACCACGCCAGCTGCCAGACCCGCGAGAGGAGCCGTTGTATGCCCACTGATCTGTCCGATCGAGCACCCACAATCGAATTGAGCGGTGTCTCGAAGAGCTATCGCGAGGCAGGTCGGGATCACATCGTTCTCGAAGGCGTCGACTTACTCGTCCAGCCAGGTGAGCTGGTCGTCCTCTTGGGGAGAAGCGGCTCCGGGAAGTCGACACTGCTCAACCTTCTCGGCGGACTCGACCAGCCCGACAGCGGGAGTGTTGCGATTGGCGGCATCGAGATCACGAGCCTTGGGGAGCGAGATCGCACCCTGTTTCGAAGACGGAACATAGGCTTCATCTTCCAGTTCTTCAATCTGCTGCCGACATTGACGGTTCTGGAGAACCTGCTCCTTCCTCTCGAGCTCGAAGGGAAAGGCACCGAGGCGATGCGGGGGCCTTGCCTGGAGATGCTCGCAGCAGTTGGACTTGTTGACCGAGCCGACTCGTTCCCGGACCGTCTTTCCGGCGGTGAGCGACAGCGGGTTGCGGTGGCGCGAGGTCTGATCCATCAGCCGCAGCTCATTCTGGCCGACGAACCCACCGGCAACCTGGATGTCGGGACGGGCCGGCAAGTCATCGACCTGCTCGACAGCCTGACCCGCCAGAGTGGTCGCACCTTGCTGATGGCCACTCACAGTCAGCAGGTCGTCGGGCTGGCCGATCGCATCCTCACCATCGAGAACGGGCGGCTCGTCGAGCTCGACAAGGAAGACCCAGCGTGAAGAGACTCCTTTGGAAGTCGAGTCTTCGACACCTGCAGCGCCATCCCTTGCAGCTCGCCCTGGCCATTCTGGGAGTTGCTCTCGGTGTCGCCGTCGTCGTCGGTATCGATGTCGCCAACGGCAGTGCTCTGAGAGCCTTCGAGCTTTCCACGGATACGATCGCTGGCAAAGCGACACACCAGATTGTCGGTCTCGACGGTGTCATCCCCGAAGGGCTCTACCAGCAGCTCCGCATCGATCTCGGCTTGCGTCGCGTGGCCCCGGTGGTCGAGGGCCATGCCAAGCTTCTGAGGCCAGACTCCCCAACCTTTTCAATCATGGGCATCGACCCGTTCGCCGAAGCCCGGTTTCGCAACTTCACCAGCTCGGGGCCGCAGGGCAGCCTCGATCTCGGGATCTTCCTGACCCTACCGGGGGCCTCCCTTCTAGCCGCTGAAGCCGCGAGCTCTCTCGGCATCGCGCCCGGAGACGAATTCGAGATCGACATAGGCGGCGCAGTGCGGACGTTGGTTTTAGTAGGCCATCTGCCGGCGACGGACGATGCCCAGCTGGCCGCTATCCGGGATCTACTCATCGTCGATATAGCGACGGCACAAGAGACGCTCGGTCTTGTCGGGAGTCTGACGCGCATCGACTTGATCCGACCGCTCGCAATGACAGAAGCCGAGTTCGAGGAGAGTGTCGCGGCGATCTTGCCACCGACCACCGACCTACGATCCAGGCGCGCTCGAACGTCGACGGCGGAGCAGATGACCCGGGCTTTCCGGCTCAACCTGCAGGCACTGAGCCTTCTGGCCTTGCTTTGCGGCGCATTCCTCATCTACAACACCATGACCTTCGCTGTCGTGCAACGGCGTCCTCTTCTGGCGATTCTGCGTGTACTGGGAACGACCCGTAGAGAGATCTTCGTGCTGATCTTGGGGGAGGCTGTGCTCATCGGAGCTGCGGGCACCATCCTCGGCGAGCTTGGCGGTCTGTGGCTCGGTCAGAGCCTCATCGGTCGCGTCACCCAGACCATCAACGATCTCTACTTCGCGGTCGACGTCCGAGAGGTGGCAGTGGCCCCATGGACGCTCCTGAAAGGAGGTCTCCTTGGATTGACGGCAACGGCTGCGGCGGCGATTGCACCCTCTATCGAAGCGACCAACACGGAGCCCCGGGAGGCATTGGTGCACTCCGAGCTCGAGTCGCGGGTTCACCGCGCTATTCCTACGCTGTCGTTTCTTGGAATCCTGCTGCTGGTTCTCGGTACCGGCCTGATCTTCCTTCCGAGCGGCGCCCTGTGGCTCGCCTTTACTGGCCTGTTCGCTGTGCTGGTTGGCTACGCCTTGCTGACACCGCTCGCCACGATGGCACTCATGCGTTGGCTGACACCTTTCGCCGGAGCAATTTCCGGCCAGCTCGGCCGGATCGCCACGCGCGGAGTCGTAACCGCTCTCAGCCGCACCGGAATCGCCATCGCCGCCCTGATGATGGCGCTTTCGGTGACCGTCGGAGTGGATCTCATGGTGAGGAGCTTCCGTGGCACGGTGAACCGATGGCTCGAATATGCGCTGCCCGCGGATCTCTATTTGTCGGTGTTTACAGCACCCGCCCGCCGATTCTCGCCGGGCGGTGTCACCATCGACCAGGCGACGATCGACACGATCGCGGATCTCGATCAGGTTCTCGCAACCAACCTCCTCACCCACTTCTCGGCAGTCGTCGACGGCGAGTCCGTTCGAGCAGTGGCCCTCGAGCTGTCCCCGGAAAGCCACGGAGCTTTTGCATTTCGGCAAGGAGATCCGATGGCGATCTGGCGCCGAATCGAAGCAGGCGAGGCCGTCATGGTCTCAGAGTCCTTCGCCTATCGGCGAGCCCTCGGAGAGGGTGACAGCGTCAGGATCCTCTCACCGAAAGAGATCTTCGAGCTGCCCATCGCCGGAGTCTTCTACGACTACTCCACTGAGCAGGGCCTCCTGATGCTCGCTCGAACCCTCTACCAGCGGGGCTGGAGCGAAGATGGAGCGACGGCCCTCTCCATTCATACCGCTGCCGGCACGAACCTCGACGAGCTGAGCGACCTCATCCGTGGCCGCCTACCACCCGACCTGCGGGTGCGACTCAGCAGCAACCGCCAATTGCGGCAAGAGTCGATGCGCATCTTTGATCGCACCTTTGTCATCACCGGAGTACTGCGTACATTGGCTGTCATTGTCGCCTTCGTCGGAGTTCTGAGCGCCTTGCTGGCGCTGCAACTCGAGCGTACTCGCGAGTTGGGAGTGATGCGGGCCTGCGGCCTGACCCCTGGGCAGCTGTGGATGCTGGTGACCCAGCAGACAGGCCTCCTGGGCTTGACTGCCGGTGTGCTTTCGTTGCCTGTTGGTGTGTCGATGGCCGCCATCATGGTCTACACCATCAATCGGCGATCGTTCGGCTGGAGCCTCGAATTGGATCTCTTTCCTCTCACTCTGGTCCAAGCCGTCGCGGTGGGTGTTGTAGCGGCGCTGCTTGCCGGCCTCTACCCGGCGTGGCGGATGGCTCGCACACGGCCCTCCGAAGCACTGCGGGAGGAGTAGCATGCGCTGGCCTTCGGTGTGGAGCGGTTTCCTGCGGCGGCTGCTGGTTTTAGCGGTGCTGTCCTTCGTTGGCTGCCGGACTCCTCCTCATGACCAGATGACTGATGAGAATAGATCTGTCGCAACCGCCAGCCTCGAGCTCTCCCACTTGCTGTCAGGAGAGACGGAGGGCTTCGCTCGCGCCACTGAGCCGAGGCAGTTCGTCTTCCCCGAGGACCATGGCTCGCACTCCGACTTCCGCACCGAGTGGTGGTATTTGACCGGCAATCTGACCACCTCGTCGGGACGTCGATTCGGCTACCAGTTCACCCTGTTTCGAAATGCCCTGGCCGCCGAGCAGACACCCAGGCGATCGCGGTGGGCCACACGGCAAGTCTATATGGGCCATCTCGCCCTGACCGATGTCGACGACAACCGCTTCTTTGCCTTCGAGAGGTTCGCGCGTGGCGCCGCCGGCCTGGCCGGTGTCGAGCTGGATCCCTTTCGAGCCTGGCTCGAGGACTGGGAGTTGGGCAGCGACGACTCCTCACCTGCGTTTCGATTGAAGGCATCGGCTGGAGAGATCGCACTGGACCTGGAGCTCGCTACCACGAAGCCCGTCGTGCTCCAAGGCGAGGCCGGCCTGAGCCGCAAGGGAAGCGAACCGGGCAATGCCTCCTACTACTATGCCTTCACCCGACTCGCCACGTCCGGCCAGATCCGCCTCGAGGGGCGCGAGCTCGAGGTGCGAGGCAACAGCTGGCTCGACCGAGAGTGGAGCACCAGCGCTCTCGAACCGAACCAGAGCGGCTGGGACTGGTTCGCCTTGCAGCTCGACGATGGCACCGACCTGATGGTCTATCAGATGCGCCGCGACGACGGCAGGCCGGATCCGGTCAGCAGCGGCAGTCGGATTGGGGCGGATGGGACCCGATTCGCTCTGAGCTGGAGTGACTTTCAGTTGGAGGTCCTCGACTGGTGGACCAGCCCAGAGACTGGCGTGCGCTATCCCTCGGGTTGGCGACTGCGGCTGCCAGGGGATCAACTCGACCTTCAGATCGAGCCGCTAATGCGAGATCAGGAGCTCAACCTGTCGGTTCTCTACTGGGAGGGGGCAGTGCGAGTTGAGGGTACCCGTGGCAGCAGCCCGATCTCGGGCCGCGGTTACGTCGAGCTCACTGGGTACGCCGTGCCCTGAAGCTCGGCGACGCCGTCATCGGGACTCCTCCTTCAGCCGTCGGCTCCGGACCGATACGGCATGAGCCTCGAGCTGCCCAAGAAGGTCGGCAATCGAAGAGCAGGCATCGAGCATCAGGGTCTCGACCCGACTAGCCGTCAGACACTCCAGGTCATCGCCAGGATTGTCCGAGACTACCTTGAGGACCTGAACCAGGCCGGGGGTGGCAATCCGGCTGGCAGCGGCAAAGAAACCGGCAGCCTCCATGTCGTAAGCAGCCCTGGCGGCGAAGTCGGTTTCTGGCCGATCGACGGTGCGAACCGACGCCCTGAGGCAGTTCGACTGGAAGGGAATCGTCGGCCACCAAGACTGTCCTGTAGTGCTTCCTTGGATCTCGTCGGCCAGAAGGCAGGTCCCTGGCGCGAGATCCGGATGACCGGCAATTCCAACGTTGAGCCATCCCTGAAGCCGCCGGGACTCCACCTGCTCCGCGATCGAGTCCACGGCTCGCGCGGCACGATGTCTGCCAGGCCCCGACACCACGAGGTTCAGGCCAACACCGCGATAGATCTGCCGCGATTCCCTTGCGTCGCGCTCCTTCCGCAGGCCCAGGCCCCTGGCGAGACCGCGAGCTTCGGCCGGCAAGGCCACGATCAGATGGATCACGCTTGCTCCATGAGATGCAGCTGGCACCGCCAGTGTTGGAGGCGCCGTTCATACTGGGCGGCCTCCTCCCGTCGGCCTCGCCTCCTGGTACCCTCGAGGTAGATCTCGATCTTCTTCAGCAACATCGCGACGCTGGCCTGCCAGTCGGCCTCGTTCAGATGTCCAGAGTCGATCACCTTCTCGAGAGCTTGGATCCGAAATCTGTCGAGACCCCAAACCTGTCGCGAAAGTTGATCCTCGTGCCCCCCGTGCTTTACGACCAGAGGCTCATCGACGTAGAGGACGGGGTATCGACTGCAGATGCGAAGCCAGAGATCGTAGTCCTCGCAGGCAGGTAGCTCCTCGTCAAACATCCCGACAACTTCGAAGATGCTGCGGTGAATCAGAATCGACGAAGGCGACATTGCGCACAGGGGCAGACAGTGCTCGAAGATCCAACCGCCGTGCTTCGCATGAATCTGCCGTGGATTGACACGCCGTCCCTGGCGAATCCAGATCTCGTCAGTGTGGCAAACCCGAAGCTCCGGACGCTCCTCCAGCCCGCTCATCTGCCGTTCGAGCTTCGACGGCCGCCATTCATCATCCGAGTCCAGCAGCGCTATCCATTCGCCCCCGGAGGCCTCGATGCCCCGATTGCGTGCCGCGCTGACGCCGCGGTTCTCCTGGCGCAGCAGGCGGACGCTCGGAAAGCGCCTCTCGACCAGCTCGGCAGTGTCGTCGGTGGAGCCATCGTCCACGACGATAACCTCAGCGGGCGAGTGCGTCTGCGCCACTACTGAATCGAGAGCGCGCGGCAGCACCGACGCCCTATCGAAGGTCGGGATGACCACACTGACGTCGCCAGCCCGGGCACTCACGAGCCGAACCTAGCCATCCTCTCTCAACCAGCGATCGAGCCAGTCGAGGACGGTGTCGTGCCACAAGATGCTATTGGAAGGTCTCAGCACCCAGTGGTTCTCATCGGGAAAGTACAACAATCGACTGGCAATACCTTGCCGCTGCAAAGCCGTGAACGCGGCCAGGCCTTGCGTCTCGGGAAGACGAAAGTCCAGTGCACCGTGAATCACCAGCATCGGCGTCTGCCACCGATCCACAAACAGGACGGGATTGTGTCGCTCATGTCCTTCGGGGTTCTCCCAGAACGGGCCTCCGTGCTCCCACTCCGGAAACCAGAGCTCCTCGGTGGAGAAATACATCATCCGCTGGTCGAGGGTCCCGTCGTGATTCACCAGACACCGGAACCGTTCCGGCCAGTTGCCCTCGATCCAATTGATCATGTAGCCGCCGTAGGAGGCGCCCAAGGCACAGACCCGATTTCCATCCATCCAGGGATTGCTCTTCAGGGCCGCGAACAGACCCTTCTGGAGATCCTCGAGTGGCTTGCCACCCCAATCGCCACGAATGGAATCCGTGAACGCCTGGCCGTAGCCGACCGAGCCATGGAAATCGACCATCACAGCCGCGTAGCCGGCGCCGGCATAGGTCTGCGGATTCCAGCGATAGTGGAAATCGTTGCCGAACGATCCCTGGGGCCCGCCATGGATGAGAAAGGCCACCGGATAGGAGCGGGACGGATCGAAATTAGCCGGCTTCACCACATAGCCGTAGACGGTCTCACCGTTCCAACCTGGAAAGGAGAACTGCTCCGCCTGCCCCAGCGCCACTCCTGCCAGGCGATCGGCGTTTACGCGGGTCAACTGACGGAGCTCTCCACTCTGCGGCTCCAGCACGAACAGATCCACCGGTGAGCCCAGGGTATCGAGCCCGAAGACGATGCTGTCACCGGCCAGCGCAGGAGTGCGAACGTGGCCCTCGCCGACGAGCTTGCGGATCGCACCGCTTCCCAGAGCAATGGAGAAAAGAGAGACCTGGCCGCGATCCGAAGCCGTGGTGTACAAGGTGTCTCCGTCCTTCGAGAAGAGGATGCCGCCAGCCGAGTAGTCCCACGCTTCGGTCAGGATCCTCTGCTCTCGGGTCGTCCAGTCCAACAACACGATCCGAAACCTATCCGCCTCGAAACCCGGTCGCTCCATGGCCAGGTAGGCCAGAATCTTGCCATCGGGAGAGAAGACGGGCTGCGTGTCCCAGGCCTCGTTGGCCTCGGTCAGGCAGCGGGGCGCAGAGGACCCGTTCACAGGCACATAATAGAGGTCGAAATCCGTGGACCAGGGCTCGGAGGCTCCCACGACTCTCGCGGTGAAGACCAGCCCCGAGCCATCGGGTGTGAAGACGATCTCCTCGGTGCCGCCGAAGGGCTTCGAAGGACTGTCGGCATCCATGCCAGACATGAGATCGACGAGCGGACCGCCGCCCACCGGTTGGAGAAACAGGTGAGACCGACGACCGTCTTTCCAGGTGTCCCAATGCCGAACGAACAATCGGTCGTAGATCCGGCCGGTCGCCTTGACGGCCTCCTGATCATCGAGTCTCGCGCGCGTGCACTCCAACGAATCGCACTCGACAAACACGTCCAAGGCCAGGGCCAGGCTGGTTCCGTCGGGCGAAAGCACAAAACCACTCACATCCAGGGGCACCTCGGTGACCTGATTCAGATCTTTCCCGTCCGCTCCTACACGCCACACCTGGGAGGAGCCCGATCTGGAGGAGAGAAAATAGAGGCTGCTCCCGTCGGCTGACCATCTGGGGCTGCTATCCGAGGCCTCGTGCTCGGTCAACTTGCGGAGGTGGTCGCCCGTCCTGTCGATCACCCAGATGTGGGTCCGCCCCTTGTCGGCCTCGATGTCGGTTTGTCGCCTCACGAAGGCGATGCTCCTGCCGTCGGGCGACGGCCGGGGATCCGAGAGGCGGTCCATTCTCACCAGGTCCTGGGCCGAAAATCCGGGCAGTGGCACCGCCATCAGGCAGCTGCCCACCCAAACAAGACCCAGAGCCAAACAGAAAGTGCGTCGAATCATGATTCCCCCCTCTGAAAAGTTGGACCGCAACGTGGCAGGAAGGCCTGTGCCTTCGACAGCCTAGTCTAGCCGAGACCGAGCCACTCCGCCGACGTTAGAATGGCAGCCGTGGGCAGTACAGATAGCAGCAAGACTCCCAGACGCAAGCAATGGAAGCGGCGCTTTCTCGAGTGGTTCGCCATTTACGTCTTCGGTGGCCTCATCCTCCCCATATTGATCAAGAGCTGGCGCGTGGAGCTCGATCTGCCTCCTCACCTGAAACAGCTTCGAGAAGGCCACAAGGTCATCCTCGCCTTCTGGCACAACCGTCAGATAGGACTGATTCGAGTCGCCAACGAGCTTCGCCCCGTCAGGGTCCTGATCAGTCGCCACGGGGACGGCGAGATCATTGCCCGCATCGTCGCCCGATTCGGCATCGGCTCGGTGCGGGGCAGCTCGACACGCGGCGGCAAAGCGGCTGTCAGACAACTGGTGGCCGCTTCTCGCGAGAGCCACCTTGCCATCACACCAGACGGACCCGTCGGTCCTCGCTACCAGGCCAAACAGGGCGTCGCACTCGTGGCAGCACTCACGGGCCTACCCGTCGCCTGGGTCTCGTGGAGCACCGATAGTGCCTGGCGTTTCAAGAGTTGGGATCGGTTCATTCTGCCGAAGCCGTTCGCACGAATGCGCTATCGCGTGGAGGGCACGGTGGAGATCGCCAGAAATGCCGGAGCAGAAGAGATCGAAGCCGGGAGGCTGGAGATCGAGAGTCGCATGAACGCCCTGACCGCTGCCCTCGACAGCGAAATGGGCCTGGAGGATTGAGGCGTCCGGCTCTCCGCCGGCCGGTCCTTGTGGGCCTGGGGGTTGAGTCAGCCGGCGTACCTTCGGCTGATCTTTGAGGGCTTGGGGGTTGAGGCGCCCGGCTGACTGCCGGGCGTTCTTTGAGGGCTTGGGGTTGAGGCGGCTGTCGCTTGCTCCAGCCGATCCTTGGGGCGGTGGGGATGGAGTCGTGAGTGGTATCGGGGCCAAGCAGGAGGCTCTCCCCCATCATCCTGGGCCTCCGGCTGGAGACCTCGTACGCGGCCTTGCACCGCCTTCAGTGTTCAGAACGACAAACGAGCTATCAAGACTCCTGTTTAGGAAGCACCTCCTGCGCCCTAGCCCCCTACGCCCTTACGCCCCTATTGCCTTCTATGGTGCCAGAGGTTCGTTCGGGTGGCTCGACTGTGGGGCGCCTTGTCCGATCCCAGACTCAAAGAGAGTCCAAGACTTCAGGCCCTCACTGCCCCCAAAGACCGCTCGGCGAAGCCGCCGAG
>Ga0316193_10000580_pt1 | contig 23170 bp, 14 predicted proteins | sample MerIslsedime2_MG_FD_207735 | JGI IMG/M metagenome (GOLD analysis project Ga0316193, IMG submission 207735) | Coastal sediment microbial communities from Maine, United States - Merrow Island sediment 2 | ecosystem: Environmental > Aquatic > Marine > Coastal > Sediment | place: USA: Maine... | reverse complement strand
TGCCGCCGAGGACTCGTAGCTGGCCGAGCTTTTCCTTTGGGGGCTCGACCTTGGGCGGGGTCTCGGGCACCGGCTCCGCAGCCGGCTCCGTGGACGACGGCTCCGCCTGTGGCGGTGGCTCCGTGATGACCTCGACCTCGTCTTGGGCGCGGGTCACGACTGGGCTCGCAAGAACCGTCAGAGCCCCTACGACGAACGCCGCCCCCACCCAAGAAAGCCGAAACACACTTTCTTTATAGCAGAAGCCGGTGCTCGAGATCTCAGGTCACCAGGACGGTCGCCAGGTCAGATTCGAGCCGAGTACGAGCACGCTCACATCCTCTCCGAACATGCCGTCGACACGAAGGCCGAGGTCGAGATCATCCAGGATCGACCAGTAGAAGATCCCTCCGGCGGAATGCTGTAGGTAGCTATCCGGCGTGGCCTTGTACTGGTTGAGGGATACCCGATAGTAGGCCGAAATCTCGCCCACCTTCCGGATGTCTACACCGGCGCCGAGGCGCGCGGCATAGTCGGACACGAACGAGCGAGCATATGCCGCGACCGACACGTCCATCCAAGCGATCTCGGCAATGCGCAGAATGCGCGCCTGTAAATAGCCGGCAAGCTGCTCGAATTCATTTTGGGTCTCGCTGTGCACGAGATTCCCGCCTGCGTGCAAGATCACGCGCGAGAACGAGAAGCTGGTGTCCAACCCGCCGAAGTAACGTGCGTCGCTACTGTTCTGGCAGACCAGCTCGTCGCCGTTGCTCGACGTCGGGTCGGGGACCGTGTTGCAAAGGTAGCCCAGCGGTAAGTAGTTGGTCAGCCACATCGAGCGCTCGGGGTAGCGCAAGTCGAAGCGACCCGAGATCTGAAAGAGCCCGATGCGCACCGAGGCGTCTAGTCCTGCAGCACTGACCTGAACCCTCGGCGCTTGCCAAACGTTGTCCTCGTCGTGAACCGAGAGCTCGAAATGGCCGGCGACACGGCCGTTTCCAGGGAACACATTGAACTCGGCGTTGAAGCGGCGCTCGTCGATCTCGCCCATGAACACCGAGCCGTGCGCGGAAAGCGCGACGAAGGGCTGAGCGTCGAGAGATGGGTTTTGATAAACGAGCTCCCCACCAAAGCGGCTGGCCTCGAGACTCGGCAGATTGTCCAAGGGGTTGGGTAAGGTGCCGCCGAACGCGCCGATTGAGAACCCCGCCCAGGACGGAGACCGCACGCGCGCCCCGTCGAGCTGTCCGACGCCGACCGCCACGAATGGCATGCGCCCCAAACCGACCTGTGCGCTTTGTGCCGTGCCGTACCCGAACTGGAGGTCGCGAACCAAGACAGCCGGACGCGACGAGTTTCCGGGACGACTGTTGATGCTCCCACCAAACCAGGACTGCACGGCGAAATCGACGTCGAAGAAGACGGGCTGTTCGAACGGCTCCGCATGCAGCCGCGTGCGCAGTGAAGCTCGCCCAAAAGACGACTCGCGATCATTGAGTCCGATGACGCCGCCGACGTTGGTCGAAAGCGCGAGGTCGACTCTCTGGCGGTCAGACCAGGTGCCGAGCGGCACGTACTCGGGCGTCTGCTGGCTTGCAGGCCTGACGGCCTCCGGCCACTGCCCCTCGTAAGCGCTCAGGGGCTTGGGCTGCGCGAGTCGTGCGGACGCGGCCTCGGGCGGCTTCGCGCTCGCCCGTCCGGTCATTCCGATGCGGAGTTCGCGCCCCTTCAACTCGATGACGATGTGCTGACCGGTCGCGCCAACCACGCGGTAGCGCCGATTGCGAACGGTTACGATGGAGCCGACGCCAACACCTGCGGCTTCACCAGGGCGGAGATAGGCACGCCCACCCGCTACGTCCACGACCTTGACGGTGACACTGCGCGCCGATGCGGCTCTCGCACCATCGTGGAATACGAGCAGGCCCATCAGCGCCCATCCCATCAGAAGCCATCGCTTCATCGTGCGATCCCTCCTGGGTGACATCCGAGGCAAGCGGCGCCACTGCTGGACACCCGGCGTCCGTGCTGAGTCTGGAGCTTTACGGGGTTGTGGGCGTGGCACCCAGTGCAGAGAACGAGCCTCGGCGCGCGAGAAGAGGTGTGGCAGCTATTGCAAGGCGCGCCGCGGTGCGGGCCGCGCGAGATGGGGAAGGACCTGTCATGGTTGGCCGGGATGACCATCCCACCGAGCTTCGCGCTGACCGCCGCGGCCGCCGGAGACGCGGGGTTGGTGGGATCGATGAACGCGGGGCTCCACGCGCTGGCGACATGACACTGCGAGCAATCTTGAGGAAACGGTGGCGACGTCGCCGTCCCGCGGTGGCTCGGGTGAACGTTCGGATCGAGATAGTCCGACGCATGGCAGGAGAAGCAGTCGCTTTGAACCGTGGTCCATTGCCTTTCGTTGTTGCGTATGTGGCACTCCGTACACGCGGCGATCGCGTGCATCCCAGTGAGTGGGAATCGGGTTCGACGGTGGAGCTCGAACGCCCCCATGTCGTTCCAACGGCGAGACGAATGACAGCTCGAGCAGCGACGGTTCAATCGCGACTGATGCGGGTCCTGATGGCAACTCTCGCATTCGCGAGTGACACGCTTCTCACCGCTGTGACATTGGTTGCACGAGGCAGATGCATGTCGCCCCGAGAGCGGGAAACCAGTTCTCGAATGGTCGAAGCCCTCCCCAGATTTCGCGCCGGCCATGTGCCAGCCCTCCGGCGTGTGGCAGTTCCCGCAATCCAGGCCCTCGGTGATCGAATTGTGACGAGATGCGCTCGGTCGGGCCGCGTTCTTCTCGGGCTCCTTCGCAACTGCCATCGCCGCAAGCCCGGCAAGTGCGGCAACGCAGAGGAGAATGCCAAGCATCCGGTTCATCGCGCTCCCTTCCTCCGCGCATGCGGGTTGCCGTGGCAATCGGCGCACTCGCTGTAGCCGAGCCGGTACCGAACAGGCTTCTCCCCGCCGCGAAGACGCTCGCGACGGTGGCAGGCGACACAGCGCAGATCGCCATGTGCGCCTTCGAGGGGATAGGAAGCCAACTCGACATGGTCGAAGGACGCGATCTCGAACGACGAGGTTGTGTGACACACGTCACACCCGCGCTCGGGCTCGGTGAGGCGAAACTGGCCGGCATGAACGTCGCGATGACAACCCGAGCACTCGCGGGGGGCGCCGCTGTAGGTCGCACCGCGACCGCGCGATCGATCTTGTTTGGAAGGTCGGTGACAGCTGTCACATGCAGCTTCGGTGTGCGCGCCCGTGAGCGGCCAAGCGCTGTGGTCGATGCGTGGGGAGTCCCAGCCGCGCTCGGAGTGGCAGTGCGCGCAACCACCAGAGCGCATCTCCGTCGAAAACTGCTCACCATGCGGGTTATCGTGACAGTCGGCACAGGCCGCGGCACGCAGCTCCAAGTTCTTGCGGGGACGCTTCCCTCGATGGCAGCTGGTGCACGGCACGGCTTGATGTCGCCCGCCGAGCGGGAAACCTGTCCGGGCGTGCTGCTCCACGGTGAAGGAAGTGGGCCAAAAGCCATGCTCGTCGTGACAACTCGAGCAGTCGGTCTTGCCGAGCGTGCCGCGATGGGCGTCACGGTGACAGTCGTTGCACTGATCGAACTGGAGCTGCCGGTATCGGCGTTGCAGCGGCAGCTTTGGAGAGTGGCAGCGCTGGCATGCGACATCCCGGTGCATTCCTTCGAGGGGGAAGGCCGTCTTCGGATGTGCGCGGAGGCCGATGGCGCGCGGGAGCTTCAACCAACGGATGCTGGCATGGCAGCTCTCACAGCGATCGCCGAACGCAGCCTCGTGAACCTGCGCATGACACGAGACGCACGTCGAGCCAGTGCTTGGTGGCTCCACGTTGCCTCGATCGTGACAGGCTTCGCACTCGGTTTTCGCGTGCCCCCCGGCGAGACTCAGTCCGGGGTGGTTGCTTTGGATGTTGGTGACCTCGGTCCAGTCGGTCTCGTTGTGACAAGATGTGCATTCCGCGCCTTCGAACCGGTCTTCGTGGGGATCTGCATGGCAGGAAGTGCAATCGGTCTCGAGCCCGAGGAACGTCGCGTTGCCACGCCGGTTGGGGCGATCGTGGCAGTCCTGGCATCGAACAGACGCGTGAGCCCCTTTGAGCCTCCAACCGGATAGTCGATGGTCGAATCGGGTTGCTCCACCGCCTGGCCATCGAACGAGCTTCGCACTCCTTCCGAGATGCTCGACGTGGCAGCGGCCGCAGTCCTTCTGCTGATACTCCGGGCGGCTGTGAAGCCCCTTTCCTATCCGGATGCGAGCACGCAGGTCGTCGTGGCATCCGAGACAGGAGTTGGTATCGAGTCGTCTCCCGGTCGAGTGGCACTCGCTACAATTGGCGTCCCCGTCGATCTCCGCGTGTGCGCTGCTGAGCTTCCCTGGCGATAGAAACTGCGCGCCGGTCTGCCTCGGAGCCAAGGCCCCGGCGATGACCGCGGCGAGCATCGCGACGCCGATGATGAACGACGCGGCGGCACGACCAGTCACTGGGAGAAGATCCACCGATAGCCGTAGATCCAAGCCACGGCGATGTGGACTGGCACGATGAGGACGAGAATCGCGGCCAGCAAACGATGAAACCCTCGCCAAGACTGAAGCAGAGAGGACGCACCCACCGCGACCACCTCGCGCGTCGCGTACTTGCGTACTGCACGCTTCGCCTTCCGAAAGCGGCGGCGCTCCCTGGGCTCCAACACCGTGTGAACCGGAGCGTCTTCAATGACGTAGCTGACGAGGAAGCCGCGTGACCGCGCGTCTCGAATCCATTTCGGCACGGCGGCAAGCTTCATCAACAAGAACTGATGGGTGTCCACCCGCGTCACCGCGTGAACTGCGAGTGCATGGTGGACACGGGCGCTGCACCCGGGCACGAGCGCATCGAGCGAGCCGAGCGCTTCCTCGAGCGCCGCGCGATCGGGTTGCGGAGTCAGAGCGTAGAGGTAGCGACCCGCAATCCCCGTGACCACGACGACGCCGAGGCTTGCGGCGGTCACGACCGCGATCGGTGTGCGGAACTGGAACGCGGAGTGAAAGAGGATGAGGAGCGAGCCGACCAAGCCGGTCAACACGTGGAGGTTTAGCCAAGTCGCCATCGAGCCGAGGGAGAAGCGCGCGAGTCGCCGCCGGGCCAGGTAGAGAAGATTGGCGAGGATGAGAACCGTGCCAATGATCCCGTAGCCGTGTCCGACGAGGCCGCCCGGCCGGAGCGCCTCGTAGTCGACGTGCTCGACCCGCGATTGCATGTCGGACAGATAGAAGTCACCGCCGAAGAGCCAAAGCACGTACGCCAGCGTCAGCATCGCGAGCACGACGCCTAAGATCGCAACGCGCCCCCTGCGGCGCTTTGTGCTTCGTTGTTTCCCCGGGCCCACGATCCCCCTGTGGACGGCAGCTTCCTGCCTTCCAACATACTAGACTCTGAGCGTGGCGGAACGCTAGAATTCACACCAAAGGGCGAATTTATGACTACTTGGGCGGCACTGGGGGTGCTTGTCGCCGTAGCGCTGGTGCTCAGCCTCTTCTGGCGGGGCAAAGAGCAGGCACAAACGGAGTCGGGGCGGAGAGAGCTCGAAGAGCTGCGTGCGATGGGCGACATCGTCCCAGCCAGCATTCACCCGCATATCGATCCGATCCGCTGCATCGGCTCGGGTGCGTGCGTGTACGCGTGCCCGGAGAAGAGCGTTCTCACGGTCGTCAACGGCCGGGGCGTGCTGACGAACCCGCTCGGTTGCATCGGGCATGGGGCTTGTGCATCGGCTTGCCCGGTTCAAGCGATCAGCTTGGTGTTTGGCACCGCGAAGCGAGGCCTCGAGCTGCCACAAGTCGACCCCGACTTCCAAACCAATCAGCCGGGGGTGTACATCGTCGGAGAGCTCGGAGGCATGGGACTGATTCGCAACGCGGTGTCCCAGGGGCGCCAAGCGGCCGACCACATCGTCGCAGGGGAACGCCGAGGACGAGGGGAGACGCTGGACGCATTGGTGGTTGGCGCGGGTCCGGCGGGAACGAGCGCCACACTACGGCTGATGGAGGCAGGGCTGCGCGTTCTGCTCCTCGAACGTGAAGCGTTTGGTGGGACGATCACGCACTACCCCCGCGCCAAGGTCGTCATGACGGGGTCACTCGACTTCCCGATGTACGGCCGCGTCTCCAAAAGGAAGATGAGCAAGGAGCAGCTCGTGTCCTTGTGGGAAGACATCCGGGAAAAGACCGGCTTGCGGGTCGCGGTTGGTGAGCTCGTCGAGAAGATCGACCGCCGAAGCGACGACTCCTGGCTGGTGACGTCCACCGGCAGCGTTTTCGAAGCTGCAAACGTTCTGCTGGCGCTTGGTCGGCGAGGCTCGCCGCGCAAGCTCGGGGTGCCCGGCGAGGAGCACTCGAAGGTCGCCTATCGGGTCATCGAACCCGAGGTGTTTCGGGACCAACACGTGTTGGTCGTGGGCGGCGGCAATGCGGCAGTGGAATCCGCATTCGCCTTGCTGGATGCGGGAGACTGCGCATCGGTCACGATCAGCTATCGGAAGAACGCCTTTGCGCGATGTCGGCAACCGAACCGACAGCGCATCGAAACGGAGATGCAGGCCGGCCGGTTGACGGCGCTCCTGGGAACCGAGGTGGAAGAGATCTTCGAGGATCGGGTCTCGCTCCGAACTGCATCGGGGGATCCGGTCTCCATCGAGAACGACGCCGTGGTGGTCCAAGTCGGTGGGACGGCTCCGACCGATCTGCTCGAGCACGTCGGCATCGAGATCGTCACGAAGTACGGCGAGGCTTAGTCTTCTTTTCGGCCATCGGGATGGCAGTCGAGGCAGAAGTTCGGCGGAGCGGCGCCCTGCGGATAGTCCGGCTCTTCGTCATGCTTCGGGTCCATCTCGGCCCGTGTGTGCTCGCCGTCGTGGCAGCCCACGCAGTCTGCGTTTTCGCCATCGACCGGTGAGCCGAGGTCGGGGTTGTGACAGGAGACGCAATCGTCGCGGTACTTCGAGTGGTCGCCATTCTGGATCGGAAAGGCGTTCTCCGGATGGGTGCCACCGGTCGCGGGAGTCCAGCCCGTCGTCGTGTGGCAATTCTCGCAGGTCGTCGGGAAGTCGGAGTGGCCTGGAAATGGGCTAGTGTCGTAGTCGTCCTGATGGCAGCCGACGCAGAGCGTCGGTGTCCCTTGGTACACGGGCGGATCCCCGAGGTGACAGGAGGCGCATTCGATCGCCGCGTGCGCACCGTTCAACGGCCAGGTGTGCATGAACGCCGCCGGCGACCAAGCCTCGTTGCCGTGGCAGCTGCCGCAGGTATCGGGAAAGCCCTCGTGCGGCGGGTTGAGCGCGTGCTGCAAATCGTCCGTGTGACAGACGATGCAATCGCTGCTGCGAACCTCCAGTCGCGCGTGGTCCTGTGTGCTGCCCGTGCAGGCCTGGGCGAGTACCACTGCCCCCAGGACCCCCATCCCCATAAGTCGCATCGCCACTCGCCAGATCAGAGGAAATTGGATTATTGAATAATAGCACATTAGGCTTAATCTAGGTAGCTGGGCTGCGCAGCCGCAAAGACGAGTAAGACCCTGAAAACATTAACTTTTGCGGCAATACGGTGTCATGCGCCTAGCTATCTAGGTGGTTGAGTGAGGTAGGCAGGATCGCTCCGAGTGGACAATAACGTAATCAATTACGTATAGACGCGACTCACACAAAAAGAGGACCCTCCCGTAAGTCATTTGGAGTCGGGTGAACTTCCGTACGCCTGGTAGGGGCACCCCGAGGAGGATGGCTTAGGACGTGGTGGTACTCCGTTTTGTCGACAGCGCAGCTACTTCTGGATTCTGAAATTAACGAGCACATGTTTGTCTTCTGCCCGCGATTGGCGAAGGTCAAGCGGCACGTCGACGAACACTTCGACGAACCGTTCAGTCTGGCTGACGCGGCCAAACTCGTCGCGCTCGAGAAAACGTACTTCTGCAGGTTGTTCCGGGACAAAGTAGGCGTCTCTTTCCTTGACTGGCTCTCACGCGAGCGGATTAATCGCGCGCTGCTCATGCTGATGAACCACGATCACAGTATCACCGACTTGGCGTTCGCCGTCGGTTTCATGGATCTCAGGACCTTCGAACGAGCCTTCAAGAAATTCACGGCGGTCACACCACACCAGTGCCGGAAGATCGTGCGCCGTTATTGGGATGCGAACCCCGAGGGACGTCCGCCTCGGTGGGAAGAGATCGCGCCGACGCTTCATGATGCAGCCCTGTAGCGCGCTCGCTGCCGAGAGATCACGTGGAGGCAACGGGCCTCCGCGACCCGTGAGTTAGCTCACAGATTCGCATCGGCCCGTACTGAAGATCACAAGATCTGACGCGATTTCCTTAACCCCTGCCGGGACGCGAGATCTTCCAATCAGCCATTGTCGCTGCTTCGGGAAGGAGCGAGTGACATGGTCTTGAGTAACGCGCGCCGGCCGGCGCTCATCGTGATCTCCGTGCTCTGCGTGGCCGCCACCGCAAGCGCTCAGGAAAGCAACATCTACGTCCAGTGCCCGACCGAGACGGTCCTGCACCCGGACACCGACAGCGACCCCACGACGCGAGAAGCGGGGATCGAGTGCGACCACGTAGCGTCAGGCGACGGCCTGGTGACGATGGCCGATGATGCGCAGAAGCAGCAGTACATCTTCAGCTTCGCGCGGGTCGCGCTCCCGGAAGACGCCCCCGTCCCGCCTGACGAGTACCCGGGTTGGGTGATGGAGCAGGGAATGCTCGCGGCCAACGGCCCGGCTCCGACGATTGTGGTGGACGAAGACGACGAGCTCTTCCTCACCAACACCAATGTCGGGATGGTGATTCGGCCCGATCTGTTCGACCCCCACACCATCCACTGGCACGGCTTCCCGCAAGCGGCGTCGATCTTCGACGGCGTCCCCGACGCCTCGGTTTCGATCAACATGGGGGCCAGTTTCACCTACTACTACCTCGCCAAGGACGCGGGGACGTACATGTACCACTGCCACGTCGAGGCAACCGAGCACATGCAGATGGGGATGCTCGGCAACCTCTACGTGCGGCCGAGGCAGAACCGGTGTGCCGACGACGCGTTAGACGACATTGTCTGCCCTATAGGTCACGCCCCCGGTGACACGTACGGCTACAACGACGGCGACGGTTCCACGCGCTACGACGTCGAGGTCCCGATCCAGATCGGCTCCTTCGACCCCGACTTCCACGACGCCAGCTTCAACGTGCAGCCGCTCCCCTTCGCCGGGATGAGGGACCGCTACTTCCTGCTGAACGGCCGCGGCTACCCAGACACCGTCAACACGGGCGTACTCTCCACGGATGGTCGACCTTCGCAACCGGTGTCGAGCCTGATCGAGGCGAGCACGGGCGACCGCATCCTGCTCCGCATCTCCAACTTGAATGTGACCCAGTTCAACACACTGGGGACGAACGGGATCCCGATGGAGGTCGTCGCGTTGGATGCGCGACTCCTGCGCGACGACGCGGGCAACAATCTCTATTACAAGACCAACTCGGTGACGCTCGGCGGCGGCCAGTCCGCAGACGTGATCCTCGACACCACGGGGCTGGCGTCGGGCAGCACCTACTTCCTCTACACCACCAACCTCCACCAGTTGGCGAACGACGCCGAAAACTTCGGCGGAATGATGACCGAGATCCGGATCAACTAGGAGAGCGGCAATGATTAGGTTCGAGACAAAGAAGCGCAGTGCCGGGTTGGCCCGGTTGTTCTCATTCGCCGCCACCTTGGTGCTGCTGATGGCTCCCGCAGTCGCACGCGCCGGAATCGACGGCGTGCCCGGCCCGATGTTCTCGCTCACGGCGAGCGCGGGCTACATCTCCATCGCTGACGGGGGGTCCATCTACTCGTGGGGCTACAGCAACGGCAACGACCCGATGCAGCTACCCGGACCGACCTTGATCGTCACCGAGGGTGACATGGTGGAGGTGACCCTCCATAACAACCTACCCTCGGCGGCGGGCAACGTCTCGATCGTGTTCCCGGGGCACCAGGTCACGACGGCGGACGGCGTCCCGGGCCTTCTGACCCAGGAGGCCCCGTCCGGCGGGTCCGTCACCTACACATTCACGGCCAGCGAACCCGGGACCTACCAGTACCACAGCGGAACGCGGCCAGATTTGCAGGTCGAGATGGGGCTCTACGGGGCGCTCATCGTGCGCCCGGCCGATGCCGGATGCGCCTACGGCCACTCGGGCACGTGCTTCGACCGCGAGCACCTGTTCCTCCTGAGCGAGGTGGACATCGACATCCACCGGGCGGCGGAGCTGCAGGCTTCGGGACCCGGACCGATCGACGTCATCACCGAGCCGTACGTTCCGGAGTACTGGCTCATCAACGGTCGCGCGGCGCCGGACACGATGGCCGCGGCGGGCCGCGATCTGCTGCCGAGCCAGCCCTACAACTGCATGCCGCGCATGCACCCTGGCGAGCGGCTGCTGCTGCGGGTGGTGGGCGCGGGCCACCATATGCATCCCTTCCACCACCACGGGAACCACGCGCGCGTCCTCGCCCGCGACGGACGGCTGTTGCTCAGCGAAAACATGGTGGACCTCGCGGGCCCGCTCCTGTTCACGATCCCTTCGGTGCCGGGCGGAACGGTCGACGCGATCTTCGAGTGGACCGGCAAGGACCTCGGCTGGGACATGTACGGTCACACTCCGGGCGACGGCAGCGCGTGCACCCCCGACGCGGACGGGTATCACAGTGTCGCCACCGACGATAACTACCGCGAGTGGTGCGGCGACCACAACCGGGCGATCCCTGTGACCCTGCCCGGTCAGAGCGTCCTGACGTTCGGCGGCTTCTACGGCGGCAGCCCCTATCTCGGCGCGGCCGGCGGCCTGCCCCCCGGCGAGGGCGGTCTCAATCCGAACGGAGGCTTCGCGTACATGTGGCACTCGCACACCGAGCGCGAGATGGTGAACAACGACGTTTTCCCGGGCGGGATGATGACCATGCTGATCATCGAAGCCCCCTTGGTGGACATAGCTGAGTAAGGCGGAGAAGAGCCATGCGATCGACCTTTCTGAAAACCACGCTGAGGACGGCCCTGCTCACAGGCGCGAGCGTCCTGCTCTTCGCCGGCGTCTCACCCGCCATCGCCGCCGCCAACGACGTCTACCTTCAGGCGCAGAGCTTCGACAAGGCCCTGTCCGGGGACGGCGGCACGGTCCCCATGTGGGGCTTCGCGCTTTGCACGGATGCGACCTTCAGCAGCTGTGCGTCCGGGACCGATGCGCCGGGGCCGCAGATCCACCTCTCGGACACCGAGCCGCTCACGATTCATCTCGAGAACACGCTGGATACGCCGGTCTCGATCGTGATCCCAGGCCAGGCGGGCGGTGGCGACCCGGTATGGAGCATGGACGGTCAGGGGAGGCGGCGCGTCCAGTCGCTCACCCATGAGACGGCGCCTGGCCTCACGGCCGACTACACCTGGAGCTCCTTACGCTCCGGCACCTACCTTTACCAGAGCGGGACCCACCCTTCGATCCAGGTGCCGATGGGGCTTTACGGCGCCTTGATCGTGCATCCCAGCACCCCGAGTTATGCCAGTACCGTTCTCGCCGACGGCCCGAGCCACTACTACCGTCTCGGAGAATCAACGACCGCGGATCCGGCGGTCGATGCGGGGACGGGGCTCAGCGACGGCACTTATGGGTCGACGGTGAAGCCGGGGTCGCAGGGCTACAGCACCGATACGGCTGCACGATTCGACGGGACGACCGCCACCGACTTCGTCGATACCGGCGTGACGTCCATATCGGCTAGCGCATTCTCGGTGGAGGCGTGGGTCAACGCCGACGCGACGGACGGACAACATCGGATCGTGGTCAAAGACGAGATCGGTGTGACCGGGGCGTGGATCCTATGGCTCAACCAGAGCAAACTTCGTTTCCAGGTCCGGAACAGCACGGATACGGCGTGGGTGATCGCGGAGGCCCCGACCACGCCGCCCGCTGGGACCACCTTCCACGTGGTTGGGGTGTTCGATGGCACCGACGCGATCCTTTACGTCGACGGTGTCGAGGTGGCTAGCGCTCCGCTCGGAACGGTCACGACGAACACCAATACCTTGCCGATCACGATCGGTGCCGACTCGGACAGCGTCGGTGCGAGGGGCCACATCTTTGACGGCACCATCGATGAAGTGGCGATCTATGAATCTGCGCTGACCGCAACACAGATCCAGGCGCACTTCGATGCAAACAACGCCGAGCCCGTGGCGCTCTTCAGCGAGATCGACCCGTCGCAGAACGTCGCGGTGTACGCGGCGACAGGCGACGTCACCAGCTACCCGAGCACCGTAGACTACAATCCGACCTACTTCCTGATCAACGGTGAGTCGCACGACACGGCGTCGCCCCCGCCGGCGATACCTGCAGGAATGCCTGGCAAAGACGTCCTCGTGCGCTTCCTCAACGCCGGGCTGCGCTCTCACACGCCGGCCATCGTCGGACTCGACATGCGACTGGTCGCGGAGGATGGCAATCCTTATCCAGGACTCCTGAAGCGCCAGGCATCGTCGCTCCTGCCCGCGGGCAAGACCCTCGACGTCCTCGTCGCCATGCCCGCCGTCGATGCGACGTACCCGCTCTTCGACCGGATGCTCGATCTCAGCAGCGACAACCAGGCTGACGGCGGGATGCTGGCGTACCTGAAAGTAGGCACCGGTTCTCCGCCGCCGACTCAGCCCCCGGAGCCTGTACTCACATCCTATGACGCCATCGAAGACACTGCCCTGATCGGCGCCGCCCCCGGCGGGGTTTCGGGCGCAACATTGGTGAGCGGACCGTCGAACGGCATCCTCGTACTGAACGGGGACGGCTCATTCACCTACACGCCGTACGAAAACTTCTCGGGCAGCGATGGCTTCACCTACAGGGCCGGCAACGGAACGCTCGTCGAGGTCGCCCTCAACGTGTCCTTCGAGAACGACGTTCCCGTAGCGGCCGACGATGGACCCTACGTCAACGCGATCGGGCCAAACATCACGGTCGCGGCCCCCGGCGTCCTCGGCAACGATACGGACCCGGACGGCGATACGCTGAGGGCGGTGATCGAGGGAACCGCCCCCGCGGGACTCACGCTGCATGCTGACGGCTCGTTCGAGTACACGGGCGGCACCGCCGTGACCTTCACGTACCGCGCTAGCGATGGCACCGGGCTGAGTAACTCCGCGACGGTGACGCTGAACATCAACCCGGTCGCCAACATCGCGCTGACCGTGAAGGACCCACTCGACGCCGCCGTGGCCGACTACCGCTGGGTGGTCGAAGAGGACGCGATGTGGCAGCCGAACCCAAGCGTCGTGCCTCCCCCGATCGACACGCTGGCAACGAACTTCCACAAAAGCTACATGCCGATCGTGGCGCAGGGGAGCGGCGCGGCAGAGTTCGCCCAGCTCGCGCTGGACCCGACGAAGCACTACTACGTCTCGGTCCTGCCCGCCGACGCGGCCAGCGGTACGGGGCATACGATAGGCGGCGCCCGGATTCCCCCCGCAGCCACAGCGGTGACGGTCAACGTAAACAACCAGCCGCTGCCTTCGGCCCAGATCAGCGTCTACGTATTCGAGGACAGCAGCCCGACCAACGGCGCCGTCGACGGCGGCGAGGAAGGCCTTGGCCTCGGCGGCTTCCAGATCACCGTCGAGGATGCCGGTGGACGCTATGGCATCTCGGGCGGGACGATGATGCAGGACGCCCACGGCAACATGCTGACCAACTCCCTCGACTGCTTCGGAGGCGCGCCGCCGCCCATGGGGGTGATCCTGACCTGCCCCAATACTGTGGCGAACCAGGAGGCGGGGCTCGTAGGCCAGGCGCTCATCAAGAACCTCTACCCTGGCAAGTACGGCATCATCGCCGCCGCGCCCCCAGGCCCGGAGACCTGGACGCAGACCTCGACCATCGAGGGCACCAAGGTCATCGACGCCTGGGTGAAGGCGGGCGAGCCCCCCTTCTTCCAAGAGTTCGGGCCCGCCGGCTGGCACGTGTTCGTCGGCTTCGTCAACCCGGACAACCTGGTCAACCCAGGCGGCGCCAATACCGTCACCGGAAGCGTCACCAACCTTCATATGTCGCGCCCGCCTGACCAGAGACTCTGGGACAGCGAGTCGTACGACGCCCTCGCCCACACCAGAGCCTGGGTCGGCCTCAACTCCGCCGGTGGCCTCGGTCCCAACATTGCCGCCGTCCAGGCCGACGCCGACGGCAATTTTACGATCAGCAACGTGCCCGACGGCAGTTATCAGCTCGTGGTCTGGGACAGCTACCTCGACCAGATCATCGCCTACCGCGGGGTGGAGCTCCCTGGTGGGGGCGCGGTCGGCAACGTGCCCGTGTTCCAGTGGTTTGCGCGCAGCGAGCACAACGTGTTCCTCGACGAGAACCAGAACGGCATTCGTGACCCGGACGAGGCGCCGGTTGCGGAACAGGCGGTGAACCTGCGCTGGCGTGACGGCACGGTCAATCAGTCCTTTCCGACCGACGGAGAGGGCTTCGTGCCCTTCGACCAGACATTCCCCTTCTTTCACTGGCAGGTGTTGGAGGTGGATTTCACGCGCTTCAAGGCGACCGGCGTAACCGTGACCGTGGACGGCGGGGGCGACGTGAGGACAACGGGCAACGTCCTCAACCCACAGGTCCAGGCAGACGGTATGTCCACGCGCACCGAGCTCGGTCCTGTCCTCACCGAGGGCTTCCAGGGCTTCCTCGGCCAGACGAGCGTCTTCGACTGGGGCAAAGCTCCGTACGCACCGGGTGAAAACGGCGGCATCTCCGGGATCGTGTACTACCCCTCGACCCGCGCCGAGAACGACCCGCGGCTCGCCGTCGGCGAGCCCTGGGAGCCGGGCATACCGGGCGTCAAGGTCCGCCTCTACCGCGAGGTGGAAACGAGTGCCTACGCGAGTACCATTCTGGCCGACAAACCGAACCACTACTACCGTTTCGGCGAATCAACGACCGCCGGTCCAGCGATCGATCAGAGCGGGGGCAGTGATGGCACCTATGGGTCGACGGTAACGCTGCCCGCGACGGGGTTGCTCGGCAATAGCCCCAATACGGCAGCAGGATTCGACGGGACGACAGCCACCGACTTTGTCGATACCGGCGTGACCGCGCTGCCCGAGCCGGGTGGCCCGTTCTCTGCGGAAGCGTGGGTCAACGCGACCACGATCGATACGGCCGGACATCGGATTGTGGTCAAAGACGAGGTCGGAGTAACCGGCGCGTGGCTGTTGTGGCTCAATCAGGGCAAACTGCGTTTCCAGGTCCGCAACAGCACGGATACGGCCTGGGTGATCGCGGAGGCACCGACCACACCCCCCGCTGGGACCCCCTTCCACGTCGTTGGGGTGTTCGATGGCACCGACGCCATCTTGTACGTCGATGGCGTCGAGGTGGATCGCATTGCACTCGGAACCGCCACGACGAACGTCAACGGTTTGCCCATTACGATCGGCGCCGATTCAGACGCCGTCGGCGTAAGGGACCACATCTTTGACGGCACCATCGACGAAGTGGCGATCTATGGCGCTGCGCTGACAGCAGAACAGATCCAGGCGCACTTCGATGCGAACGGCGCCTTGACGACCGCTCTCGCCCTCGTGGAGGAGACCACGACCGACAGCTGGGACGACAGCCTGCCGACGGGTTGCCCGGGCGCCGACCCGAGCGATGCGGTCATCACGGGTGGACCCGAAGACAAGTGCTACGACGGGCTCCGCAACTTCAACCAGGCTCGGCCGGCGGTCTTCGACGGCGGCTACGCCTTCATGGATATCCCGCCCGGGAAGTACGTCGTCGAGGTCGTGCCCCCGCCTGGTTACGATCTTCTGAAGGAAGAAGACAACAACGTCGGCTTCGGCGACGCCTTCGGGATGGCGCCGGTGGCGATGATGATGCCCGGTGGCGCGATGGTCATGATCATGCCCAACCTGGCGACGGTGCTGGCGGCCACGGGCCCCGAGCCCGGGCTCGCCCAGCCGCCGTGCGTCGGCGCCGTACGTGAGGTGCCTCCGTATCTGAGTCTGTTCCCTTCGGAAATGGTCGAAGCGCCCTTCGCCGGCGACTCGAGGCCGCTCTGCGACCGCAAGGAGGTCATCCTCTCCGACCAGGGGCAAGCGGCGGCCGACTTCTTCCTGTTCACGGGTGCGCCGATCGCCGGCCACTTCGCGGGCATGATCCTCGACGACATCGCGCAGGAGTTCAGTATCTTCTCGCCACAGTTCGGTGAGAAGTGGGCACCCCCCTTCGTCCCGGTCTCGATCCGGGACCACCTGGGCCAAGAGATCTCGCGCGTCTACTCCGACCAGTGGGGCCGCATGAACGGGCTCGTACCGTCGACGTTCACCGCGAACATGCCTTCGCCGAGCGGCTTCTCTCCGGCGATGCTCATGACCTGCATGAACGATCCAGGTCCGATCCCCGACCCGGCCAATCCGGGTCAAACGATGATCGACCCGCAGTACAACCCCGCGTACAGCAACTTCTGTTACACGTTCCAGTACATGCCGGGGACGACGACGTACCTCGACACGCCGGTGCTGCCGGTGTCGGCCTTCGCCTCCGGATACAATCCACCGGACTGCGCACTATCCGACGGGACGCCGGTCATCCAATCGGTCGGCGACAATGATGGCGACTTTGGGCCACTGGTCGCAGCTGGAGGCATCCTGGAGATTCGATCCGCGGGCGAAGTTGCGGTGCCGAACCCGGCCTACGAGGGTCCGCTCGCGACCGGCCTGGCGGGGCAGAAGACGATTCTGCGCAACTTCGGCTTCGGCCCCGGCGGCGGCCCGAACAGAGGCACGGTGGAGCTGGTTGAAAGCGACGGTACCAGGCACCCGCTCGCTACCCTAGCGGGCGGAAACGGCTGGAACCCAAACCGTATCAGGGCGACTGCCCCCGCCACGACCATGACAGGTCAACTCGTCGTCACCCGCGGCGACAACGGCAACTCCACGGTCCACTCCGCGACGGTCACCGTCTCCAACGAGACTCCGGTCCGCGTGGAGGCCGGTGGCTCGATCCAGGACGCGATCGATGGCGCGGACCCGGGTGCCCTCATCCTCGTCGCACCCGGCACCTACGACGAAATGGTCATCATCTGGAAGCCCGTCCGTCTCCAGGGCGCGGGTGCCGGCTCGACCTTCATCAATGCCGTCAAACGCCCGACGGAGGCGATCCTGACTTGGCGGGCAAACATGGACTGCCACTTCGGGATAGGAGCGGGTTGCGTCCAGGAGGTGAACGCCCTCCCGAACCAGCCCGAGGGAGCGGCCGGCTTTGAAACCGAGGAGGGCGCGGCCATCACGGTCGTCGGCCCCAATGATCCAGCCGACCCGAACAGCTTCCTCAATGCCGAGTCGCGGATCGACGGCTTCTCGATCACCGGCGCTGACGTCGGGGGCGGCATCTTCGTCAACGGCTACGCCCACGGCCTCGAGATCGCCAATAACCACGTATTCGGCAACAGCGGCTTGTATCACGGCGGCCTCCGTGTGGGCCGGCCGTTCCTCCAGCTGGTCGACGAGGGTCCTTACGGGTTCAACACCGACGTGAGCATCCACCACAACGCGATCACCCAGAACGGCGGCCTGGGCGGAGCCGGTGGCGGTCTGTCGATCGCCACGGGTACTGACAACTACACCGTAAGTAGCAACTTCGTCTGCGGGAACTTCACGACCGGTGATGGTGGCGGCATCGGCCACCTCGGCATGAGCGACGGAGGCATGATCGCGGACAACCAGATCGTCCTCAACCAGACGTTCAACCAGGGGACCACCCGGTCGGGTGGTGGGCTGTTCATCGCGGGCGAGCCCCCCGGGGTCGGCGCTCTCACGTACGGCTCGGGCGATGTCACTGTGAACGCCAACCTCATCCAAGCCAACCACGCCGGAGCAGGACACGGTGGCGGCATCCGCACGCAGTTCGTCAACGGCCGTGACATCCCCAACTCGAACCGCAACGACGGGACTGCTCGACCTGGCCGCTGGAACAGCGTGACCGTGAATAACAACATGATCATCAACAACGTGGCCGGCTGGGCGGGCGGCGGTTTATCGATGCAGGACACGGCGCGCGGCTTCGTCGTCAACAACACGATCGCCCACAACGACAGCACGGCGACGGTCTCGGCCGCGTTCACGACCGGGAGTCCAAACGTCTCCGCGAACCAGCCGGCGGGCGTTGCCTCGGAGCCCCACAGCCTTGCGCTCACCGACGCGATCCCGGTTCAAAACAACACGAACGCCCTCCGGGAGTTCTCGAACCCGGTCTTTAGGAACAACATTGTGTGGCAGAACCGCTCGTTCCACTACAACGCCGACCGGCCTGCTGGTGGAGGGGCCGGGCTCGAGCCGGTCCTAGGCCAGACCAGCGTCGGGGAGTGCCCGGGCGGTGCCAACTACCAGGATCTCGGTGTCCTCGGTGGGGCCTTCGCACTCAACCCACGTCGTTCGGTCCTGACCGACAATACCGGCTATCCCGGCAACATCTCGACTGACCCCGCCCTCGTGGACGCCTACTGCAACGGCGGCCGCGCCCTTGTGGGCACCCCCGGCGAGATGCTGGCGCTGCCTGCCCTGGACGAGGGCGGCGCGGCCTGGATCGACGTGCGCTATGGTCCGCTGACGCAGACCCGGCCCGCGACAAGCACGCCCTGGGACTACCACATCGGGGTTTCTTCGTCGGCGATCGACTTTGGCAAACCGAGAAACGCACCATCCTTCGACTTCGATGGCGATCCTAGGCCGCTCGGAGGCGACTTCGATGCTGGTGCCGATGAGCTGGCCCCATAGTGAGAGCTCGATGATCAATCTGTACCTTGCCCGATCACTTGCGGGGGTTCTCGCGGGCGGCCTCACTCTCTCCGCAGCCTTGTTCGGGCCGACGCCTCAAGCACGGGCGTTGGAGGGACCGGGTCATGCCAGCGTCGCCCCGACAACGACAGACTCTTCCGAGCCGACCCACCACCCCCGCGAGAAGACCTACATCAAGCGCCGCTGGGGCGTCGAGGTCATGGACGTGCGGCAGACCGCCGCCGGTTACATGCTCGAGTTCCGGTACCGCGTGCTCGACGCGGAGAAGGCTAAGCCCCTGTTCGAGCGCCAGACCAAGCCGGCGCTGATCCACGCGGAGACGGGCGCAACACTCATCGTGCCCACGCCGGCTAAGACCGGCGCTCTCCGCAATTCGAACCCACCCATCGAGGGACGCACCTACTGGATGTTCTTTGCCAACCCCGGCAAGCTAGTGAGATCGGGCCAGCACGTGAGCGTCGAGATCGGCGAGTTCCGAGTCGATGGGCTGGTGGTGAGGTAGAGATCTATGAAACGAAGTAAGTTGATGTCCGCGCTCGCAGCGGCCCTCGGGCTCGGCCTGGTGACGCTCTTTCTGTTTTCTTGGACTGGGACCCCGCTCGGACGCGCACGAGCCGTGGGCAACTTGGTCGACGAAAACATCGAGGCGCGCGGCGGGGACGAGGCCTGGGACGCCGTCTCCTCGCTTCGCCTCACAGGCCAGATGGACGTGGGCAAGGGGATGAAGGTGCCGTACGTGCTCGAGCAGAAGCGACCCGACAAGATGTGCCTCGAGTTCGTCTTCGACGGGGAGACCGCCGTCCAGTGCACCGATGGCAAAGAGGGGTGGAAGCTCGTGCCGTTCCAGGGGCGGACAGCACCCGAGCCGATGACCGAGAAGGAGCTGCGCGAGACGGCGGACGCAACCGACCTCTACGGCCTCCTCTTCGATTATGGCCCCCGTGGACACAGCGTGGAGTATCTGGGGACGGAGTCGGTTAAGGGGCGGGATGCCGTCAAGCTCGAGGTGACCTTGCCCGGGGGTGCCGTGCGCTGGGTGTACATCGACCCCGAAAGCGGTCTCGAGCTCAAGGTCGAAGCCCTGCGTACGGTCGGTGGGCGCGAACGGCGTGTCGAGACGTTCTACCACGACTGGCAGCCCACCGAGGTGGAGGGTCTCCTCATCGCGCGCCGCCAGGAAACGCGAACCGAGGGATCGAGTGACGTGCACACGCTCACCGTCGAGACCGTGCAAGTCAACCCGCCCCTCGACGACTCGCGCTTCGCGAGGCCGGAGGCAGCCCTGGCCGGTCATTGACCAGATTCTCGGTCTTTCTGGGGTCGAAGCGAGGTAGGGCCTTGATTTTAGGGGCATTCTAAAATTAACCTTGTAGGGTTAATTTGGATCAGGCTAGGGTGACACCCATGGGGGTTACTTCTAGCCACCTGCTTGCTACCGTTGTAGCCATCGGGATCAGCACCAGCATGTTTATCGGCATGGGGTGCAGCGGGGCCACTGATGCCTCTCATGAGCCAGGAACGATCCGGCAAGCCGAGTGCGTCACGTGCCATGAGGCGGACCTCAAGGCAGCGCTCAGCCCACCGCACGACACCCTCCCCACCACCTGCCAGGACTGCCACACGGAGCGCCAATGGATCCCGGCGGCTTCAACCACGATCCACACGCCGCTTCCGGAAGCCTGCATCACTTGTCACGAGGACGAGCCGCGAGGGCAGACGACCTTCCACACCCAACGCACGGAAACGGAGTGCGCCCGCTGTCACCGCAACTATCCGGATTGGACACAGGCAAACTTCCTTCATGCGCCCGTTCCGGGCGCATGCGCCGCCTGCCATAGCGACCAGATACCCGACACGCCGACACACCAAACCCCGCAAGGCCAGGCGGACTGCGCCTTGTGCCACATCGTCGCCGATTGGGCCGTCACGGATCCGGCGGAGCTCCACACCCCGCTGCCAGCGTCCTGCGTAACGTGTCACGAAAACGACCCGCAACCGGAGACTATCTTCCACACCCAGTCCGTCGAGACCGAGTGCGCCCGCTGTCACACGAATTATCCGGATTGGACACAAGCCGACTTCACACACGCGCCGGTGCCGAGCACCTGCGATGCTTGCCATAGCGATGAGCGACCGACGAACACAACGCATCAATCCGCTGCAGGCCTGGGCGATTGCGCCAGCTGCCACGTCGTCGACGACTGGGCCACCACCGACGCGGAAGCCATCCACACGCCGCTTCCGGCATCCTGCCTGGCATGCCATCAAGCCGACACACAACCACAGACGATCTTCCACACGCAGGTCTTCGAGGCGGAGTGCGCCCGCTGTCACCGAAACTATCCGGGTTGGTTACCCGCTGACTTCCTGCACGAACCTGTACCTAGCCTCTGCAACGCGTGCCACAGCGATATGCGGCCGACGACGCCGACACATCAATCGGCCGCTGGCCTCGGGGACTGTGCCCGCTGCCACATCGTGGGCGATTGGGCGGTGACCGATCCGGCTGCGCTCCACGCACCGCTTCCGGCGTCCTGCAGAACATGTCACCAGAACGAGCCGCGGCAGCCCACGATTTTCCACGCCCAGGTCGTCGAACCCGAGTGCGCGAGCTGCCACCACAACTATCCGGACTGGATGCAGGCTGACTTCCTGCACGCACCCGCGCCGAACACCTGCATGGACTGCCATTCCGATCGGAGACCCAATATGGCTACGCACCAAACCGCGGCGGGTCAGGGCGATTGCGCGTCGTGCCACCTCGTCACGAGCTGGGCCGCAGCCGACCCGGCTACACTTCACACGCCGCTTCCGGCATCCTGCCTCACGTGTCACCAGAACGAGCCGCGACAGCCCACGATTTTCCACACGCAGGTCGCGCAGACGGAGTGCGCCAGCTGTCACCAAAACTATCCGGATTGGACACAGGCTGACTTCCTTCACGCACCCGTGCCTAGCGCCTGCAACGCTTGCCACAGCGATCTGAGACCCGCGACGCCGACGCACCAATCTGCCGCAGGGCTCGGGGACTGCGCGAGCTGCCACGTCGTCACCGACTGGACACTCGCCGATCCGGTAGCACTTCATACCCCCCTCCCGCCCACCTGCATCGGCTGTCACGGAAACGAACCCAGGGCGAACAACCCGTTCCATGCGCAAACCTACGACCCCGAGTGTGCAACCTGTCATGACTCGTATCCGGTCTGGACTCCGGCAGCGTTCGCACATTCTCCGACGCCGACGCGCTGCTACGACTGTCACGAGCCACAACGCCCCACCACCTCGACACACCCCGGCACGGGCGACTGCCTGGGCTGCCATGCGACCTCAGCCTGGACTCCGGCCACGGCTGGCACCCATCCTGAAGGCGCTTTCCCGATCCAATCGGGGGCGCACTCGAGATACCGCAACGACTGCGTATCCTGTCACAACGTGGCCCTCGGATCACCGGTGGGCGGCGAGAACGCCGACTGCGTCGGCTGTCATGACGGCGAGCACACGCGAAGCGAGTTGGATCCGAAGCACAGAGAGGTGCGCAACTACCCGAGCGGTCCGGCGCCCCCCAACTTCTGCCTAGATTGCCACGCCGACGGGCGAAACTAGCGGCACGGCCACGGCGCACGCTCAGAACGCGTTGCCGCGCTCGACGCCGAAGCGTTTCGCAATGCTCGCCATTGGGCAGAAGCCGGTAAACGAGGCTTGAAACATGTTGAGGCCGACGAACGCGGGAAGCGCGAGCCAGGCGATGTGGTGCATGAAGGCAAGCACCACGCCGGCCATGACCATAACCCCAGCAACTCGAAAAACTAGCTTGTCGATGTTCATCTGTCTCTTCCTTTGCTTGATTCCTAGAACGAGTAGCGAAGTCTCACGTACACGTTCGTGTTTTCTTTGAGCTGGCCGAAGAAGGTGTAGTCGTAGCGGCCGAACATGAGGTTCGCGCCCACGACGATGGCCAGCGGCTCTGCGATCTTGTAGGTGACGCGCGGACGGATGTAGGTATCGAGCTCGTCCGGCGAGAAGAAAGTGAAGAGCGAGAGCTCGAGGTTGTCCATCAGGAGAAGCTGGGTGAGCCTCAGCGTGATCAAGTGACGGAATCGGTTCGGGAGGTATTCCGGCCAGTATGACCCTGGCTCTTCACCGGGTGCTTCAGGCGCTGTCAGCTCGTCGTACTTCAGCGTGTATTCGAGGTAGTACTGCAGCCCCATTTGAAACTTCGGAAAGAGCTCGCGCTCGTAGCCGGCGAGACCTCGGAACTGTGAGTTGGGAATCGTCGGGTCGGTTCCGGCACGATCGTCGAACGAGTCGTAGAAGGC
>Ga0316193_10000579_pt1 | contig 23170 bp, 24 predicted proteins | sample MerIslsedime2_MG_FD_207735 | JGI IMG/M metagenome (GOLD analysis project Ga0316193, IMG submission 207735) | Coastal sediment microbial communities from Maine, United States - Merrow Island sediment 2 | ecosystem: Environmental > Aquatic > Marine > Coastal > Sediment | place: USA: Maine... | reverse complement strand
GGTCGACTCGGTGGGGACCGGCGGTGATCAATCCGGGACGTTCAACATCTCGACGACGGCCGCATTCATCGCTGCCGGAGTGGGCGTCAAGATCGCCAAACACGGGAACCGAGCCGCGTCCTCGAAGACCGGTTCTGCGGACGTGCTCGAAGCACTGGGCTTCAACCTCGAGATGGGGCCGGAGGCTACCGCCGCGATGGTGCGCGAGGTCGGTTTCGGATTCTTCTTCGCCCCCCGCTATCACCCGGCGATGCGTCATGCCGGCCCCGTGCGTTCCTCGCTCGGCATCCGGACTGTCTTCAACTTCCTCGGACCGCTCACCAACCCTGCCGGTGCGAGCCGCCTGTCCGTTGGAACGTCCGATCCACGAATGGCCGAACTCATGGTCGATGTGCTGCGCAATCGCGGGGCAGAACGGGCCTTCGTCTTCTACGGAGAAGACGGGCTGGATGAGCTGACCACCACCGGGCCATCGTTCATCTACCGGCTCAAGAACGGGGAAGTGACCACCGCCGAGTTCACGCCAGAGGACTTCGGTGTTCGACGTGCCACATTGGACGATCTGAAGGGTGGGTCCGTTGAAGAGAACGCCGAGATCTTGCGTTCGATCCTCAACGGCCGCCCGGGTCCAAAGCGAGACATTGCCCTGGTCAACGCCGCTCCTGCTGTTGTTGTTTCCGGCCTCGCCGACGGGTTCGTCGAGGCGATGGACCTCGCGCGCGAGGCGATCGACTCGGGCGACGCACAGGCCGTGCTCCAGCGTTCGATAGCCTTCACGAAGGCGCGCTCGTAGAAACGTCCCGATATCCCTCCACCGCCGGTACGGTGGTCGAATGCGGAGACCAACACTTCTGATCGCGGCGCTCGCCGTGGTAGCAGCCTCGTGTTCGAGCAGCACAGATGCGGCCACGCCGGCAGCCGAGGCGTCGTCAACCACCATCGCGGCTCAGTCCGAACCCGACGCGTCCACAGCGGTGACCACCGTTCCGGACACCACGCTCCCTGACTCGGAGGCGCCGCCGGAAACGGCTGCACCCGTCGACGGGCCTCCGGCACCCGACTTCACCATGACGCTCAACGATGGAAGCACCTTCACGCTCTCGGAAGAGGCAAAACCCGTGTATCTGGTCTTCTGGGCCGAGTGGTGAAGCGTCTGCGGACGGGAGTTGCCCGTCATTGATGCCGTAGCGCCGGACTATGCCGACTCGGTGCGCTTCATCGCGGTCGCGGGGCGATCGGATCTCGCCGCTACAGAAGCCCGGGCCGATGAGCTTCTGACGAACGTGGATTGGGGCCTCGATGAGTCGGTGTGGGGCCTTTATGGTGTGCGAGGCCAGCCGGTCTCGTTCTTGATCACCGGGAACGACATCGAGGTCGGCAATTGGTTCGGAGCCGCCGGCGAGGAAACGCTGCGTGCGGCGCTCGACGAGCTCGTAGCGCTCGGGGCCTAGCGGCGCACTATCGCCCAGACGAACGCCGTGACTCCGACCACGAGCCCCGTGGCGTAGAACCACACGGGTCCGCCCGAAATCGATGGTTGGAGCGGCTCGACGACGAGTCGGGTCCCTGCGGCTGCGATCACAGCGAGGGCTGCTGGGGCGCCTGCGGGGGGTCGACGATACGCCTTCCACCAGGCGAGGCCAATCGCGGCGGCGCCGAGTATGAGGGCCGCATAGATACCCACCGGGTGGCGCGTCACATCGCTCCCGGTCTGCGCCATCGCCCAGGGGAGGTCCGATGCCGTCCCGAGGCACGTGCCGCGGACGAGGCATCCCGCGTGCCACCCGGCCAAGCCGGCGAGTGCCGCGGCCGAGATGCCGTCGGCCATCGTGATCGGCTCCTTTCTCGAGAGCCAGGCGAACACGGCGAGCGCACCGAGTGATGCACCAGCCGTCGAGACACCGGAGCGCACCAGGATCACGTCCATCGGATGGGCGATCGGGTTCACACCGTCGATCAACATCGCGACGATCCGTCCAATGAAGATCCCTGCGACCGCAGACACAACGCCGGCTTCCCACAGGTTCCCCGTGCATCGAGCGGCATTGCCGTGTTTGGCTTCCCACCAGAGCATGGCGTAGGCCGCTGCGCCGGCGATCGCCGCAGCCGCGAGGAGGGTAAATTCCATCAGCGGTTCACCAACTCATCGATCTGGAGTGCCAGGGTGCGTTCGTCGATCACGCCGAAGTGGAGATACGAAAGTTCGCCGCCCACCCGGTAGAAGAACGTGAGCGGAACACCTCGTGAGCCACCGAGCTCGCTCGGGATCTGGCCCGAGGAGTCGGCAAGATGGAGGATCGGCGCGTCGGGGAAGAACTCACCGATGAATGCGGTAGCGCCTTCGGGTGTGTCACGCACGTCAAGCCCCACGAACGCCACCTCGTCACCGAACTCCGACGCGGCCCGACTGATAAGCGGCGCTTCAGAGCGGCACGGTGTGCACCACGATGCCCACACGTTGAGGACGATCGGCTCGGGCGACCCAGCGAGCAGGTCCTGTACTTCCAGGCCAGTGACCGGCGTCGGGGCGTCGATCCCCTCGACGGGTTCGCTTGAAGAACAGGCGGTCGACGCCAGCGCGATCAGGAGGGTGGTGACGACGATCCGGAACACGACGCTGAGCGTACCTCTGTGGCCGGTCAATCGGCCCGGCGAGCGAGCTCGGCTGCGACCTTGTCCAGACCGATGCCGCGTTCTGCGAGGAGCACCATGAGGTGGTAGAGGAGATCGGCCGACTCCTCAACGACCCGCCCGGGAGGTCCGGTCCCTGCAGCGTGGTCTTTGGCTGCCAGCAACACTTCGGTTGCCTCTTCGGTGACCTTGCGACTGCAGGCATCGACGCCGCCTTCGAGCAGTTGTGTGGTGTAGGAACCTTCGGGACGCTGCTCGGCTCGGGAAGTGATCGTTGCCCAGAGACGCGGGAGCACGTCTCCGATTCGGGGCGCGGTCTCCGCACCGCTCGGGGCTGAGAAGCAGGTCGTTGATCCGGTGTGGCAGGCTGGGCCCGCGGGGTCGACCCGAACGAGCACGGTGTCGGCGTCGCAGTCGAGGCTGATGTCGACCACGGACATCGAGTTGCCGCTCGTCTCGCCCTTCTGCCACAGCGCATTTCGGCTCCGGCTCCAGAAGTGCATCTTCCCGGTGTTGTACGTGGCGTCCAAGCTCGTTGGGTTGACGTAGCCGAGCATGAGCACGCGTCCCGTGGCGGCATCCTGGACGATCGCAGGCACGAGGCCATGTTCGTCGTAGGCAGGTTCGATCCTCATGCGGCCTCCACGATCCGTATGGGGATGCCGTCAGCCGCAAGGAGGCTCTTGACGACAGGAATCGGGTATTCAGATCGGTGGAATATCGATGCTGCGAGAGCCGCGTCGGCTCGGCCCGGTTGAAGAGCGGACGCGAGATCGCTCGGCTCCCCTGCACCCCCAGAGGCGATGATCGGGACCGTGGTCGTGACCCGAGCAGCCTCGAGCAGCGGGAGGTCGTAGCCATCTTTCGTGCCGTCACGGTCCATGGACGTGAGAAGGATCTCGCCTGCGCCCAGGGATGTTGCGGCGCGAATCCACTCAACGGCATCGAGTCCGGTGGGAGTTCGGCCACCGTGTGTGACAACGTCCCAGGAGTCGCCGGTGCGCCGAGCATCGATCGCCACCACAACACATTGCGAGCCGAACGCTGTTGCGCACTCCGATATCAACTCCGGCCGATCGACCGCCGCGGTGTTGACCGTTACCTTGTCGGCGCCGGCGCGGAGGACGGCTCTCATGTCGTCCACGGTGCGGACGCCGCCCCCAACGGTGAGGGGCACAAAGACGTGCTCGGCGGTGCGGCGAACGACATCGAGAAGTGTCCCTCGGTTCTCGTGTGACGCGGTGATGTCGAGGAAGCAGATCTCGTCTGCGCCGTCCTTGGTGTATCGGGCGGCAAGCTCGACCGGGTCGCCCTCGTCGGTGAGGTCAACGAACTGAACGCCCTTCACAACACGTCCATCGGCAACGTCGAGGCAGGGGATGATACGGCTACGCAGCACGACGCACCTCTGCCACGAAGTTCTCGAGCACCCGGAGACCCGCTGCGCCGCTTCGCTCCGGGTGGAACTGGAGGCCGATGTAGTTGCGGTCCCGAACCGCGGCCACGAACTCACCTCCGTGGTCGCTTGTTGCCGTCACGACTCTGGGGTCGTCCGGCACCGCGGCGTACGAGTGAACGAACGTGAAGAGCGAGCCGGTGGCGACCTCGCTGAAGATCGGGTCGTCCGACGTCCACACGTCATTCCAGCCCATGTGGGGGAGGGGCAGGCCCTTGATCGCCCGCACCGAGCCGGGAATCAAACCGAGGCACGCTCCGCCGTCTTCATCAGAGTCGTCGAACAGGAGCTGCATCCCGACGCAGATACCGAGCAGGGGACCGTCCCACTCGCGGAGCGGCTCGACGAGACCTTGTCGCTCGAGGCGGTCCATTGCCGCGCCCGTGGCTCCGACGCCGGGTAGCAGGACGGCATCGGCACCATTGAGACCCTCCGGTCCCTCCGCGATGCGCGGGCGGCCACCAACCACCTCGAGAGCCCGCTGGATGGAGACGAGGTTGCCCGCCCCGTGGTCGATGACGGCGAGACGCGTCACAGGATTCCTTTCGTAGAAGGAACACCTTGCCGGCGCGGATCCAATGCAGCGGCACTGCGCAGAGCGATGCCATACGCCTTGAACGCTGCCTCGGCGATGTGGTGGTCGTTCCTGCCGTGAGCACTCAGGTGTACCGTCGATTGGCTCGTTCGGATGAGCGACTCGAGCGCGTGGGGAATCATCTGCGTACCGAGGGTGCCGATCCGGTCTCCGTTGAAGAGAAGGTCCAGCACGGCGTACGGTCGGCCGCCTGCGTCGATGACACACGTCGCAACGGCCTCGTCCATCGGCACTGTTGCGCTCGCGAATCGGGTGATCCCAGAGCGGTCGGCGAGTGCCTCGTCGATGGCCGATCCGAGGACGAGCGCCGTGTCCTCGACCGTATGGTGTTCGTCGATGTGGAGGTCGCCTTCCGTGCGCACCACCAGGTCGATCATCGCGTGGTGTGCGAGCGAGGTGAGAAGGTGGTCGAACATGCCAACGCCGGTCTCGACGCTCGTCTCCCCGGTTCCGTCGAGGTCAAGCGTTATCTCGACGCTGGTCTCCCGTGTCTTTCGTGACACCGTGGCCCTGCGGTTCATGAGCGGATCCTTCCGATCGCGTTGATGAGTCGGTCGTTGTCCGCCCCTGAGCGGACGGTGAAACGGAGGTGGTCGATGAGTTCGGGAATGTGCGGAAATTCACGCACAACGAGGCCCTCGCGCATCAACCCCGTGGCGAGCGTCTGCGCCTCAGCACCGACGTGAGCGAGGAGAAAGTTGGCCTCGGAAGGCGGCACCTCGAGGCCCATCGCGTTGAGCCGATCACGGAATCGCTCGCGTTCGGCGATCAGGCGGCCCACCGAGCGGCGCATCCGGTCGGTATCAGAGAGCGCAGCAATCGCGAGCGTGTTCGAGACGGTTGAAATGCTCCCGGGCGGGCGGACACGATCGATCGCGTCGATCAGCACAGGGTTCCCTAGCGCGTAGCCCACGCGGATTCCGGCGAGGCCAAATCCTTTCGAGAGCGTGTGGAGCACCAGGAGGTGGTCGTACCTTTGGATCCATTCGCCCCAGCGGTCGCCGGTGAACTCGGCGTATGCGGCATCCAGAACCACAATCCCCGGCGAGACTTCGATGATTCGTTCGATCGTCACATCCGGCAGACGACCTCCGGTCGGATTGTTGGGGACACAGATCCAGGTGACGTCGGCATCACGACCCGATTCTGGTGGTAGCCCCGACAACCCCTCGAACGTGGCCCCTTGTTGTTCGGTTGCGATCTGATAGAGCGGATAGGTCGGTGTGTACGCCTGAGCGGTGCCGCCGTGGGAAAGGAAGGCGCGAGCCGCAAGGATGATCAGCTCGTCGACCCCTGCACCCGGGACGACCTCCTCCGGGCTCACACCGGCGTATCTGGCGGCCGACTCGCGCAATGGTCGATAGGACGCTGCCGGGTACTCGTTGAGGTCCGGAAGGACGGGCGGCACGAGCGGCACCGTCCAAGTGGTCGGATCGGGCGAGGTGTTCTGGTCGAAGCGCACCACGTGCTCGCGATCAAGACCGAACCGGTCGGCGATCTCGGCGGTGGTCGGCTGCCAGACGTAGCGCTTGGCCGTCATCGCTGCTCCTCAAGACGCACGTCTACGCAGCGGGCATGGGCGGTCAGCCCCTCCGCCGTCGCGAGGTCGCGAATGGTCGGAGCGATGGACTCGAGCCCCTCACGGGTGGCCTCCTGGACCTGGCGCCACGAACCGAAATCCTCGACGGCGAGCGGGCCGTACGATCGGGCGAGTCCACCGGTTGGAAGCACATGGTTGGCACCGGTCGCGTAGTCGCCGGCCGACTCCGGCGTCCATCGCCCAACGAACACCGATCCAGCGGAGCGAACGCGCTCGGAGTCCCGAGATGCGTTCGCCGTCTGAATGGTGAGGTGCTCCGGGGCCCATGCCTCGGCGAACTCGAGCGCGGTGTCCAGATCGGGAGCGAGCACGGCCATGCCGTGGTCGTCGAGGGAGGCTTTGATAAGCTCCGCCCGCTCGAGCTGAACAAGTTGCAGCGCGGTCTCGGTGAGGACGGCGTCGAGGGTTCTCTCATCGTCGGAGACGAGAACAACCGGAGAGTCGGGTCCGTGTTCTGCCTGGCACAAGAGGTCGGCAGCTGCGACGGCAGGATCCGACGTCGCGTCGACGACGATCAGCGCCTCGCTCGGCCCGGCGGGAAGGTCGACACCACACACACCGTACACCGCCAGCTTTGCTGCGGTGACCCAGGGTCCACCGGGACCAACGATTAGGTCGACGGGATCGATCGTTTCGGTTCCGTGGGCAAGGGCACCGATTGCTTGCGCTCCACCGGTGGCGTGGACCTCGTCGACGCCGAGGAGCGCACACGCCGCGAGCACCAGCGGGTGGACGGAGCCGCCGTTATCGCCCGGGCTCACCACGACGATCTGTTCCACGCCGGCAACCAGGGCAGGCACGACGCCCATCAGCACCGAAGACGGGTAGGCGGCGCGTCCGCCCGGTACGTACACGCCGACGCGACCGACCGCGGACCATCGGCGCTCGACAACCACACCCGGCACAACCTCGACGCGATCATCCACCGGTCGTTGACGATCGTGAACCTTCTGGATGTTCTCGGCCGCTGCCTTCAGCGCCTGGCGGACGGCGGGCCCGACGGAGCCGAAAGCCGTGCCAATCACCTCGGAAGGAACACGTACCGCGCCGATCGCCGGACCACCTCCGTATTGGCCGTTTGCCGCGAGCAGTGCAGCGTCGCCGCCGAGACGGACCCGATCGACGATGTCGGCAGCCGCCGTCCGAATGGAAGCGTCGGGCACCGCGGAACGGCGCGTCAGCGCCCGATAGGCGGACGGATCGAGACCGGCGAGGGTGATACTGCGCATGCTCACGCAATCATCTGCTCGACGGGGAGCACCAGGATGCCGGATGCGCCGGCGTTGCGGAGTTCGGGGAGGATCTGCCACAGGCGATCGGCCTCGACAACCGAATGCACGGCCACCATGCCGTTGTGGGCGAGAGGGACCACGCTTGGGGCCTCGATGCCCGGGATGATCTCTTCGATGCGAGGGACAATCTCACGTGGAGCGTTCATGAGCACGTAACGTCTCGAGCGGGCAGCGACGACGGCTCCCACCATCGTGATCACCGTTTGTGCGGTGTCCGAGAGCTGTCCGGCGGCGGGTGCGACGAGGACTGCCTCCGACTCGAGCACGCGCTCGATCGGACGGAGCCCGTTTACCAGCATGGTGCTGCCGGTGGAAACGAGGTCTGCGATGCCATCGGCCACGTCGAGCTTGGTCGCAACTTCGACGGAGCCCCGCATCGCGACCGTCTCGATCTCAACACCGAGAGACCTGAAGTAGTCGGTGACCGTCCTCGGGTGCGACGTTGCCACTCGTTTGCCGGCAAGCCCCGAGGAGTGTTCGATTGGTGAGTCCTCGGGGACGGCAACGGTCAAGGTACAGCGTCCGAAGCCGAGCGGCATGACGGAATCGAGGTCAAAACCCGATTCTCCCAGCAAGTCGAATCCCGTGATTCCCAGAGCAGCGACACCGTCGGCCACCAGCTCTGCGACGTCGTCGGATCGGACAAACAGCAACTCAACCGGCGCGGAACGTGCCGTCACGGAGAGCGCGCGATCGCTGCGCTCGAATCGAATGCCGGCGCGGCGAAGAAGATCGGCGCTCGGTTCGGCGAGGCGTCCTTTTGTTGGGACGGCGATACGGAGATTCATGCCTGTGCACCCTTTGATCGCTCGAGCGCCGTCCGGTAGCCACCGGTCCCGTGGTTCAGCCACTCGTTGATTCGGGTGATGGTGGTGGTCGACACCCCGGTTGCTTCAGCGATCCTCCGGTACGAGAGGCCGTCGTCGAGCAGCTGGACGACGGTCCACCGCGCGCTCAGCTCTTCGAGTTCGTGCCGCGTGCACAGGTCTCGAAAGAACCGTTGCAGCTCGTCCCGGCTCTCGAGACCCATGAGGGCATCGAAGAGCGCATTGGTCGACGGAGTCTTCCAATCGTCGGTGGTATCGGGTGCCATGGTGCTCCTTGTTGGTCTGGAGAGCGTAGGTGTATTAGCGTCTTAACACAATACGACAGATGGGAACGCGAGATGCAAGTGATACCAGCGGTCGATGTCCTCGACGGAATGGCCGTTCGACTGGCACAAGGCGACTACAACGCGGTCACGCGGTACTCGGACGATCCCATCGCCGTTGTAGAGGACTGGGCGGCCCAGGGGGCGGAGCTCGTGCACGTCGTCGACCTCGAAGGTGCGCGCTCGGGTGTGCCGGACTTCGGACTGATGATGCAGCTCGGGTCGCTCGGCATCCCGATTCAGTACGGCGGCGGTATCCGGACGGCCGACGCGGCCGAGGCGGCCATGGAAGCAGGGCTCTCACGCATCGTTGTGGGGAGTGCGCTGCTTGGCGATGACGCCGGCAGGCTCGTTGCGCGCGTGAACACCGAAGTCATCGTCGCGGGGATCGACGTACGGCTGGGGCGTGCGAGGGGGAGTGGTTGGAGGGACGAAGGCATGAATGCCGATGAGGCTCTCGACCGAGTGCTTGCCTTGGGTCTGAGCTCTGTGCTCGCCACCGGCATCGAAACGGACGGGATGATGACAGGTCCTGACCTCGAACTCCTCGCCCGGTTCCGGTCTGCCGCCCTCGGTAGCCGCCTCATAGCGTCTGGAGGCGTGGGCTCTCTCGACGACCTGGATGCGCTGGTCCAGCTCGGTGCCGACGCGGTGGTGGTCGGTCGAGCGTTCTACGAGCGCCAATTCACGTTCGAGAGTGCGATCGAACGTCTTCTGTCCGCGTAGTAGCCGAGACGCGCCGGTGGGACGACCGTTTGGCCGCCCCACCGTGTCCACCCCCTTCTTCGCTGCTACTCCTGTCCAGATCTGTGTCCCCGGGTTGCGAGAAGTGCGCGCTTCAAACCGCTCAATCGATGCGGAGCTCCCACGGATCAACTCGGGTTGCTGTCGTTCAGCAGCGGGGGTGATCTGGTGGGCCTCTGTTGGTAACCGTACCGATTCGGGGAGTGGTCGACAAGGGCCGTTTGACGTCCTCTCGGAGTGTCTAGATCCACGTTCGGCCAGGCATCAGCGCGGGGTTCTCGCGGTCAGGTCGCAACGAAGAAGGCCCCCGACGGGTGCCGGGGGCCTTCTTCTGTCAGCTGATCAACGCTCGACGGCGCAAGCGATCAGTCGTTTCGACGGTACTGGCCGACCAGTGCCGCTCCGCCGAGGAGGACGATGCCCGCAAGCACGAGGGCAAATCCGGCAATCCCGAATCCTCTCAGTTGCTCGCCCGCAACCCCGGTTACCGGGAGCGTCTCGGAGGACGCCGACGTCGTGGTCGGAGCCGCCGTTGTGGCCGGAGCCGCGGTTGTGGCCGGAGCCGCCGTGGTGGTTGTCGTCGGTGCAGCCGTTGTGACGGTGGTATTCAACACCTGCGGGAAGACCGTCGCCGGATCGGTGTCGGTGACTTTCGTGCCATCAGGGCCCGTCCCGATCGCCGTCGCCTCATTGTCGAACGGTGCCTGGCCTGCGAAGTTGAGGTTGCCGACGGTGCATGTGTACGTGACCTTCTCGTCAACCGCGAGATCCTTGATCGGCCGCGCGCAGTCCGAAGAAGGATCGATAGCGATGGCGAGGTCATCCGTGACGCTGACGTCGGTCAGAGGCACCGGACCATCATTGTGTACCGTGATCGTGAACGTACCAACGCCGTCCTCGCCGTAGTACGTCGGGGTTGCGTCTTTGACGATGTCGATCGACGGGGGAGTGTACGTGTTCGTGATCGTGCAGACAGCCGATTGCCCGTTGCTCAGCGTGATGCTGGAGCCGGCTACCGCCGAACCCTCGTTGATCGAACAGCTCCAGGCACCTGCGGCATAGGACGCAGGACCGGATTCGGCGAGGGAGTACGCAACTCCGCCGAACACCGAGTTGAACGTCCCCGAACCGCCGGCGTTCGAGAAGTTGCGGGTAGCGTTCGGTGCAGCTGCGGATGCCGACAGCGTCCAATCGTTGGCAACGGCGGTGCCGCCGACGACCGTTTTGACGAGTTTGAGGGTCGGGCTCGTCTCGCAGGATTCGCTCGTGTAGGTCTCATCGAACGACAAGCCGCGGGCCCCGTCGGGATCATCAAACGCAATGACGCGCACCCTCAGCGTGTGATCCTCCGTGGGATCCCAAGTCCCGGTTTCCGAGAAGTCCGAACCGAAGTCGGGGTTGTCGGTAACGACGGTGCCGTCAACCCAGATCTCAACGGAGTTCGCGCCCCCGGTCTCGTAGACCGACAACGATACCGACCAGCTGTAGCAGTCGGTTGTGATAGCTCGAACGTGCGCTTGTGCGGGCGGCGCAACGACGAATGCCAGCATGGCAAATGCCGCGACTGTGGCGAGGAACGCGCTAAGGATTCGACGTGAGGTCCCGCCATGCGAGATTCGTGTGTGAGGCATCTGCCTTCCTTCCACCGTATGTCTGTCCGGGCCAGCCGCCCGGAACCTTTCGACCCAAGCCCTGGGTCGTCTCTTTCTACGTTACGCCGCCCCCGTCCGTACCGGTTGCTTTGGGGCTGCGGCGCCCATTCAACCACGTGTTGTGGCCGGCTGGGCTTTCGACAGGCCATCTGTCACTTACCGTGAAGGTAATGCTACTCAGGGTGGTCGGCAAGGACACTCTTGGAGGTTATCGCAGTGTCTAGTCCCTCAGCGTCGACCGTGATTGCCGTTGGATCGTTCCGCAGCGCGATGAGGGCGGCCTCGCGCAGCAGGCCCGAGAGTTCCGCGAACGAGTAGCCCTCCGTCCGTTCCACCAGGAATTCGAGATCGACATCGGCGGCGAACGGCACATCGCTGATGTTGAAGAATGCGCGACGCGCCTCTGGAGCGGGGAGGCCGAGGCGGAGGTGCACTTCGAGCCGGCCGGGTCGCAGCAGCGCAGGGTCGATGAGGTCGCGGCGGTTGGTCGCCCCGATCACAAAGACGTCACCACGTTCCGACACGCCGTCCATCTCCGTGAGGAGTGCGGCGACGACGGAGTCGGTGACTGAATTGGTGGAGTTGCCGCGAATCGGGGCAAGCGCGTCGATCTCGTCGAAGAAGAGGATTGCCGGAGCAACGGCACGAGCACGTGCGAACACCTCACGGACGGCTCGCTCGGATTCGCCAACCCACTTGTCGAGCAGTTCGGCGCCTTTGATCGGGAAGAATGCGGCTCCCGATTCATGAGCGAGTGCTCTGATGACGTAGGTCTTGCCGGTGCCGGGAGGCCCATAGAGAAGCAGGCCTCGCGGCGGCTCAATGCCGAGTCGAGTGAACCGGTCCGGATCCTGCATCTGCCAGATCACAGATTCCGTCAGTCGCTGTTTCACGTCGGCGAGGTTGGCCACCCGGTCGAATCCGTACCCCGGAATCTCGCCGGACGATGTGGTCCCGAGCGACGGTGTTGTCCCGTCGATTGCAGCTTCGAGCGTCCCGTGATCCACGGGTTCGCCTGATCCCGCTGCGCCGGCGGATGCCTGGAGAACCGCCGAAACGACGTCCGCGCCGGAGAACCCGGCGGTTCGGGATGCAAGCCGAGCGAAGTCAATTTCGGTGGTTGGGACCCGGGCCAGTGCAGCCTCGAAGAGGCGTCGGCGTCGTTCGAAGTCGGGTGGTGGGACTGTGAGCGACCGTGGCAGGAGTGGGGTCTTCGCCAACTCGTCCCCCAAAGCGGCAACCGAGTGAACTCCGAGCACACACGCAATACCGGGCCGTTGTGCAACGGCGTCGAGGAACCACCGCATGATCGCTGCAACCTGGTTCTTGAACATGCCATCGCTGCCGGCAACGGCATCGAGGCGGTCGACGAAGAGAACCACAGGTGGCACGCTGTCCTTCACCGCCCGTTCGAGGAGCGTCAACAGGCGCTCAGGCTTGAAGACGAGGTCGAGCGAGATCTCGCGAACCGAGACGCCAGCTTCTTGAGCGGCGGCCGCGACCAGCTCGGATCGGCCGCACCCCGCCGGACCCTCGACGATCACACCCGAGACCGAAGGGAGGCCCCACGAACCCGGGAGATCTGAACGAGAGGTGAGCAGCGTGATCCATCCGACCAGCGTTTCGAGTTCGGTGTCGAGGCCGGTCAGGAGGGCATCGGCCGTCGAGAAAGACTCCCCGGGCGGCCGGCCCGACGGCTGCGCCGCCACATCGGGCGCCACGTCTTCAGAGTCGTGCACGACCGTACGGTCGCCGATCGTGCCGGCGGGGCCGGGCTCAACGGACACGACACGAACAACTCGTTCCTCGTCTTCGTTATCGCCGTACGAGCCGTGAACCGCGATCCGGTCACCGACCGACACCACGTTGCCCTGCATTGATCGGGCGAGGTGTCGGCTGTCGAGGCGCTCTCCGCCGACCACGATGACCCGGCGGGCCTGAGGAACAACGGCGCGTGCGGCGTCGATCGACGTGCCGAGTGCAATCTCGGCGTTCTCACGCACCAACGGTCCAACAGTCAGCGCGTTCGGTCCAGGAACGTCGCCCGGTGACACGAGGCAGTGTGTCTTGCCGAGGGCAACGATTCCGCCACCGGGGAGGCCCATTGCCGCCAACAAGGTCGCGTCGGCGCGTGCCACAGGATCGGAGCCTGGTCGGATGATGAAACGCATGGCGCAAAGGTAGCGTGGTGGGATGAACGAAATGCCGGACATGAACGACTTTGAATCGCTGGGCATCCGCGTCGGCACGATCGTGAACGCGGAACACAACACAGGAGCTCGCGAGTCGGCCTACCGGCTGTGGATCGACATTGGTGGTGAGGCACCCGCTCAATCGTCGGCGAAGATAACCGCGAGATACGAACCCGAGGACCTGATCGATCGCCAGGTTGTGGTCGTGACCGGCTTCGGCGCGATTCGTGTCGGGGGGTTCCGATCTGATGTCCTCGTCCTCGGCGTGGTCACGAGGGACGGTGTTGTGCTCCTGAGACCGGACGACGAGGTGCCTCCGGGATCAAGCGTGTCGTGATTGTGTGAGCGTGGGAACGGCGCGGACCGGAAGTGCAAGTGCCCCGGTGCTTTGCACGATGGAGACACTGTCCCGATCGAGCCACCGCCAGATCAGGTGAGCCTCCTCGGCCACCTGCACGGACTCGGGAGTCTGCGACGGGTTCGCGGGCGGATCCTCGGCGGCGACGAGCGGTGGCTGCGATCGCGCATTCCATGATCCGACAAGACGCCCATGACGAATAGCGACGCCATCGCCACTTGTATCCTCGGCCCACAGCGTTCCGGCGCCAGCGAGCGATTGCCAGGCTCTGCGACGCTCGAGCGATCGGGCAAGCGACTGGTAGCGGTCCCGCACCTCCCCTGCATCTTCGAATCGCTGGTCCCGCGCGAGTCGCGACATCCGCTCGCGGAGTGCGTCGAGCATCGGCGCGGGGTCACATTCGATGCCATCACGAACGCGATCCACCACCGCCCGATACACGTCGTCCTCGACGGAACCGTCACATGGGCACAAAGCGGTTCCGAGCTGCCCGTACGAACACGCAGCGGAACGCGCGGTGCCGGTGGTGTTGCAGCGGCGGATCGGCACAGCGTCCCAAATAGCGTGGACGACGACCTCCGCTGACTTGCGGGATCGATACGGTCCGAGGTACAGCGCCCCGTCCTCTCGGACCGACCGGACCATCGACAGCCGCGGGAAACGCTCGGTGGTCAGCTTCACCCAGGTCTGGCTCCGAGGCGGCCGCGACCTGCGGTTGTACCGCGGCGTGTGTTCTGCGATCAGCCGGAGCTCGACGACCTCGGCCTCGAGCTCGGTCTCACAGACCCGGTATTCGACTCGCTCGAGGTCGCGGAGCATCTGAGCGACCGAACGCCGATCGTCGCCATAGAAGTAGGAGCGAACGCGTGAGCGCAGGTTCTTCGCCTTGCCGACGTAGATCACGGAACCGTCGCGGTCGATGAAGAAGTAGACCCCCGGCCGGCGGGGTAGGTCGGCGGTCAATTCGATCTTCCCGTAGTGGGCGGATCCTCGCGCCGTCGGGAGCATGAGCAGGTCGTCGAGGTGGGTGACGCCGAGTGTCCCTGCTCGCTCCAAGAGCGACCAGAAGATGTGCGCCGTGGCCTTCGCGTCATCGAGTGCGCGGTGCGTCGGCGGATGCGGTGCTCGAAAGTGGGCGGCAAGCGAGGAGAGCTTCAGGTTGCGCACTTCGGAACGAACGAGGCGCCGGCTCAGCCCAAGGGTGTCTACCGAACGATTCGCAAGACGCCCGTACCCGAGGCGCTCCGCCGCCGCGTTGAGAAACGAGAGATCGAAACGCACGTTGTGTCCGACGATCACCGCGTCGCCGATGAACTCGAGGAAGGCTGGAAGCGCTTCTCCGATGGCCGGCGCCTCGATGACCATTGCTTGCGTGATGCCGGTGAGCACCGTGATGAAGGGGGGAATCTCGGTGCCTGGATTCACGAGTGTCTGGAAGGTGCCGGCCAGCTCACCGCCGAGGTATTTCACTGCCCCGATCTCGGTGATCTCGCAGTTGGCGGCAGTCGCCCCCGTGGTCTCGAGGTCGAGCACACAGAATGGGACGGCGTGGAGCGCCGCTTCCATGTCCTCGAATGTTCGTTGCCCCGCCAGCATCGCGACCTCCGCCCGGCGACACTATACCGAACAAACGTTCGATTCAAGCATCGCGGCGTAACTTGCGCAGAAGCGGCACGCCGTTGAGACTGATCGCATGATCTTCCAAGGCCGGATCTACTACGACTTCTCGCTGCCGGTGTGGAAGTTCTACCGCTTCCTCACCGCAGCGTCAAACGAAGGTGCCGAGCTCCGGCTCGAATGGCGCCCCTTCCTCGGCGAATCCGATCCGCAGAGCGCTGCCGGGTTGGCCCTCGTTGAATCCGTGCGACGTCAGTTCCCAGACCGCCACGGGGCGTACCTCCAAGCGCTGCTGGCCCTGCGACACCTCGAGGGTGCCGATTTGGCGGATCCAAGTGTGACGGCCATCGCTTCGACATCGGCTTCGATCGGCAGCACAGTCGAGCCGGACTTCGACGCCGTTGTCCGTTCAACGGAGGAGGGGACACGTCTCGGCGTCTCCGGCGTCCCAACCGTGTTCCGGCACGGTCCGGTGCTCCGCGTGGACGTCAACCCTGCTGCCTATTCAGGCAACACCGTCGAGCGGCTCAGGCTCATCGACGGTGTGCTTGAGGACGACGGGATCTGGAGTCTCAGCAAGCCGTAGGGCTACCGGCGCTGGCGAACCGCTTCGAAGAGCATGATGGCGGCCGAGACGGAGGCGTTGAGCGAATCGGCGAGTCCCGCCATCGGTATCCGAACCGGGCTGCCGGATTCGCGCCAGGCCGCCGATACACCTCCATGCTCGGACCCGATGACGATCGTGGCGATACCGGAGAGGTCCGCGTCCCACAGGTCGACGTCTGCGTCAGGCGTCGCGACGAACAGTGATCCCCGTCGGAGTGCCCATCCGATCGCCGTACCGGCGTCTGTCACGGCGAACGGCACCGAGAACAGGGCGCCTTGTGAAGCTCTCACGACGTTTGGATTGAATGGGTCGACGTTCGGGTCGGCGATCAGCAGGCCGGCACCGGCCGCGTCGGCCGTGCGGAACATAGCCCCGAGATTGCCCGGCTTCTCGATGGACTCGGCTGCGAGTGTGAGGCCGCCTGCCATTGTTTCGATTGATGAGTCCCACACCGGGCCCACGGCGACAATGCCGTCCGGGTGTTGGCGCACGGAGAGCTTGTCGAACGCCCGTGCCGACGTTGTGGTGAGTGGGACGCCGGTCTGGGCGAGGCTCTCGGCGAGCGCCTGGGATTCGAGGCTGGCGTATGCCGGGCACAAGAAGGCTTCGGTGACCGTGGTTCCGGCCGAAAGGGCGCATTTGGTCTCTCGGGTCCCTTCGATGAGGAACATACCGGAAGCGTCTCGCTGGCGGCGCTTCTTCAGGCGTGCAGTCGCCACGATCCGCGTGTTCGATGAACTCTCGATATGGGTGGTCACCAGCCGCCGCCACCGCCGCCGCCGAAGCCGCCGCCGCCGCCAAAGCCCCCGAAGCTGCCGCCACTCCACGATGACCCGCCCCACGATGACCCACCGCTGGAACCGAATCCGCCACCTCCGCCCCACCACGAGCCCCGATCCTGGGACCACGACGTGTCCTGGTAGACCGGTTCCCAACCGAAGGAATCCGAGACACCTCGTGTGATCACCCAATGGTGATAGAAGAACGTGAACGGGTCGAACGAGCCGATGCCGGACGGAATCGGAGACCCGGTCCAGCTGTCGTTCTGTCCGCTCGTGCCGGCGTGGGCGAGTTCAGGAGCGAACCGGTCGGCGTCGTCGATGCTGCTGTCGGCCAAGGCACGCCGTTGCGCCGCATAGGCGAGTGCAAACCGCCGCGGGCCGCGAGGATCAGAAGCTCCGAATGCGGCCGCCACGTCCGCGTACGATCCGACCAGCCCGAGTTCGTGGAGTGCGTCCCGCGCTTCGAGCCAGCGCCGCATCGCCTGGCTGGGTTCCAGCGACATCGCCAGAACTCCGGCAATCGTGCGCGCGGAGTCACTCGTGGTGTACGTCGTGAGTTCGTCGCGTAGCCGTTCGTAGACCACCGGCCCGTCGTCTCGACGTTTGAGGAGACCGGCAGTTATCGATATCGGGAGGCCAAGGCGACGAGTGACGGCGCGAACCCGGCTGACCTCTCCCTCGGTCATGAGGCCGGCGAGCGCGAACTCGACGGCCTCGGCCGGATCGAAACCGCGATCACGGTGGAGTTGGTAAGCATCGAGAAACTCCGCGGTGTTGCCTTCGTTGCGATTCATCAGCAGCAGGGCAGCGATCGCAGCCGGATCGAGGCCGTCGGCGGTCAGGCCTGCCGCTTTGGTGCCGAGGGACGTTCTGACCTCCTCGTACCGGTCGACGGCGCGGTCCGTGTCATCGTCGAGGTCGGCCAGCGCCGCGGCGATCGCCGGCCTGGCGGTGGATTGGGGGAGCCGAACATAGAGTTGCTCGAGGCGATGGGTCTTGAGATCTGCTTCCGAGGAAACGGTCCGGTACTCGGCCACCGACTCGGAGAGCGGAACGGTCCGGTCGAAGGCCGCCGCTGCTTCTGCAATGCGACTGCCGAGTGGCGTCGGCACCACATCTCCGATCGTCGACGGGGTGAGTTCTGCGATGAGAGTGTCACCCGTGCGTCTGCGCGCGGCCGCCACCCGGTGCGGGCGCAGAGAGGTGATCAACCGCTCGAGTGAGCGACGTTTCGACTGGAACGTTGCGTCATCCTTGAGATCGACCGCCAGTGCCTCGTCGGCTGCTTCCTGTACGGCGTTCTCCAGAATGGGCCGCTCCTCCGATGCTCGCAATTCCAAGGGCTCACGGGTCTCACGCACCAGGCGCTCTCGGTTGATGACGTCCAGCGCTCCGAGGCTCCAGAGGGACTCGAGGGCAGTGGCGTCGGACGCGTCGCCCGACACAACCCGCCAGAGTTCGTCGATGCCGTCGGCGGTCGGCACGTCGCTCACCGGGGGAGGCTGGACGGCGAAGTCTGCGTATCTCGGCAAGTCCGCGCCCGAGGGCTCGAGTGCGGTGAGGTCTCCGTCGATCAGCCGCTCTCGCTTCTTCTTCGCCTTCTTGGTTCGATCGCGACGATTCGAGCCGACCTGGCGGACGACCGAGAAACCGAAGAATCCGGCGATACCGAGAAAAATGATCCACCCGAAGGAGAACCCGCCGGACTCGGACTCGTCCGTCAAGTTGCCTGCCAGTGATTGCTCGACGGCGCCCACGATCGCGAGCAACCCACCTTCGAAGTCTCCCGCCGAGAAGAAACTCCTGGCCGAGCCCGCGATCGCGGTGCCGGGAACGCTGATGCCTTCCTGTGTCACGACCTCGGTCCTGCGCTCGTCGAGCGACACCAGAACGAGGATGCCATTGTCCTCGACCGGATCGCCGACGCCCCAGGCGTTCGCGAGCTCGGCGGCGAAGTCGGCCGGGTTGGCGCCGCGACTGTCTTGAACAACAACCACAGCGATCGGGTTGCCGTAGTTGCCGACAACCCGGGAGATCGCGTCCTCGATGCGCTGAGGATCGTCGACGACACTCGGCTCGTCGGTGAAGTACCCCTGGCAGACGACACCTTGGTATTCGCCGCACTCAACCACCGCTCGTTGGGCAGCGGCCGGTGTGGCAGCCGCAATGACAGCGAGGAGCGCGAGCACAAGCAGGACGAAGGAACGCCGAAGCCGAGTCATTGAACAGATGATGGTCGTTCTCGCTGCGGATGCACAAACCGCCCGACGGTTCGGATCAGTACAACTCGTAGAGGCCGGCGACGAGGCGGTCGCGAACGCCGAGCCAGTCCGACAGGGATTCCTTCACAATCACCTCGACCGCAGCGTCGTCGGCCGGTCCGGCGATCTCCACGTGGACCACCTGGGGTTCTGTTACCGGATGGCCGATGGAAGAGAGCATTCGAATCGTGGTCTCGTCGGCTCCGGTCTCGTCGACGATGCGTCGCGAGATGTCTTCGGCGAAGGCGTGGTACGTCTTGCCGACGTGTGCTGCCGGGTTCTTACCGGCTGCGGCTTCGAGGCTCATCGGGCGGTACGGGGTGATGAGGCCGCCGAATCGATTGCCGCGACCGACCTGGCCGTCGTCTCCCGCCTCGGCTGAGGTCCCAGTGAGCGTGAGATACTGGGACTCGGGCGTGTCGGCTTGGTTGACTCTCACCGTTGTGTCTTCCCCGAAGACGTCGCGAACGAGTGCGAGGGCGTCGATCCTGACCCGCTCGACAACCTGGTCGTACGTGCCCCGGTCGTGGACCCTGCGGGCAAGTACCGGAACGGCGACGGTAACAACCACCTCGGAGCCATGCCGGGCCCCCATGACCTTGATATCCCGACCGATCGGTACTTCGCCCCGGTATGCAGCTGAGTTCAGGTAGTGCTCGAGCCGGTAGACGACGTCTTCGAGCGCCGACCGCGGCACTGAGACGGCCGCGAACGATGTGTCGTTTGCCCGCGGCACTCCGTCGCGGTGGCCCTGGGCTACGACGTCGGCGAGGTCCGCAGCCGATTGGTTGAGCCAGATCTCGACATCAAACGCATCTGGAGCTGCATCGGGCAGGATCCTGAGCAATCGCTCGCGTGTGTCGTCGACCAATGCTTCGACGTCGGGGCGCCATTGGTCCGTGAAATTGACCTTCCCGACCAGCACAAGACGTGACCGTTTTGTGTGCTCGCCGCCACCGAAACCAACGTCGACGGAGCCGGCGGCGAAGACCGCCTTGTCCACGTTGAAGTGTTGAACCCGGCCCGTCTGCTCCAGTGATGTTCGCGCAAGGTCGCGAGCGAGGTCCTCCGCGAGGTGGTCACATATGGTGTCCGGGTGGCCGCTCCCTTTCCGTTCGACGAACTCAACGGGTGGCCGGAAGGGGGGCCGTTGGTTGATGGTGAGGTCCATTGCACTCCTCGATCGGCGCGCATCGTACCCCGGACCGTGTTCAATCCTCGACGTTCGTGTCCCATCGTTCGCGACGTACGGTGTCGTTGCGTCGGCCGCGGGCGAGGGATCCGGATCTTCGATCCGGCGCCGGGTGGCCGATGGTCACGATTCCGACCAGCGACACATCTTCCGGGATCCCGAGGAGCTCCTCGATGGCGTCGATGTTGTGGGCGCCCAGGAAGCCGGCGGCGAGACCTTCGTCGACGGCGGAAAGAAGGAGGAGCATCATCGATGCACCGCCATCAACCCACCAGTAGGGGATGGGCCAACCATCTTCGCTCCCTTTCGGCCCGTCTTCGCCGTCCTTGTCGGCCTCGCGGTATCGCTCGAGGTACGCACCCTTGCGGACGCAGATCATCACGTGGACCGGCGCTCTCGAGATCCACGGATCGAAACCCTGACGGACATATTCGTCTTCACCAGCGAGCTTGGCGATCTCGCGCCTGGTTCCTTCGTCGGTGACGGCCACAAACGAGACACCTTGCGAGAACCCTGCGCTTGGTCCGCGGCTGGCCCGGTCGAGAATCCGGTCGAGCGCCGCGTCATCGACGGGGGCGTCGACGTAGTTGCGAACCATCCGGCGGCGGCGGACGACCTCTTCGAAATCCACGTCAGAGATCGAGCAGTGCTTCGTGCACCTTCTCGATCGCGCCCTTCGCATCGGAGAACAGCATCATGGTCGACGGCATGTAGAACAGCGGGTTGTCGATGCCTGCGAAGCCTGGGGAGAGGCTCCGCTTGATGACCACGGTTGTTGCTGCGAGGTCGACCTCGAGGATCGGCATGCCGTAGATCGGACTGGTTCCGTCGTCACGGGCCGAGGGGTTCACCACGTCGTTCGCGCCGACGACCAGGACGACGTCGGTGTTCGGAAATTTCGGGTTCGAGTGGTCGAGGTCGAGGAGCACGTCGTAGGGGACGTCGGCCTCGGCAAGGAGCACGTTCATGTGGCCGGGCATACGTCCCGCGACCGGATGGATCGCATACTCGACGTTGATATCGCGCTCCTCGAGGGCCGTAGCGAGGTCTCGCACCGCGTGCTGCGCTTGGGCCACGGCAAGCCCGTATCCGGGAACGACGAGCACGTTCTGTGCGTAGTTGAGCGAGATCGCGACGTCTTCCGGAGTGGCGCTGTTGACCGGCCTGTCGCCCGCGTCGATCGGCGCGGCGCCCTCAGTCCCGAAACCGGCGAACAGCACATTGGCGAGCGAACGGTTCATCGCCTCCGACATCTGCACGGTGAGGATGAACCCGGCGGCTCCAACGAGCGCGCCGGCGATGATCAGCCCTTGATTCCCGATCACGAAGCCGGCCATCGAGGCGGCAACACCGGAGAGCGAGTTCAGCAGCGAGATCACGACCGGCATGTCGGCGCCGCCGATCGGTATAACTCCGGTGACCCCGAGCACGAGTGCAATACCAGCAAGGATCCAATACCCGAGCGGTTCGTTGGCGACGATCGCCCAGACTGACGCAGCCGTCATCAGGATGACGAGGATGAGATTGAAGAATGGACCGCCTGGGAGCGCGACCGGCCGCCCGGTGATGATGCCCTGGAGCTTTCCGTATGCCACGAAGCTCCCGGAGAAGGTGACCACTCCGATGGCAATGGAGAGAGCAACGGTCACCTCGGTCTCGGTGGCAAAGGCCACGTCGGTAGCAACAACCGTGTCCGTTGCGACGATGGCGGCAAACGCGACGAGGGCGGACGCCCCGCCACCGAACCCGTTGAATGCTGCAACGAGTTCCGGCATTGCCGTCATCTGGACTCTCAGGGCCAGGAGTGCACCGATTCCACCCCCGATGGCGAGGCCGACGATGATCACCCACCAGAGAGCGTTCAAGCCGGCATCGTTGGGAGAGTGGTCGTACACCCAGTAGACGGTGACCACCGTCGCCAGCAGCATCCCGGCTGCCGCGATTTGGTTGCCGCGCCGAGCGGTGCGCGGCGACCCGAGTCCGCGCAGGCCGATGATGAAGAGCGCCCCAGCGAGGAGGTAGAGAAGTGTGATCATTTCTTCGCCACCGGCTTCTTCTTGAACATCTCGAGCATGCGGTCCGTGACGAGGAAGCCGCCAACCACATTGATCGTCGCGAACACCATGGCCAGGATGCCAAGGACGATGGCGAATGCGCCGTCCGCGAATGCCGCTGCGATGATCGCCCCGACGATGGTGATGCCGGATATGGCGTTCGCTCCGGACATGAGCGGCGTGTGCAGCGTGGGTGGAACCTTCGAGATGACCTCAAATCCGACAAACGCAGCGAGGACGAACACCACGATCCCTTGGATGAACTCGGGACTCACGTCGCCTCCTCTTCCAGGCCCATCGCCGCTCGGGTTCGGGGGTTGATGATCTTGCCGCCCGACGTGATCGTTGCCGGCCCGGCTACGTCATCGTCGAGATCGACGGTCAGGCCGTCTTCGGTGCGCCACCGTCCGACGAGCTCCTGCAGATTGCGCGCGTACATGCGGCTCGCGTCGGTTGCAACTCGGCTCGGGAGGTCGGTGGGGCCGAGGATCTTCACGCCGTTGACATCGACCACCTCGTCGGGGAGGGAGCCTTCGACGTTGCCGCCTGACGAAGCTGCCATGTCGACGATCACCGATCCCGGGTGCATGGAGGCGACAACGTCGGCGTTGATGAGTCTGGGCGCCGGTCGGCCGGGAATCTGGGCCGTCGTGACAACAAGGTCCGACTTTGCCACGAACTCGGCGAGCACCTCCTGCTGCTTCGCGGCCGTCTCGGCATCGACCTCTTTGGCGTATCCGCCTTCGTCCATCTCCTGTGTCGGGGCCTCGACGAACTTGGCACCGAGGCTCTCGACCTGTTCCTTGGTCTCCGGGCGGATGTCGTAGGCGTGCACGATGGCTCCGAGTCGGCGGAAGGTTGCGATGGCCTGGAGGCCGGCAACACCAACGCCGAGGACAAGGGATCGTGCCGGTGGAATCGTTCCTGCCGCTGTGACGAGCATCGAAGGGAACTTTGGAGATTCGGCTGCTGCGAGCATCACGGCTG
>Ga0316193_10000577_pt1 | contig 23232 bp, 37 predicted proteins | sample MerIslsedime2_MG_FD_207735 | JGI IMG/M metagenome (GOLD analysis project Ga0316193, IMG submission 207735) | Coastal sediment microbial communities from Maine, United States - Merrow Island sediment 2 | ecosystem: Environmental > Aquatic > Marine > Coastal > Sediment | place: USA: Maine... | reverse complement strand
AGGATGAGGGTGGCCGTCATACCCCGTTCTTTAACGGCTACCGCCCTCAGTTTTACTTCCGTACGACGGATGTGACTGGTGTGGTGACGTTGTCTGAGGGAGTAGAGATGGTAATGCCTGGCGACAATGTGTCGGTTGAGGCAGAGCTGATCACGCCGATTGCGATGGACGTTGGTTTGCGTTTTGCGATTCGTGAAGGTGGCCGTACGGTAGGCGCCGGCGTTATCAGTGAAATTTCAGGCTAAGGTGCATAGATGATACCGACAGAAAAAATTCGCATTCGCCTCAAGGCGTATGATCACAAATTGCTGGATCAATCCACCCACGAAATCGTGGATACTGCGCGCCGGACCGGATCATCAGTAGCCGGGCCAATACCGCTGCCGACATCGGTCAAGAAGTTCTGTGTCCTCCGGTCACCTCATGTCGACAAAAAGTCGCGAGAGCAGTTCGAAATGAGGACTCATCGGAGGCTGCTTGATATTCTCGAACCGACCCAGCAGACCATTGATCTGTTGATGAAGCTCGAACTCTCCGCCGGAGTGAATGTTGAGATCAAGTTGCCGTAGTCAGCAGATAAGACAGATTAATTGAAGCATCGGGTACGATTATGCCAAAGACTATAGGTGTATTGGGTAAGAAAGTTGGGATGACCCGCGTTTACGACGAACTGGGATTCGCTATTCCGGTGACCGTTGTTGAGGCTGGTCCCTGCACGGTCCTCCAGGTGAAGACCGTTGAGGGCGAAGGCTACAATGCCATCCAGCTTGGGTTTGATGCCAAGAAGGCGAGCAGGATAAACAAGCCCCAGGCAGGCCATTTCCAAAAAGCAGGTGCCGATGGCTTCTACCATGTTCGTGAGTTCCGTGTCGACAATCCGGAAGAGTTCGAGGTTGGACAGGAACTGCCGCTGGACACCGTTTTCAAGATCGGTGAGCTGGTTCATGTTCAGGGTAGGAGCAAGGGCCGTGGCTTCCAGGGTGTCATGCGGCGCCACGGATTTAAAGGCGGCGGTGCCGCCCACGGTTCCGGTTTTCACCGGGCACCAGGTTCTATTGGCTGCAGTGCCTGGCCGAGCAGGGTAATTAAGGGCAAGAAAATGCCGGGACGTATGGGCAACGACACAGTCCTGAAAAAGAACATCAAGGTGATCGATATCAGGCCCGATGAGAATGTCGTGCTCTTAAAAGGTCCCGTTCCCGGGGCCAAGAACGGTTTGCTGAAAATATTCACTAAATAAGTGTCAGCTCAAACCGCTCCAAGGAGAAACAAATGTCAACGGTAGAAGTAAAAAATATCAAGAACGAGAACGTCGGAGAGATTGATCTCAACGACCTGATTTTTAATCGCGAGGTTAAAAACTACGTGCTTCACGAGGTGGTCCGTCAGCAGCGGGCTGCCCGTCGTAACGGTACCGCCAGCACAAAAACCCGTAAAGAGGTGAGGGGGTCTGGAGCCAAGCCCTGGCGTCAGAAGGGAACAGGCCGGGCTCGTGCGGGAACCAGGAAGTCGCCGATCTGGCGCGGCGGCGGCACCACGTTTGGCCCTAAGCCACGCGATTATAGCTTCAAGCTCAACCGTAAAGTGAAGCAGCAGGCGGTAGCGATGGCCCTGTCGGCACGTTACCAGGAGGGCAATCTTGTTGTTCTCGACGATTTCACTTTGGAGGCGATCAAAACCAAGGAGTTCGTCTCTATTATGGAAGTTCTCGAGCTGAACAACGCACTCATCGTGGTCGATTCAGAAAACGAAGAACTCAGCAAATCTTCGCGCAATGTCCCGGGCTACAAAGTCATGAAGACAGATGGAGTGAATGTCTACGACATCCTTCTGCATGAGAAACTTGTACTCCTGCAACCTGCCATCGAGAGGTTGGAAGAGAGGTTTACGGCATGAAAAATATCCACACTATCCTACAGGGACCTTGTCTTACAGAGAAGGCGAGCTTGCACCAGGAATTGAACAACCAGGTGGTGTTCAAGGTTCACCCCGAGGCAAACAAGATCGAGATCAAGGATGCTGTTGAAAAGATGTTCAATGTCAAGGTCGGTAATGTCCGAACAGCTTCCATGCGCGGTAAGCAGAAAAGAGTTGGACGTTATATCGGTTACACAAAGGGCTGGAAAAAAGCCTACGTGACACTGAGTGAAGGTGAAATCAGTTTTGTCGACGAATTGTAGCAAGGCAACCCTAACGAGTAACCGTAGAAACTAACAACCAACGCAAATATGATGGAGCGATTGGGAAATCATGGCCATAAAAACGTATAAACCAACATCACCCGGTAAAAGACATCATGTGTCAACGACGAATCCGGACTTGTCGACCAACGGGCCTGAAAAAAGCCTGGTAACGAGTCTTTCCAAAAGTGGAGGCCGTAACAATTACGGTCGGATTACCTCCCGCCACCGCGGGGGAGGACACAAGCGGAAATACCGGATTATCGATTTCAAGCGCAATAAGACAGACATCACCGCCAAGGTAGTGTCGATCGAGTACGACCCGAACCGGTCTGCCAATATTGCCCTGCTCAGCTATATCGACGGTGAGAAGAACTATATTCTGGCCCCGGACGGAATAGCCGTCGGTGATCAGGTCGTTGCTGGCGAGAATGTCGATATTCAGCCCGGCAACTGTCTGCCCATGGCAAATATTCCGCTGGGTACCGTTATCCACAACATTGAAATGAAGATCGGCAAAGGCGGCCAACTGGTGCGCAGTGCCGGAGCTTCGGCTCAGCTGATGGCCAAGGAAGGCACCTACGTGCTGGTCAGGTTGCCGTCTGGTGAAGTGAGGAAGTTCCACCACCTGTGTCGGGCCTGTGTCGGTCAAGTCGGCAACCGTGAACATGAAAGCGCCAAACTGGGCAAAGCGGGTCGGACCCGCTGGCTCGGCAAGCGACCCAGTGTTCGCGGTGTGGCAATGAACCCGGTAGATCATCCTATGGGCGGTGGTGAAGGAAAGAGTTCTGGTGGACGTCATCCATGTACGCCGTGGGGTAAGCCGACCAAAGGTTACAAGACGAGAAGGAATAAAGCGTCTGACAAGATGATAGTCAAGCGTAGATCATAACAAGGAGTGAATAATGTCTCGTTCAGTAAAAAAAGGCCCGTTTGTCGATGATCATTTGGTGAAGAAAATTGATCAGGCGATCGAATCTGGGTCCCGGAAAGTTATCAAGACCTGGTCTCGGCGTTCCGATGTGACACCCGAAATGGTCGGCTTAACTTTTGCCGTTCACAACGGAAGGAAATTTATACCGGTTTTCGTCACCGAGAACATGGTGGGCCATAAGCTTGGTGAGTTTTCACCGACCAGGACCTTTTACGGTCACGCTTCGGATCGGAACAAATAGGACCTAGATTTTCAAGGTATTTGGAGTAGAAAAAATGGAAACGAAAGCCGTAGGAAAATATATCAGAATTTCTCCGCAGAAGGCCAGGCTGGTAGCCGACACGGTTCGCGGTATGAACGCTGACCAGGCGATAACCACGCTGAAGTTCATGCCCAAAAAAGGAGCCAAAATTCTGCGCAAGGTTATCGAATCAGCGGTTGCTAATGCGACGCAGGATGATCAGGTGGATGTGGACAATCTCTTCATCAAGAAGGTTACCGTTGATGGCGGACCGTCGCTGAAAAGGATCCGACCCCGGGCTATGGGCCGGGCCACTAAGATCATCAAGCGCACCAGCCATATAACCGTGGTCTTGGATGAAGGTTAGTCGTCGTTGAAACAAGTTGAATAAGTGAACTAAAACCACAAAGTACTCAGTTGGAGGATTATTTTGGGCCAGAAGGTTAATCCAATAGGACTCAGATTGAACATCACCCGCACCTGGGATTCGATCTGGTATGCCGATAAAGACTACTCTTCCTATCTTATTGAAGATCAGAAGATTCGCAAGTATTTGAAAAAACGTCTTTATCATGCCGGTCTTTCAAAAACTAAAATCGAACGCACCGGCGACAAAATCAAGGTGAAGCTGTTCACCGCCCGGCCGGGTATCGTTATCGGTAAGAAAGGCGCTGAGATTGAAACTCTCAAGAAAGACCTCGAACAGTTTGTTGACCGTCCGGTTACCCTGGACATCCAGGAAGTTCGGAGGCCAGAGGCTGATGCCCAGCTGGTTGCTGAATCGATAGCTTCTCAACTCGAACGCAGAGTGGCATTCAGGCGGGCAATGAAAAAGGCGGTCAATTCGGCCCTGAGGTTCGGAGTGAAGGGGATCAAGATTTCCTGTGCCGGACGACTTGGTGGTGCTGAGATGTCTAGAAGCGAGTGGGTTCGTGAAGGCAGGGTCCCGTTGCATACGCTGCGTGCTGATGTTGATTACGCGCTGGCCGAAGCCAACACCACCTATGGAATTATCGGTGTCAAGGTGTGGATCTTCCACGGTGAGGTTCTTGACGAACAGGAAGGCGAAAACTGAGACACCATACAGGTTGATCTCAGCTCAGATAATTTTCGGAGTAAGACATGTTAAGTCCCAGAAAGGTAAGGCATAGAAAAGTATTCAAAGGGAAATTGCGCGGCACCGCTCAGCGCGGGTCATCCATTTCCTTCGGTGAGTATGCCCTCAAAGCGACCAGCAGTGGTAAAATGACTGCCCAGCAGATCGAAGCTGCCCGTGTAGCCATCAACCGGAAGATCAAACGTGGCGGAAAGGTTTGGATCAGGGTATTCCCTGACAAGCCGGTAACCAAGAAACCGGCGGAAACCAGGATGGGTAAGGGTAAAGGAAGCCCTGAATTCTGGGTTGCTCCGATCAAGCCCGGCAGAATCCTCTACGAACTCGCCGGCGTTGATGAAGAACTGGCGGTGCGGGCTCTGACGCTGGCAGGCAACAAGCTTCCTTTCAGCACCAAGGTCATTTCCAAGAGGAGCACGTTATGAAAGCCGAAGAGATCAGAAATATGAGCGCTGAGGATCTGGCCAAAAAGGAAGCAGAACTGCGTGAGGAACTCGGAAATCTTACCTTTCAGCACAAACTGCGGCCTTTGGAGGATACTTCACGGTTGAAAAAAGTTAAGAAGGATATCGCGCGGATTAGAACTGTCGTCAACGAGATGGCGCTCGGTGAGAGCGCTTGATCTTACGATAAATGCATCACAGCATAGTGAACGTAATGACTGAAAATAGAAAAATACGAAAAACCAGGACTGGCTCTGTTGTCAGCAATGCCATGGAAAAGACGGTAGTCGTCCGTGTCGAGAGAAAATTTCGCCATAAAATGTATGGCAAATATGTCACTACCAGCGTCAAGTATCTCGCCGATGACCCGCAGAACAGCTGTAATGTCGGTGATGTGGTACTGATCGAGGAGTGTCGGCCTCTGAGCAAGAGAAAGCGGTGGCGCGTCAAATCCGTGCTTGAGCAGGCAGTATAGCACATTGCCGTCCAATCGATTGACAGCCTTTAAGGGCGGTTAGAGAGTCAGGTGAGAATATGATACAGACAGAAACAATGCTGAATGTGGCCGACAATTCAGGTGCACGAAAAGTACTGTGCATCAGAGTGCTCGGCGGCACGAGAAAAAGATATGCCGGTATTGGCGATGTAATCGTGGTTACGGTGAAAGAGGCTATTCCCCATGCCAAGGTTAAGAAAGGGGAAATTATGACGGCCGTTATCGTCCGGACCAAGAAAGAAATGAAGCGGATGGATGACACCTGGGTGAAATTCGATGAAAATGCTGCTGTTATTCTTTCACCCGCAGGTGAACCGATCGGTACCCGTATTTTTGGACCGGTTGCTCGGGAACTCAGGAACCAGGGATTTATGAAAATCATCTCGCTGGCTCCAGAAGTGCTGTAGAGCCAAGATCAAGAGATTAGAGTCAATTATAGGTAGAGTCATGGCAAAAGGCAGAAATTACCTCAAGGCGGATGATCAGGTCGAAGTAATCGCCGGAAAGGACAAGGGAAGGGTAGGAAAGATTCTGAACGTATTTCCCGCCGACAGTAAGGCAACAGTGGAACGGATCAATATGATTAAACGGCATACCAAGCCTAGTGATCCGAGTCAGCAGGGTCAGATCGTAGAACGTGAGGCACCGATTCATGTCTCCAATCTCCAGATCATCTGTCCTGAATGTGCACAGACCGGAAGAGTCGGCAGAAAAGTGCTCGAAGACGGAACAAAGGTTCGCTTCTGCAAGAAGTGCGGCGAATCCATTGAAAGTAAATAACAGATAACAGCGACGATTGACTTCAGGAGTTATACATGGGTGCGCTTAAAGAATTTTATTACAACGATTGTGTGCCGGCACTAAAAGAAGAGTTCGGCTATACAAATATCATGCAGGTTCCTAAGCTCGAAAAAATCGTACTCAATATGGGGCTTGGCGAGGCCGTGCAGAATCCGAAAATAGTCGAAGGGGCTGCTCAGGAACTGACCCGGATCGCCGGGCAGAAGGCGGTGGTTACCAACGCCAAGAAATCGATAGCCGGTTTCAAGCTCAGAGAAGGTATGCCGATCGGCTGCCGGGTGACGCTGAGGGGCGAGAAAATGTACGATTTCTTCAGCAAACTGGTCAACGTCGCCCTTCCTCGGGTTCGCGACTTTCGGGGTGTTTCACCCAAAGCGTTCGATGGCCGCGGAAACTACTCTCTCGGAGTCAAGGAGCAGATCATTTTCCCCGAAATTGACTACGATAAAATTGACAAGATTAAAGGGTTGAACATTTCCATAGTCACCTCGGCGCCGTCTAATGCCGAGGGCCAGTCACTGCTCAAACTGATGGGAATGCCGTTTAGGCAATAAGCAATCAAAGCGCATATTCAGCACTTATTTGGAGGTTGGTTTGGCTAAGAAATCAATTATAGCTAGAGCGCAGCGCGAACCCAAATTCAAGGTTCGTAAATATAACCGTTGTCCGCTCTGCGGGCGTTCACGGGCCTATATCAGGAAATTCGGCGTCTGCCGGATCTGTTTCAGGACCTTGGCCTCGAAAGGTGAAATCACCGGTGTAACCAAGTCAAGTTGGTAGCCTTTAGGCCAAGTCAATGACGAGAATCACATAAGGAGTGTTCGCTATGGCAATGAGCGATCCCCTGGCAGACATGCTGACCAGGATAAGAAATGCAACAATGGTGAAATTCGAATCGGTTGAGATACCGAAATCGAAAATCAAAGTGAATGTGGCAAAAGTCCTCCAGGAAGAAGGTTATATCGAGGGCTGGAAAGTTACCGACGAAGGACCCCAGGGTACATTGATCATCAACCTGAAATACGGGCCAGATGGCGAGTCGGTGATCACCGGCCTGCAAAGGGTCAGTAAGCCGGGACTGAGGCAATATGCCCGGGCAGGTTCCATTCCGACGGTTTTAAACGGACTCGGTGTTTCTATTATTTCAACATCCCAAGGACTGGTCACTGACCGGGCCGCTCGGAAGTCAAATACCGGCGGCGAGATTCTTTGTAAAGTCTGGTAGTGAACACCGATTAACGGAGGAAAACATGTCCCGAATTGGAAAAATGCCCATAGATATCCCAACGGGTGTCAAGATTGAAGTAAGCGGCCAGGATATTTCCGTAACTGGGAAGAAAGGCAGCTTGAGCCGAACTGTGCGCCCAGAAATCGGGCTGAAGGTCGAAGACAACCAGATACTGGTCAGCGGTGGCGAGAATGATAAAAAAGTAAACGCCTTCAGAGGGCTGACTAGATCGCTGATCGCCAACATGGTAATTGGCGTCAGCGAGGGTTTTAAAAAAGTTCTGGTGATTGAAGGGGTTGGCTACCGAGCCAGCGCCTCCGGCAAAAAGCTGACCTTGAATGTCGGCTATTCGAACCCGGTGGAATTTAATCTTCCCGAGAACGTTTCCGGCAATGTTGACAACAACACCACGATTGTTCTGGAATCGATCGATAAAGAAGCACTCGGTTTGACTGCCGCGCAGATTCGTGCCATCCGAAAACCCGAGCCCTACAAAGGTAAGGGAATCCGGTACGAAGGCGAGTATATCCAACGCAAGGCTGGTAAGACCGGTGCGGCTGCAGCAGTGTAATGACAGTAATTTGAGATATATAACTTGTTGAGATAAGACGATGGCAAAAACAAATCCCAGCGCCGTAGCCCGTAAAAAGCGGGTTAAACGGATTCGCAAGAAAGTTGTTGGCACGAGCGCGCGGCCCCGTCTGCGCGTATTCAAGAGCAGCAAGCATATTTATGCACAATTGATCGATGATTCGGCAGGAACGACGCTGGCTTCGACGTCCACTCTCGAAAAAGGTTTTGAGAGCGGAGATGAAAAAGGAAAGACAGTTGCGGCTAAAAAAGTCGGTATGCTGATTGCCGAAAAAGCAAAGGCCGCTGGTATTTCCAGTGTGGTTTTTGATCGAGGTGGCTGTCTCTATCACGGTCGCGTCAAGGCTCTTTCAGAAGGAGCTCGCGAAGGCGGATTGGATTTTTAACTCGTATTAATGGGGGTGTCCCTTGTCTGAATTTACACGTTCGAAAGGCGAAGCGGCCGACGAACTCATTGAAAAAATTGTTTATATTAACAGGGTTGCCAAGGTTGTAAAGGGCGGCCGCCGGTTCAGCTTCAGCGCAATTGTGGTTGTCGGCGACGGCAAAGGCAAAGTCGGTTACGGGCTGGGCAAGGCCAACCAGGTGCCGGAGGCTATTCGCAAAGGCATCGAGCGGGCCAGAAAAGACATGAATTCCGTATCACTGACCGAGGTTTCGATTCCGCATGAAATTATCGGCAGGTACGGGGCTGGCAAAGTTCTGCTCAAACCTGCATCTGCTGGTACTGGAGTTATCGCAGGTGGTCCGGTTCGGGCGGTGCTCGAGGCAGCTGGAGTGCACAATATTTTGACCAAGTGTCTGGGGTCTCACAACCCGCACAACATGGTCAAGGCCACTCTGGATGGTCTGAGAAGACTAAGAAGCCCTCACAAAATAGCTGAATTGCGTGGCAAGACCTTAGAAGAGATCCTCGCCTGAAAAGCGCAGGCTCTCCTCGTTGACTGCAGTACAGAAATAGAGAGAATAAATCGATACAAGGTGTAATCAGATGGCTGATACAATTACCTTTACCCTGGTTAAGAGCGGAATCGGCAGTCCCAAAAAGATCCGGGCAACGTTGACCGGCCTGGGTCTAACAAAAATGCAAAAGACCGTGACGCGCAAGGACACTCCTGAGATCAGGGGAATGTTGGCCAAAGTCGCGCACCTCGTTCATGTGGAGGAGGCATAAATGATATCACTGGCAAATCTTTCTCCCCAGAAGGGATCGAGAAAAGATCGTAAACGGCTTGGCCGGGGACCGGGAACCGGACTTGGAAAGACATCCGGACGTGGTCACAAAGGAGCCAAGTCGCGCTCGGGTTACAAATCAAAACCGGGATTTGAGGGCGGTCAGATGCCCCTGCAGCGGCGTCTGCCGAAGCGCGGTTTTAATAACAAGTTCCGTAAAGAAGTCGACATTGTAAGTCTGACTCAGCTTGACAAATTTGAATCGGGCCAGGAAGTAACCACCCAGACCCTGGTAGAGGCCGGTATGGTCAAGGCCGGCCGAATGGCGAAGGTTCTGGCCAACGGTGAAATTACCAAGCCGGTGACGGTCAAAGTCGAGAAAGTCAGCACTCAGGCAAAGGAACTGATCGAAAAAGCCGGCGGTTCTGTATCCGAGAGTTCGGCTCCAGCAGAGTAGCAGGAAAGAAGTTCTGAAAAAGTGGCCGCTCCCAGCAGGAGGGCCGCTTTTTAACGTCTAAGGACTATTATGAGCGGATTGCAAAGCGCAGCACAGATACCAGAGCTAAGAAAAAGGCTGCTGTTCACCCTGATGATGCTCGCGGTCTACCGGATCGGTGTGCAGGTCCCGACACCCGGGATCAACAGCGAGGCCTTGACCGCTTTCTTTCAGCAGAACGCGGGTACCCTGTTCGGCATGTTCAACATGTTTTCAGGTGGGGCGTTGGAGAATTTTTCCATCTTCGCCCTGGGGATCATGCCCTATATCAGTGCCTCGATTATTATGCAGCTGCTCACCGTGGTGATACCCCAGCTTGAAGCACTGAAAAAAGAGGGTGAATCCGGACGTCGAAAAATAACCCAGTACACCAGATACGGTACGGTGGTCCTCAGTGTTATCCAGGGATCCTTCATTGCCGTTGGGCTCGAGGGCATGACTGGTCCCGGTGGAGAGATGATCGTCTTGGATCCTGGCGTTCAGTTCAAGCTGATGACCATGATCACCCTCACTTCAGGTACCGCCTTTCTGATGTGGCTCGGTGAGCAGATGACCGAGCGAGGTGTCGGTAACGGTATTTCGTTGATCATATTTGCCGGTATCGTGGCCCGGGGACCATCTGCCATCATCAACTCCTTCGAACTGGTCAAAGCCGGTGAGATCCAGATCTTTTTCGTACCGTTCATCGTCCTTATGATGTTTGGTGTCATCGGTCTGATCGTCTTTTTCGAAACTGCTCAGCGGCGTATTCCAATTCAATATGCCAAACGAGTAGTAGGCCGACGGGTCTATGGTGGGCAGAGTTCACACCTGCCATTGAAGATCAATGTGTCGGGCGTTATTCCGCCGATCTTTGCTTCGTCGATCATGATGTTTCCGGCAACTATTGGTAGCTTCATACAGATCGACTGGGTTCAGAGAGCTTCCGCGGCCATGTCGCCGGGAACGGTTTATTACTATATTTGTTTTATTGGTCTGATCGTTTTCTTCTGCTTCTTCTATGCTGCTGTTCAGTTCAAGCCTGAAGATGTGGCGGAAAATTTAAGAAAGAACGGCGGCTTCATCCCCGGCATCAGGCCCGGTAAACGAACCGCCGAGTTCATAGATAAAGCGTTGACCAGACTGACGGTTATCGGTGCCATTTATCTGAGTGCAGTATGTGTGCTGCCGACTATTTTGATTTCGAAGCTGAACCTGCCATTCTACTTTGGAGGTACGGCTCTGCTGATTGTGGTTGGCGTCGGCATAGATACTATTTCCCAAATTGAGTCTCACCTGGTTATGAGAAATTACGAAGGTTTCATGAAGCAGGGGAGAATCAAGGGCAGGAGATAAAAGGTGATCGCTTCGGCAAGTGGTTCGTCCGGGAAATCGATCACGATCAAGAGTCGTGACGAAATCCGGATTCTGGAGGATGCGAATCGGATTGTTGCTGAAGTACTGGTGATGCTGCAGACTACGGTCGAACCCGGGATCAGCACCTTTGAGCTAGACCGGCTTGCTGAGGAACTCTGCCTGAAAAGAAAAGCGCTACCAGCGTTTAAGGGGTACCGGGGATTTCCAGGAAGCTTGTGTGTGTCGATCAACGAAGAGGTGGTGCACGGCATTCCTTCCAGGAAACGAAAATTGAAAAAGGGCGATATCATTTCGGTGGATTTCGGCACCCTTTATAAAGGTTATTACGGCGACTCTGCGGTGACGATTCCGGTCGGCAAGATCGATGGCCTCAAAGACAAGCTTCTGAAAATCACCGAAGAGTCGTTGCACAAGGCAATTGAACAGGTCAGGGAAGGGAACCGAGTTGCCGATGTATCCGCAGCGGTTCAGGATCACGTTGAGAACAACGGTTTCTCAATCGTCAGGCAGTTTGTCGGCCATGGTATTGGTACCTCCCTGCACGAAGGACCGGAAATACCGAACTTCGTCCAGGACAACAGTTCCCCTCGCCTGAAAGAGGGGATGGTGCTGGCCATTGAGCCAATGGTTAATGCCGGGACCTACAAGGTGAAAGTACTGAGGGATGGATGGACAGTGGTTACCAGTGATAAAAAACCTTCCGCCCACTTCGAGCATTCGGTGGCAGTCACAAGCAATGGACCGCTGGTACTGAGTTCTCGGGCACCGTTCAATGGGGAGGAGAAATAATACTTCTCTTTTCTTATTCTGTGTATTATAGTGGTCTGTTTTGACGATTATTAATTAGCTCAGGAAAATTTATGGCCAAGGAAGAAGCAATAGAAGTTGAAGGAACGATCATCGAACCCTTACCCAATGCCATGTTCAGAGTGGAACTGGATAATGGCCACAAGGTTCTGGCTCACATCTCCGGCAAAATGCGCATGCATTTTATTAAGATTCTACCGGGTGACAGGGTAACCGTTGAGCTTTCTCCTTATGACCTGACGCGTGGCAGAGTGACGTTCAGGGCAAAAAATGCCAAGAAAAAGAAATAATTGAGGTTGTACCATGAAAGTACGGTCATCGGTAAAAAAGATTTGCAGCGACTGCAAGGTGTATAAACGGAACGGCGTTGTCCGCGTGTCGTGCAAAGTCAAGAAACATAAGCAGAAGCAGGGATAGTTTTTATCCATCCGGAAAACAGAGTAAAGGAGATACATCTTGGCACGTATAGCAGGAGTTGACCTTCCCAAAAACAAGCACATGGATCGGGCCTTGACCTATATTTACGGTATCGGCCTGACCTCGGCCCGGAAGATTCTCGACGCGGTTGATCTTCCCCACACGATGAATAGTGACGACCTCAGCGGCGACGATGTGAATCGGATCCGCACAGTGATCGAAAGCGATTATATCGTAGAGGGTGACAGGCGTAGAGAAGTGTCCATGGATATCAAGCGGCTTATGGATCTTGGCTGCTACCGTGGCAGACGTCATCGTCAGGGGCTGCCGGTGAGGGGACAGAAAACCAAAACCAATGCCCGGACCAGAAAAGGCCCCCGTCGTGGAGCCGTACGCCGGAAATAAATTCAATAATCTGACAGGTAGATACGAATGGCTGCAAAAAAGACGGAAACCCGGTCTAAGCGCAAGGTAAAAAAGAATATTCCCGAAGGTATTGTACACATCTACTCGACCTTCAATAATACCATTGTGACAATTTCCGATAAACAGGGAAACGTAGTCTCATGGTGTAGTTCTGGTGTGCTGGGATTCAAAGGCTCCCGTAAGTCCACACCGTTTGCCGCTCAGAATGCGGTTGCCGATGCAACCAAGAAGGCGACCGACCAGGGGATGAAAAAAGTCGAAGTAAAGGTGAAGGGGCCCGGACCCGGACGTGAAGCTGCCCTGCGTGCGCTTCTCAACGCCGGTCTCGAGGTTACCCGAATCTACGACGTGACCCCCATACCGCACAATGGTTGCAAACCCCCCAAGCGCCGCCGCGTTTAAAGGGGACGATAGTTGTCATCTGAGGGGCTTTTCAGCATTTAATCAACGGAGGCAAAGTTGGCTAGAGATACAGGAGCAGCGTGTCGACGCTGCAGGCGTGAAGGACTTAAACTGTTCTTGAAGGGAGATCGGTGCTATTCCGACAAATGTTCGTTTGAGCGTCGAGCATACGCCCCGGGACAGCATGGTCAGGCACGATTCAGAAAACAATCTGATTTTGCGGTTCAGCTCAGGGAGAAACAAAAGGTCAAGAGTATGTACGGAATGCTTGAAGGCCAGTTTCGCCAATATTTCAAGAAGGCCGATCTCCAAAAAGGAGTTACCGGTGAAAACCTTCTCATAATGCTTGAACGCCGGCTGGACAATGCCGTTTTCCGGATGGGCTTTGCTTCGTCCAGAAATCAAGCCCGCCAGTTGGTCAGGCATAAGCACGTGATGGTTAACGGCAGAAAGGTGAACGTTCCTTCCTACCAAGTTATAGTAGGGGATGTGGTTACCATCAAGGAAAAAAGCCGGGCTAACACCATGATCAACGAAAGCCTTGAAGCTGTTGAACGCCGCGGCGTGCCGAGTTGGATTGAACTTGATAAAAAAGGGTATGCTTCGACGATAAAAGCGTTACCGAACAGAGAAGAGCTGACTATGCCGATTCAGGAGCAGCTCATCGTTGAACTTTACTCAAAATAATTAGACAAAAGGAATATCGACGGAACCCCGTTTCAGTTGAATTGGGATTTCCGTCGTTATCAATTGAAAACCCTTCTATGATGGAGACAACTCGTCTTCTATCTTCGCCTGTCTGCACATATTGTGTTGATACACGGATAAAAGGGTTTTGCAAATCACAGATAAAGGGATGATATGACTCACGCTGCCGACGAGAACATACCTTCTTACAGGAACTGGCACGAGCTTATTAAGCCTGAAAAGCTCGAGACGGACAAGGACAGTCATACGAACTCTTATGCGAAAATTGTCTGTCAGCCTCTTGAACGTGGATTTGCCACGACAATAGGCAATTCATTGAGAAGGATTCTGCTTTCCTCAATTCAGGGAGCGGCTATTACCACGGTTAAGATCGAGGGCGCGCTTCATGAATTCACTACACTCAAAGACGTGATGGAGGATGTGAGCGAGATTATCCTGAACGTCAAGCAGATCCGCCTCAAGCTCAATTGTGAAGAACCACAGAAAATCGTGGTTGAAAAAAAGGGTGCCGGCGAGGTCAGGGCAGGAGATATCACCCCGTCCGCTTATGTTGAGGTGATGAATCCTGAACAGCTGATCTGCACGCTGACAGGTGACACGGAGTTCTCCGCCGAAATGACGGTTGAGTGGGGCAAAGGCTATCTGCCTGCTGAGCGTCAGGAAAAGGATGAGTTGTCCATTGGCCAGATACCCATCGACGCAATTTTTTCGCCGATCAAACGGATGCAGTACGTCGTTTCCCAAGCCCGTGTCGGCCAGATGACTGATTACGATAAGCTGACCATGGAAATCGAGACCGACGGTAGTGTGACCCCCGAGGATTCACTCGCTTACGCCGCCAAGATTCTCAAGGATCAAATGTCCATCTTCATAAATTTCAACGAGGAAAGTGCGGAGCCTGAGAAAGAGGAAGAGGCTGACGATGATCTGCCGCCGTTGAATCCCTATCTCGATAAATCGGTCGAGGATCTCGAGTTATCTGTGCGGTCGGCCAATTGTCTTAAAAATGCCGAGATCTACTTTATTGGCGATCTGGCCCAGAAAACCGATCAGGAAATGTTGAAAACCAAGAATTTTGGGCGTAAATCGCTCAACGAGATCAAGACCCTGCTGGCCGAAATGGGTCTCACCCTTGGGTTGAAATTCGACAAATGGCAGCGTCCGGAAATACCTGAAAAGAAAACGGAATAGAATAATCAGTTGAGGATAGAATCATGAGACACGGAAAATCGGGCAGAAAGCTCGGCCGCACAAGTTCGCATCGCAAGGCAATGTTCAGGAACATGGTCACTTCCTTGTTCGAACATGAGCGAATTGTCACTACCGAGCAGAAAGCCAAGGAGTTAAGACCCATTGCCGAGAAGATGATTACCCTGGCCAAGCGCGGTGATCTGCACGCCAGAAGGCAGGCCCTGAGTTATATCCAGAGCAAGGACGTGGTGGCCAAACTCTTCGATGAAATTCAAGGTCAGTTTGCCGACCGTCAGGGCGGTTACACCAGAATCATCAAGACCGGCAACAGGCTGGGCGATGCCGCTCCCATGGCGATCATCGAACTGGTCGGTTATGAAGAAGATCTGGGTGAAGAAGAAGACGAAAGCTGATTTTCTTATCAATCAACCGTGGTGAAAAGCTGGCAATGAACTCCGTTCATGTCAGCTTTTTTGCGTTCTGAAGCTATGACTGAATCCAAACAATTTCCTGAAGGAATGCAGCCGCTTGGCAGCCAGGAATTCACCTTCAAGTGCCATCCGGGTGTCTCATGCTTCACTGTCTGCTGTAAAAATGTGGAACTCGATCTTTATCCTTACGATGTAGTCAGATTGAAGAAACGGCTGTCGATCGATTCTGAGACTTTTATGCGTTCGCACACCGAGCTGAAAAAGGGTGCCAACCCCTACTTTCCAACAGTGATTCTCAAGCTGGTATCAGCTGGAAGTGAACACCAGTGCCCATTTCTGGACACACAGGGTTGTAGAGTATACGAAGATCGCCCCACAGCCTGCCGGACTTATCCGCTTGAACGAGCAGTTGACAGAAATGGTGAGAGGGGTCGTGTAAGCGATTTTTATTTCCTGACCAATCACGACTACTGCAAAGGCCATTATGAGGCCCAGCAGAACAGTGTGAAAAAATGGGTCAGAAGTCAGCATCTCGATCAGTTTAATCAGATGAATGATCGCTGGGCCGAGGTCGACACTCTGTTCACGACCAACCCCTGGAAAGGTGAGGGTAGCGGTGGCCCGAAGCAGCAGATCGCTTTTATGGTCTGCTATGATATTGATGGTTTTAGAAATTTTTCCGAGCAGCAGCGTCTGCTCGACCACTATCGTCTCAACCGGGAGCAGAAAAAGAGAATTGGTGGAGACGACGCGGAGTTACTGAAATTCGGTTTCGAGTGGCTCAAAGAAATCTTTGGCGGGCGCTCTTCACTGATAAAAAAATAGAAGGTTCGCCGGAGGAGAAACAGGGCCCGCCAGATGCTTGCAAGAAGGTGGGTTTTGTGTTAAAAGAAAATGTTTTGCGCCCAACATTTGGGTGATAATGTTAGAAGCCAGTAAATACACACATTCCCAGCCAATCTGGTGTCGGCAGTGAGTCGATCAACGGGGAGTGGAGGAACAACCAGAAGGAGGTTAACCATGGCAAACGCAAGTGTAAAAGAGATGCTGCAGGCAGGCCTGCATTTCGGTCACCAGACCAGGCGCTGGAACCCGAAAATGAAACCCTATATCTACGGCCCGCGTAACGGTATCTATATCATCAATCTGGATATTTCCAAGCGCATGTTCGACAAAGCCTGCGATTTCATCACCAAAGAAATCGGGGCCGGTGGAACTCTTCTGTTCGTGGGCACCAAGCGCCAGGCCCAGGCAATTATCCGAGAACAAGCGAAGCGCTGTAATATGTACTATGTCGACCATCGCTGGCTCGGTGGAATGATGACCAACTTCCAGACCATCAAAACCAGTGTCGATCGGCTCAAGTCGATCGAGTCCATGCAGGAGGATGGCTCCATCAACAAATTCCCCAAAAAAGAAATTCTGATGATGGAGAAAGAGCGGGTAAAACTCGAAAGAAATGTCGGTGGTATCAAGGATATGAGGGTGCTTCCCAGCGCTCTTTTTGTTGTCGATCCCAGGGCCGAAACGATCGCCGTTAACGAGGCCAAAAAGATTGGTATCCCAATTGTCGCAGTCACCGATACAAATTGCGACCCGGACGGTATCGACTACCTGATTCCTGGCAACGATGACGCTATAAAGGCAATTAAACTGATCAGTCACTATGTTGCCGAGGCGGTCCTGCAGGGACAGGCCCTGCGCGACGGTGAGGAGGCCTCAGAAGAGGCGGTCGAAGCAGCAATGGCCGATGCCGAACAAGACAGCGTTCTGGAAGGTACTGAGGCAGAAGACTCTGAGAAAGCTGCCGAGTAACCTAGCAGTCTTTATCCAGCGAGAGCTGGTGGAAAAATGAGAGGGGCAGTCGTCAGACAGCCCCTTTTCGCTATAGCGGTAAAATCGCTTGATTCAATTTCGGTCAAGCCTTGCCGTACCTGACCAATAACTTTCATCAGACAAGAGGAACTGTACCGGTTGGCAAAGCGGTACAGCCATGTACGGAGGAATATCATGAAAATCACCACCCAGATGGTTAAAGAGCTGCGCGACAAAACCAGCGCCGGAATGATGGATTGCAAAAAGGCTCTGAGCGAAACCGATGGAGATATGGAAAAAGCAGTTGACCTGCTTCGCAAAAAGGGTCTTGCCGTTGCCGCTAAGCGGGCGGGACGGGCCACTTCTGAAGGTGCTGTCGAGACCTACATTCACGCGGGCGGAAAGCTCGGTGTTATGATTGAACTCAACTGTGAAACGGACTTCGTTGCCAAAACCGATCAGTTTCGAGAACTGGCTCGTGATCTGGCAATGCACGTTGCCGCCTCCAATCCGGTGGCTATCGACCGTGAGAGTGTACCTGCGGACGTCCTGGCCAGGGAGAAGGATATCTACGTCCAGCAGGCGCTGGAATCTGGCAAGCCGGAAAATATCGTGGAGAAGATTGTCTCCGGTAAAATTGATAAGTTTCTTGCTGAAATCTGCCTGCTTGAACAGAAATACGTTAAAGATCCCGATCTCAGTGTTCAGGATCTGTTGACCGATTGTGTGGGGAAAATGGGTGAGAATATTTCCGTGAAACGGTTCGCCCGCTTTCAGATTGGCGTGGAATAGACCGACTTCGGTTCCGGTCTGAACCCGCAATAGATCAATTCGAAACGGGAGCACTTCGATGCAGGTTAAATATCGACGAATACTACTGAAACTGAGCGGTGAAGCACTTATGGGTAAAGATTCGTTCGGGATCAGTACTACTGTGATCGATTTTGTTGCATCGGAAATCAAGGCCGTTGTCGGTCTGGGGGTCGAAATCGGTCTGGTGATCGGGGCAGGAAATATCTTCAGGGGCGTGGCCGGGGCCAGCAAAGGCATGGATCGCTCCACCGCCGACAACATGGGTATGTTGGCCACGGTAATGAACAGTCTGGCTATGCAGGATGCACTGGAGAGGTGCGGGGTCGATACCCGGGTGCAGTCGGCTATTCCCATGCAGTCGGTCTGTGAACCTTATATCAGGCGACGGGCGACCAGGCATCTGGAAAAAGGCCGAACCGTAATTTTTGCCGCCGGCACAGGCAACCCTTATTTCACCACCGATTCAGCCGCGGTGCTCAGGGCACTGGAGATTGACGCCAATCTGATCATTAAGGCTACCAAGGTCGATGGCGTTTACGATAAAGATCCGGTAAAATATTCAGATGCCGTAAAATATGACCGGCTCACCTACGATACGGTACTCAAGCAGGGGCTTCGGGTAATGGATGCTGCCGGAATTGCGCTGGCCAAGGAAGACAAGAAACCTATCCTGGTGATGAATATGACTGTACCCGGTAATGTCAGAAAAGCGGTGCTTGGCGAAAATGTGGGGACTTTGATCAGCTTGGAATAGAAGACCACTTTCAATTCAACGAAACGGGTGAGAATATGAGCGATGTGATTCTGGAAATGGCTGAAAAAATGGAAAAAAGTGTCGAGGCGTTCAAGAACGAACTGGCCAAAGTCCGAACCGGACGGGCATCACTCGCTTTGCTTGACGGAATCCAGGTCGAGGCCTACGGTAGCGCCATGCCGCTCAATCAGGTCGGTACGCTGACCATTCCCGAGAGTCGTACCATCGCCATTCAACCCTGGGATCCCCAGGTGCTGGGAGCCATCGAAAAGGCAATTCTGAAATCTGATGTCGGTCTGACCCCTGCCAATGACGGCAAGATCATCCGTTTGAACATTCCCCAGTTGACCGAGGAGCGGCGCAAGGAGCTGGTCAAACAGGTCAAAAAGATTGCTGAGGAGTTTCGGGTGGCAGTCAGAAACATCCGTAGAGAGGCCATCGATCAGTTGAAAAAGCAGAAAAAAGATAAAGAAATATCCGAAGACGATCTTTTCAAGCTCCAGGATGATGCCCAGTCCGAAACCGATGATTACATCGCTCAGATCGACGAGATTAGCGGAGCCAAGGAAAAAGAGGTGATGGAGGTCTGAGAGGCGCTCTGGCGCCGTTTCACAGTCCTGATACCGATTGATGAGCTTTTCAGCCCCCCTCGATCCGGAACGCCTTCCCCGCCATGTTGCCATTGTCATGGACGGCAATGGCCGCTGGGCCAAACAGCGCAGGAAACCAAGAATCTACGGACATAAGGTAGGTGCCGATTCGGTTCGGGAGATCGTTGAAATGTCCCGGGAAATTGGTATCGGGCACCTGACCCTGTACGCCTTTTCCACAGAAAACTGGAATCGTCCGGAGCAAGAGGTCTCCGGTCTGATGAATATCCTCAAGTCCTATCTGGTCTCGGAATTGAGCAGGATGGAGAAAAACGAGATTCGTCTCAATTGCCTGGGTGAAACAGCCAAGCTGCCCGGAACCGTTCGCCAGACTTTGGAGGATACAGTCAGACGCACCGCCGGCAATGATAAAATGGTACTCAATCTGGCCCTGAGCTACGGGGCCCGTGATGAGATCTGCCTGGCCGTGAAAAAGATCGCTCAACTCTGCCTGGACCTGAAGCTCAAACCGGAGCAGATCGATCACCAATTTCTCTCCGATCAGCTCTATACTGCCGGACAGCCCGATCCCGATCTTTTGATTCGAACCGGAGGGGAACAGCGTCTGTCAAACTTTCTTCTCTGGCAGGCTTCCTATGCGGAAATCTATTTTACCGAAACAATGTGGCCGGAGTTCAGGAAGAAGGCCTACCTCGAGGCGCTGCTCGATTACCAGAGCAGGGAACGCCGGTTCGGAAAAACCGGGGAGCAGATCACCGATAAGCTATCATGAACCGTATTGTACCCGGCATACTGCTGGCAATTGGCTGGCTGCTTCTGCTGGCCCTGGGATCATTTCAACTCTTCTGGGGGGCCATGGTTCTCATCGGGTTCCTCGGCAGTCGTGAGTATTGCCGGATGGCGTTTGCCGACTACCTGTACGAATCCGATCGGGTCCTGCTGCCCCTGATCCTGATTCTGCCCATACTAGGAGCGCTCTTCTGCCGCCAGTCTGCGGTTGTTGTACCGGCCGGGCTGTTGCTCGGCTTTATCACTCTGGCTGTTTATGTTTTCAACCACTATCATCGTTTTGAGGCTCCCCTGATGGTTTTGTCGAGGGGGACTTTGGGGCTTGTATTTGTCGGATTTCTCGCTTCACATCTGATCCTGATACGGGGTCTTGGCGACGGAGCCTCCTGGTTGATTATTCTCACCGCGATAACGGCTGGATCCGATACCGGTGCCTATTTTATCGGTTCCCGGTTGGGCCGGCGTAAACTGTGTCCAAATATCAGTCCCAACAAAACTGTTGAGGGCGGCTTTGGCGGAGTTGCCGGAGGGGTGGTGGCCGGCCTTGTGTTCTATCTGATCTTTCCGGTGGCAGCGCCGATCTGGTTTGTGGCCCTGCTGGCCGTCCTCCTGTCGGTGGCCGGGATGGTGGGCGATCTGGTAGAATCGGTTGTCAAACGTGGCTATCGGGTCAAGGATTCTGGAACGCTGCTTGGCGGTCACGGTGGTGTCCTCGATCGTATCGATTCGCTGCTGCTGGCGTCCCCCGTGCTGTATTACATGCTCATCTATTCAGGTTTTTGATGAAGAATCTTTCCGTTCTCGGATCCACTGGCTCAATAGGCATCAACGTTCTCAACATCGTTCGTCAGTTTCCCGATCGGTTTCAGATCCTCGGCTTGGCCGCAGGCCGCAATGTCAAATTGTTGAGCGACCAGATCCTCGAGTTTAAGCCGAAATTGATCTCGGTGATCGATGAGGGACATGCCGAGCAGCTCTTGACCATGCTGCCCTCGGAGTTTGCTGATCGGATTGTCTGGGGAAACGAGGGAAATGTTGCGGTGGCCGCCCTGGATGGAGTCGAGATGACTATCTGCGCGGTGGTAGGTGCGGCTGGCCTGCTGCCCACCATCGGCGCCATCGAAGCAGGCAAGGACATAGGCCTCGCCAACAAGGAGACACTGGTCGTGGCCGGCAGGCTGGTGATGCAGAAGGTGCGCGACAACCGGGTTCGGCTGCTGCCCATCGATTCCGAACACAGTGCCATTTTCCAGGCGCTTGAAGCCGGACGGCGCGAGGATGTCTCCCAGCTTATTCTTACCGCCTCAGGTGGGCCGTTCCTGCACACACCGAAAGAGGATCTTCTCAAAGTGACCTGTGACGAGGCGCTTAACCATCCGAACTGGTCCATGGGCAAAAAAATAAGCATCGACTCGGCCACCATGATGAACAAAGGACTCGAAGTCATCGAAGCCCATTGGCTTTTTGGTATGGAACCACAGTCCATCAGGGTAGCCGTACATCCACAGTCCATAGTCCATTCACTGGTTGAGTATCAGGACGGCTCGGTACTGGCCCAGCTGGGTATTCCGGATATGAAAATCCCGATTGCCTACGCCCTGTCCTATCCCGAGCGTATTGCCCTGGGGTTGAAACCGCTGAATCTCTGGCAATGCAGTGACCTCGAGTTCTATGAACCAGATTTCACACGCTTTCCGGCTTTGCGGCTGGCTTTCGAGGCACTCGAGCGGGGTGGTACAAGCAGTGCCGTGTTGAACGCGGCAAACGAGGTGGCGGTGGCGGCTTTTCTCGATATGAGGATTTCCTTTCCCCAGATTTCCACCATTGTCGAACAGACTATGTCCAGCCTTGAAAACGGGCAGGATCTGGATCTGGCAGGCTTGATTGAGGCCGATGACGAGGCCAGAAAACTGGCCGAATCGCTCATACCCAAGTAAAGATCTCAGAAGATTTCTTGAACTATAAGCTATGAATACGTTCGTATCCTTTATTGTTGTTCTCGGTGTTCTCATATTTGTCCATGAACTCGGCCATTTTCTGTTCGCCAAGTTGTTCAAGGTCAAGGTCCTCAAATTCTCCCTTGGCTTCGGGCCAAAACTGATCAGCAAAACAATCGGTGAAACCGAATACCTGATCTCTGCATTTCCGCTCGGCGGCTATGTAAAGATGCTCGGAGAGAATCCAGATGAAGCTGCCGATTCCGAGGATCAGGAGCGCTCTTTTGCTGCCCGGCCGGTCTGGAATCGATTCTTCATTGTGCTGGCCGGTCCTTTGTTCAATCTGCTGTTCTCCGTCTTTTTGTTTTTTCTCATATTTCTGGTAATGGGAATCCCTGAAAACCGGGATACAACAGAAATCGGCGAAGTCAGTTCCGGGTCTCCGGCAGCCCAATCAGGTATAGAGGCGGGGGACACGATTATCGGCATCGACGGCCAAGCGATCAGCAGCTGGATGGAAGTGCTCACCACCGTCTCGACCAGTGAGGGCCGGCAGCTCGAGTTCAGAATAGTGCGCGAAGGTGAGGAACTGACCATTCCCGTCACGCCGAGAATTGACAGCGTTACCAACGTCTTCGGAGAAGAGGTCGAACAGCGCTTTATGATTGGCATCGTCAAGAAGGAGCAGATCGACTACCGCCGGGCCGGGCCCTTCGAGGCACTGCAGGCCGGTGTCTGGCAGACCTGGATGTTCATCTACCTGACCTTTATGGGGGTGGTGAAAATAATCCAGAACGTGGTTCCGGCTTCCGAACTTGGCGGACCCATTCTGATCGCCCAGCTTGCCGGTGAGCAGGCCCGGGCCGGCTGGCTTAACCTGGCCCATTTCATGGGGCTGCTGAGTGTCAACCTGGGCATTCTCAACCTGCTGCCGATCCCGGTACTCGATGGCGGTCATCTGGTATTTCTCACCATTGAGGGAATCCGGCGTAAACCGCTTAATGAGCGGGCCCAGATTCTGGCCCAGCAGGTTGGCATTGCCCTGCTCGGGACTCTGATGCTCTTTGTCTTTTACAAC
>Ga0316193_10000576_pt1 | contig 23239 bp, 18 predicted proteins | sample MerIslsedime2_MG_FD_207735 | JGI IMG/M metagenome (GOLD analysis project Ga0316193, IMG submission 207735) | Coastal sediment microbial communities from Maine, United States - Merrow Island sediment 2 | ecosystem: Environmental > Aquatic > Marine > Coastal > Sediment | place: USA: Maine... | reverse complement strand
ACAGGAGTTTCCGTTCGATGTCATGGATCCATCCTTCTGGTATGGAGTGCATTACACGGAGCCGCGAGGCAGCCGGGAAGGATTCAGTGCGTACAACCTCGACCTCGAGCTGCGCAAGGGTTTCACCATCGGCAACCGAGTACGGCTGGTCGCGATCGGCTCGGTCTACAACATCTTCAACACCGAGAACGGCATCGCGGTGTGCAGCGCGGTCAGCGGCTGCGGCCAGTACGAAACCGGCGATGCGACGGCGTGGAATCTCCCCCGCAGCTACGAGCTCGGCTTCCGAGTCGAGTTCTGAGTTTTCGTTCCTCCTTTCTCCAACCCGCCCTTCGGGGCGGGCTTTTTTGTGCCAATGACAGCTTCGTGTATCGAGGAAAGGGCGCAGCCTCTCGCGTCGGAGGCTTCAGAAAAAAGTAAAGGGTAAAGGGTAAAGAGAAAAGGGGGGAGGGGTGGGCTTTACTCTTCACCCTTGACTCTTAACCCAAGGTTCCGAACGGTCATCTGCTGAAACCCTATAATGGCATTTATGGCGAAGATGGCGCTCCCGGAGCTTGGCCCCGCGATCCCGACTCGCGGCTGGAGATGGGGCCGGGCCCTCGGGCGACTGATTCTAGCGGCCGCCCGGTGGGGTTTCGAGGGTGAGATTCCGAATGTCTCCAAGGGGGTCATTATCGTTGCCCCCCACACCTCGAACTGGGATTTCGTGATCGGTGCGGCCGCGATGCTTGCCCTCGATCTCAAGCTGCGCTTCCTCGGCAAACACACCCTCTTCGACGGCCCACTGGCGCCGATGATGCGTAGCCTCGGCGGCATCCCGGTGGACCGGACGAAACCCGGTCAAGGAGTCGTCGAAGAGATGGCGGAGCGCTTCAAGAACGAGAAAGAGCTCCTGTTGGCGCTGTCGCCCGAAGGAACCCGGAGCTCGGTTGATCGATGGAAGACCGGATTCCACCGGATCGCCCGCGCCGCGGGCGTACCGATGATGGCGGTTGCCCTGGATTACGGGCCGCGCCGCATCCGCTTCGGGCCTCTCGTGACACCGTCCGACGACCTCGATCTGGACATGCGGATCTTCTTCGAGTTCTTTTCCACCGCTCGCGGCAGGCGAGGAAACGTGGCGCCGTTTACATCGGAGATCCCACAACCGCGTTGAGCCACTAATGTCCAGTCAAACGGTGATTGCAGCAGCTGCGAGACCCTGAAGAGTGCGGGCTATACTTACCGTCCGGGAGGTTCCATGCGCATTGCCCTCGTTCAACAGCACGCCACCGATGATCGGAAGAACAACCTCGAGCGTGGCCTCCGGGCCCTCGAGGATGCGGCAGCCGGCGGCGCAGATCTGGTCTGTTACGCAGAGCTCGCCTTCGAGCCTTTTTACCCTCAACGCCCGGCAGAGGACGACCCAAAGAGCCTTGCACAGGAGGTGCCGGGGCCGGTGACGGAGGCCTTTTCGACGCGGGCCGCCGAACTCGGCGTCGTCGTAGTGCTGAATCTCTATGAACGGGACGGCGATCAGTGTTTCGATTCTTCGCCGGTGATCGATGCCGATGGCAGTCTGCTCGGGAGGACGCGAATGGTCCACATCACCGACTATCCGTGTTTCCACGAGCAGGGCTACTACGCTCCGGGCGACACCGGTGCGCCTGTCTTCGACACCAAGGTTGGCAAGGTCGGGGTTTCGATCTGTTACGACCGCCACTATCCCGAGTACATGAGGGCGCTGGCCGTCGCCGGAGCCGAGCTGGTGGTGGTGCCACAAGCGGGGGCAGTTGGTGAGTGGCCGGAGGGCCTTTACGAGGCCGAGCTTCGAGTTGCTTCATTTCAGAATGGATACTTCACCGCGCTCTGCAACCGGGTCGGCGCCGAGGAGTGCCTCGACTTCGCCGGTGAGTCGTTTGTCTGCGGCCCCGATGGTCGGGTGCTGGCATCTGCGCCCCGGGGCGAGGATCACATCCTCTATGCCGACCTCGATCTCGCCGAGGTCGCAGAAAGCCACGCCCGCAAGCTGTTTCTCCGGGATCGACGACCGGAGCTTTATGCGGAATGGCTGGCTAAATAGCGATCAATCGAGCTCCGGAAGATACTTCTCCCTCGCGAGACGCCAGAAGACGACCAAGAAGGCGGTCAATGGGATCGCGAGGATCATGCCCATGATCCCGTTGAGTGCGGTGCCCCAGAAGAAGATCGCGATGATGATGACAACCGGATGGAGACCGGTGCGGTCGCCCATGATCTTCGGAGTCAGCAGGTAGCCTTCGATCATCTGCACTGCGGCAAAGACCACCAGAACAAGAACAACCCGCGTGAGGCCCCCGTCTCCCTGGAAAAAGGCCAACGGCAGTGCCGTTCCGAGACCGATGATGTTGCCGAGGTACGGGACGATGTTGAGGAACCCGAGCGTCAAGCCGATGACGAAGCCGTACTTGAGGCCGACGAGGGTGAAGCCGATGGCGAAGAGCAGGCCTTGCAGGAAGGCGATGATGAGCTGGCCGCGGAAGAACGCGACAATGATGTTGAGGAACTCCTCGAAGAGGTAGATCAGATCCTTGCGGGTATCCGACTTGAGGAACGGGATGAAGCGCTCGAGGTTGCCGATGTGTGAGGTGTCGGCCATGAGGAAGAAGGCGAAGTAGATCGGCGCGACGACCCAACCGAGCAGGGTGGCCACTCCCGACAAGACGCCGGCGCCGGCCGTCATCATCCGTCGGCCCAGGTACTGGGCGACGTCGACCACGGCACCGCTCTGGCCCTCGACCGCGTCGCCCACCGCGTGCCCGAGTGCGGTCTCGTTGTAGAACTGGACGAGCTGCGGCGCTCGCGCACGGACCCATTCCACAGTTGCCGTCCACCATTTTGGGAAGGCCTCGATGAGTCCCTTGACCTGATCGACGAGGAGGTCGCCAAAAAACCACCCAAGGGCCGCGATCGGGACGATAAACGACAGAAAGACAACTAACAAAGCTGGCACCCGGCCGAGCTTGAGTCGCGTCGAAATGAGCTGGTAGTAGGGCTTGACGACCAATGCCGCGACCATCGCCACAGCCAGCGGCAGAAAGACGGCGGAGAACTTCACGAAGAAGGCGCCGACGATCCAAAACAGTGCCCCGATGGCGAAGAGGATCACAACCGCTGACAAAATGGTGATTGCGGCGGCGATCGTCGCGCGCTGCCTGTCGCTAAACTCTATGGCCATCTGGTTGCCTCCCGTAGGCAGATGATATCAACACTACGGGCGACCGAATGAGGAATTCGGAATTAGGAATTAGGAATTTCGGCAGGGCAGCCTCCCAGGGGTGGGGGTGGTGCAAGCCTCAGGCCTCGAGCCCCAGGCCCCCAAGGGGGTTCTTCTGCTGTCGTGCGAGATCGGTGTCGATCTGGTGGGTCGGGGTCAGGAATCGAAGGGCCGCGTAGAACTCCGCACGGTCGATCAGCTCGCCGATCATGGCGCCGAATAACGCCACGGCGACCGGAACTGTGCCAGTCGCGGCGAGCGCGAAGGCCGGGAAGAGCCCTACACCGAGGCGAATCGGAGCGACGAGAAAACCCCCGGGCGAAGGCCGCTCGCGACGCGCCAGGTAGAGAACCAGCTTCACCGTCGCCGCCGGCCACAGCAGGACCGGGTTCGCGGTGAGGATGCCGATGTAGAACGCGGCGGTGAGCATCGCCATGGCGCTGTGGGGGACCGTGAGGACCGGTTGTCCGCGAACCCGGTAGACCATGTCCATGGCGAAGAGAGCGGCGAAACCGGTGGCGGCGATGACCCACCTCGCCCAACCGGGCACCTCCGGTCTGACGGCGGACATGCAGGCGGTTGCGAAGAACGCTGAAAAGAGCACCACCTCTCGGCTCACCCATGACCGCCTGACGTTGAGCATTGCGCGCCAGATGCGGGTGATTCGCCCGAGGTGGAGGGCGCTCACCGCCATTGCGAGGACGCCGGCACCGGCAAAGGCCGGTACCTCGACTGCCCGATCCCACGCAGCCGCCGCCGCAAACCACGCCACCAGAAGGGTCGCGACGGAGGTGAAGAACCAGAGCGACCACTCGCTCTTGAGGCCGCTCCAGCTGAGGGGAGACCGCGGTGACACGACATTCACGGCGATCGGCGCGGCCGTCATGTCGGGTGCTTTCTGACGACGGCCACCGATTACCCGAACCGCAGGCTGCAGCCCGGTCTCCGGGAAACCTGGATGCTGTACCGGCGCCGCGATGTCGCCGCTTTCGAATCTCAGGGCGTCGGTCGGGCAGGCGGTGACGCAGGCCGGGGGCAGGTCGTCGCTCAACCGATGCTCGCAGAAGGTGCACTTCTCCATGATTCCGACCGCGGAGTTGTACCGAGGCGCCTCGTAGGGACAGACCCACGCGCAGTATCGGCAGCCAATGCACGATTCCTGGTTGACGAGCACCGCCCCGGTGGATGGGTCCTTAGTATAGGCGTTGGCCGGACAGTTGTGGAGGCACGCTGGCTCGAGGCAGTGGTTGCACGCGAGGGTGAAGTGGAAGACCGGCGAGGTGGCGAGCCGCTGCTGATTGAAGGTGTGGATCCGGCGCCAACTGAGCCCTTCGGCAATCGCGTTTTCGGTGTTGCACGCGACAACACAGGCCGCGCATCCGGTACAGCGGTCGAGGTCGAGGACGAAGAGGGCGTGACCCGTCATAAGCGCTCGACCTCCACCGCGTTGTCGTGGAAGGCGGCGCCGTGCCCCATGTCAGTCTCGCGGGCCGCGGACAGTTGATTGATCCCTCCACCCTCGGACAGCCACCAGCCGTTGGGGATGACGATGCATCCTGGCCGGAGGCTGTGATCGAGGCGCACCCTGATCTCGACCTTGCCGCGGTCGTTGAAGACGCTCACCCGGTCGCCGTCGACGATGCCTCGTGCCGACGCGTCGGCCGGACTCATTTCGGCGAAGGTATCCGGATCGAGTCCGCGGATGGATGGGAGATTACCGAACTGCGAGTGGATGCGGTTCTTGGTGTTGGGCGTGAGGAGTTGGAGAGGATAGTCGCCGGCATTACCCTGCGCCGGCCGTTCAACATTGGGACCGTAGGTCGGGAGAGCATCCACGTTCCAGCGAACCCCGGCCTCCTCGGAGAGCAGTTCGATCTTTCCTGAGGGGGTCGGAAAGACGAGATCGGACCAGGCGATTTGCTGGGAACCCGGCGCGAGCACGGGGCCTCGCCGCAGCCGCTCGAGCGAGAGCTCGGGGAACCGCGCGAGTCTGCGCTCGAGCCACGACTCGATGGCGTCATCCGTTGGCGCTGGAATTTTCCGTTCAATGTCTTCCTGCGCCACACCGAGATGTTGCGCAAGATGCCAGTAGACCTCTGTCTCCGGCTTTACCTCGCCCGGCGGTTCGATGAGCTTGGCCTTGATTTGGATATACGGGTGCCAGTAGGCGTTGATCACGTCGGTCTGTTCGAACATCGTCTTGGCCGGCAGGACGATGTCGGCTTCGAAGGCAGTGTCGGTCATGAACTGGTCGACCACGACCCGGAAGTCGAGGGTGCGGAAGGCTTCGAGGACGGTTGCTGTCTGTGGGTTCTGGGTAACGGGGTTGCCACGTTCGACCCACGCCACCTTGAGATCGGGTTCTCGTTGCTCGAGCATCTCAGGGCCGAGTCGCGCGGTCGAGACCGAAACCCGGATCGAGTCGTTGTCGGCATCTGGCGGATAGAGCGCGAGCGGCTCGCGAACCGAGCTGAAGATGCTGCTCTGGAGGTTGGCGTAGATCCATCCTGCACCCGGTTTGCCGATGTTGCCGGTGAGCGCGAGCAGGGAAATCAGGGCGCGCATCGTCTGGGCTGAGTTGGTGTAGCGCTGCATCCCGAATCCGGCGCAAATGCTGAGCGGCGCGACGGAACCGATGAGATCGGCGAGGCGTTCGATGACGTCGACGGGAACGTCGGTGATCTCTGCGACGTGGTCGGGCGGGTAGCTGCGGACCATTACCGCGAACTCCTCGTATCCACGCACGTGGTCACGGATGAAGGCGCCGTCGATTTCGCGCCGGGCGATCAGGAGATGGGCGATGCCGAGTGCGAGGGCGCCGTCAGTTCCGGGCCGAATCTGGACCAGAAGCTCAGCTCCTTCGGCGGACTGGGTGCGCCGAGGATCGATGACGACCACGCGCGCTCCGTTGTCGACGGCCTCCTCGACAAAGCGCATTTGGTGGATGTTGTTCTCGGCCGGGTTCTTGCCCCAGAAGATGATGAGGCGAGCGTTGACGAGGTCCCAGGGCGCGTTGTGCTTGTTGTCGCCGAGGGTCAGCCGGGTCGCCTCCAGACCTGCCGGCCAGCACAAATCACCAAAGGTCGTAGTACAACCGCCGAAGAGTCTCCAAAAATCGTCCGACACCTCGTTCAACAGGCCCTTGGTGCCGCTGCCGCTGTAGAAGAACACACTGCGCGGACCGTAGCGATCGCGGGCCGAAATCAGCTCCGTGGTGATCCGGTCGAGAGCGGCGTCCCAGGAGATTCGCTCGAAGTCGCCGTTCGCCGTTCGTTGAAGGGGATGGAGGATTCGATCCTTCGCGTAGACCCGCTCGATATATGACAGCCCCTTGAGGCACACACCCTCCGGGGTCGCCATATTTTCCTCGTGCGACTCGATCGCGCGCAGCCTGCCGCCCTCGACCTCGACCCGCATCCCGCAGGTCGAGTAGCAATTTCTCGGACAGGCAGTGGTGAAGAAATCGCCCACCGGAGGAGTATAGGGGAGCAACGTCACAACGTTAGAACGTTAATATTTGAGCGCCTTCCGCTACGGGCAGAGAAGAAAAGGGGAAAGGAGAGGGTGGTTGGAAATTCCGGCTGATTCGGGTCTCCGAGAGATGACAGACCGCGGAACTCATCGATTCCGAACGTACTCCGCCAGATTCCGCCAGAACTCGAGATTCGGGGCCTCGCCACCCGGAGCGCCGAGAATCCCGAGGTCGGCCAGCACCAATACTTCTCCCGATCCCGCCGCCACCAAAGCGATCGCCGGGCGGGTGCCGATCCGGGCCAGCTCCTGCGACCCCGCGGCGGTGAATCGCACCCCGTTGTACACCTCGTTGTGGGAAGCCAGCAGCAGACTCGGAACCCCGGCCACCAGCGGATGGCTGGAAATTACGGAGGCGGTCGATCCGGCGAGGCCACCCGCGGCATACCGCACGCCGAAGCGCTGGGCGAGCGGGTTGACGTCGTTCCAGTCTTCGTTGTCCTCGTAGACGTAGTTGAGGTATTTGAGGCGGTGGGCGCTGTTGGTGAGGACCAGCAGCCCGCCGCCGCGCACCCAATCCTCGAGGAGGTCGATCTCGGCGGTTGTCCAGGCTTCGTCGTAGAGCGAGAGGTCTCCCTCGGCGCTCGGGTAGTCGTGGATGGGAAGCGCGATCACGAGGTCGGTGTCCTCGAGGTCCGCGGCCGTCAGGTCACTGCCGTAGGGCAGAGTGTCGACGTCAATGCCTTCCCACGCCAGCGCCATCCCGAAATCGGTGAAGCTCGAGGCTGACATGTGGGCGGCCTCGGTGTGCGAGCCGACGAAAAGCGCGCGGCGGGTGGGCAAGGGTGTGACGCGCAGCTGCGGGTCGTCCTCGGCCGTCTCGAGGGCCGCCGTCAGCAACACCTCGGCCATCTCCTGGTAGGCGTCGCCGACCTCCTCGGCGAGCTCGACCGTTTCGTAGGGGTCGTGGAGGTGGTTGTCATAGTGGATCTCGAGGATGTCGTAGGGGTTCATGTAGATGAGGTTGGCGTTGGGCAGATCGTAGGCGGCAAAATTCGAGTTGTCCGAGACCAAGCCGTAGTAGGCGACCGTTTCGGTCGCGATCCCACGTCCCGAGACCGCTCCGTCGAGGTAATTCCCCCAAGTAAGGCGATCGTCACCGAAGCGTCCGAAGGGCCAGCTTTCCAGCGTGATGGAGTTCGAGATGTCGTCGACCGGGCGCCCGAGGCAGTCCATCTGCAGCATCGCGAGACTCCGGTCGATCAACTCGGAGTTGGCGGAGGCGAAGACCGCCGAACCGTAGACACCGCGCTCGTGGCTGCCGAACCACACCAGGTAGACGTCGACCGGCGGCACCGTGCGCGAGCGATCGAGGGCCCGCGCGACCTCGACCAACGCGGCCGAGCCGCTGCCGTTGTCAAATGCGCCGGGGGTGTTCGGGGAGTCGATGTGGGCGCCGAGGATCACCGCCCGCGACGGGTCCCTGCCGGGGATGCGCGCCATGAGAAGGGAGGAGTCACCCGGGGAGTGGAGGTCCACGTCCCAGGTCAAACGGACCGATTCCAGGCTCACGAGGTCGTTCCAACCCTCCACTCCAGCCACGTCAAGGTCTTCGAGTCGGACCAGCAGCACCGGGGGCAGCGGGTCGACCTCGACCCAGGTGAATGCCGGCAGGTCGGAGGCGAAGCTGCCGTGGCTGAGGCCGCGACGATTCGAGTAGCTGGTCACCATCACGATCCCGGCCGGCTGCAGCTCGGCCACGCGCCAGGCCCTCTCGATCGCGACCGCCCTGTCATTGATGACCCGGTCGATGACGCGGTAGTCGAGGAACACCACCCGGCCCGAAACTCGGGAGGGCGTCAACGCGTCGATATCGGCGACGGATCGTACAACCACCGGCGGACCTTCGACCACCACGGGATCGCGCCGAGAATCGTTGAGGGCACCGTCGGAGTCGAAGCGCAGCGCTAGATCAATTCGCTCGCGGTCGCCGGGCGGGGCGTCGGCCGGCACCTCGATAAATTCGCCGTCGGATCGCAGATGGATCCGCGTCTGGTGGAACTCGATGCCGAGATAGGTGCGGAAGTGCTGTCGCTCGAGCTCGAGGCCGCGGATGTGAAGAAATCTCATCTGCTCGAGCCGTTCTTCGACCCAGGCGATCGCCTGCTCCTCGCCGCGCGATGTGGAGTGGCGCCAGCCGTTGTGATCACCGATGGCGGTGAGATGGGTGAGCGTGTCCAGCAGGCCGTCAACGGTGATTTGCGCGAACGGATCGCGTTGGACCGTTCGGCGTTCGCGTGGCCGGCGCGGGGCTGGCTCGCCATCGGCCAGTTTCTCGTCGGCCGTCGATCCCTTCTCCACCATCGCGCCGAGACACAAACCCGTCGCCGTGAACAATGCGATCAGTCGAGCGGCTTTACGCATTCCTCCTCCCAACCCTTCAGAGAGGTCTCTATTGTAGAGATACCTCGGCGCCGGCAACGGGTTTCGAGACTTCGTCGCGTTAAGTGATGTTGAACGCTCCCGACCTGTGCCCGTGCCCTCGGCCTGCGGCCTCGGCGATGCTCAGCCCGGGTTCCGACCGGGCTGCCGAGGCAAGCCAATCGTCATTCCGTTCCATGCTAGACTCCGTCTCAACAAAGCGGCGGGGTCGAGAAACGAAAGGGGAGAGGTCATGAACGCGTCACACCGCGGTCGTTTGGAGTCTCCCATCGGCACGATCGAGGTGACGGTGAACGAAGGCGGCGCCGTTGTGTCGGTGTCGTTCGTCGATGAGCCGATGCCCGGAGCGGGGGAGACCGGACATGCCTGCTCGCGAGCGCTGCGGCAGCTCGAGGAATACTTCCAAAACGAGCGCCGGCGGTTCCAGCTCGAACTGGAACCCGAAGGGACCGACTTCGAGTACAGGGTGTGGAGCGCGGTGCAACGAATCCCGTTTGGCGCCACCGACACCTACGGCGAAATCGCACGCCGCCTGGGGGAGCCCGATGCCGCGAGGGCGGTGGGCCACGCAAACGCCCGCAATCCAATCGCGATCATCGTCCCGTGCCATCGGGTCATCGGCTCGGATGGCGACCTCACAGGCTATGCCGGCGGTCTTGACCGCAAGAAGTGGTTGCTGGATATGGAAAGCGGACAGACGAGATTGTTCTGAAGAACCTTAAGAGTTAAGAGTGAAGAGTTAAGCCCACCCGCCCTCCCGGGAGATTGGCTCTAAGGTCTTAACCCTTAACTCTTAACCCTTTACTTGTCCTCCATCATCGCAGCCATCTCCTCCTGGAAAGCTTCGATGATCGACTGCGGATCCGGGACGAGGCCGGAGTCGGTGGCGACGCCCAGGCGGACCTGGCCGGCGTAGCTGAGGATGCTGACACCGAGCCCGAGCCGCGCCGATTGCGGCACCCAGAACATCATGCTTCGCATTGCCTTGCCCGCCAGAAAAATCTCCTCGCGCGGGCCGGGGAGATTGGTCATGACAGCCGTTGCCTTCGAGCCGAAGAGCTGAAGCGCAACGCTCTCCACCTTGGGGCCGGTGAGACCGACGGCGTTGAGGATGGCGTAAATAACCATCGGTTCGGACGATTTCTTGATTTTGTCCATCCGCTTCTTGAGTTCAGTTAGCCGTTCGCCGCGATCGGCAATGCCGACCGGGAGGGCCAGAAAAACGAGCCCGAATCTATTGCCGAGCTTGATAATGTCCGACTCGGGCCGCAGATTGACCGGAACCACCGCGCGGATGCTGACGTCATCAACCTCCGCCTTGCGGCTGATCATATAGCGACGGATAGCGCCCGCGACCCCCGCCAACAGGACGTCGTTGATAGTTGCGCCCTGGGTCTTCGAATACGCCTTGACGTCGGCCAGCGACATGACCTCGGACCACGCGCAGCGTTTGGCGGTGGTGAGCTCGCCCTTGAAAATCGTGTCAGGATCGGCCGGCATCGTGGCGAGACGGGCGAGCACTCCGGTGCCCTTGGCCCCTTCGGTGACCATCTGGGCGGCACGTGCTGGGTCGGTCAACGTCTCGAGAGTCTTGTCGACCATCTTGGCGGTGATCCGACCCACCGAGTAGACCGCGTCGTTGACCACCTCGGGCAACCAGAAACCCCCTCCGAGAGGCTTGCGCCGCCGCCGAGCCCGCCGGGTCTTGGGCGAGCCGCTGGGCGAGTCGTCGGTGAGGCTCAGCAGCACCCGCACCAGAGCGATTCCGTCGGCAATGCAGTGATGGATCCGCGCCACAACCGCCGAGCCGCCGCGGTAATTCTCGACGTACTGGAACTGCCACAGAGGCTTTGAGAAGTCGAGGGGCGTGCTCATGGCGGTGCTGACCATCTCTTGGAGCTCTCTCTGGCCTCCCGGGTCCGGCAGCGCCACCCTCTGCAGGTGCGAACGGAGGTTGAAGTATGGATCGTCCACCCACCGCGGCCCGATGCCCGGCACGGATGACGTGACGACCTTTTGCCGGAACCGCTCGAACGGCAGCAGCCGGTCCTCGAGCAATTCCTTGAGCTCCGAGAAATCGAGCTTTTCGGCGAAGGACATCACCCCGCTGATCAGCATCAGGTTGGTGGGCGACTCCATGTGCAGCCACGCCGCATCCACGTTCGACATCGGCTTGCCTTCGAGCAGAGCCATCAAGCGCTTCCTCCCAAAAGAATCTGGTGGAACTGTAGCAGAGTCGATCGCCGGCTTGTGGCTTGGGGCTTGAGGCTTGATGAACCCCGAGGTGCCGGAACATTCGGCCTACTCGGCATTTCACTCAAGCCCCAGGTCCGAGATTGGGGCGGATTATGGCGCCGCAATTCCCTCCGAAGTGATGCCCAGGGAGATCTTCGGGTTCGGTGGTCTGAGGTAGCGCGCGAGGAAGTCATAGATCTGCTTGCGGTAGCCCCAGGCTTCAGGGGTGTCGAGGCGGTCGAAGCTGTGACCGCCGGGAACGTCGGAGACCTCGTGCTCGAAGTCCTTGCCGGCTGCGGTCAGGGCCTGGATCAGGTGCTCGACCTCGATGTAGTTGACGTCCTCGTCGTGGATATTCGTGTGAATTCGCAGCGGTTTGGTGAGCTTGTCGACCGACCACACCGGCGAGCGGCGCTTGTACTCCTCGAGGTTTTCCTGCGCAGAGGCGCCGATGAAGTAATCGGCCTCATAGAGATCGCGATAGCCCTGACCGTGGTAGCCCATGCGCTGGACGAGGTCCGAGACCGGCACACCGGCGTAACCGCAGGCGTAGGAATCGGGATAGTTGAATAGGCTGAAGAGTGTGATCAGACCGCCGTGGCTCCAGCCGAGGATGCCGACCCGTTTTGGATCGACACGGGGGTGGTTTTTGACCGCCCAGTCGCGTGCCGCGAGGGAATCCTCGACCTCGAGCCCGCCGTAGTCGATGTCTTCATACATGCCACGGCCGTAGCCGGTCGAACCGCGGAACTCGGGCGCGACGACAATGTAGCCCTGGACCATCAACTCGCGCACGATGTGGGCGTAGTAGGTGGTGAAGTCGGCGTGGACCCCGCCGTGAGGAAGGACCAGCAGCGGCAGCTTGCCGGCGTCGTCGAATCCCTTTGGGGTGAAGAGGTAGGTGTAGAACTTGAGGTGGTTGCCGGCGTTGACGCCGGTCGGGTTCTCTTCCTTCCAGCGTGGAGGCCCGTAGATGCGGCTTTTGTCGACCACTGCCACATCGCCGACGCGTTCATACCACAGTACATCGTCGATTTTTTTGGCGAGGACGTCGAACTCGTGGCCGGCTCGGCGCGAAGCCTTTTCGACCGCGGTGACGGCGTCGGACTTGGGTGGATCGTCGGCTACGACGATTGTTGACATGAAGATCGCGATGACGACGAGCAAGAGCACACGGGTTCGTAGCATGGGTCGGGCCTCCTTCGAGCGATGATTCTATAACGGCTCACCGCCGGAGTCGGCAATGCGCGGGTACAATTGTGGCCATGGATCCTCCCGGAGGGGACGACGGAAACCCGGATGGAACGCTGCATCAGCGATTCCGCAGCGCGGCTCATCTCCTGAAGACCGCGACCGGGCGTCACGACGCGGTCACGGAGCCGCTACCCGAGCGGCCTGTAACCCGCAAGATGCTGCCGGTGCGCTATCAGGTGAAGGAGGACGAGGACGGCCGCTACCTGACCTGTCTCGAGGCGTCGAATATCTCGGTGCGGATTGACCGGGCCCTCAGCGTCTCGGCGTCGTCGGCTCGCAAGTACCCAAAGGGCACGATCTTCCTCGACGGTGCCGCGAAGGGCGAGCCGTTCATCGACTCTTCACGCGGCATCTACAATCTCGACCACCACGAAGGCTGCGTGAGGTCGTTCACACTCTCGACCTGCGAGCAGGCAATGATCGTCATCCGCAAGGGGCTCGATCTGGATGGCGAGCGGTGGGCGGTGTGGGCGAACGATCCCGACCTGGACACGGTGCTCGCGATCTGGTTGCTGCTCAATCATCGGCGGATCAACGAAAACGGGTCGACGGTGCGTAAGAAAATCATGCCGATCGTCCGCCTGCAGGGGGTGATTGACGCCCACGGCTTCGAGCTCAAGGAGCTGACGGCTTTTCCCGACAATCTTCAGGGAGCTGCCTTGACCGTCATCAACGGCCTCCGCAGCGAGGAGGTCGAGCTCAAGAAAGAGAACCGGTGGGGCGAGACCGATTTCCTCGACTTCACGGTCGCCTCGCTGCAAAAACTCGACGAACTGGTGTACACGCCGCACGATTTCGAGGAGGGGCACGCGGTCGAAGAGCTTGCACGGGAAAGCATCCTACCCCAAAGGATCGCGGTTGCGTGCCGCTCGGAGGCGGGGATCTACGAGGTCGAGGAACAGCTCCGCGACCTTCACGGCGACCGCCTAGGGCTGGTGATTCTGGAAAAGGAACCCGGGATGTACACCCTTCGGCAAGTGGATCCGTTTTTGCCGACCAATCTCGATGCTCTGTATGAACGCCTCAACCTGCTCGATTCCGAGGCCATCGGCGAAGCGCGGTGGGGAGGATCGAACGAGATCGGCGGCTCACCACGGGGCGGCAAGACCGGGCTCAGCCTGCGCGAAATCATGTTCATCACCCGGTGGGTCTACCAACCGCCCTCGGGCGGCCGTCGGTTGGCTGCGGTCGCGGCGGGTGTGGCGGCGACCGTTGCCGCGCTAGCGGTATCCATCATCGCCGGGGGTTCACAGCCTGGAGCCGGCGTCCCACCGGGCCTCATGGTTCGCGGCGGTCTGTCGGGAGCAGCAATCTCAGCAGCGGTGTTGGCGGTCTTCGGACTCGGCCTCGTCTACCTCGGGCACTCCCGACAACCGGGCAGATACGGATTGCGGAGAGCTCGTGGAATCGGTTTCCTGGCGGTTCTCCCCGTGACCGCGGTCCTCGGTCTTGCGGGTGGGGCCTGGATGATCACCCCCGCATTGGCACGGGAGACCGTCGTCTTGAAGTACTTTGCGGTGTCGCTCATCGGGATTGTCGGCATCGAGACCCTGCTGCGGGGCGCGCTGCACGGCCACCTCCTCCGCTTCTTTCCGGTGATGGCGGCAAGCGGACGGCTGTTCATCTCTGTGCCGAACGCGGTGGCGGCGGTGGTCTACTCCGCCGCGGTGACCATCTGCCTCTTACCACCGACTTGGCTCACCTCGGACATCGGTGGATGGTGGGTGGGGTGGGCGGGCGCCGCCCTGATCTTCGGTCTGGTGTGCGGTGGTGTTCGCGAGCGGTCGCGCAGTGTGTGGGCGGCGGTCATCCTCCACTCGACCTCGGCGATCATCGCGTGGATTGTGCTCTGGCAGTTGTTCTAAATCCAACATAGCCTGGTTCGCCAACGGGCCGTCGGGTTGGCGAATGGAATCGGTTTTATTTTCCCGCAGATAACGCAGATCCACGCAGATATCGGTCCTTTGTGTATTTATCTGCGTCTATCTGCGTGATCTGCGGGCAAACTGGGTGGGTGTGGGAGCTTTAAGCGTAACGTTCGAGGAAGAGCTCGAGGAGGCGATCAGCCTCGATGGACGGGCGCAGGCTCCAGAGGATTTTCTGGTACGCCGTCTCGTCGGCCACATAGTCCTTGAGGAAAACGAGGATCCGTTCACGCAACCGCTCCTCGTCCATCTCGCTGTGGAACTGGGTGCCGTAAACGGGTTTGCCGTGCAGGCGAATGAGCTGATTTGGACACACCTCAGACGTCGCCAGGTCGACCCAGCCGGGGCCGAGCTCACTGACCCGGTCGTTGTGACCGAGCTGGACGTGGAATCTCTCGGGGAACTCGGCCATGAGGGGATCCGAGATCCCGGCCGGAGTGAGACGAATCGGGAAGGTCCCGACCTCCGATCTCTCCTTGTCCTCGATGACCGTACCGCCGCCAAGATCAGCCAGAAACTGGTGACCCCAGCAGGCGCCGAACACGGGGCGACCGTCATCAATGAGGCGCTGAACGACCTCGCGCAGGGGTGCGGTAAAGGGGTGTTCCCGGGTGACCGAGAACGCCCCGGCTCCACCAATCAGAACGGCGTGAGCGTGCTCGACGTCGCGCCAACGGATATTCGGGTTGTCGACGAGGTTGATGAAGTTGAACTGACGCCGGGCGACGCGGCAACGGTCGATAAAGCAGCTCTGCTCCTGTTTGAGGGAAACGAGCTCGTTCCGAACCTGGAGGAGCACGAGTCGAAGTTTGGTGCGTGGTGTTGCCATTTCTTCCTTTCGGCGTGTAATCGCCGGGGGATTGTAGCCGTGCGCTCGTCCATTTGCACGGAGTCAGCCCTGCCAGCCGTCCTTCCAACCACGGATGACGGCAAAGACATCGACCGCGGTCGGCAGATCGAGGCCGGCCCTGGTTTCTGCGGTGGCAACCACGGCCGATTGGTCGCAGCGCAGGAAGGGGTTGGTCTCGAGCTCTTCTGCGACGGTTGAAGGCACCGTCGGATGTCCCTCGGCACGTTCCCGTTGAGCGGCCTCGAACCGCGCCTTCAGTGCTTCGTTGTAAGGCTCTACCTCTAGCGCAAATTTGAGGTTGGCGATGGTGTACTCGTGGGCGCAGTAGATCAGGGTCTCACCGGGGAGGTCCGCGAGACGGTTCAGCGAGGTGAGCATCTGCTCGGGCGTTCCCTCGAAAACCCGCCCGCAACCACCTGCAAACAGAGTGTCGCCGACCAAGGCGAACTCGGCGCCGCGATAGGCGACGTGGCCGGCGGTATGTCCCGGAACGTCGACGACCTCGAGGTCGAGACCGAGGCCTGGCAACGGGACAATATCGCCTCCCTCGACCGGGTGATCGACCGCCGGGATATTCTCTCGAGCTGGACCGTAGACCGGGACCTGCCGTGCGCGAAGAAGCTCGTCGACGCCGCCGACATGATCACCGTGGTGGTGGGTGAGGAGGACTGCGCCAAGCTCGAGCCTCCGCTTCTGGAGAATCTGGAGCACGAGCGAGGCCTCTCCCGGGTCCACAACTGCCGCTGCTGGAGACGGTGGGTCGGTGATGAGCCAAACATAATTATCGGAAAAAGCGGGCACGGGTTCAAAAAGGGGCATAAAACCATGCTGCCAGGGAATGGCGGTAACAGTCAATCGCCGGAAGATCGCGAACAGCCGCTTTGTTGGTCATGGCAGAATGCAGATATGAAGACCCGCTACCTAATAGTTGCCGACAGCCTGAAGGATCTCAACCCCGAGTTCGATCTTGGGGTGTGCGTGAGCACCGAGCTCATCAGCCGCGGGATTGCTGTCGACTACCTCGACCTTCCCGCCACCGACCCTGAGCAAAGCTCGGAGGACTATCTCGCGAACCTGCCGGTGCGCGGGATCCTGTCGTCGGACGCGGAGCGAGAGCCGTTTTGGGAACTCGGTCCAGAGCGCACAGCCGATGTCAGAGAATTCCGGGTGATCCTGCAACGGAAAGACCCGCCGGTGGACGCGAGCTTTATTTCGCGTACACGGCACTTCGAGGAGGCGCCGGAGGAGATCGTCCAGATCAATCGGCCCCCGGCGACCTACGAGCTCTCCGAGCACACAGCAGCGCTTCGCTTCCCCGAGTACGCCGCTCCGACCGCGGTCTGTACCAACCTGGAAGAGCTGGTGGAGGCGGTGCGCGTTCTGCCCGGCGAAGCGGTGCTCAAGCCCGAGAACACCTACTGCGGAATTGGCATCCAGTTTTTCGAGCCCGGGGTCTCGGAGGAGAAGCTCGCCGCCTACTGGGACGAGTGGAAACCGCACGTCATCGTGCAGCCCTTTCTCGAGGCCATCGAGTCGTCGGGGGATCTGAGGATCCTGACGATCAACGACAAGGTCCTGGGATCGGTTCTTCGGGTTCCGGCGGAGGGCTCACGGCTGGCCAACCTACACCAGGGCGCGGTTGCGGCGAGACTCGAACCGAGCCCGCGCCAGCTCGAGGCGTGCCGGGCTGTAGCGAAGGAACTCAACCCGCTGGGTCTGTATCTCCTCGGCCTCGATTTCATCGGCGATGATCTCACCGAGGTCAACTTCACGTCGCCAACGACAATTGTCCAGGTCAACCGCGTCAACGGCATCCGCGCCGATATCGAGCTGGTCGACGAGCTCGAACGCATGTGGAGGAGTAGGGTGGATTCCTAGGCTTGCTCTGTCGCCCCTCCGAAGCTTGAACAAAAGGACTACTGGCTTTCCTGGGGCTCACGCCCCAGGCTAACCATCTGCCGCACCTCCGGCGCTCAGTACTCGAGATTTGAGGGTGGTGGGTGGATCGAGCATCCAGGATCGGGTGGGTGGCGGGTCAGTGCACCAAATCGTTGAGAACCTCGGTCAGGCGGGCACGATCACCTTCGCGGAAATCATCGAAACGAGCGCCGACGCCTTCCATCCGCTCAGATGCTACGTTGGTGGTGCGGGCGATAGTGGCCCGGCCGCGGATCGGGTCGCTCTGACCCGGAATATTGATCTCGAAATCGATCGTAGTTCCGGGCGGATAGTGGCCGAAGCCACGCAGTAGCATTCCAGTTTCGGATACGTTCTCAGTCTGGCAGAAGGTGCGCAGCGGCCGTTGCTCGAGGTGCAGCACGACCCGCGTGGGCGCCCGCAGGGTGGCTCGCGGAGCGACCGAAGAGAGCTCGAGAATAGCCTGAGCCAGGCTCTCATTCATATCGGTCGCACTGATCGCCTTGTTGATGCCAACGCCGATTCCGACAAATGTCTGGGCCGCATCGAAATGCCGTGGTTCGCAAAGGAGGAGCACGCCGCTCCGCTGGCACGCCGAGCCGGGAGAACGGATGCATTGAACGAACCGGCGCAGGGCGGTGATGGGGCCTGGAAAACCGATGAGGATGGCATCGAATGGGGTGCTTTGCACCAATTCGAGGGTGTTGTCGTTCCAGGGCGCCATCTGGAGGTTGATGTCAGTTCCACGAATCGCATCCTTCGCCTTGGCGAAGGACGACTCATCGGTGCGGGTCATCACCACTTGGATCGGCATTTCAGGGCTCTTCCAAACTTCATTATAGCGAATCAAATGAAAGAGTTCCGGATTTCTCTGTGGGATTCGCGGTGGCGCGGACAGGTGCGTTGGGGCACACTGGGATCGATGGTCGACGCAAAGGACCCCAATCAGGAATCGCTCCTGCACATTCAGCGGCAGGTTTCATTGGCGCCGCTGACGACCCTCGAGCTCGGGGGGACGGCGTCCGCTTTTGCGACCATCGACAGCGTAGGAATGGCAAAGGAGGCTATCAGCTGGGCCGGTCGGCATTCCCAACCTGTGGTGATTCTCGGCGGTGGTTCGAATGTCGTGGTGTCCGATAACGGCTGCGGAGGGTTAGTTGTCCGAGCCGCCCTGCGCGGGGTCCAGCTCCAGGACGACGGGGCAATAGTACGGGTGACGGCTGCGGCAGGCGAACCCTGGGACGAACTCGTAGAAATGACGGTTGCCCAGAACCTCTCGGGCCTCGAGTGTCTATCGGGTATCCCCGGATGGGTGGGGGCAACGCCGATCCAGAATGTCGGCGCTTATGGACAGGCTGTGGCGACGGCAATCGAGGGCGTCCATGTCCTCGACCTCATGAGCCTCGAGGAGCGAAGGCTCGGACGGGAGGCGTGCGGCTTCGGTTACCGAACGAGCAGTTTTCGCGAATTTCCGAACCGATTCATGGTCCTTTCGGTCACCTATGCCCTCGCGCGAGACGGCCAGCCAAAGGTGGAGTATCGCGAGCTTCGGCGGGCGCTTGGGATCGGGCGGTCGGCACCGTCGTTGGCTGAGGTTCGCCGGACAGTGCTCGAGCTGCGTCGGTCCAAATCGATGGTGGTTGAAGAGGGCGATCCCAACCGACGCAGCGTCGGTTCATTTTTTGTCAACCCGGTGGTCGACGCGACGATACTGGCGGTTTTGGATGAGCAGGTGCGGGCATCCGGAGTACTCGCTCCAACCGAGAGCGTGCCGACTTTTCCAGCCGACACCGGTACCTTCAAGGTTCCGGCGGCATGGCTGATTGAAAAAGCGGGTTTTTCGAAAGGGCTTCGACGGGGAGCGTTCGGGATTTCGTCGGCGCATGCTCTGGCTCTGGTCCACCACGGAGGTGGTACCAGCGAAGAACTGGTGGCTCTGGCCCGGGACATCAGTGAGGGCGTACGACGGCAATTCGACATCGAGCTGCAGCCTGAACCCGTTTTCCTTGGCTTTCCAACCGCCAACCCGCTGTCGAGCGGGTGAAGGGTTAAGAGTTAAGAGTAAAGCCCACCCGCACCCCCTTTACCCTTAACTCTTTACTCGTTACTTGCTTCGATACGCGCTTAATCTGCTGAGTAGGTGACTTCCAGGCGGCGCGCCACGCGAGATGCGATCAACACCAGCGCCGCTGAGCTCACCACAAGCGCGAGGAGGGCGATCCACCACGGAACCGGGCGTGCGAGGAGGGCGAATGCTCCAAGGCTGACGGGTACCGGCGCGAACGAGACCAGGTAGTGGACAAAGCTCAGGACCTTGAGGAAGGTCGGGAGGAAGGGCGTCAAGGTTTCCCAGCCTAGAAAGAGGACGGCTGGCACCATCGGGTTCTTGAAAAAGAGCCCGGCAAGCATGAAAAGGGCGCCGTAGGCGAAGCAGGCAAGCGCCACGATCAGGAGATAGCTGGCGAGATTCGCGATGCCGGAGCCAGAAAGCACCAGCCGAATGCCGGCCGATCCGTGGGGAAGATAGACGAGGACATAGGTCAGCGTTGTCGTGAACATCAGGATCAGGGAGGCCGAAAGCACTCCCCCGAGATATTTACCGAGCACCAGCACTGTTCGGGGAAGCGGTGCGAGGAGGGTGTAGTGGAGCGACTTCTCGAGGATCTCGCCGCGGAAAAGACGGACAAAGATCATCGCGTTGGCAAAGAAGACCACGAAGCGCAGGAGGAAGAAGTGAAAGACCTCCGCGAACTCCGTCGTCGCATGGGTCGCGTCAGCGCGCATCGACCCCGGCATGAAGAGAGCGCGCAGCAGCATCAGCGCCAGCGGCATCCCGACGAGGAGGTAGACCGCGAGTGACCGGCGGCTGAAGAGGCTGCGGCCGACTTCGTGCCTGACGAGACTGAGCACCTGGCGGCGTTGCATGAGGTTGGCTGGAGTCGTCATGCGCTCCCCCCTCCCAGCCCTTCGCCGATCAGGTAGTCGTAAACCGCGTGCACGCTCTCGTCGGCCGGAGCCACTGTCTCGACGATGACGCCGGTGTCGATCACGATGCGGTTGAACTGGGTGAAGAAGTCGGGAGCGTCCCGAGTGCTGACCAGCAGGCCCTCGTCCTCGACGATACGCGCCTCCACGATGTGCTTGAGCTCGAAGAGGCGAGACGCAACGGCCCGAGGCCGATTGCAGCGAATGAGTACCTGGATCGGGTGAGAGGTGATCTCGCCGCGGACTTCGCGGATCTCGCCCTCCGCGACGATGGCGCCGCCGTGAATCATGATCACGCCGTCAGAAATCACATCGACCTCGTGCAGGATGTGGCTCGAGACGATGACGTGCCGGCCCTCCTTAGCGAGGTCGGTAAAGAGGTCGATCATCTCGGCCCGCCCCATGGGGTCGAGCCCGTTCAGTGGCTCATCGAGCACCAGCACCTGCGGGTCATGGCAATGAGCGTGCGCGAGCTTGATCCGCTGGCGCATCCCCTTCGAGTAGCCGGCGATTCGCCGATTTGCGGCATCGATGAGCCCAACCTGGGCCAATACGGTCCAAGCGCGTTCATCCGCCTCGCTCTTCGAGTATCCGTGAAGGGCGAGGGCGAATCGGAGGAAGCTGAGCCCGGTCGAGCCGTTCGGAAAGTTGTCGTACTGGGTGCAGTAACCGACCAGGCGAAAGAGCTCCTCGGGGCGGTCGGGAGCGATTCCAAGGACGGAGACCTCGCCTCGACTCGGCCGCAGCAGACCGGTCATCAGGTGCATCAGCGTGCTCTTGCCGGATCCGTTGGGCCCTACGAGCCCGGTCAGGCCAGGCGCCACCTCGAGGTTGACCTTGTTGACGCCGAGGACCTCGCCATAAAACTTCGAGACGTCACGGAAGACGATGCGGGCAGTGCTCATCGCACCACCTCGTGCGGGCGGAGCTTGCGGTTGATCAGCCAGATGCTCAAGACGGTCGCGGCCGCGAGAGTGAACCAGTTGAGCGACACCGCCAGACCGCTCGGGGTGGGCGCGCCAAAGAGCGACATGACCACGCTGTTGATGGCTCGTATCAGGTGAATGAGATCGCCGAAAGAGGTTCGGGTGACGGCGTTGATCGCCTGCGCGAAGCCGGCAAGGATAAAGATGATGGCAAAGAGGGCACCCCGGGCGGCGGGTTTGAATCGGACCCACGCCGAGATTGCCAGGGTCAACATCGAAATGACGCCGATCCAGGCGACATGCCCGACCACATAGGCCATCCCTATGCGGTAGTTTTCAAAACCCCAACCACCACCTTCGAAGTAGGCCTGGAGAATGAAGATGGATAGACCCATGACCCAGGTCATCGGCGAAAGAAGGATGGCCAGCACAGCCATCTTGCCGAGCACGTACTCGTGCCGGTCGATGGGGCGGCTGAGATAGAGGGGGAGGGCGTTGTTCGAGAGATCCGCCGCGATGAGGCTCGGTGACACGATCACCGCAACCAGAAATGCCGGCAGTGCCTGCCACGAAAAGAGGAGCATGAAGAACTTGTCGGTCAAAACGTCCATCAAATCGGGGGGCATCCCGAGCTGCTGGAGCAGGGGAAGGTTGTGACTCAAATAAATGAAGAAGATGCCGACAACCGAGGGCAGGAAACAGATCGCGTAGAACGCGGTGAAGAGGCGCGAGGCGAAGGCGTCGGCGAGGGCGTAGCGGGTCACTACCAGCCAGCGCCAGCGCAGCGGCGTCAGCTCTCCGAGATAGCGGCGCCAGGTGCGTTCATAGACCGCCATTGTCGCCCTCCATGGCGCGCAGGAATATGTCCTGCAGGGAGTCCCGTTTGAGGTCGAGGTGGCGGATGCCGACCCCGAGACGATTAGCGATTTCGTACAGGTCACGTACGGTGCGGCCCTCTGGAAGCACTAGCTTGAGGCGTCCGCCTTCGTTCACTGCAAGCTCGCAACCGAGGTCGACGAGTTGGTCGGCAAAGCGCTGATCGGGTGACTGGAGCTCGATTTCAACGAAGGAGCGGTTGGCCCTGCGCTCGGCTTCGAGGTCGCAGCTGGCTGCGATCCGCCCATTCTTGAGAATCAGTACCTCGTCGCACACCGACTCCACATCTCGCAGCAGGTGTGACGAAAGCAGAATATGCGTCTCGCCGCGATCGCGAATGTCGGTTACGAGATCAAGCATGCGCTTGCGTGCCGGTGGATCGAGGCCATTGGTCGGCTCGTCCAGCATCAGCAGCCGCGGACCGTGGACCAGCGCCTGGGCCAGCTTCACCATCTGCTTCATGCCGGTCGAAAAGGTCCCGAGCTTGCGATAGCGTGCCTCGCCGAGACCGACATAGAAAAGCGTCTCATGGGCTCTTTCGAGAGCCGGCTCCGGCGGTACACCGCTGAGCTCGGCCATCAGACGTACGAAGTGAACCGCGGTCATGCCGGCGACAAAGGAGTCGTTCTCGGGCATGTATCCGATCTGGGCGCGGAGCTCTTTGCCCTCGCTCGCCAGTGACAGGCCGAGCACCCGAGCGCTGCCGGAGGTGGTTGGAAAGAAGCGGAGTAAGGTCCTCAGGAGAGTGGTCTTGCCGGCGCCGTTGGGCCCGAGGAGACCGGTCGAGCGCCCCCCGAGAGAGGCGCAGAGATCGATCAGGATCGGTCGCCCACCGAGATTGACGGTGAGTCCATCAAGCTCGATCGCGGTTGGCGAAGAGATTTCCGGCTGACTCATCAGAGGGATGATACAGCTTCCGTCTCTTCGGCCTCCTCGATCACGTTCTGTTGCGCATACTGAGCGCCACACATCCCGAGGGTAGAGGCGAGCCCGATGAGGCTGCCGCCAGTCGCGGATGCGGTGATCCGGTCGTTTTCTCCGAAGACACACACCAGACCCTGACTCAGACCGTCACTCAAGGCGTCAGCGAACTCGAGTTCTCCGAGCATTTCCGGAGGAATCG
>Ga0316193_10000575_pt1 | contig 23241 bp, 27 predicted proteins | sample MerIslsedime2_MG_FD_207735 | JGI IMG/M metagenome (GOLD analysis project Ga0316193, IMG submission 207735) | Coastal sediment microbial communities from Maine, United States - Merrow Island sediment 2 | ecosystem: Environmental > Aquatic > Marine > Coastal > Sediment | place: USA: Maine... | reverse complement strand
AACGCCCTTGACCGCTTCGTGACGAACCTCATCATCGATCGATTCGGTGACATCAGGGTGAACCCTGTGATGGCACCGATGATCGGCACTCCTTCCGCGATGCTCGTGAAGGTCGGTATCTGCGTCGTGGTCCTCGCTCTCACGACCCGTATCATGTCGCCACGAATGGCGACCGGCCTGCGGATGGCCGTAGCGGTGTACATGATCGTCGCCACCGCGACCGTCGGCCAGGACGCCGACCTGGTGTCCTAGGGCGCGACCTTCGTCGTTCCTGTCGGGGAGTGGCGCCCGCAGACGCTACCGGCCGAGGATCGATTCGATGTCGGCCATCTGCCCGCGGGACAGTGGACCGAACGCCATGGCGCCGGCATTCTCCCTCACCTGCTCGCGAGTCTTGAAGCCCGGAATCGGGATCGTGACGTCGCTGCGTCCCCACAGCCATGCGATCGCGCCTTGCGACAGCGTTCTGCCGTCGCTCGTGAGTACGTCGCGGACGGAGTCGAGTGCCTCGATCCACCGCTGGGCAGGCCGGCCGTCTTCGAGTCCGGGGAACCACTGGGCGCTGCCGCGGACGTCGTCGTCACTGAATTGGGTGTCGGCTGTGAACTTGCCGGTCAGGATTCCCATCCCGAGTGGACTCCGGTTCACACTTGCGAGACCCATCTCCTCGCAGAGAGCGAGAAGCTCGAGGTTTCCGTCGAAGACGCTGAGCTGCTGTTGCACGGCCGCACAGCCGGGACCATCGGAGAATGCGGCCGCCGCGTCGGTGCGATCGGTGCTCCACCCGTACGCCCTGATCTTCCCCTCGGCCACGAACCGTTCGAGTTCGTCTCGTACCGGGAGTGATCGATCGATTGTGAGTCCGCCGGGGTGCAACTGGTAGAGGTCGATGTAGTCGGTGCCCAGGTTGGCGAGGCTGGTCTCGAGGTCCTCGCGCATGTGGGGGACCACGTCGCTTGCCTCCTCGGAGACGCCGTAGCACGTCACGTTCTTGGCCTCGGCGTGGACGCGATGACCGAATTTCGTGGCAATCACGACCCGGTCTCGTCGCCCAGCGAGGGCCGACCCGAGAATCCGCTCGCTGTGGCCGCAGCCGTAGTTGGCTGCCGTGTCGAAGAACGTGGCTCCAAGATCGATGGCCTCTTGGATCGCGAGGGTGGACTCATGGTCGTCGACGGCACTCCAACCCGCCGCGTTTCCGTCGAACGTCCAGACGCCGCCAATGGCCCAGCAGCCCATACCAACGGCGGAGACCTCGATGCCGCTCCTCCCGAGGGTTCGTTTCATGCCTTCGCCCTCCTGTCGTGGTGTCGGTCGATTGTCGCGCGGATCTCGGCGCCTGCCCAGCCCGGGGTTATGGATCCTTGGTCCTCAACCGTCGTACTCGATCAGGATCTCATCGAGCGGCTTGCGTTCGAGCCGCGGCACCACCGAGTTCGGTTCCGGGTAGCCGATCGGAAAAAGGATGAACGGCCGTTCGTTTGCGGGCCGTGCGAGCAGTCTGGTGAGGAACGCCATGGGGCTCGGGGTGTGGGTGAGCGTGGCGAGTCCCATGGTGTGCAGCGACGCGATGAACATCCCGGCCGCGATCCCGACGGACTCTTTGACGTAGTAGTGTTTCTGGCGCTCGCCCTCGCTGTCGACCCCGTATCGTTGCTCAAAGAGGACCACGATCCACGGTGCGAGTTCGAGGTACTGCTTCTGCCACGAGGTGCCCAGGCGGGCGATCTCGTCTTTCCAGTCATCGGGCATCCGCCCCTCGAGGTAGTTCGTTCGCTCCTCTTCCTCGGCGGCGAGACGGATCCTGCTCTTCGTCTCGGGATCGCCGACGACGACGAAGGTCCACGGCTGTTGGTGGGCGCCGGACGGTGCGGTCCCGGCCGTGCGGATCGCAGTCTCGATCAGGTCCCGCGGAACGGGTTCGGCGCTGAACGTCCGGATCGACCGGCGTTGGGCCATCGCCTCGTAGAACGCGGTTCCTCGTTCGCGCATCTCGTCCTCGGAGAGGCGGCTCGGGCCATACGGGACGAAGTCCCCGCCGGTGGTGTAGGGGTAGTGGTCCTGGGTCACGGCTGCCTGCTCGCTTCTGTCGTGGTTCGATCGTCGGCGTGTTCGCCTCGATGATGCCATGCGTGCGGGCGTGACGGGTCGGGTGCCGGTGGTCCGCGGCCAGTCTGCATCGTCGTAGGATCGGGAGATCAGTCGAGGAGGGTTCTGTGGGCATCGTGGTGCCGGTTCTTCTGATTGCCATGGGCATCGCGATGGCGGCGATCTGGACCAAGGACATCCTCAGCGGCGACCAGGTCGACATCTCCGTTGCGATCCTTGTGGCCAGGGACCCGGAGGACGGAACCCTGTTCTGGCCACACTGGCTCGCGGAGTACGGCACCGCAATTCTGCTCGTGGTCGGTGGGCTTGCCCTGCTCGCCGACGCGAGTTGGGCGCCGGTGATTGCCACCGCCGGGACCGGTGCGCTGCTCTACACGTCGATGAACTCCCTCGGGTGGGCGTTGGCGCGCCGCGAGCGTCGGGCATATGCGGTTCCGATGCTCGCCGGATTGGTGGTCGGCCTTGTGTCGACTACGTATTTGCTCGTGCGCTAGCTGGAACACTCGCCGTCGCTGAAGGGCGTCCCCCTTCCCGACGAAGTCAACGGCGCGAGTAGGCTCAATCGATGACCGACCTCACGCTCCCTCCATTCGATGCGATCGTGACCCGCGAGGTTCGTTGGTTTCGCTCCGGTCCCATGCCGGTTTCGGTCACGGAATGGTTCGCCTCGGCTGTGGCGAACACCGAACGCGAGGAGCGTACCGACTGGTACGACGCGGACTTCGCGCGTGACGGCGTCGGCATGAAGCGGCGTGGCACCTCCACGATCGATGTGAAGTTTCGGGTGATGGGGAGCGATGCGGTCGACATCGCCCCGCGGATGTCGGGCAGGATCGAAGACTGGCTCAAGACCAGCACTCCGGTCTCCGAGTCCTCGGACGACCGGGGCCACCACCACCTCGAGGTAGCGAAGAGCCTCGTGTCGCGGCGGTACGCAATTCCCGCGCCGGCAGAACCCATCACCGGCTGCGAGGCGGAGTTGGTGTCCATCGCCGTCGCCAGCCAGCGTGCTTGGGGCCTGTGCTTCGAGACGTTCGGCCGACCGGAGGCCCGGTTCGAGGCATTCGATACCGGGATTCGGATGTTCCTCGCAGACACGCCGCTCCCTGATGGCATGGCGTTCACGGTCGACGAGAGCTGTGGCTATCCGGATTGGATCGCCCGCCTGGCGCAGAGGGCATAGTGCGCAGTCATCGGGAGAGTTCCCAGCGCGCGGTTGGTCCGCGGGTCACATACCGCCGGCGATGATCGCACAGCAGATGGCGATGGCGGTCGAGACCGGTGCCCAGATGCGTTCGGGTTCGGACTGCGACATCAGGTTGGCGACGGAGCCGACCGTGAAGATGGCAACGAGGAGCCACATCGTCCCGCTGTTGGCCGGGAGCCAATCGATGTCAACAAGACCCGTGGCGTTGAGCACGATGGTGATGATGCCCGGATAGATGATCAGGGCCGCGACAGTGCTGGCAAGCCGGAAGCCAGGTGGCGGCATACCGGAATACCGCCCGCCCCACGCAGCAGCACCGAATGGAGCCCCGAGAGCGAGTGCTGCTTGGAACACGGCCATGATCCCGAGCAGTACGCCGGCGACAACCGCTGCGATCTCCATGGGCGCGACGCTAACAATCTCGAGGTTCGCACCGGCACATGGGCACATGCGCCGGCGATCACGTGTCGCTCACAGATTCCGGTTTGGTCACGGATTCCGCGCGCCGATATGGAGAGAGCAGTCGTGGGAGAGATAGATGGCTGACGATCGAGGCCGATTGTCATCGAGCGAGGACCTGCTGCGCGAGGCACGGCAACGTGTTCTGGACGGCGAGCTCTATTCGGACGACCATCTCGAGCCGCCCGAGGACGACCCCGGAGGCTCGCACGAGGTCGTCGAGGACCGGTACGAGGCGGAGGATGACGGCGCGTTGTCTGGCGAGGACGATGGCCTCTCTGCGGTCGACATCGCCGAGCAGCTCGCCGAGGCGCGAGAGGCGGAGAAGCCTGCCGTCGAAGACGGTGGGGCGCCGTCGGAGTCTGAGTTGGAGGAACGTCCAAGCGTTGGGATGTCGTCGCTGCCCGACTGGGCGCTCGACGACGACCCGACTACCGATGGTTCCGGTGACGCTGATCCCGTGGCCGCCACGCCGTCGGGATCGCTCTCGGAACGGATCCGACTGCTCTCGGAGCAGCAGGAGCAACAGAACGAAGTGCTCACCCCGCCGCTGCAGACCCCGCCGCCTCCGGACGGAGACCGAGATCCATGGTCCACGCCGAGCCCGGAGTGGCAGTCGAGGCCGGAACCGACGCCACCGCGTTCCCCGGTCTCGTGGGTCAAGCCGGTGATCTCACTGGTCGTGTTCGCGGTGTTCGGCTTCGGGTTCGTTGCCGCTCAACTCGATGGCAGCGAACCGATCGATCAGCTCTCGGTGGGGGACTGCTTCGATCCGGGAACGGCGTCCGAGGTCTACACCGTGCCGGTGGTCGACTGTGATGAGCTCCACGAGGCCGAGCTGTACGGCAAGGTCGAGATCGACGCATTCGGGGCGGAGTTCCCCGGGGACGACGAGATCTACGAATGGGTCAATGCCCGGTGCGAAGACCAGTTCTTCGCCTACGTCGGGGAGGAGTACTCCGGATCCCGCTACTGGATCGAGGTCTTCACCCCGACCGCGAATGGATGGGACGACGGCGACCGGACCGGGCTCTGCACCGTCGTGCTCGTCGATGAGAACCTCGATGTCAGGCCGGCCCTCGGAAGCGCGCGCAATTGGGGGACGAGCACGTAGAGATGCGATCGATCCGGACGGAGATCGCTCGCCGGATCTGACACGGCTACGACGCGTCGGCATCCTCAGCGTCGTCGGCGTTGCTGTCCACGGCTTCATCGACGGTATCCACCACGCCGGCGGCATCTTCAGGAACGAGGGTCTCTGCGCTCTCCTCTGATGCATCCTCCGTAGGGTCGCTCGCTTCGGAGTCGTCGCTTGCGCCCTCTTTGTACGCAGTCTTGACCTTCTCCACGCCTTCGTCGAGGGCGTCCGAGGCGGTGTTGACGGCCTCTTTGGTCTTCTCCCAGGCGTCCTTCCTGACGTCTGCGGTGCTGTCCCAGGCTTCCGCTGCCGCCTTCGTTGCCTTGTCGACGGATTCGGAGAGCGTGTCCATCCAGTTCTTCTTGTCGGCCATCTGGCGACCTCCTCGATGCACCGGGATTCGGTGTCGGTGCCCGCTCCACGATACTCCCGGGCACCGAGGGTCCGTTCTCCTAGGTAGGGCTACTATCGCCGCACCGCTTGTTCTCGCTGGAGGGTTGGGAGTTCTCGTGGCTGAAGTCAACGCTGTTGATCGCTCAGAGGTTCTCGCGCTCGAGGGTGTCTCGGTCGTGCGCGACGGGCGATACCTCCTCTCCGACGTCGACTGGAAGGTTCACCGGCACGACCGGTGGGTGCTGCTCGGGCCGAACGGCGCCGGGAAGACCACGATGCTCCAGGTCGCCTCGACCTACCTCGGGCCGACCCGAGGCACGGTCCGGCTCCTTGGCGAGACGCACGGCAAGGTGGACGTCCGGACGCTGCGCGAGCGCGTCGGCTACGTCGGATCTGGTCCCGCGAAGATGCTTCGCGATCGCCTTCCCGCGATCGACATCGTCATCACCGGCAAGCATGCATCGTTCGTTGACGCCCGCTGGCACGAATACGACGACGAAGACTGGGAGTTCGCCCGCCTGCTGCTGCAACGCATGCAGGCCGGTCATCTCGCTGATCGCTTGTACGGAACGCTGTCGACGGGGGAGAAGCAGCGGGTGTTCATCGCCAGGAGTCTGATGACCCGCCCTGAGGTACTGCTGCTCGACGAGGCCATGACGGGTCTCGACCTTGGTGCGCGGGAGCGACTGGTGGCGTCGCTCGGCGATCTCGCCGCCGACCCGGAGAGTCCCGCCGCGGTCCTCGTCACCCACCACGTGGAGGAGATCCCGCCGGGGTTCGACCACATCGCCCTCATGGCGCGCGGCACGATCATCGTGGACGGTCCGATCGATGCGGTCCTGACGGCGGAGTCTCTGTCGGAGTGCTACGAAGAGGACCTGAGCGTCGAGCGCCTCGGCCGCCGCTACCGAGCCTGGATCCCCGCCTAGCCCCACGCCGCGAACCCAGGGTTCTCCACCTCGCATATGGCGCCGTCAGCCCGCAGAACGGCTGGCGCCCACCGAGAAGCGGCGGGGGACTCCGTCATCCAGATCGGCGAATGGATCCGTATTGAGTACAAAGCCGAGTCCTTCAGCGAGAACCGAGGAACCACCGTGCTCACCGCCCCAGCCCCCACCTCCGTCCAAACGCCTGTCGATGCTCCGGCCGTGCGGGCCGTCGACGCCCGAAAGGTCTTCGGCGAAGGTTCCACGGAGGTTGTGGCGCTCGACTCCGTCTCCGTCGATTTCGAGCGCGGGCAGTTCACGGCGGTGATGGGACCATCGGGATCTGGCAAGTCAACGCTGCTCTACGGACTGTCGGGTCTGACCCGTCTCGACGGTGGAGCCGCCTACCTCGGAGACACCGACATCTCCACGATGTCGGACAAGGAACTCGCAATTCTCCGCCGCACGGAGATGGGTTTCGTCTTCCAGTCGTTCCATCTCGTCGCCGCGCTCAGTGCACGCGAGAACATCACGCTGCCGCTCGACCTCGCCGGGGTCCCCGTCGATGAGGGATTCCTGTTCGACCTCACCAACGTGCTCGGGATCCAGGATCGCCTCTCCAGCCGGCCCAGTGAACTCTCGGGTGGGCAGCGACAGCGAGTCGCCGTCGCCCGTGCGCTGATCAGTCGGCCCCAAGTGGTGTTTGCCGACGAACCCACGGGAGCTCTCGACTCTCAGTCTGCTGCTGACCTCCTTGGCTACATGAGAGGCGCCGTCGACGACCTCAACCAGACGATCGTCATGGTGACCCACGATCCCGTTGCGGCGGCCCACACCGATCGTGCCGTCTACCTCCGCGACGGCGCCGTCTGGGGAACGCAGGACACCCCGACGGTTGATGATGTGCTCTCCGTGATCCGGGATCGCGCCTGACATGCTTCGCCGGAGCATCAAGATCGCTTGGTTCGAGCGGAGCCGCTACGCCCTGACGCTTGCCGCCATTACATTCGGGGTGGCGTTCGTCGTCGCCACACTCACGCTCACTGGCTCGCTCGAGGGCCGCGGTGACCTGGTCGCCGACGCCAACTCCGAAGTCGGCTCTCTCGTGCTCGGCGAGGAACTCGGAGTCGAGTTTGGTGGACCTGCCGACGGCGAGATCGTGTTTCGGGCACCTGTGCCAGCCGATGCCTTCGTCGCTCTCGATTCTGCTGGCATCGACTCGGCTCCTGTGCTCACGACGTACGGTCAGATTGTCGGCATCGACGGCAAGGCGGCCGGGCAAGACCTGGCCATCAACAACGTCGTCACGAACTGGATCCCCGGCTCTCTCAACCCCTACTCGGTGGCCGACGGTGTCGCTCCGACGTCGGCCGGTACGGCGGCGCTCGATCGGGCCAGCGCGGACGACGCCGGTGTTCAGGTCGGCGATACGGTCGAGATCGTGACCGCCGATGGCGTCGTTGAGCGGACGCTCGCCGGACTTGTGACCTACGGCGGCGCGGCCGGGCCGCCAGGACAGACCGTTGTGCTCGTTGACGCCGAAGATTCGATCTTGTCGTCAGCTTCGATCGATCGCATCCTGGTCGCCGACACTGTGACGGCGGTGGAATCGGTGCTGACCGGTGAACCGGTAGAAGTGGTGACCGCCGACGCATGGTTTGCCGTGGAGAAGGCCCGCATCGACTCCGACCTCAGCTTCTTCTCGGTCTTCCTCTCCATCTTCGCCGTCGTCTCGGTGGTGGTTGGTGCAGTCGTCGTCGCGAACACGTTCAGCGTCTCCGCTGCTCAACGGTCACGTGAGTTGGCTTTGCTGCGGCTTGTGGGCTCCACGCCGGGACAGCTGAGGCGCCAGCTGTTCGTCGAGGCACTCGTGCTCGGCAGCATCGGCACGATGCTTGGCGTCATGCTGAGTCGCTTGCTCGTGGGTGGTCTCGGTGCCGTCCTCGGCTTGCTCGGCGGCTCCACGTTCGAACGAACCGGAGACCCGGGGCTGACGCCGATCGTCGTCGGGCTGTTCGTCGGAATCGGCGTCACCGTTGTCTCTTCCTGGTGGCCCAACCGCCGCGCTTCGAAGGTGTCGCCGATCGAGGCGCTCACCGATGCGGACGTAGAACCCGCCTCGCCGCCACGGCGCAAGACCGTCATCGGAGCGGCCCTCTTCGTGGTCGGCATGGTGGTCACGACCATCGGTGCCGTGGCTCCGAGCATCCCCGCGTCCGGCCTCGGCTTGCTCTTCCTTCTCGTGAGCGCCTTCATGCTCGGCGCCTACCTGATGCGCTTCGCCGCGGTCCTGGCTTCGCCCGTCACGAAACGACTGGGCCCTCCCGGGATGATCGCCTCGCGCAATGCATCGCGCTATGCAACCCGAACCTCATCGTCCGCAGGTTCGCTGCTCATTGGGTTCGCATTGGTCGTGTTCTTCACCATCCAGGCGGCCACCGTCAGCGCATTCGTGGTAGGCAGCACAGCCGATGCGGTGCTTGCCGAGAACGTAGCCAAGCCTGTCGGAGCCATCATCCAGCCGTCGGTCCCGGCAGCGGCCGTTGATGAGCTCCGGCTGATCCCGGGTGTCGACGTTGCGGCTCCCGTGTATGCCGTTACGACTTCGGTCAACGATGCCATCACCCAGGTTGGCGCAGTAGGTGGAGGCGACATCGATGCTGTCTACGACGCTGCGGTGACCGAAGGAAGCTTCGACAATCTATCGCCCACGACCGTCGCAATCCAACGAGGATTCGCCGAGGAGACTGGCGTCGCGCTCGGCGATGTTGCGTCGGTTCGTACACCGCTGGGCCCGGTCGAGTTCGAGGTCGTCGCGGTCTACGACAATCTGCTCCCATGGTTCGAGGCGCCGAAGCTGCTCTTCACGACGGAGACGCTCATCGCGGGGGGAGTCCCGGATCTGGCGCAGTACGTGCTGATCTCGGGAGATGCGACGACTGACGAACTCGCTGCGGCGATCGCCGATGCTCCGACGATCGAGGTTGTGACGAAGGCGGAGTTTCTTGAATCGCTCGGAAACGTTTTCGCTGAGTTCCTGAACCTTGTCTACGCCTTGCTTGCTATCTCGGTCGTGATCGCCCTCGTCGGCATTGCTAACACGGTGACGCTGTCGATCAATGAGCGGCGCGGTGAGATTGCAACGGTCAAGGCCGTCGGCAGCACAGCACGGCAGGTGTTCACCGGCCTCGTCACCGAGTTCACGCTGGTGGCGGTTGTCGGTGTGCTGGCAGGAACGGCTCTGGCGATCGGTGGATCGATCGCCTTCTTCCGGGGCATCGGCGCTGGCATCGCCCTGCCGACGATCCCGGTTGTCGTGATCGCCGTCCTGATGCTCGCGGGAATTGCTGCCGGCTCGGCCGCCTCGTGGTGGCCGGCGGCCCGTGCGGCCCGCGCACCGCTGCTCGAGACCCTCCAACGCGAGACTGGCTAGCCGCGAACCCAGGGTTCTCCACCTTGCATATGACGCCGACAGCCCGCGGAATGGGGAGGCTGGTCGGCCCATCGCATTCTGTGGGCCCACGGCGTCATATACGATGCCGAGAACCCTGGGTTCGCAGCGCTAGAGGGGCTTGGCCATGCGGTGGACTTGGCCGTCGGGGAGGAGCGCCGGCCTTGGGGACGTTGCTACGATCGTCATTCCCATCCGTTCATAGAGGCATTGGGCGCTCTCGTTCTCGACCGCCACGACGAGCGTGAGCCGCTCACATCCGGCTCGGCGGGCCTCGTCCTCGACCTGGCCGAATAGCCTTGATCCGATGCCGAGGCCGCGCCGATCCGGGCCTACCGCGATGGCCTGGAGAGAGGAGTCACCATCGGCCACGGCATCGATGAACCGGAAGAGCGAGGCGGCGGCGGTCGACACGGCCGCCAACCTGACCGTGCGCTATCCGGCAGCTCGAAGCAACGGCGACTCGGATGACTGCTCGTGCTGCTGCGACGAGGAGGCGGACGTCATGCCGACGATCGCTCCACCGTTCTCCGCGAAGGTGACGCGATTGAATGACAGATCATGGCCTGGGGTCCGATACTCCTTGGCGACCACCTGCTCGGAGCTCTTGCCGAGCATGAAACGGAAGATCCCGTCCGCAGCGGTGTCGAGATAGCGGGCGAATCGGAGACCTTCGACGGTCGTCGGTTGTGCCGGTCGAAGTGAGACAGAGACGGCGACCATGCCGGAATCCTATCGACGGGCGGCTGACGCGTATCCTGTCCGTATGAACTGGCACGAAGGCCCACTCGCAGCCCTCGACCTCGAAGCCACCGGCGTCGATCCCTTGACCGCCCGCATCATCGAAGTGGGCCTCTTCTTGTTCGAGACGGATAGATCATCGTTGCCGCTCGTCGAATTGCTGATCGATCCGGCGGTGCCGATTCCCGAACGGGTCACCGCACTCACCGGGATCAGTCCGGCCGACATCGCCGCGAGGGGAACGGAGCCCCTCGATGCGCTGACCCGAACGAGGCTCGCGATTGGCGGCCTCGTCAACGAGGGAATCCCGATTGTCATCTATCACGCGACCTACGACTGGCCGCTCCTCGAGGCGGAGTTGGCGCGCCACGGGCTCGGGCCGCTTCCGTCCGTTCCGCCTGCGATCCTCATCGATCCGCTTGTCCTCGACCGCCACGTGGATCGCTACCGCAAGGGGAAGCGAACGCTCGGTGATGTCGCCTCGCACTACGGAGTACGTCTCGACGGCGCGCACCGGGCGGCCGGCGACTGCGCCGCGACGGTGGAGGTCGCCAGGAAGATTGGGGAGCAACACCCGACACTGCACGTCGGCGGGTCTGAACTCGTGGACCTCCAGGTGAAGGCCCACAACACCTGGCGAGATTCGTTCAATGCCTATCTCACGAAGGTTGGGGCTTCCCGGCCACTCGTGACCGAAGAGTGGCCAAGCGGGTGACGCTCCGGCCAGCGGCGTGATCGCTCAGGACATCGACGCCGTGATAGCGACCGACCACTCCGCCAGCATCTCGCCAAACGCAGGCTCTGAATACGCGTCGAGGAGAGATGGGTCGCTGCCAAGCAAGCTCATGTCGTACGACACCTTCACCGCGGACCGACCGGCGGTCGCGTCGACACACCAGACGCGAACGATCCCGGCGTGGTGGCCCGGTGTGACGCGGCCATAGACCGCGGCTCCAGCCGTGCGGTCGATCTGGATGATGGTCCAGATCGTGTCCACGCCACTGACGGTTGTTGTGAACACCGTCCCGGTGATCTCACTCGCATCGCCTGCCGCATAGGTGGGGTCCCATCCTGGAACCCATGATCGCTCGCCCTCCGGAGTGAAGAGGTTGATGGCTGCCGAGGCCGGAAGTGCGACCTCGAAGCGGCCGGATGACTGTTGTCGCACGGTCTGCCCCCATTGTGCTCGGTTGATTCGCGAGTGAACGCACCAACGGCACCATGATGCCAGAGCGCGCTGCCGCGGCGTCGGCACTGCTCCGGCTCTCCGGGTCCAGAGCGTCCCTTGTGCGGTGTCAGCTCACGATCCCGGATGGCTCGATCTCAAGGTAGAGGTCGAACCGTGTTCGGTCGGGCCGCGAGGGTTCGAGGGGTTCCTCAAACCACCGGTATGAGGGATGGATGCGGAGATTCTGCCGCTCGACCATCACCTGGAGGCGCCGCCAGCCTTCCGTAATCCACGACCCAGACGGATCATCCGTGAATGATCCCTCAATGGCGGTCACGACGAATGCTCCCTGCCGTTCCGTAAGCGTTGCCACGTCCGGTTCTGGCGGGGTGAATCCGTCGGGGACGATCACGATCAGCCGGTAGCCCTCGTTGTCGGGGTCATGGGACCGTTCACCGAGACGGTCGATGTTGTACCCGAAAGAACGGGACGACGCCGCGATCTCCGGATGCTTGTCGAGCCACGCCGTCATCGAGCGGAAGGCAGCCTGCTCGGGTTCCGGCCGGAACCCATCGAAGGCGACGGCCCTCATCTCCGGGAGCGTTGTCGTCACTACACCCATGGTCACTTCTCCTGTCACGTCGAGTCGGTCCGTGCGTGCTGCGGTCAGCCCACCCATTCGGAAGCGGCGGGGCGCCTCGCCGTACTCCTTCTTGAACGCTCTGGTGAACGACTCGTGGCTGCCGTAGCCCGTGGCCAGAGCGATCGCGAGAACCGAATCCTCGGACATCACGAGAGCGTCCAGCGCCGTTGACAGACGGCGTCGCCGGACGTACTCGCCGAAGCGGTAGCCGGTGAGCGCCGTGAAGTAGCAGTGGAAGCTCCGGAGCGACATACCGGCGGCAGCGGCCGCTCCGTCTGCGGTGACGTCGCCGCTGAGGTCGGTCTCGGCGAAGTCGACGGCGATCTGGATCTGCTCGTAGATCGTCAGCACATGCTCAAGTGTATGGAACCCCAGCATGAGATTCTTGATCGCGACTGCAGAACTGGCGCCGACCCAACGGCGCTCTCTGCCGATACGCGACTGCTGCAGCGCGCTAGGTTGTCGCGCATGCGTTTCGGAGCTTTCACCCCACAGGGCTGGCGCCACGACCTCGTCGGCGTGCCGGTCGATCAACAATGGCCGACAATCCTCTCCACCGCGAAGGTGATCGAGGATCTTGGTTTCGAGTCGGTCTGGGTCTACGACCACCTTCACCCGGTGCCGGAGCCAACCCAGGAACCGGTCTACGAGGCATGGACGCTGATGGCGGCGCTTGCGGCCACGACCGACACCGTTCGCCTCGGCCAGATGTGTACGTGTAACTCGTATCGCCCGCCGTCCTACCTCGCGAAGGTCGCCGCGTCGATCGATGCGATCTCCGGCGGCCGTCTCGAGATGGGGATCGGCGCCGGCTGGTACGAACACGAGTACGACGGTTATGGCTACGAGTTCCCGAGAGCCTCAGTGCGGATCGGCATGCTGCGCGAAGGCGTCGAGATCATGCGGAGGATGTGGATGGAGGACATTGTCGACTACGACGGAACCTACTACACGCTCAAGGGCGCCCTCTGCCAGCCCAAACCGATTCAGAATCCCATGATTCCAGTGTGGATCGCCGGCGGCGGGCCGAAGCTGACGTTGAACATTGCCGCTCGCTACGCCGACTACACGAACTTCGGATACACCCTGGACGAATTCAAGGAGAAGAGCGGGATCCTTGCCGGACACTGCAGGGAGGTCGGGCGTGATCTGGATGAGATCGTGCGCACCACGAACCTCAACATCGTCATCGGAGAGAACGAAGCCGAGGTTGCCGAACGTTCGGCGGCTGTGAAGGCTCACTTCGCTCCGATCATCGGGGTGGAAAAGGTCGACAAGATGTTCGACAACAACTACGTCAACGGCGGGGGGATCGCCGGTACCCCGGAGCAGATCGTCGAGCACCTCCACGAGTGGAAGGCCGCCGGGCTGGGCTACGCCATCGTGTACTTCCAGGAGGCAGGAACCGACAGGCAGGGGCTCGAATTGTTCGCCGAACAGGTGATGCCCCACCTCGTCTGATAGGGCGAGATCCCCGCGGCACGAGAGGCATCTGAGCAACCATGCGAACCCTTGGCAACATCCTGTGGCTCATCCTCGGCGGGCTGCCGATGGCGATCGCCTACGCCGTGGCGGGTCTCGTGATGTTCATTCTGATCATCACGATCCCGTTCGGGATCCAGGCGTTCAAGATGGCCAGCTTCGCCCTCTGGCCGTTCGGCCGGGTCATGGTTGAGATCCCCGGTAGGGGCGGGTGTCTCAACACGATCGGGAACGTCATCTGGATCATCCTTGCCGGATTCTGGTTGGCGATTGGACATCTGCTGTCGGCGTTCCTGTTGGCGATCACGATCATCGGGATTCCGTTCGCCGTTGCCAACGTCAAACTCGCCGGGGCGGCACTGGTTCCATTCGGCCGGACCATCATGTCGGCGGAGGCAGCGCAGGCGCAGAGCTATCCCGTCGTCGTTGGTGTCCAACCGCTGGGTTAGATATCGACCGGAGCGTTCTTCCATCGCCGAACCCTCTGCTCCGGCGCTCAACCTCGCGCCTACCGCTCGATTTCGTCACTCAGGTGCCGGCTGAAGCGCCGGCAGTACTCCAGGTCCTCGATTCGAAGGTTCGGACCCGGAGTGGATGCGAGAGCAATGGATTCGTGACAACGATCGAGTACCTCGGTTGGTTCGATGGAGTTGAAGTCGTGTGGACCCCGGACACCCAGTTCGTGCAGGAAACGAGCGAATGCCGGCCCAACACCGTTGATCCGCACCAGGTTGCTGAGGTCGACGGCGAGGGCTAGTCGGTCACCGTCGATACCGTGGTCGGTGGCAAGGGCTTCGCGTTCGGACCGAGAACTCCCTCGTTCATAGAGGGACCGTGTCGACGTGATCCCGGCATCCATGAGACGCCCGAGTTCCGGGTCGGTGAGGACGTCCAGGTGTGAGAGCGGGATAGGTTTGGACACGTAGGCGTTGACTTCGCGGTTCAGCACGGTCACGTACTTCTCGTCGACGCCGAGACCGGCGGCCAGATCCGCGTAGTGACGCTTGTCGCTCAGCAGGCGTCGCAGGTCCTCGAGATTCTCGACGCTCATTCTGCGGAGCCCCGGCACGACTGCGGAGATCCCGTCCGCGAGCAGCCTGCGGCTCGGCAGGAGGTCGATTGTGAGGATCGTCTCCTCGAAGGTTTCGAGGGGGATCGTCGCGAGGTCAACCGAATACATCGTCGTTCACTCTGCCGACTCTCATGACCGTTCCATGGTACGCCGGAGAGTCCTGCCCGATTCAATTCACCGGCACGCGAGCGAGGGCCGCGCCCGGGGTGCGCATCTTCAACAGGGGCACACCGATTCCGTACGTGACGAACCGGCCAACCGGTTCGATCCGGATCGCGCACATCTCGCCCATCGTCTCGTCGATGCCGCGCATGAGGTCCTTCCTCAGGGTCGGTTCCACATCATCCATCGGGAGAATTGTCGCCAGCCCTGCGAACGTGATCACCGCAGGCGGTGCCTGGCGGATCCGGATTGGAAGGCGCTGCACCGTCACCGTCACCGATACGTTCGGATTCCCCCGGATGTGACGGACCTTCCAGGTGCTCGGACCGGTGACGACGTTGATTCGGCGATCTTGCGCGACATACATGACGCCCGCCGCACGCGGCTCGCCCGACGGGTTGACGAAGCCGAGCACGGCGAACGGCCACTTCTCGATCTCGTTCCAGACTTCGGCGGCAGTGGTGGGAAGCGGCATGTGACCTCCGATCGTGGTCAGGTGATCGTCCCCCGGCTTGGTGAACGCGGCCAGGGGAGAACCTCACTTCCCCTTCTGGGTTGCGGTGGAGGTCGCGACGGTATCGTGACAGGATGGCGCGATACACCCACGGTCACCACGACAGCGTCCTGCGATCCCACCGCTGGAGGACCGTCGAAAACTCGGCGGCGTACGTTGCCGGCCGACTTGGGCCCGGGCTGTCGGTTCTCGACGTGGGGTGCGGACCCGGGACACTCACTGTCGACCTTGCCCGGCGCGTTGCCCCTGGTCTCGTGGTCGGTATTGACAGTGCCGAAGAGATCATCGGGCAGGCGCGGGCCGCTGCTCCGGATGACGTGCCGAACCTCGTGTTCGCGGTCGGCGACGCCTACAACCTCGACTTCGACGACGACACGTTCGACATCGTTCATGCCCATCAGGTCCTCCAGCACCTCAACGATCCGGTCGCAGCCCTTCGGGAGATGCACCGCGCGTGCCGACCCGAAGGGATCGTCGCCGTGCGCGACGCCGACTATGGGGCGATGACCTGGTACCCAATCAGTGACCGACTCGACCGATGGCTCTCCCTCTACCGGTCGATTGCCGTCGCGGACGGTGGCCAACCCGACGCTGGCCGGTACCTGCTCCAGTGGGTACACGAAGCTGATTTCTCCGCGGTCGAGGCGTCTGCAAGCGCATGGTCTTTCGCCACCCCCGAGGAACGGGATTGGTGGGGTGGGCTCTGGGCCGACCGCATCCGGCAGTCATCGTTCGCCGATCATGCGATCGAGACCGGTCTGGCGACACCGGCGGACCTCGAGGACCTCGCTGCAGGTTGGCTCGCTTGGGCCGCCGATCCCGACGGCTGGTTCACGGTGCCCCATGATGAAGTGGTAGCGGCGGTCGACTAGGAGATTGGCGACTGGCCCCATCGTCGTCATCCAGACTCCCAGAACCCTCTCCGCTGCGCTCCGGCCATCCGGCCGTTGTTCGCGCCTCCTCCACTCCGTGGGAGAGGAGAAGACTCGGCTGCTCGGCTCCGCACAACCGCAGTACCGTGTCTGGCTCACACACACGGAGGTCCTCACCATGCAGGTCAACCATGATCCGACGGCTGGGTTCAACGGGCTGATCGGGATCGAGTACGACGAGGCAACTCCGCAGCGCGTCGTGTTGGGCCTCGAGGTCGATGAGTGCCACCACCAGCCGTACGGCCTCGTGCATGGCGGTACCTACTGCGCGTTGGTCGAGACCGCAGCATCCTATGGTGCGGCCCTCGCCGCCATGGAGAAGGGCATGGTTGGGGCCGTCGGTGTCTCCAACTCGACCGACTTCTACCGGTCGCACCGCACCGGCAGGATCCTCGCCACGGCGATACCCGTCCACCAAGGTCGGACCCAGCAGGTCTGGCAGGTCGATGTGACTCGGGCTGAGGACGATGTCCTCCTGGCACGCGGTCAGGTCCGGCTCCAGAACATCGCCGATCCGAACGTCATCGGGGACTCGGGGGAGTAGCGCAGGGCAGCCACCTCAGCCTCCGTTCGCGAGCGGGCGAGCGGGCGAGTCGTTAATGTCCTGTGCACCGGGGACGATCGTGTTCTCGCGTCAGTAGCCACAAATGCGGAGGTTCGGCAATGACGACAGAGACCGGGGATACGGCGACAGCGACGGGTTTCGGGAGTGTGGGCTTGCCTCGCAAGATCTCAGCCGGGTTGGTGATTCTGGTCGGCATCGTCTTCATCGTGGTGACGCTGATCAACAACCTGTTTGCGGTGGGACCCGCGTTCGAGGAGATGATCACCGACTTCCGACCACTCCTGTCCGAAGAATCGCTCGCTACGGCCAGCGCCGACATTGCGGTTCTCGAAGCTGCAGGGGAGGAATTCCAGACGGCGGTCGCACCGGGAATGGCTGAAGCGCTGGGGATGTCGCCGGAGGAGTTCGGCGGAATGGTCCAACAGCAGTATCCGGCCGTCGCTCAGGGGATGCAGGCGCTGCCTGAGATCACCGAGACGTTCAATGGTTTGATTCAGACGCTGGACAGCCAACGGACCCTGTTCGAGTCGGCGGATGCGATTCCGTCGAACGACTTGCCGGCGACCACGGTGCCGTGGATTCTCACGATCTCGGGTCTGCTCGCGATTGTCGTCGGTGTTCTGCTGTTCATGCCGGGTCGTGCCTGGGCCATCGTGGCAGCCGTGCTCGGTGCGGTTCTCGTGATCAGCACCTTCGCGCTGAACCTGCCGCAGAAGGCGGCCGACGCGGATCAGCTGAACGAGAACCTCACGCCGATCTACACGCAGGAGTTGATCGACGGGGCAAATGGGTCGCTCGCAGTGGTCGGGGCGATGGGCGAAGAGATGCAGACGAGGATGCTGCCCGATCTCGCCGCCCAACTCGGTATGTCACCCGATGAGCTGAACCAGTTCCTCGGGGCGAACTTCCCGGCGACCGCAGCGGCGATGCAGAGCATGCCCGAGTCACTGCCACGGTTCGAGGCATTCGTCGGTGTCTTTGCGGTGAACCTCGACAACTACGAGACGATTCAGCCGGTGGCGTTCACGCCCATCATCTGGGTGATGGTGATCGGCGGCCTGCTGATCCTCGTGGCAGGCGGATACTGCATCATCGCCAAGCAGTAGCGAGACAACCGACAGAGGGCCCGCTCCAGCGATGACCGAGAGGTTGGCGTCGGGGCGGGCCCCTACGCGTCGAGCTTCCGTTCCGCCATCCCGTTGAGGATCTCGAGGACCACGCGGTTGGCGAGGAACGCAGTGATCTGGCCCGGTCCGTCGTATGGCGGGGAGACTTCGACGACGTCCGCACCCAGGATCGGCACGTCGCGCGCAAGGCGGCGAACCGTATCGAGGAGTTGGCGCGACGTGATGCCTCCCGGTTCCGGCGTTCCCGTGCCGGGAGCCATGCCTGGATCGACGACGTCGATATCAACCGAGATGAAGATCCCCTTCGTGTCTGCGGACGAGCACGAATCCACAGCGTCGTCGACCACGGGGCCGAGACCTCGCTCGGTGATCTCGCTCATGAGGTAGGTCTCCATGCGCTGGTCGGCCATCCACGCAACCGTCCTCCGGTCCGGCCAGTAGCCCCGCAGCCCGATCTGTACGAACCGATGACCCGGCACGGATCCCGATTCGACAAGGCGGCGCATCGGTGTCCCGTGCCCGTGCAACTGACCGGCGTTGGTCTCTGCTGTATCGGCATGGGCATCGAAGTGGACGAGGCCGAACGACCCGTCGCCGTGGACGCGTGCCAGGCCCGTCCCGTTGCCGTAGGTGACGGAGTGGTCGCCCCCGAGCACAATCGGGATTGCTCCGGCGGCTGCAATTCGCTCGACCGAATCGGCGAGCGTCTCGAGACCGAGTTCGAGATAGCCGGGAGCGACCTCGATGTCTCCGGCATCCACAACCGCGAGTTGCTCGAAGGGGTCGATCCCGGTCGGGAGGTGTGGCCGATGCATGTCGGCGCCGAGATAGTCTGCCTCACGGATGGCCTTCGGTCCGAACCGGGCGCCGCCACGGTAGGTCGCGCCCCAATCGATCGGCGCTCCGAGGATGACAACGTCCGGTTTCGCTGTCGCGAGGTTCTCGATCGCGACGGTCGGAACGCCGCAGAAGCTTGGGAAGCTGGCAAATCGGTAGACGTCTGACATCGCGATACCTCGATCGTTCTGGACATGATCGCGCCGACGCTGTCGGTCGATCCCGCTGTACCCCGGATCCTACGAGGACCGTGCCCCGGAACCTAGGGCGCGGTCGAATCGGTAGCTTCCCGATCGGCCCGGTTGTCGCTTCGTGAGGCCAGGAACGCCCCTGCGATCACCATCGCCACACCGGCGACCGCGATGGGGGCCACGTCGTCTCCGCGGAACACGATGCCGAGGACGAGAGCGACGACCGGTATGAGATAGGTGATCACCGAGGCCCGGGTCGAGCCCACCCGGCCGACAAGACTCCCCATGATCACGAACGCGATGCCTGTGCCGAGCACGCCGGCGACGGCAACGGCGACGAACGGACCCCACTCGAACGTGCTGCCCGCCGTTCCGTAGAGTCCAAACGGCGCGGTCCAGATCGTCGCCAGACCGAGCATGCGTGCCATCAACGGAATCGATCCGTACGCCTGCTGGATCGGGGCAGCGATGTTCACCGCCAGTCCGTAGCAAGCGGTGGCCAGAACCACCAGCGCCACTCCGAGTGCCTCGGTGCCACCCTCACCAATCGACGGAGTACTGATCGCGATCACTCCCGCGAAGCCGATGATGAGCCCAATCACGGTCACTCCCCGCGGGAGGCGGCGCAGCATCATCGCGGCGATGACGGCAGCGAAGATCGGCATGGCGCCATTGAGCATGCCGGCGATAGCCGAGTTGATGTACTGCTGGGCAATCGGGAAGAGCGTGAACGGGATTGCCACCCACACCACCGACAGCACGACGAGCCGAGGCCAGTCGGCACGCGCGACGTGTGTGGTCCGCGCAGCGGGAACAAGCCAAAGGGCTGCTGCCCCGAGGCCGACCCTGAGCAGTGTGATCAATCCCGGCTCGAACGCCTCCAGGCCGATCGCCATCAGGAGGAACGACGATCCCCAGATGAGCGAGATGGAGATGAACAGCGTCCAGTCCATGGCGGAGAAGGCGTCGCGGTTCACTCCCTCGGACGTTGAGAGAACACTGCGCGTCTGTGGTGAGGATGCCATCGGTCGAAGAACCTCTTCCGGGACAGAATCGTTGCAGATTGGGGGGAGTACCGACCGGCACGATACGCTTCGGTCATGGCAGATCGATTCCCGGACACCGAAGGCACAAGCCTTTCGCTTGTGGACCACCACCTTCCCTCGACCCTGGGCGGGGTCGCGAACCTGCTCCTCATTGCCTTCCGGCAGTGGCAGCAGCGCGATGTTGATACCTGGGTGCCGACGGCGCGAGCATTGGCAGACGAGTATCCAGGGTTCCGCGTCTATGAGTTGCCGGTGATCTCGAAGCTGTACCGTCCGGTTGCCGGATTCATAGACGGCGGCATGCGGTCTGGCATTACGGATCCGGAAGTTCGGGACATGACGATCACGATCTATCTCGATCGGAAGCGGTTCATGCGGAACCTGAGTATCGAATCGGCCGGTGCGATCGTCCCGATGCTCGTCAAGCATGATGGTCGGATTCTGTGGCGAACGACCGGATCCATGACCGATGACGGGGCTCGGACCCTGAGACAAGCTGTCTCGGCTGCGCTGTGATGCGTGGGGCATTCCGCCTGTCGGCGGAAATGGCACGGTTGCCGGCACCGCACCACGGTGTAACGGCCGTTTGACCCTGGCAGCGACGTCCAGATTGGCCATGATGGGTATTCTGGAGACAAGTCCCGAGACAAGGGGAATACGTCATGAGTCCGGGACGGATTATTGCTGTTGTTGTCGGCGTGCTCGTCGGCCTGTTCGCGCTTGCGATTCTCGCCGGAGGGCTGTTCCTCACGATCGGCTCCGCACTCACGGCCGAGGACGATGGCTATTTCGACACCGCTCCGCGCCGGTTCGGGACCGAGACGGTTGCCATAGCGACCGAGGAGGCTGAGCTCGCTGCCGACCCTGCACCACCCGATAGGCTGTGGGACTTCATCGATCTCTCCGTCCGCTTCCGAGTTGAGGGGCTTGGAGACGACGTGTTCCTTGGTGTCGCGAGTGAGAGCGATGTCAACGCCTACCTGAGTTCGGCCGCGTACGAGCAGGTTCGTGAGATCCGCCCGGGCGAGTCGGTCCGGTACCGCACGTTCTCCGGCGGCGATTCGATCGATCCGCCGGTAGACCAGAACTTCTGGGTCGCTGCGACCTCGGGAGCCGGAGCCCAGGAACTGGTGTGGGACATCACCGGCGGTACGTGGGTTGTCGTTCTGATGAACTCGGACGGCTCACCCGGCGTCTATGCCGATGTGTCGGTTGGGGCGAAGTCGGGAATCGTGCTTCCTATTGGCATCGGGATGCTGGCTTTCGGCTTACTCCTCTTCATTGTCGCCGTCGCGATCATTCTGCTCGCCGCACTGGTCGGACGGGGTGCTGATACACCGGCGCTGGCAACCGACCTCGCGCCGTCCGTGGAACCGGTCCGCCTCGAGGCGTCGATCGATGAGCCGCTTTCGCAATGGATGTGGCTCGTGAAGTGGTTCCTCGCGATCCCGCACTTCTTCGTACTCGCGTTCCTCTGGCTCGCCTTCTTCGTGCTGACGTTCATCGCGTGGTGGGCGATCCTGTTCACGGGTCGGTATCCGCAAGGGCTGTTCACCTTCAACGTCGGGGTCATGCGCTGGACGTGGCGGGTGATGTACTACGCCGGTACCGGCGGTCTCGGAACCGACCGCTACCCGCCGTTCACGTTCGAGCCGGTGCACGACTACCCGGCGACCCTCGACGTTGCGTATCCGGAACGACTGTCGCGGGGTCTGATCTTCGTCAAGTGGCTGCTCGCTATTCCGCACTACATCGTGGTCGGGTTGTTCATGAGTGGCGTGGTCATGTGGGGTACGAGCAGTGGATGGGGAGCACCTGTCTGGACGGGAGGGTTGATTGGAATCCTCGTGCTCGTCGCCGCCGTTGTCCTGCTGTTCACCGGCCGCTACCCGCAGCCGCTCTTCGATCTCATCATCGGCCTGAACCGCTGGGCCATGCGGGTCGCTGCCTACGTCAGCCTGATGACCGACCAGTACCCGCCGTTCCGCCTCGATCAGGGCGGAAGTGAGCCGGAACCCGCCGATGAGCCGATGAACCCCTGATGACCGCCGGTGCCGCCGCCGCTCGATGGCGGTACCGGTATCGTCTCTGCCGATGACGAACGATCCCCGCCCCTTGAAGGCGCTGATCCTGGGTAGCGTTGCGTGGAACACCATGGTGTACGTCGATGCCTTTCCTGACCCACAGCCACAGACGCTCTTCGCCCGTGGGTCGAACGAGACGGTCGGGTCCAGCGGCGCCGGCAAGGCCATGAACCTCAGGAGTCTCGGCGCCGACGCGACCTTGTGGGCGTTGGTTGGGGATGATGATGCGGGACATCGGGTTCGCCGGGCGATGGAACGCCGGGGCGTCGCGTTCATCGGCGTGACCGATCCGGAGGGCACGAGCCACCACATCAACCTGATGGACGATGCCGGCGAGCGCATCTCGATCCTCGCAAGGACCGGCAGCGATCGACACCCCGTCGACGTGGAATCCGTTTTCGAGGCCGCCGCCACAGCCGATCTGGCGTCGGTGACGATCACGAACCACTGCCGGCCGTTCCTACCGATGCTTCGCGACTCAGGGATGCCGATTTGGGTGGACCTCCAGGACTACGACGGCATCAACCCTCACCACGATGAGTTCATCGAAGCCGCCGACCATTTCCTCATGAGTTCGGTTGCGATGCCCGACTGGCGTGAGTTCCTTGAGCGGTGCGTCACCTCGGGCGCGAGGGTGGCCATCTGCACCCACGGAGTAGACGGTGCCAGCGGGCTCACGGCTGCGGATGGTTGGGTCGACATACCCGCCGTTCCGGTGTCGAACGTCGTCGACACCAACGGTCCGGACTCGCTGCGGCGATGGACGCCGGGGCCGTTGCTGCAGCTGCCGCTCTCCAGTCTCCAGACCTCGCTCCGCCCTAGGTGCGCCGTTGCTCGTGAGGGTTCCGAGTGGTTCGGATACCGGTCCTTCCGGCACGGCGGTCATTTGTGCAGGCGTCGCGTTCGATCGGGTCATCGGACTCTGTGAGTGCGCCACGCTCCCTGGTTGGCTTGGGATTGATGGTGGGGGCGAACTGGAGGAGTGAACCGAGAT
>Ga0316193_10000574_pt1 | contig 23248 bp, 21 predicted proteins | sample MerIslsedime2_MG_FD_207735 | JGI IMG/M metagenome (GOLD analysis project Ga0316193, IMG submission 207735) | Coastal sediment microbial communities from Maine, United States - Merrow Island sediment 2 | ecosystem: Environmental > Aquatic > Marine > Coastal > Sediment | place: USA: Maine... | reverse complement strand
TCCAGGGGTCAGACCCCAGATGGAACGGTGGCACACTGACGGAATGCATCTCCACGACCGGTCGGCCGAGGTCCTGACCGAGGCAATCTTGCGCTACGCCGTCGAGCGGACGCGTCTCGATCCGCCGCCGCTCGATCACCCGTCGTCGCCGGACGAACTCCGTGCAGCGGCCGGGGCGACCGTGACGGCTGCAGGAATCGGCGGTCTGGAGGCGCTGCGGGTGTTCGGTGAGGTGCTCGCGCCCGCATGTATCTCGGTGGACCACCCACGGTTTCTGTCGTTCGTGCCGTCGGCCCCGACCGAGGCGTCGATCCTGTTCGATCTCGTCGTCGGTGCATCGAACGTCTACGCGGGCTCCTGGCTCGAAGGGGCCGGCGCCATCTTCGCCGAGAACGAGGCGCTGCGGTGGATCGCCGACCTCGCGGACTTCCCGGCATCGGCGGGTGGCGTGTTCGTGAGTGGGGGGACCGCCGGCAACCTCAGCGCTCTGCTCGCCGCTCGGTGGCGTTGGCGCCACCGAGCCGCCGGTACACAGGACCGGACGAGGGGGCTGGTCGTCGCATCGTCGGGCGCCCACTCTTCGGTGGCGCAGGCCGCACGGGTGATGGACGCTGATGTACTGCTCGTCTCCGCTGGCGAGCGTGGCGAGATGACCGGTGCTGCGCTGCACCGGACCCTCTCCGATCTCGGCTCGATCGATCGTGATCGACTGTTCGCCATCGTTGCGACAGCGGGAACGACGAACGCCGGTGTGATCGACGACCTGGCCGGCGCGGCCGACGCCGCCGAGTCGCTCGGTGTCTGGCTGCACGTGGATGGTGCGTACGGTGCGGCCGCGCTGGTGGCACCGAGTGTCCGCCGGCGTTTCGACGGGATCGAGCGGGCGGACAGCTTCATCGTCGACCCGCACAAGTGGCTGTTCGCTCCCTTCGACTCCTGTGCGCTGATCTATCGCGACCCGGCGATTGCCAGAGCGGCGCACACGCAGCACGCGGAGTACCTCGATGTGCTCCACGACAGCGTCGACGAGCCGTGGAACGCCAGCGACTACGCGCATCATCTCTCTCGCCGGGCTCGCGGCCTGCCGCTGTGGTTCAGCCTGGCCACCTACGGGACCGACGCCTACGTCGTAGCGATGGAGACCACGCTCGACGTGACCCGCGCTGCAGCCCGATTGATCGATGAACATCCGGTGACCGAGCTGCTGATGGAACCTGAGCTGTCGATCGTGCTGTTCCGCCGCGTCGGGTGGACGCCGGAGCAGTATCAAGCCTGGAGCGATGCCGAGTTGGCTGCCGGTCGAGCGTTCGTCGTTCCGACGACATGGCGGAGCGAAGTGGTGCTGCGGATCTGCATCGTCAATCCGCAGACAACACTCGCCGACGTCGCCGACATCGTGGGCTCGTTGACCGAACCGGTGGCGGCGTGACGGGCACCTCCGATGCTGACCTGGTGGTGAGCGGTGCACGATGTGTCGCCACCGTCGACGACGACCGTCGTGAGATCGCTGGCGGCTGGGTGGCGATCACCGAGGGGTTGATCAGCGGGGTCGGCACCGGTGCGCCGCCGTCGGCGTCGACGGTGATCGATGCCACCGACTGCCTCGTGACACCCGGCCTGGTCAATGCGCACCATCACCTCTATCAGAACCTGACCCGAGCGTTCCCGCCGATGACCGACAAGCCGCTCTTCGGGTGGCTGCAGTCGCTGTATCCACTGTGGCGGTCACTCGACACCGAGGCGGCCTATGTGTCGGCATGGGTCGGCCTCGCCGAACTCGCGCTCGCAGGTTGCACGACGTCGTCGGATCACCTGTACCTGCACCCGCACGGAGCCGGCGACCTGCTGGGCGCCGAGATCGACGCGGCTCGGGACCTCGGGATCAGGTTCCACCCGACCCGGGGCTCGATGTCGTTGTCGCAGAAGGACGGCGGTCTCCCACCCGACGACGTCGTCAGCGACGATGACGAGATCCTCGCTGCGTGCGCCGATGCGGTCGCCCGCCATCATGATCGGTCGTTCGGAGCAATGACCAGGGTCGCGCTCGCACCGTGTTCGCCGTTCAGCGTCACCGAGGCGCTCATGGTCCGCACGGCCGAACTTGCCGAGCAACTCGATGTGCGGCTGCACACACACTTTGCGGAAAACGCCGAAGACGACGAATTCAGCCTGGCGATGTTCGGGTGCCGTCCGATGGAGTACCTCGAACGCACGGGGTGGTGTTCCGATCGGACGTGGGTCGCCCACTGCGTGATGCCGAACGATGAGGAGATCCGCCGTCTCGGGGTCGCCGGGATCGGCGCCGCGCACTGTCCGTCGAGCAACATGATCCTGTCGTCGGGCATCGCTCCAGTGGTCGATCTCCGAGCCGCTGGCGTCCATGTCGGCCTCGGCGTCGACGGGTCGTCCTCAGCGGACTCGGCCTCGCTCTGGATGGAGGCGCGCCAGGCGATGTTGCTGGCCAAGCTGCGCGACGGTGCTGCCGCGGGGACGGCGCGCATGGCGCTCGAGGTCGCGACGATCGGTGGGGCAGGGTGCCTCGGGCGCGTCGGGGAGATCGGGACGCTGTCGGTCGGCGCAGTCGGCGACGTGGCCGTGTGGCCCTTGACCGGGCCGTCGTTTGCCGGTGCACTGGCCGATCCTGTTGAGGCGTGGTTGCGCTGCGGCCCGGTGGCGGCTCGTCACACCGTCGTTGCGGGTCGGCCGGTGGTGCGTGACGGTGCCCTGGTGTCAGCCCAGCTCGTCGACATGCTGGCAGCCCACGACGGGCTCGCGAGATCGATGCAACGCCTCGCAGCAGGGTGAGCGCGTCCCGTCGACGTGACGGGTGCCACGTCGGAACCAGTGGCCGCTTGACGCCGATCAGGGTCGGGCATTGGCCAAACTGGCGGACGTGAATCATCGAGTCTGGGTCGTGAGCGCGTGCTTCGTGCTGATTGCTGGGCTCAGCGCATGTTCGGACGAGACCGCTGGCACCTCCGAGCCGCTCCCGACGATCGGCTTGGGCTCGGGGCTCGATGTCGAGGGTGACCCGGGAGCGCTCGGCGCCGATGGCCAGGTGGCCGACGGAGCCGGCAACATCGACTCGGTCGTGATGATCGGTGACTCGATCACGCGCGGATCTCAGGACGAGCTCGACGAGCGATTCGAGGTCCTCGAGCTGAACTCGGTGATCGAGGCCCAGAACAACAAGCGCATGGTCGTGTCGTTGAACGACAACCCCGGGGGGGCGAAGGTCGCGTCGTTCCTGGCCGACAGCGACGGCACCGACGGTGATCACTCCAACGAGCTGTGGGTCGTCGCGCTCGGCACCAATGACGTGGGTCAGTACGCAAGTCCCGACGAGATCGCCGGAGCGGTCAACGAAGTGCTCGCCGCGGTGCCCGATGACTCACCGCTCGTGTGGGTCGACACCTACTTCCGTGACCGTCCCGAGCAGGCCGAGGCGCTCAACACGATCGTGCGTGAACGAGTGACGAAGCGGGGCAACAGTGTGATCGCCCCGTGGACGGTCTTCGCCACGAGCGACGGCGTCTTGAGCGACGATGGTGTCCACCCCACCGACGAGGGTGCCGAGGTGTTCGCGTTCATCGTCACCGACACCGTCCGGGCCTTTCTCGGCCGCTGAACTCCATGGGGTTCGCGGATCAGCTGTCCCAGCGGGATTGGCCGAAGCGGTAGCCGACCGAGCGAACCGTCTGGATCAGGTTGGCGTGTTCCTCGCCGAGCTTGGCCCGAAGTCGCCTGACGTGGACGTCGACGGTGCGCGCGCCTCCGTAGTACTCGTAACCCCACACCCGACTGAGCAGCATTTCGCGGGTGAACACCTTGCCGGGGTTCTGGGCGAGGAACTTGAGGAGCTCGTATTCCATGTAGGTCATGTCGAGCGGACGCCCGCTGATCGACGCCTGGTACGTCTCCAGATTCAACGTGAGCGCGCCGTACTCGACCAAGTCGGCTCGATGGACGTCGATGTCGCTCGCCAGGAGGTGTCGCAGACGCGCTTCCAACTCCGCTGGGTGGAACGGTGCGAGGCAGAAGTCGTCGAACAGTTCGTCGCGGTGTCCGAGGTCGTCGAGTTGACCGCCTCCGACGAGCAACATGACCGGGACGGCACGGTCACCCTGTTTGCGGATGCTCCGGAGGAACGACCATCCGTTGTCGGGGTCGCTCGTGATGTCGACGATTGCGCCCGACCAGCCTCCGGCCGGCTCGTGGTCGCCGCCGGCCTCGTCGGTGGCGAGGGCCTTCCAGGTGTATCCCGCCATGTCGAGCGTGCGCGCGAGCTCCGGTGATGCCGGGTCGGCGATGACGACCACCATCGACTCGCGTGTGTTCGACATGGCGTCAGATCGCCCCGAGGTAGCGATCGCGCTCGAACGGCGTGACCTGGGTCTTGTACCCGCGCCACTCACTGCGCTTGTTGCGCAGGAACCATTCGAAGATGTGTTCGCCGAGGGCTTCTTGGACCAGCGTCGACCCCTCCATCACCGCCAGCGCATCAGCAAGAGACTGGGGAAGCTGCTGGATGCCGAGCTTGGTGAGGACGTCGTTGTCGATCTCGAACAGGTTGGCGTCCGCCTCGTCGGGAAGTACGTAGCCCTCGCGCACGCCCCGGAGCCCGGCGGCGAGCATCAGGCTGAAGGCGAGGTACGGGTTGCACGCGGGGTCGGCGGAGCGGTACTCGATGCGGGTGGCCATCGGGTTGTTGCGTTTCGGAATCGGCACCCGGATCAGCCCGCTGCGGTTGTTGCGAGCCCAGCTGATGTGAACCGGTGCCTCGAAACCCGGGACGAGGCGCTTGTAGCTGTTGACCGTCTGGTTGGTGACCGCGGTGATCTCGGCGGCATGATGCAGCAACCCCGCCATGAACGACTTGGCTGTCGGCGACAGATGGTAGGCATCGTTTGCGTCGAAGAACGCGTTGTCGTCGCCTCGAAACAGCGACAGGTGGACGTGCATGCCAGAGCCCTGGACGCCTTCGAGCGGCTTGGGCATGAAGGTCGCGTGGACACCGTGATGCGATGCCACCTCGCGGACTGCGAGCCGGAAGGTCATCATGCTGTCGGCCATCGTCAGTGCGTCGGTGTGGCGGAGATCGATTTCCTGCTGGCCGGGAGCGTCTTCGTGGAAGCTGTACTCGACGGGGATGCCGAGCGCCTCGAGCGTGCGGATGGTTCGCTTGCGCAACTCGCCGGTCACGTCGCTCGTCGTGAGATCGAAGTACCCGCCCTGGTCGATCGGAACGGGTGGCTGGCCCGGAACGAGCGGCTCGAAGTAGAAGAACTCCACATCGGGTGCGACGTAGAAGGTCAGACCCTCGTCGTGCGCTTGTTGGACGTGGCGACGCAAGACCTGTCGCGGATCTCCCTCGAACGGGGTTCCGTCGAGATGGTGGATGTCGCAGAAGATGCGAGCTTCGGGAACCTTCGAGTCACCCCAGGGGAGCAGCTCGAACGTGTCGGGATCCGGTATGGCCAGCACGTCAGCCTCTTGCACACGGGAGAATCCGTCGATCGACGATCCGTCGAACGTCATGCCGTCGTCGAGCGCATTCTCGAGTTCGGCCGGCGAGATCGCCAGACTCTTCAGCGTGCCGAGCACGTCGGTGAACCAGAGGCGAACGAGTCGCACTCCACGTTCCTCGACGCTGCGCAGAACATACTCACGCTGGCTGTCGCGCATCTCGCTCATTTCTCGATTCTGTCGTGGTTTGCTCTCGAATACGACAGGGCGGGAGCCGAAGCCCCCGCCCTGTCGTATCGATCAGTGATCGACGTCGGTCACTTCATGGCGCCGCAGACCGTCTCGGTCATCAGGCGAGCGACCACATAGGGGTCGATGTTGGCGTTCGGACGACGATCCTCCAGGTAGCCCTTCTTGTCGACGGCCACCTGCCACGGGATACGGATCGACGCGCCGCGGTCGGAGACGCCGTAGCTGAACTGATCGTGACGCTGGGTCTCGTGGGCGCCGGTGAGACGATCCTCGATGCCCGTGCCGTAGTTGGCGATGTGCAGGTCGGTCTTCTGGCCCAGCGCCTTGCAGCCGGCTTCGATGTACTTGTAGCCACCGTCCTCGCGCATCTCCTTGGTGGAGAAGTTCGTATGGGCGCCGGCCCCGTTCCAGTCGCCCTTGGCGGGCTTCGCTTCGAGCGTTGCGGCGATGCCGTAGTCCTCGCCGATCCGGTACAGCAACCAACGGGCGATCCACAGCTGGTCGGCGACCTCGAGCAGTCCGACGGGCCCGACCTGGAACTCCCACTGGCCGGGCATCACCTCGGCGTTGATGCCCGAGATCGACAGGCCCGCTGCAAGGCAGGCTTCGAGGTGATCCTCCACCATCGGACGACCATGGATCTCGTCCTCACCGACACCGCAGTAGTAGCCGCCCTGCGGTTCGGGGTAGCCGGCCGGCGGGAAGCCGTACGGACGCCCGCCCTTCATGAGCGTGAATTCCTGCTCGATGCCGAACATCGGTTCGTGCTTCTTGTACTTGCGGGCGGCCTTGGCGGCAGCGGCGCGGGTGTTCGTCGGATGGGGCTTGCCGTCGACCAGCATGACTTCGCACATCACCAGCACGTCGTCGCCGCCACGGATCGGATCCGGGTAGGTGGCGACCGGCTTGAGCACGCAGTCGCTCTTGTCGCCGGTTGCCTGGTTCGTGCTGGAGCCGTCGAAGCCCCAGATCGGGAGTTCGGCACCGTCCTGCAGAATCTTCGTCTTGGAACGAAGATGGTTGGTCGGCTCCTTGCCGTCGATCCAGATGTACTCAGCCTTGTAAACCACAGTTGTCCTCAATTCAGTCGACGATAGATGGGGGGTTCAGGCGTACAACCTAAGGCGTCGCCCGATGGCAGGCGGCATCGTCGCAGCGACTGGTTGCCGAGTCGTTGCCCGATTGTGAACGGCGTGTGAACTGGTTCCGGAAATCTGCAGACGAGCTCGGTGCCGAGGGCTGCTCGGCCTGAACTGACGGGGCCCGACCCTGTCTCCGAGCGATGCCTGGTGACACACTGGCAGCAACGAGAGGGGAACTCATGGAGACGACGACACTGGTCGATGGCCGCTTCTTCTGCGAAGGACCACGGTGGCACGATGACCGCTTCTGGTTCAGCGACTTCTATGCCCACGAGATCTGCAGCGTCGGCCTCGACGGCGACGTTCGGGTCGAGGCCGGTGTCGAAGGCGACGAACGGCCCTCTGGTCTCGGCTGGCTGCCGGATGGACGCCTGCTGTTCGTGGCGATGCTGGCGCGCAAGGTGATGCGGCGAGAGTTCGACGGCTCGATCGTCGAGCACGCCGATCTGGGGCCGGTCGCGACGTTCCACTGCAACGACATGCTCGTCGACGACGAGGGCCGTGCGTACGTCGGCAACTTCGGGTTCGATCTCGATCCGACGTTGGCGAAGATGGGGCCGGAGGGGCTGCTCGGCGCGATGGCCACCGATCGCACGCCGTATACCGCCGTGCTCGCCAAGGTCGATCCCGACGGCACCGTCACGGTCGTCGCCGACGATCTGGCCTTTCCGAACGGCGTCGTGCTCCTCGACGGTGGGTCGACACTCGTCGTCGCGCAAACGCTCGGCCTGGAATTGACGGCGTTCGATCGGGCCGCCGACGGCACGTTGTCGAATCGTCGGACCTGGGCATCGCTCATCGGCGCTGACGGAAGCTTCGCCGCTCCGGACGGCATCTGCGCCGATGCCGACGGGGCGATCTGGGTCGCCAACGCCCTCGGCAACGAAGTGATCCGGGTGGAGGAGGGCGGCACGGTCACGCATCGCGTGACGACCTCGACGCGTTCGTTTGCATGTGCCCTCGGGGGACCCGAGGGTCGGCATCTCCTCGCCTGTACCGCTGACACCTCCGATGCGGTCGAAGCCGCTGCGTCCGCCACGGGCAAGCTCGAGATCGTCGCTCTGTAGGGATCAGCGGCCGAGGACGGTGTAGGTGACGAGGTCGGGATCGGCCTCGATCTGTTCGTCGGTGTAGGCGATCTGCCGCCAGTTCTTCTCGCTGAACCGGATGGTCTGCGAGTCGAAGATCGGTGACTCGCGGTCGCCGGTCTGGCCGTAGACCAGGATTGCCCAGGCATTCACGGCGTCGCCGGTGAAGTCCACGGTCATGATGAAACTCGTGCCGGAGTTGACCCGATATCCCTCACCCCGCAGCGAACTCTGCTCGACCACTTCCTCGCCGCGCTGGGGCACCGGCTCGGTCGAGGACGAACGGTCGCTCCACTGAACGATGTTGGTGACGCCGTCGTCGGCGACGCCACCGTGGAGTGGGATCCGGGCCTCGGACCGCTCGGTGAACTGGGCTGCGCCGAGCGTCGTGTCGAGGGTGAAGCCGGCCGCCTCGATCGTCTGGATTGCTCGCGCCATCGCCTCGAGGAGCGGGCCGGAGTCGACGGCCGGAACCCGAGGGGTGCGTGTCGGGTCGAGTGGGTCGAATGGGTCGGCGAACAACGGGCCCGCGGTGTCGAATGCGGCCTGATCGAACCGGGTCATCATCTCGCGCCAGATCATCGGTCCAGCACGGTCGAGGTCGTAGACACCATCCCATGCGGCGAGCACTCCGCAGGCCCCGGTGAGATCGACGACGCCGGCGGGAAGGCTGACGGCGCCGTCTGGAGCGAGCTGTTCCCCGATCGGCACGACCGGGGTGGCGGTGCATGCGGCGACCGCAGCATCGCGCAGGAGCAGCGCCGTATGTCCGGAGTTCTCGAAGGCGGCGGTTCGGATCTCCTCTGCGTCGAACACGCCATCGGGACCGGCGAGACCCATCGAGTTGTCCACACCGAGCACGGCCGCGTTCTGACGCGTCCGCATCGACAGCGGCACTCCCTGCTGGCCCTGGAGGATCGAGTACGACCCGGTGATCGGCGCCTCGACGTTCGGGATCCAGTAGCTGTCGTTGGCGTTGAACACGTAGTCGTTGCGCTTGACCATCGGCATCTGGTCGAACGGCACGAGCCCCGGATCGCGGGCGCCCGGTACGACTTCCCATGCGAAGCGACTGTCGGACCCGTCGAGCAGCACCGCGCCTTGGTCGTAGACGAACTGCGTGATCGGGTCGTTGAACAGGCGATCGACCAGGGCGACTTCGGCCTCTGCGCTGAGCTTCGGCGTCGCCGACGCATCGGCGTACCACACATTGCCGTCGGCATCGGTTGCCACGACGTTGAACAAGGGTTGGCCTTGGTATTCGGCGTTGAGCGCGATCAGTTCGTCGATGCTCTGGACGTCGACCATTCGCGCGTACTGCTCGATGGCTTCCTCATTGTCGATGTTGGCGTCGCGGTAGCTGAGCACGTTGGCGGCGGTCCACCCGATGCCGGGGAAGTCGAGGATCGGTCCGTACTCGCTGCGCCAGAGCGTCCGCGTCTCGGTGTCGATGCTGCCATCGGCGCGCAGGATCTCGATGCTGGCGTCGGTGGAGGTCATCGGGCGGCTCACACCGTCGACCAGATACGACGTCGGCGATGCAGGATCGAGCGTCAGGTTGTAAACGGTCATTCGCTTGCCGTCGGAGACCGTGTGCGTCCAGGCCAGGCCGTCGGTGAACCCGATACCGATGCCGGGGACACCCAGCAGGTTGGCGCCGTACACGTCGTACTGGCCGGGCACGATGAGGTGCACCTCGGAGAATCGAAGTTCACCTTCCCAGGGGAAGTGAGGGTTGGCGAGGAGCAATCCGCCCTCGCCCCCGGCGGTGCGTTCGCGGCCGATCGCCCAGCCGTTGCTCCCGCTGTCGGCCTCCGGCCCGAGCCCCAGATCCGGGAACTCGGAGAGGTCGAAGCCCTGTTCCGTTCGTGTGATGCCGGCCACGGTCGAGTCGACCGTCGGTGGTTGCGCCGAGCCGAGGGAGTCGACCACTGCGCCACTGCTCGCCAGCAGGGTGATGCTGCGGGCGTAGGTGTAGACCTCGACCGGGGTCAGCGGCCGAATCCACTCGGCGCCCGCGCACCACCCGGTCACGTCGTCGGCGCCGACCTCGGCCAAGTGGTCGTTCCACCCTTCGGTGTACGCAACGAACTGATCGACCACGTCGCTGGATGCGACCTCGAAGTCGCTCGCAGCAATGGTGGTGAGGTCGATCGATCGCCACGCGAAGTCGCTTTCGACGTTCTCGCCGTCGGCGCCGGGACCGAGGTTCGCCGATCTGGTCCCCGTGACCTTGAGGACCTGGTCGATCAGGGTGCACGCGTGGTCTTCGCCGCTCACCCATCCTTGTCCGTAGGCCACATCGGCGAGCCGCGCGCCGCTGATGTGGGGTACCCCGTCGGTCGTGCGCCTGATGGTCGCTTCGTAGTCCGGCGGAACGAGTGTCGTCGTGGTCGTCGAGGTGGTGCTCGTCGAGGTGGTGGTCGTGTTCGCGGAGGTCGGGAGCGGGATCGACTCGGGCCCTTCGCCGGGGGAACATGACGCTGCGACCACCATGGTCACGATCGCCACCCGACTCCAACGCACGAGGCCATAGTGCCAGATCAGCGGCGCTGTCCGGCATCGCACGATGAGATCCCGGTGACGTGGTCGCTGGGGCCGCGTCTCATCGCCGCGCACCGGCGAGCGGTAGCCTCATCGTTCGTGACGGTGCTGCGAGTCGCGCTCGCCCAGTTGAACCCGACGGTCGGCGACCTCGAGGGCAATCTGGCGAAGATGATCGAGGCGTACGACCGCGCTGAAGCGGCCGGCTGCGACATCGTGGCGTTCCCCGAACTGGCCACCACGGGCTACCCGCCGGAGGACCTCGTGCTCAAGCCCGGCTTCGTCTCCGACAACCTCGAATCGCTGGCCAAGCTCGCTGCTCGCACTGGACGATGCGCCGCGGTGGTGGGGTTCGTCGACCAGGACCGCGATCTGTACAACGCCGCCGCGGTCTGCGCGAACGGCGAGGTCGTCGGGCGGTACCACAAGCGGTTGCTGCCGAACACGACCGTGTTCGACGAGGCTCGCTACTTCACTCCGGGCGACGAGTCCGATCCGCTCGAGCTGTTCGTGATCGGCGGCGTCAAGGTCGGCGTGTCGATCTGCGAGGACATCTGGAGCCCGTTCGGCCCGGTCGCCGAGCAGGCGGCGGCGGGCGCGGAGGTGAGCGTCAACATCAATGCGTCGCCGTATCGCACCGGCAAGTGGGCCGAACGCGAGCGGATGTTGGCCACGCGGGCATCTGACTCGCACACGGCGATCGTCTACGTCAATCAGGTCGGCGGCCAGGACGAGCTGGTGTTCGACGGTGGCTCGATCGTGGTCGACCATGTCGGCTCGTTGCTGGCGCGTGGGCCACAGTTCGAGGAGTCCTTGCTGATCGTCGACGTGCCGGTTCCACCCGTGTATCGCAAGCGGCTGCTCGACCCACGGGGACGCATCACGGAGTCGCTGCTGCCCACCGTCGAGGTGTCGGCGACCCCGGCGGTCCACGACGTCTCGGCCGACGCTCCGATGCACGAACCACTCGACCCCGACAGCGAGCTGTACGACGCGCTGGTGCTCGGGACCCGTGACTACTGCCGCAAGAACGGCTTCGACGACGTGGTCATCGCGTTGTCCGGCGGCATCGACTCCACGATCGTCGCGTGCATCGCGGTCGACGCGCTGGGTGCTGAACATGTTCACGGCGTCTCGATGCCGTCGCGGTACTCGAGCGATCATTCCAAGAGCGATGCGCAATTGTTGGCCGAGAACCTCGCGATCGATTTCCGGACGATCTCGATCGAGCCGGCATTCCAGGCGTATCTCGACATGCTCGCGCCGGCGTTCGAGGGGCGCGAGCCCGGTCTGACCTACGAGAACATCCAGAGCCGATGCCGCGGCCTGCTGTTGATGGCCATGTCGAACGAATTCGGTTGGATGGCGCTCACCACCGGCAACAAGAGCGAGTTGGCCGTCGGCTACTTCACGATCTACGGCGATTCGGTCGGCGGGTACGCCATCATCAAGGACGTGCTGAAGACCAGGGTGTACGACCTCTGCCGTCATGTGAACCGTGTGGCAGGTCGTGAGATCGTGCCCGAGGCGGTGATCACCAAGCCGCCGTCGGCAGAACTTCGCCCTGATCAGCGTGACGACCAGAGCCTGCCACCGTACGAGGTGCTCGACCCGATCCTGCAGCTCTACATCGAGGACGACCGCACTGCCGGCGAGATCATCGAGCTGGGCCACGACGAGGCGATGGTGCGTCGCATCACCCGGCTCGTCGACATCGCCGAGTACAAGCGCCGGCAGTCACCTCCGGGCGTCCGGGTCAGCCGCAAGGCATTCGGGAAGGACCGCCGGTTGCCGATCACGAGCGGCTACCGCGGCTGAGGTCGGTCGATGTCGCCGGCCCATGCCGAGATCCACCGGACAGTTCGGGATCGTCTCGACCAGAGCGATCAGCGGTACACGACGTCGCGTCGGGCCGTCGTCGATGCATTGGTCGACGCCGACGGCCCGATCACGCTCCCGGAGCTGATCGACGCGGCGCCTGCCCTCGCGCAGAGTTCCACCTACCGGAACCTGGCGGTGTTGGAGGAGGTCGGCGTGGTTCGTCGATTGGTGCACTCCAGCGATCACGCCCGGTACGAGCTGGCCGAGCACCTGACCGAGCATCACCATCACCTGATCTGTGAGGCGTGCGGCGCCGTGCGCGATGTCACCTTGACGCCCGAGCTGGAGATCACGCTCGACGCGGCGTTCACCTCGATCTCGGCGGCGGAGGGTTTCGTGGCCACCCACCACACCATCGACCTGTACGGCCGCTGCGCAGACTGTCGTCAGCTCAGCTGATCGTTCAGGCCTCGACCGATTCGCGGGCGGTGGGATCGACGAAACGTCGCGGTCGGGCTCGACGGATCGCCGAGATCGTGAGCACCGCGAAGAAGAGGATCACCGAGCACAGTGCCATCGTGGCGCTTGTCGCACTGCCGTGGTGGTAGCTGATCAGGATGCCGACGACGGTTGCGGCGCCGCCAAGGAGCACGGACACGACCATGATCACCAGCACCCGCTTGGCGATCAGTGTGGCCGCGGCAGGCGGCGCGATCAGGAAGGCGAAGACGAGGAGGTTGCCGACCGACTCGAACGAGGCAACGATCGAGATCGCCAGCAGCGCGAGGAGTGCGGCGGATGCCAGAGCGGGGCGGAGGCCGAGCATTCGAGCGAGTGTCGCATCGAAGGTCATCACGAGAAAGGCCCGGTAGAGGACGACTACGCCGACGAGCGCGATGCTCGCGGCGATCGCTTGGCGTACGAGGTCGGCGTCGTCGAGCCCGGTGATCGATCCGAACAGGAAGCGGTTCAGGTCGCCGACGTAGGAAGCTTGCTGTGTCGACATGATGACGACGGCCAACGCCAGGAATCCGACGAAGAGCACCCCGATCGAGGTGTCGTCGGGCAGCGGTGAATGACGCCGGATCAGTGTGATGCCCCCGACCATCGCGGCTGCGGCGGCGAGCGCTCCGATCGAGGTGTCGACGCCGATGATGAAGGCGATCGCGATACCGGGCAGGACACCGTGGGCGAGTGCGTCGCCGAGGAAGCTCATCCCGCGCAGCACCACCCAGGTCCCGACGAGCGACGTGGTGATCACGGTCAGGATCCCGGCGAGCAGCGCGTCGCGCATGAACTCGTTGTCGCCGAAGGGTTCGATCCACCACGCCCACGGACTCGTCAGGAACTCCACGCCACCTCCAACCCGTTGCTCGTGGTGTCAGACACCACGCGGAACGGGTTCACGAGAGGGCCTCGGCGATTGTCTGGGCCGTGGTCGTGAGCCACGTGACGTAGGTACCGGTTGCCGAGCCGCGCTCGCCGAGCGTGGCGGTCTGCAGTGTGACGACCTCGACGTTGCCGACACGGTCGGCCAGCGCTTCGGTATCGGATGACGAGTGCTCGGTCTCCGCGAAGATCGCCGGCACGCCGGTCTCATCGATCAGGTCGGCGAGTTCTTCGAGGTCGCCGGGGTTGGTGCCGGCGAGGGAACTCGGTGACGGGATCACGCTGCCGAGGACCTCGAAGTCGTACCGGTCCGCGAAGTAGCTCAGCGAGTCGTGGTTGGTCACGAGCAGGCGCCGTTCGACGGGCAGAGGTGCCAGCAGGGTTCGGATGTCGTCGTCCAGCGAAGTGAGCGCATCGCTGTAGATCGAGACGCAGCTGTCGAGGGCCGCCCGATCGAGCCCTGCTTCCGCGAGCCCATCGGCGATGGCGGGCAATGTGTCGGTCACCCGGACCGGGTCGAACCAGATGTGCGGATCTTCGGTGCCCGCGTCATGGTCGTCGTCGGAGTCCGCGTCGCGGTCGTCCTCACCGGCGGCGAGAGTGTCGATGGTGTCACCGACGCGCACGACGGGGACACCGTTGGACTCGACGCTGTCGATCATGTCGCTCAGCCCCTCCTCCAGCCCGAGACCGTTGGCCACGATGAGTGAGGCACTCTCCATCGTCTCGCGATCTCTCAGCGACGCCTCGAACGCATGTGGATCACCGCCGGGGGGGATGATCGTGACGACCTCGGCCAGCCCGTCGCACGCAACGTTGCCGGCAACGTCGGCCCAGATGCTGGTCGTCGCAACGATCGTGGGACCTTCGTCGCCGGCGGTGGTCGGGTCGTCGCTCCCACACCCCGCCAGCGCGGTGAGAGCACCAGCGATCAGCAGTGCTGCTGGAGTTCGGATCACCGCAACATGATACTGAGAATTATTCTCATTATCTACCGGGTACCGTTCCCGCTCGTGGAACAGCCGGTTGCTCGTTTGGAGGCCGTCACGGTCCGGTACGGCGATGTGATCGCGCTCGACAGCACATCGACGTCGTTCGGCCGGGGTGAATCGGTCGCGCTGGTCGGGGCCAATGGCAGCGGCAAGAGCACACTGTTGCTTCTGCTCGCGGAGCTGGTCACCCCGACATCGGGCGCGGTCACACGCGCCGACGGACTCGAAGCGGCGTTCGTCGCTCAACAGCACGGGCATCACGACTGGATGCCCTTGCCCGTCGACGAAGTGCTCCAGATGGGCTGCTATCGGCGACGCGGCCTCCTCGGCCGGATCACCCGAGCGGACCGCGCCGAAATGCACGAGGTTGCCCAACGGCTGGAGGTTGCCGACCTCGTCCACCGGTCGTTCGGTGAGCTTTCGGGCGGCCAACGCCAACGGGTCCTCGTCGCGCAGGCGCTGATCGGATCACCCGGTCTGTTGTTACTCGACGAGCCGATCACGGGCCTCGATCTCCCGAGCCAGGAGACGATCCTGCGGATCATCGATGCCGAGGTCGCCCGTGGCGCGACCGTGGTGTTCTCCACGCACCACCTCGAGGAGGCCAAACGTGCCGCACGAGTGATGCTGCTCGGCGGCTGCGTGATCGCCGACGGCACGGCCGACGACGTGCTCCAGCCGAAGTACCTCGCTCAGGCCTTCGGCAGCAGGCTGTTGAACGTCGGGGGCCAGGCGTTGCTCGTTGACGACCATGGTCACGGGCACGGCCACGACGTCGGCGACGAGGCCCATCACGACGACGTCGGACATCGGCACCTCCATCAGCCTGAACACGCAGCCGAACACCGCGAGACACCTCCGTCCTGACACCACCGGCGAGATGCCGCCGTCGGTGTGTGTCGGTCGATCACACTGGCTCCATGGGAAACGGCCACGTCCACGACGACATCGAATCGCTCGATCGGCTCGTCCGTCCGGAGGTTCGGCGGGCGATGTGGATCGCGGTCGGCGTCTGCGCTGTGGCGGTCGTCCTCGGGCTGATCGTGCTCTGGCCCGGCGGTGGCGGGGACCGGCTCGACCCGTTGGGGCTCGGCGGTGAACCGGTCAAGGCATCGGTGCAGTCGGTGGAGGAGGCGCCGTGCTCGTTCGACCCGCTCCTCGCCTGCAAGTCGATCGACGTCGTCGTGTCAAGCGGCGACTTCGACGGCGAAACCTTCGAGCTGGAGCAGCCGCTCGACAGCACGATCGCCGACGGCGACGCGATCCTGGTCGACATCGTCGACCTCGGTGACGGCACAGCGCAAGCGGTCTTCTACGACTTCCAACGCGGCACGCCGATGCTGCTGCTCCTGATCGTGTTCGTCACGGCGATCGTGGTGCTCGGTCGGTGGCGGGGCGTCGGCGCGCTGGCGGGCCTCGCGATGAGCCTCGTCGTGATCGCCGTGTTCGCCCTGCCGGCGCTGCTCGATGGCTCCAACTCCGTCGTCGTCGCGTTGGTCACCGCTGGAGCGATTGCGTTCGTTGCCCTCTTCCTCGCTCATGGGCGCGGCCTCGCCACCGCGGCTGCGCTCCTCTCGACGTTCGCCAGCCTCGCGCTCACAGCGGTCCTCGCGTGGGTCTTCCTCGCCGCATCGAAGTTCACGGGTTTCGGTGACGAGAACGTCGCGTTCCTCGACGCCCTCGGATCGCAGATCGATCCCCGTGGTCTGCTCCTCGCCGGGATCGTCATCGGATCGTTGGGGGTGCTCGACGATGTGACGGTGACGCAGGTCTCCGCGGTGTGGGAGCTGAAGCGGGCCGCGCCCGATGCGGACTTCGGCGAGCTGTACGGGCGGGCCCTGCGGATCGGGCGCGATCACATCTCGTCCACCGTCAACACCCTCTTCCTCGCGTACGCGGGCGCGTCGCTTCCCTTGTTGCTGCTCTTCAGCGAGGCGAACGAGGGTCTCGGGTCGGTCGCGACCCGGGAGATCGTCGCCGTCGAGATCGTGCGTGCGCTCGTCGGATCGATCGGTCTCGTTGCCTCGGTGCCGATCAGCACGGCGTTGGCTGCCAAGGTGTTGGCATCGACACACGAGACGGTCCTCGACGACGAGGCGCACCAGGGCGCGATCGAATCGTGAGAAGGCGATGATCGAACTCACCGACGACCTCCGGGCGACGATGTCGGAGAACCTCGATCGTCACGACCGAACCGAGATCCCGCTCGACGGTCGGCGGCATGCGGCGGTGGCCATCCTGGTTGTCGACTCCTCGGTGGGTTCGGACGTCGACGACCCGTACGAAGCGTCTCAGGAGGACCTGGCGGTGATCCCGTCGGACACCTCGGGCCTCGACGGTCGGATGGCCGGTGTGGCGGGTGGGGCGTCGTTCGTGTTGTGTCGTCGAAGCGCCGGCTTGAACCGTCACGCGTCGCAATGGGCACTGCCGGGCGGTCGGCTCGACCCCGGCGAGTCGCCGATCGAGGCGGCCCTGCGTGAGACCGACGAGGAGGTCGGAGTTCGTCTCGACGAATCGGCGGTGCTCGGCCTCCTCGACGACTACGCCACCCGATCGGGATACGTGATCACCCCGGTCGTGGTCTGGGGAGGTGCCGGTATCGAGATGCAACCTGATCCGGGCGAAGTGCTTGCGGCGTACCGCATCGGGCTGCACGAGCTCAGGCGATCGGACTCGCCTCGATTCGTCTCGATCCCCGAGAGTGATCGCCCGGTGGTCCAGGTGCCGCTCGGCGGCGACCTGGTCCACGCGCCGACCGGCGCGCTGCTGGTCCAGTTCCGCTGGGTCGCCCTCGACGGCCGCGTCAACCAACGCGTCGACAACTTCGAACAACCCGTGTTCGCCTGGGGCTGAGAGTTGAGACGTGGGGTCTGGCCCCCCGTCTCGACTTCAGCGGCCGGAGTGGCCGAAGCCGCCGCCGCGGTCGACGCCGTCGAGCGAGTCGACGACCTGCCATGCCACCGACTCGACTCGCTGGATCACGAGTTGGGCGATCCGGTCGCCACGCTGGATCTCGTAGTCGGCGTCTGGATCGGTGTTGATCAGCACGACCTTGATCTCCCCGCGGTAGGCGGCATCGATCAGCCCCGGCGCGTTGACGACGCTGATGCCGTGCTTGACGGCCATCCCGCTGCGGGGCAGCACGAAGCCGCCGTGGCCCATCGGGATGGCGACCGAGATGCCCGTCGGAATGAGCGTCCGACCGCCGCCGGCGGGCAACGTCGCGGCCTCCCGTGCGTACAGGTCGAGGCCGGCGTCGCCCTCGTGGGCGTACTCGGGCAGCGGGAGGTCGGGGTCGAGTTGAACGATCGGTACCGGGAGACTCACGGGACCGAGGCTACGCGTCTCGATTGGGGTCTGACCCCAATCGAGACGGGTGGTCGGCCGAGCTAGGGGTCGACGATGACGACGTCCCAGCCGACCAGCGTGCTGGGGTCACAGGAGCCCGACGTTGTCACGAGGATCTTGTCGTCGGCCTCGGCGGCTTCGGGGAAGGTATCGATCTCAGCAAACGAACACGGTGCGAACGGCTCGACGCCGACGAGTTCCAGTTCCGACTGCCAGGAGTGGAGCAGCTCGCTTCCGCGGCTCTGTCCATGTGCGAGTGCGAACTCGCTGTCGCCCGCATCGTCGATCTGATCGAGCTCGGTCGGCACGAACCGCCACGAGCGCTGCATCAGCTGCGACGAGTCCACGAACACGAACACCCGGCTCGTCTCGCGTAGCAGCGATGTCGCGACGGCATAGCCGCCGAACGCGATCGCGACGATCGCGATCCAGATCGCGAGGGGCTTCACGCGTCAGCCACCGGCATTGAACAGCGCGGCGATCTTGAACTCGACGTCTTCCTCGCTGGCGTCGATGCTGGCGGCCTCGACGAGCGATGAGACTCTGTCCAGCTCCTCCAGGTCGGCTTCGAAACCGACGGTGTAGACCGGGATCCGCAGTCCCTCGATCATGTTGTCGACTTGATCGAACGTCAGCCCATCGGTGGTCTCGCCGTCGGTGAGCACCACCAGGATCGGCTTGACGTCAGGGTTGAGCGCCTGCTGTTCCTCCAACATCTGCAGGCCGAGCACGATCCCGTCGTACATCGCGGTACCTCCGCCGGGGGACAGGTCTTCGGAGAGAGCGGCGTACCTCGCTTGCTGGTTGAGGTCGAACTCGGCGACATCGAGCCGCTTCATGGCGGTGTCGTTGAACTCGACGACGCCGACCTGGGTCTCGGGCTTGATGAACTCGCGTGCCGACAACATCGCGTTCTGCACCGACTGGATGCGGGTGCCTTCCATCGAGCCGCTGACGTCGACCACGAACACGGTCGCGACAGGCCGGCCGCCGTCCTTCTTGTCCTTCCACACGTTCTGGACACCGATGAGGATGTCGCCGGTGGGGACCTCGACGTCGGAGGTGTACGGCGGCGGATCGAACCCGTACTCGACGGCGAGCTCCTGGAACTCGGGCTGTTCGGAGAACTGTGCGAACAGCTCCAGTGTCTCGAGCTGTGCCGGCGTCAGGTCACCGACGCCGTACAGCGGGTTGTCGTGCGGGGCACCGAAGGGGATGAACTCGAACCCGGACTGCAGCGAATCGGTGTTGGTGTAGGTCTGCCACTCCATCACGAAGGTGTCGAGCGTGCCGGTGTCGTTCTCCACCGAGTCACGCATCTGCAACGTCGTCAGCGCGACGAACGGCACTTGACGCTGGAACTGCTCGAATACGCTGGCGACATCGGGAGATGTCAGGCGCGATGCGTCGCCCTCGGCGATCGCGTCGAGCACGGTGAGCAGGAAGTTGAGCCCGGTGCTCGAGGCGAACGGGTCGGTGTAGCCCATGACGAGGTCACCGGCGATCACGGCATCGACGAGGTTCGCTGCGTTCAGCTCCCCGTAGGTGGCTCGCAACTCCTCGGCAGTCTCGTTCTCCATGACGATGCCGGCGACATTGGGCACGGTCTGGAGTCGGATCTCGGTCATCGGCTCGAACTCGGCCGACATCTCGATCCACAGCTGGCTCGACGGCGTGAACGCATCGGGGAGGTCCTCCCCCCGTGCGATGTACTGGTAGCCCGTTCCCGACGCGATGCTGCGGAGGTCGACACCGACCGGTGTTCCGTCGGCGAGCGTGACGCCGGCATCGTTGAACGCTTTTGCGACCTCGGTCATCCAGCCGTCGGTGCCTTCGCCGGACTTCTCGGTCGAGGACCAGACCTCGACGGCCTCGAAGTTCCCTGGAGCCTCGACGACGATCGGGAATTCGTCGATCGGCGGCAGCGTGTCAGCCAGGTTGGCACCGGTGGGCGGTGGGATCGATGCGCTTCGTGTGACGGGCGCGTCGATCCAGTCGATGTCGTCGGCGAGTTCGTCGAGGCGTTGCGTCGCTTCGGCCGGGTCGAGCGGTTCGCTGCTCTCGGTGGATCCGCAGCTCGCCGCAATCAGTGCGAACGCTGTTGCGGCGGCGATCAGCGGCAGGCGACGTCGGGGCACCGTCACTCGCTCTCCTTCGCCGTGATCTCGCCGATGTCGACCGTGCCACCGCCGTCGAGGTTCGTGGTCGCTGTGCGGCCCCGTTCCATGTTCTCGATCGCCTCCTCGCTCTCGGCGGTGAGTTGATCGAGTTCGAGAATCGTGCCGGCCATCGTCGGCAAGGCCTCGCGGCGGTAACGCGAGATCTCGTCGAGCGCGGTGTCGATGTCGGCGAACGCCTGGCGCAGCGACTCCATGTCGAGCATGGTGCTCGATGCCTGCTGATGGATCTGCGTGCCCTGGGTCTTCAACCGCTCAGCCGTGCCGGCGATCATCTCCGATGTCGTGGCGTTGATCGCCTCGATCTTGTCGAGGACGATCTTCTGGTGGGCCAACGCGAGTGCAACGGTCACCGCGACCTGCAACGCACTGATCGTGACGTCGATCGCCCGATCGACCCCTCGGATCAACTCACGGTTGTTGCGGATGATGATCTCGATCGCGAGCACGCCCTGCTGGTTGACGGCGAGCTGCTGCTGCAGGTCGAGTGTCCGCTGGCGCAGGGCGAAGAGGATGTCTTCCTCGACGAACTGGCGGCGCGGATCGCCAGGGCCGATCTCGGTCGCCAGCTTCTCGACGACGACGGCGTCGAGCGCCTGAGCGAGCGCGATCTGATCGGCGAGCAGATGGGTGATTTCGCGCATCTGCTTCTGATCGTCGCCGAGCGTGATGTTGTCGCGCCTGAGCTGGTCGCGGCCGTTCTCCAACGAATGGACGATCGCGTCGATCTGGGTCTGCGAGCTCTCATAGCGCATGAAGTAGCGCTTGAGCGGTGTACCGACCCCGGGGATCTTGCCGACCGCCCGCGTGAACCAACCGGCCTCGGTGTCGAGCCCCGATGGATCGAGCTTCTCGACTTCGATCCTCAGGTCGGACAGCGACTTGGCGACTTCGCCCCCGTCCTCGGTGCCGTGCGAGATCTCCTTGAGCGGCGCCTGCAACATTCGGCTTCGCGTCGCCGAGCGGGCCTGGAGATCACGTCCCATCGAGTCGACGGCCTCGCGGGCGGCGGATCGAGCCTCCTCGTTCGTCGGATCGATCGCCAACAGTTGTCCGACCTGCACGTCTACCTGAGCCTGCAGCTCGTCGGTCGGTTCCGGCTCGGCCACGACGATCTCGGCTTTGGCCGACTCGACGTTCAGGTTCAGGTCGAGGACCGCCGTCGTGGTTGCGGGTGTGGTGTCGCTCATGGTGTGTGTGGGCCTTTCGGGAGATCTGTTCAGGCGTACTTCGCCGCTCGGTCAGCCAATTGCTCGAGTGCAGCCATCGCCGCGTCGGCGTCTTCGGGCTTCTTGCCGATCGGGACATCGGCGAGCGCGGTGGTCGTCCGGTCGAGTGCGGTCAGCGCGGACTCGTTCTGAGCCAGGAGCTGGGCGATCCGACGACGCTGCGTGGTGCGCAGCTCTCGCCGCCGTCCCAACGTCGCACGCTCGCGGTCAGCGGACTCGACATCGCTGTCGTCGGCATCGAGTTCGGCCAGGCGACGGTCGATGTAGGTCTCGTCGATCGTGCTGATGCTCTCGTAGGCCACCGCGACTTCGTGGAGGTTGTCCAGCGCCGAGCTGAACACCTGCTGGGACGTCGAGAGATATCTGGCGTAGGTGAGTTCGCCCGCGTCGAGACGTCGCTGCAGCACGTTGATCAGGCTCTGCCGTTTCGAGAGCAAGGCGCCGAGTTGCTCGGTCGGTTGGGTGTCGGCGAGCGCGTCGAGTTCGTCTCGCAGCGTGTCGATCTCGGCGGGGTCGATCTCCTCGACGCGGGGGATCTCGAACTGCAACTTCGCCAGCGTGCCGGTTGCCGACATCGTGAACGGCCAGGCGACCGCCGCGACGACGGCCAACACGGCGAGGATGATCACGAACACGCCAGGGGGGTCGAGGACCTCCAGCACCAGCCAGACCGTCGCACCGAGGAGTACCGCGGCGATCCACGTCGGCGGGTAGCTGACGACGGCCTTGCTCCAACTGGTCACGACGCGGTGCAGGATACCTCCGTCGCGGCTCCGGCGGCAGCGGCTCGACCAGCGTGGCGGCCTGTGGGGGATCCTGTTCTCGTGCGCCCGGACCGTTTCCCGCTCACGTACGCGGAGTGCCGAGAACGCTTCCGGTGGACCGTGAGTCACGCGGGTCGAACCGGATCCTCGCCGAGATCGTCGACGATCGTCTCGCCGGAGCCGACGAGGTACTCGTCGTCGACCTCCACACGGGCCACGGTGAGTACGGGACCGTCACGACGTTGTCGCACGTCCCCGAGGACCACCCCGACGTCGCATGGCTCCGCGGGGTCTTCGGCTCCGGCCGCACGGCCGGTCGGTCGGTCCTCGAGGCGGCACATGCGGCCGTCGGCGGAGACACGACGAGCTCACCCCGCTAGGTTTACGGTTCATCGCTACGACTGGGAGGTCACCAATGGGATTGCTCGATTCGGCCAAGTCCGCACTGTCCGGCAACAAGGCCAACGTGAAGAAGGGCATCGACACCGCCGCTGACGCCATCGACGACAAGGCCGGCGAGCACGCCGACAAGGTCCAGAAGGGCGCTGCTACCGCCAAGGATGCGGTCGACAAGCTGCCCGACAGCTGAGCATCCTTCCGACCGGTCGTAGGATCGGGTCGATGAGCACACCGGTCGAGCGTCCGCCGTCGGTCGATGCACTCGCCCGGTCGCTCGTGCCGTCGGGCCTGCCTCACCCGATCTGCGTCGACATCGCTCGCGCGGCGATCGAGGCGGGCGACGTCGAGTCGGCCGCGGCCAGAGCCGAGGCGTTCCGGCGGTCACTGCTGACGCCCGTGGTGAACGCCACCGGGGTCCTGCTGCACACGAACCTCGGTCGGGCGCCGCTCGGACACCACCAGGAGGCAGCCGCACAGACCGTCGAGTTCGATCTCGCCACCGGCACGCGAGGATCGCGCCAACATGCCGTCGGGCAACTGTTCGCTCGGCTCGTCGGCGCCGAAGCGGCGATGGTGGTCAACAACAACGCCGCTGCCGTGTTGCTGGTGCTCGCCGCGCTCGGCGTCGATCGTGATG
>Ga0316193_10000573_pt1 | contig 23250 bp, 16 predicted proteins | sample MerIslsedime2_MG_FD_207735 | JGI IMG/M metagenome (GOLD analysis project Ga0316193, IMG submission 207735) | Coastal sediment microbial communities from Maine, United States - Merrow Island sediment 2 | ecosystem: Environmental > Aquatic > Marine > Coastal > Sediment | place: USA: Maine... | reverse complement strand
CGAATATCCCACCGATCGGCAAGAACTGCGATTTCGCGTGCCAGGCGGTCATCGTCCACGTCGACGCCGCCCGCCAGTTCCGCGACCGAACGTCGCAGTCTCTCCCGCTCCGCCTCGAGGCGCAGCGGGGCGAGTTCTTCGACCGCGCTCAATCGGACGGCCAGTGCATCGAGGCGTTCGTGAAGCTCGGTGGCCAGTCGCTCGCCTTCCCGGCTGCGCATTCCGATCAACTCGTCCACGGCCGCGTGCGCCGCCCCGGTGACGATCTCCGCGTCGATCGAGCCCAGCGGATCCAGCGACCGCTCCACCAGAACACCTTCCAGTCGGCTGACCAGGTCAAGGTCCGGGCTGCCTTCCAGTCCATGAGTTCCCTGCAGCCGACGAAACGCGTCGAGGTACGAGGAGAGCTTCGCCTCGTCGATCTCGATCGCACCGGTCGCGTCCTTTGACGGAGTGAGACGGAGAGTCACGTCCACATGTCCACGACTGAGTCGATCCCCGACGACTGCCCGCAGCGACTCCTCGAATGCTTCGGCCCCGAACGGCAGTCGGAAGTTGAGCTTCAGATGCCGTGAATTCACGGACCGAAGCTCGAGGCTTCCTGTCACGTCGCCGGCGCTGACCGCCGCAGATCCGAATCCCGTCATGCTTCGTATCATATCAGACCGGATAACATAGGAGCCAGGACCACACCGCGTCAACGCGCGAATAGCGCAAAACGACTGGAGGTAATCAATTGTATATGGTTACTTAATAATGTGTTATCTCTTGCCGCGTATGATCCATCGATATCAATTCAGGAAGGTCCACTTCACTCCAAAAACGGAACGCGTATTTGGAAACTGCAGTTCGGGAAGGTCGTAAGCGCTGATTCCGTTGATGTTGTCGTACCGGTAGTACACGATCACGCTGAGAATCCTGATCGCCATGTTCCAGTCGAGGTACATATAGTCGGGAATCGTCACCAGGACTGAGCTTTCGTCGGTCGCCGCGTCAATCGACGGCGCCCCCATCGTACCCCGGTACTTCAGGCCGAGCCCGAGGTTCACTCCGAGGTTGCCGTCGAAGAACTCGTCCTCGAAGCCGAGTACACCGCGGATCAGGTACTTCGGTGTGTACATCGCATCCAGCGGTGCTTCGACAGACTGGTAGCGCCAGAAGCCACCCAGCCGAATCGGCGAAACATCCTTCAGCACCAGGCTCAACGGAATCAACGGGACGTCACCGCCCACTTCGAACGAGGTGATCCTCACCGGGTTCTCGGTGGCGGTCTGATACCGGTCGAATACGGAGCGAAACGGTAACTGCCGGTCGAGGCTCTGGTGCTCCACGAGGCCGTACAGAGAGAGCGTCGGCCGCTCGAAGTCGAGCCGGCCCGTGACCTGGTCGAACCCGAGCGAGTCCACTCGCTCCACGGTCGGATACGAAACCCCTCGCGTGCCCGTCGCCCCGAGTGCGCGGAGTGTAAGGTCGAGAGGCAGATCGATCGCCACCCCGCCTCGAACCTCGAGCGCGTCGAGTCGGTTCCATGCCGCGAATCGTAAACCAACGTCGGCACTCAGCGGGCCGATCACCCTGCCACCGACATCAGCGTCGACCTGCAGTTCCGGGTAATAATCGCTCATCCATGCCGCGAGCGCGGCTCGAGACCAGACCCGACCCCAGTCTCCATGTACCGTCACCCCCCCGCTCACGACCGAGCGGTCGTCCGGCTCCCCCTCCACGACCACATCGCCTTCCTCCTGCTTCCACCCGGTCTGGCCACCAAATGCGTCCAGGCGAAGTGACGACCCCAACTCGACCTGTCCGCGAAGAAAAAGCTCTGTTCGCCGCAGGGAAACCGGAAAGTAGACGTCTCGCTCGAGCGATTCCGACTGATACGTGAACGCGAGCCCGGACTGGCCGTCTCCCGGTACCCATTCGACCAGCCCGAAGAAGTCGAAATCGTTCGAGGAATGATCGCTGGTCACATCGACGAGGTCGGCGCTCGCCGCGACGCGGAATGAACGGCCCAGTCCGTTGTCGAATACGAGCCGCAGCCGGCTCAGTCCCGGATCTCCGGTCCCCCCCTCTATCCTCGAATACGCGTCCCTCTTTTCGCGCGCCAGAGTCGTGATCTCGACGACCCAGCCCGCATTTGCCCGGACCAGGCGCACCCGCTGCAGATAGGCGAGCGGAAAGCGCGTCAGGTCGGGTTGGCCACCATCCATCGTCGTGACCTCACGGCCGTTGACCCGCACCGTGAGAAACGCCGGCCCCAGTCCGCCTGCCATCACCTGGTGCGGACCCCCGAACCAGGTCGCCCGCAATGGCATGAAGCCCGGATATTCCTCGAGCAACTCGAGCAGGGTCAGGGCGTTGCTCTGGAGAATCCGGTCGCGACCCAGATCCATGATCACCGAGGAGCTCGCCTCGGGCGGCAGATCCAGCGGCGCGGCCAGGAGGGCGTAGCTCTCATCCACCGTGGAGTCCTGCAGGGTACCGACCAGTGGCTGCTCCAGGGGTCCGACAAGGCTGTCGGCCCGCGCTGCGGCCAGGGAATCTGCTACGAGGGAATCGGCAACAAGAGAATCAGGGGGTGCCGGAGGGTCGGTCTCCTGCGCCTGCGCCGGCCGCCCCGGAATCACCGGAACGGCCAGCACGGCAAGGACTGCGACGATCCTTCGAAATTCGCGTCCGGGGCTCCGATGAGCCTGGCACCCGAAAGCGCCGCCCGTACCTCGACGCGTATGACGCATGAACGGGCTCAGGCTCCGTCCGCAGGCTCCCGGACCGGTCCGCTCACCGTGACTGCATGTTCTCGATGATGCGATCCCCGAACTCCGAAGTCTTCACGAGCGTGGCTCCGCGCATCTGGCGCTCGAGATCGTAAGTGACATACTTCTCTGCCACCGAACGCTCGATACCACGAATGACGGCGTCCGCCGCTTCCTGCCAGCCCATGTACTCGAACATCATGACGCCCGACAGGATGAGCGACGTCGGATTGACCTTGTTCATTCCCGCATACTTCGGCGCCGTTCCGTGGGTCGCCTCGAACAACGCCACCTCGTCTCCGAAATTTGCGCCCGGGGCCATACCGAGGCCTCCTACCTGGGCAGCACACGCATCGGACAGGTAATCGCCGTTGAGGTTGGGAGTCGCGACGAAGTCGTATTCGGCCGGACGCAACAGGATCTGCTGGAACATGGCGTCCGCGATCCGGTCCTTGATCACGATCTTGTCCTCGGGCTGCCGTCCGTCGTAAGCACTCCAGAGCTCCGTCTCGGTGATCGTGACGTCGCCGTACTCATCCCTCGCCACCTCGTAGCCCCATTCACGGAATGCGCCCTCCGTGTACTTCATGATGTTGCCCTTGTGGACGAGCGTCACAGAACGGGCACCTGCCTTCACTGCATCGCGAATACACATCGAGACGAGCCGCTTGGTTCCGAATTCCGAGATCGGTTTTACGCCAATCCCGCTGTTTGCCCGGACCTCGCAGCCCATTTCATCGTTCAGGAATCCTCGGACCTTCTCGGCTTCGTCGGAGCCTGATTCCCACTCGATGCCGGCGTAGACATCTTCGGTATTCTCCCGGTACAAGACGACATCCAGCTTTTCGGGCTCCTTGACCGGCGACGGAACTCCCTTGATCCAGCGGCACGGCCGGACACAGGCATACAGGTCCAGCCGCTGGCGAAGCGTCACGTTGAGCGACCGAATGCCGCCGCCGACCGGAGTCGTGAGTGGACCCTTGATCGCGATTCCGAACTCCCGGATCGCGTCCAGCGTCTCCTCCGGCAGCCATTCTCCGGCCATCTCCTGGCCCTTCTCTCCGGCGTATACTTCCATCCAGTGGATCTTCCGGTCGCCCCCGTAGGCCTCCGCCACGGCGGCATCGAAGACTCGTACGGCAGCCGCCCAGATATCCGGCCCCATTCCGTCACCTTCGATGAACGGAATGATGGGGTTATCGGGGACCTGCGGACCTGCGTCTGTTACGTGCGTCGGTGCTCCATCAGGCGGAATCACCGCGAATTTGTACTCGGAAGGCATGTTCGCCTCCGCTCCTTGCTTTGGGTTCTGGTTTCCTAGCGACGATCTTCGAGCCGTACATAGTGTCTGTCCACCGCTCCAACGAACTCGGCCCTCGGCCGAATCAGGCGATTGTCCTCGTGCTGCTCCATCACATGGCCGGCCCACCCCCCCACTCTACCGATCGCGAACAGCGGCGTATAGAGGTCGAGAGGAAGACCCAGGCTGTCGTACACGGTCGCGCAGTAGAAATCGACGTTGCAGGGGATTCCCTTGCGGTCGAGCATCGTCTCCTCGACCCGGCGAGCCATGTCATGAACGCGACTGTCGCCCCGGTCTTCGGCCAGATCCTCGGACATGCGCCTGAGATGTGTGGCGCGCGGATCCTCGGTGCGATACACCCGGTGACCGAAGCCCATCACCTTCCGTCCATCGGCCAGCGCCTGGTCGATCCACGCCTCGGCTGCCGCCTCGTCTTCTATCTCGAGCAGCATCTCCATCGCTCTCTGGTTGGCGCCGCCGTGTAACGGGCCCTTCAGAGCGCCTATCCCCGCCGTGACCGCCGAGTGCATGTCCGACAGTGTCGAAGCCACGATTCGACAGGCAAAGGTGGAAGCGTTGAGGCCATGTTCCAGGTACAGGACCAGCGAGGTGTCGAGCGCACGCTCAGCAGTCGCGCCCGGACGCTCGCCCGTCAGCATGTAGAGAAAGTTCGCCGCGTGGGACAGTTCGGAATCCGGGCCGATCGGCGTGCGTCCCTGCCGAATCCGGTACTGCGCGGCGACGGCCGTCGGCAACTGTGCTACCAGGCGTGTGGCCTTGCCGAGATTCGCGGCTCGTTCGTTCGATTCCGAGTCGGGATCGACGCATCCCATGGCAGAGACCGCGGTCCTGAGCGCCGCCATCGGGACGGTGTCCGACGGCAACTCGTGCAGGATAGCGTGCACGGTCTCGGGAAGCTCCCGCTTCCCGGCCAGCAGACCCTCGAATGCGATCAGCTCCACTCTGGTCGGAAGTTCACCATACCAGAGGAGATACAGGACTTCTGTGAAACTGCTGCTCGCGGCCAGCGAATGAATGTCGTATCCCCGGTACCACAGCCGACCGGTCTCGCCATCGATGCGACTGAGGGCGGTTCGAGCGGCAACGACTCCGGCCAGGCCGCCCGGCGAGTTCGGTTCCGACGTCATGTGTGTCTCCAACTGTTGGTTTTTAAACTCTCCGGCGTGCTGCAGAAAGGGGGCGTGACAACCGGAGGGCCCCGGCGTCACGCCCCCTGCTCGAAGCGATCTCGAACGAGTGCGACCTACCGGATGGCCGGATCCGCTTCGGCAAGCTCGAACTGGCTGAGCAGGTCGTCGGGCGAAAACGACTCGAACGAGCCTGCAGGCAAGCGGATGCGGCGCTGCGGCTCAGATGGATCGGAGAAGCACACGAAGATTACGGCTTCCCGGTTTTCAACCTTCTTTTTGTTTTCGGGATCGGGCCAGAAAACATCTCTCGATGCAAGCCATGCCTTCCAACGCCGCCCCGTATCGTCCTGGAAATTCTTTGTCATTCACACCTCGAAGCCAGAGAACGTCTAATGCAGTCTCCCACCAAAGGCAGACCTGTAATATAGACCCGCTGCGCAATCATGTCCACCGAACTTCCTGACCCGCCAGCACCTCCTTACACTTAGCAGGCAATTCGGTTCACGACCGCCGCAGATCCTGTTCCTATACCGTCCGGAGGTTCGGCCATGCCACTGTCTCGCTCCAGGATTCGCCTCCTTCTGTGCGCTGCGATCCTCACCCCGTTGGGTGCAATCCGTGCCCAGGAATCCCCTGACGCTTCCCCATCGCGATCCGTCAGGCCGGTGCACACCTACTCGATCGTCGCTCGCGATCCCGGTACCGGCGAGCTGGGAGTCGCCGTTCAGTCTCACTGGTTCTCAGTCGGTTCTTCGGTGCCCTGGGCGGAGAGCGGGGTAGGTGCTATCGCGACGCAATCGTTCATCGACCCGTCCTACGGGGCCCTCGGTCTCGATCTGATGAGGACGGGCAAGAGCGCTGAGCAGGTCCTGTCGGGTCTCGTTCAGGCAGACGCGACACCGCAGGTCCGCCAGGTCGGAATGGTTGACGCGACGGGCGGAACGGCCGTGTTCACCGGTGACCTGGCAATTCAGTACGCCTGTGATCGGCAGGGAGACGGGTTCACCGTGCAGGCGAATCTGATGCATCACTCGACCGTGTGCGATGCGATGTTCTCGGCGTTCACCGCGACTGATGGAGACCTGGCCGGGAGGCTCGTCGCGGCGCTGCTCGCCGCCGAGGGCGAAGGAGGGGACATCCGGGGGCGCCAGTCAGCGGCGCTGCTCGTGGTCGCGGCCCGACCATCCGGCCGTCCGTGGGAGGATCGGATCTTCGATCTGCGAGTCGAAGACAGCGCCGACCCGCTGGGCGAGCTTCAGCGCCTGCTCGAAGTCGCCCGGGCTTACCGTCACATGAATGCAGGCGATGGATACGTCACGGACGGCGACATTGACTCGGCTGTCGAGGAATACAGGAAGGCGGAAGCGCTGCTGCCAGGGGAGTCCGAGCCCCTGTTCTGGCATGCTGTCACGCTCGCGAGCGTCGGGCGGATCGACGAGTCGCTGCCACTGTTCGCGGCGTCCTTCGCGCTGCGCCCTGAATGGAGAGAACTGGTACCGCGGCTGCCGGCCGCCGAGCTACTGCCCGACGACCCGGACGTCGTTCGGAGGATCGTGGAAGCCGGAGGGGGCTGAGGATGCCTCAGTCCCTGTTTTCCTCCGGGTCCATACGGCAGCCGAACGCGAAGCCGGCACCGAACCCGCAGATCAGCAGACCGAGCAGCAACGTGATGAATATGTACATCTGGACCTCGCACATGAAGCGGGAATCGCCTTGTCGGCCATCGACTGCGGCGCACAGAATGGTTGCGTCGGCCCCGCGTGTCCAGTCTCAGCCGAGATCCCGTTGCGCGTCAGGGGGATGAGCGTTCAGGTTCGGGCGGCGGAAGATGCGTCGTAGTTGGGATCGTGGATGAACCGTGCACAGACGGCTGGAACGCTATCAGGAGCAGAACATGTCGCGGACAGGTGAGTTCATACGGGAAGTCGATCGCTGGAGCGCCCATAACTACGGGCCGCTGCCGGTCGTGCTGGAACGAGGTGAGGGAGTCTGGGTGTGGGACGTCGAGGGAAGAAAATACCTCGACATGCTCGCGGCGTACTCGGCCGTCAACCAGGGTCATCGCCACCCGCGGATCATCGAGGCTCTGGAGGAGCAGGCGGGTCGTCTCACCCTGACGTCCAGGGCATTTCACAACGATCGAATGGGACCGTTCCTGCGGCAGTTGTGTGAAGCGACCGGTTTCGACCGGGCGCTGCCCATGAACACCGGGGCGGAGGCAGTCGAGACCGCCCTCAAGGCGGCCCGGAAGTGGGGCTACGAAATCAAAGGCGTTCCTGAGGACCGGGCCGAGATCATCGTATGCGCCAACAACTTTCACGGCCGTACCACGACGATCGTCGGATTCTCATCGGAACCTCAGTATCGCGCGGGCTTCGGGCCCTTCGCCCCCGGATTCGTGACCATCCCATACGGTGACTCCGATGCCCTGGAGCGTGCGATTACGGACCACACCGTAGGATTTCTGGTCGAACCGATTCAGGGCGAAGGCGGAATCGTAGTACCGCCGGATGGATACATGACCGCGGTTCAGGAGATCTGCCGGGACCGGGACGTTCTGGTTCTGAACGATGAGATCCAGACCGGGTTGGGCCGGACGGGAAAGCTATTCTGCGGCGACTGGGATGGAACGCGCGGGGACGTACTGATCGTCGGCAAGGCCCTCGGCGGCGGGGTATTCCCCGTGTCGGCGATCCTCGCCAACGACGATGTCATGGATGTGTTCCACCCCGGTGATCACGGTTCGACCTTTGGCGGCAATCCGCTCGGCGCGGCGGTCGGACAGGCATCGCTCGAGGTGATCCTGGACGAGGGACTGGCAGACCGGTCTCTCGAGCTCGGGACCTGGCTGCATGACCGGCTCGCCGAGATCGATTCACCGCATGTCGCCGACGTCAGGGGCCGGGGGCTGATGATCGGGTTAGAAATCCGCAAGGAATCGGGACCGGCCAGGCCATTCTGTGACGCCCTGCTGGAGCGCGGCATCCTCTGCAACGACACGCATCACCAGGTGATCCGGATCGCCCCCCCGCTGGTGGTGAGCATGGAAGTCCTCGAACAGGCGGCGTCGGAGATCGCTGAAGTCGTCTCGGCCGGGAGCCCGGCGGCCATCGGCTGAGCCGACGCCTCCGGGCGGAAACGGAAGGACCGAAGGCCCGGGCGGCGCTGCTGAGTGCCATCCGGGCCTTCGTCGTCAGGAATTCTCTACGTACGCCTTCTGAATCACCACCGGCTCTACCGGGACATCCGCCATTCCGCCCCGCTGGCCGGTCTGGACCCGGGCAATCTCATCCACGACATCCATCCCCTCGATCACCCGTGCGAACACGGCGTATCCCCAGGCCTGATCCGGATTCGCACCGTGGTCGAGCATGCCGTTGTCGACGAGATTGATGAAGAACTGGGAAGTCCCGCTGTGCGCCGCGTTCGTGCGCGCCATGGACAGCGTGCCGCGCAGATTCTGTACTCCATTGTCCGACTCGTTCTGGATCGCGTCCCTCGTCGGTCGCTTGACCATGTCCGGTTCGTAGCCCCCACCCTGGATCACGAAGCCGGGCACGATCCTGTGAAAGATCAGTCCATCGTAGAAACCCGATTCGACGTATTCGAGGAAGTTCGCGACCGTAATCGGGGCCGCCTCCGGCAACAACTCGATCCGCAGATTTCCCTTCGACGTCTCCATTACGACCACGGTGACCTCCGATTCCTGGCTGGCCTCGCCACACGCGGCGGTCGCCGCGAACGCAAAAACGCATAGGACTGCTCGTATCACAACGCTTACTCCTCTTCCAACGACTCTGTATCGTGTATAGTGGCGGATTCGTCGCGCTCGATTGCAGCGACGCTCTCGCCGGCATCCGGAAGCGACAGACGTTCTGCTTCCGGGCTCGATTCCGCAAGCTTCGCCTTCACATGCACCGGCTGCAGGGCCTCTGCATAGCCGGGTTCGACCCACGGCGGTGTGTCTCTCCCGACTTCGCCCGCCCGGTATCTCTGGATCCAATCGTACTGGTAGCGAATGACGGCCATGACCTGGTCCACTACTGCCTGTGCCGTCTCCTTCGAACGCTCCTCTTCAGCCAGGTGTGAGTAGTCGATCGGGGGGCCGAACAGGATCGTCACACGCTGGAACGGAATCGGCCAGTTGGCTCCGATCGGTAACACGTCCGACATTCCAGCGATCGTCACGGGCACGATATGGGGCTGATCGGCGAGCGCCACCAGTCCCGCTCCGGGCCTGCCTTTCCCCACGGCACCAGTTCGGCTCCGCGTGCCCTCCGGGAACAGGATCATCGTGCCTTCCTTCAGCGCCCGGATCATCCGATACAGGGCCCGCATATCGCGACGTCCCGGGGCCACGGGAATGCACTTCCACTGGTCCGACCACCACCCCTGGTACGCGTTCTTATAGAAGTTTTCTTCTGCGGCGGGATTCCACGGGATGAGCCACGGCTTGAAGATCGCGGCTCCGTAATACGCGCTGAACCCGATCAGAAAGCTGTCGATCAGGGACTGGTGATTCGACAGGAGGAGAGTGTTCCGGGCCCGAAGCGCGTTCCTGCGCCCGATGATCTCCGTTCGGCTCAATCCGAAGAACAGGATCGCTCCAACGGTAGATGTTCCAATCGTGAACAGCCACCGCGTGAACGGCCAGAAAAAGTTGAACACGCGGCCCCTGTGATCCGCCTTGTACCGACCCGCCATTCAGCCCCCGTACAGGGTGAGCCATCTCCGCCCCACGGTTCCCGGAGCGGCGAGAACCCTTAATATTCAGAGGCAGGCCGTTCGCGGCCAGCGGCCGACTCGACGCGTCGGCCGCTGGCCCGCATATTCCCTTCGAAATTCGTTTGAGCCACCAGGAACCAGAACCGGCCGATCGGTCGTCTCCTGCCCCGTCTGGAGCAGGAGAGTTGAGAGGATCACCATGTCCGACAAGCGCAACGCCAGCCGAGATTCCTTCGGGGCCCGGCGCAGTTTTTCGCTGCCAGATGGTTCGACCGCCGAGATGTATGACCCCCGTGCCCTGGCCCGCGCCGGCATCGGACGCGTCGACCGTCTTCCTTTCTCGATCCGTATCCTGCTCGAGAACCTGCTCCGGCACGAAGATGGAGTAACGGTCACGAGGGACGATATCGAGGCGCTTGCCCATTGGGAGCCCGAGAAGGAGCGCGAGATCGCTTTTCGGCCCGCGCGCGTAATCTTGCAGGATTTCACGGGAGTGCCCGCTGTCGTCGACCTCGCGGCAATGCGGGACGCGATGACGGAACTCGGTGGAGATGAAGCGCGGATCAATCCGCTGATGCCGTCTGAGTTGGTAATCGATCATTCCGTCCAGGTGGACTCATACGGAACGCTCGCCTCCCTGCTCATCAATTCTGAGCGGGAGTACGAGCGAAACCGCGAACGCTACGAGTTTCTGCGCTGGGGCCAGGAGGCATTCGAGAATTTCCAGGTCGTTCCACCCAGCACCGGGATCGTCCACCAGGTGAATCTCGAGTACCTGGCTCGCGTCGTGTTCGACCGGGTGGAAAACGGAGCGCGCCTCGCCTATCCGGATACGGTCGTCGGGACTGACAGTCACACCACGATGATCAACGGGCTCGGCGTGCTCGGCTGGGGCGTGGGCGGGATCGAGGCCGAGGCGTCAATGCTCGGACAGCCGATCAGTTTCCTGGTGCCCGAGGTGATCGGATTTCGGCTGCACGGCCGGCTCCCCGACGGGGCCACTGCCACCGACCTCGTGCTCCGCGTTACCGAGATGCTGCGAGGCCGTGGCGTGGTCGGCCGGTTCGTCGAGTTCTTCGGCCCGGGGATGCAGGCTCTTTCGCTGGCCGACCGGGCCACGCTCGGGAACATGTCCCCCGAATTCGGCTCCACGTGCGCGATCTTCCCGATCGACGAAGAGACGCTCGCGTACCTTCGGTTCAGCGGACGCGAGCCGAACCACGTGGCACTGGTCGAAGCCTATGCGAGGGAATCGGGACTGTTTCACGATGCCGACTCGCCCGTGGCCGACTACACCGACACCCTCGAGCTCGATCTTGGAACCGTGGAACCCAGCATCGCGGGACCGAAGCTCCCGCAGCAGCGAATTCCGCTGTCCGGCTCGAAGCCAGCGTTTCTGGGCTGGCTTGCGGACCAGCGGAACGGGGACTCCGGCACGCTGCGCTCGACCCCGGTGGAGGCAGAATCGCCCGTCGGGGAGCTCGAGAGATTCGAGTTGCAGGATGGGTCCGTGGTCATCGCGGCGATCACCAGCTGTACGAATACATCGAACCCGAGCGTGATGGTCGGAGCGGGCCTCGTGGCGCGGAAAGCCGTAGAACTTGGCCTCGTGCGTCGTCCCTGGGTCAAAACGAGTCTGGCTCCGGGCTCCAAGGTCGTAACAGAATACCTGAGCGAAGCCGGGTTGCTTCCGTCGCTCGAGGCTCTCGGGTTCGCGGTCGTGGGTTACGGTTGCACGACCTGCATCGGCAACAGCGGCCCGTTGGCGCCGCCGATCACGGAAGCTGTACGAGAAAGTGACCTGACAGTCTGCGCTGTGCTTTCCGGGAATCGGAATTTCGAGGGCCGCATCAACCCCGACACGCGCGCCAACTACCTGGCTTCGCCTCCCCTCGTCGTCGCCTATGCACTGGCGGGCCGCATGGACATCGACTTCGCGAGCGAGCCCCTCGGGGTCGGCTCCGACGGACAGGATGTGTTCCTGTCCGACGTCTGGCCCACTCAGGAAGAGATTCGCGAGGCCGTTCGGACATCCGTTCGCACTGATCAGTTCCGTACCCAGTATGCCGACGTGTTCCGGGGCGACGAGGAATGGCGTGCGCTTCCGATCCCGGCAGGCAATCTCTACGACTGGGTGCCCGATTCCACCTATGTACGGCGGCCGCCGTTCTTCGAAGGAATGGATCCGGAACCCACTCCGCCCATTGACCTGGCTGAAGCCCGGGTCCTGGTGAGCGTTGGCGACTCCGTCACCACGGACCATATCTCACCGGCCGGCGCGATCGCGCTGGACTCTCCGGCTGCCCGGTACCTGCAGCAGCACGGAGTGGAGATCCCGGAGTTCAACTCGTACGGCTCGCGCCGGGGAAATCACGAAGTGATGATGCGCGGGACCTTCGCCAACGTCCGACTGCGAAACCGCCTGGTTCCGGGTGTCGAGGGAGGATATACGCTCCACGTGCCGAGCGGCGAGCAGATGTCGATCTTCGACGCCGCAATGCGATATGCAGACGAGCACGTGCCGCTTGTCGTCCTGGCCGGCGCCGAGTACGGAACCGGAAGTTCGCGTGACTGGGCGGCGAAGGGACCGGCGCTGCTGGGAATCCGTGCGGTGATCGCTGTCGGCTACGAGAGAATCCACCGGAGCAACCTGATCGGTATGGGGATTCTCCCGCTGCAGTTCCCTGCCGGCGAGTCCTCCGAGTCTCTCGGTCTCGACGGAACGGAGACGTTCGACATCCAGGGGATCGCGGCCGGACTCGAGCCCGGCGGGAAGGTCCGCGTTCAGGCTCGCAGGGCGGATGGTTCGAGCGTCGAATTCGAGGCCGTCGTCCGGCTGGACACGGCGGTCGAGCTGGAATACTACCGAAACGGAGGCATCCTGCAGACGGTCCTGCGGCAGATGCTCAGAGGCTGAATCGGATGGGGCCCGCGCCGGATAGACTCCGGCGCGGGCCCCATATGTACGCGGGCTCGATTTATCGATACATTCCAGTGCTTTGTCTGTCGGATAGTCAGCTGTTTCTTACACCTCTTGTGTGTCCCATCCTTTCCACGGAGTCGAAGATGGTTTTCCCCCGTTCGAGACACTGGATCGTGGCAGCGGCGGCGGTCGTCCTCGCCGGCTGCGCCAGTTCCGGATCCTCCGCGCCTGAGTCGCAGGTAGCTCTCCCGGCGACGCAGGCCAAGGCACCACCGCCGGTGGTTGCCGAGACGACCACGAAGTCGAAGGACTTGCTTGCGCCGCCCATGTCGGCGGTCGCGCTCGCCGAAGAAGTCACACTCGACGGCACAGAGATGGGCACGATGTGGACGTTCGAGAACCCGCCGCTCGACTACTGGGCGCAGACATACGGGTTCCGGCCGACGACGGATTGGCTTGAGCATGTCAGGCTCGCTTCCGTCCGTTACGGCGGTGGTTGCTCAGCCTCGTTCGTCTCCCCCGACGGCCTCGTCATGACCAACCACCACTGTGCGCGCGGTTGCGTGGATGCGGTGGCGAACGAGGGCGAGGACTTCCTGGTCAACGGATTCAAGGCCAAGACGAAGTCGGAGGAGCGCCTGTGCCCGAACCTGTTCCTCGACCAGTTGATCGAGATCGAAGACATCACAGCCGAGATTCACGGTGCAGCCCAGGCCGGCATGAGCAACGAGGAAATCTCCGAGGCGCAGGCCGCGTTGAGCGACGAAATCAGCGAGAGCTGTGGCGCCGAGACCGGTCTCGAGTGCCAGGTCGTGAATCTGTTCCACGGCGGGCAGTACATGCTCTACAAGTACCGGCGCTTCCAGCCCGTCAAACTGGTCTTCGCGCCTGAGCTGCAGACCGGGTTCTTCGGTGGAGACGCGGACAACTTCGTGTATCCCCGCTACAACCTCGACATCTCGTTCGTTCGCGCTTACGAGGAGGACGGAACCACTCCCGCGAGCACGCCACATTATTTCGCGTGGGACGCGGACGGCGCCGGCGAGGGCGAGCTCGTGTTCGTGACGGGAAACCCCGGTTCGACCGCGCGTCAGATCACCGTCTCCCAGTACATGTACGAGCGGGAGATCTTCCACCCGATGATCCTCGCGTTTTTCGATCAGCGCCTCGAGATCCTGCACGAGATCCAGCGCACGGATCCGGAGCGCGGCCGGGAGATGCAGAACATGATCTTCGGATTCGAGAACACCCAGAAGCTGTACCGGGGTGAGCTCGCAGGCCTGAGGTCGGACTACCTCACCTCGAGGAAGATCAGGTGGGAGAACGATTTCAAGGCGGAAGTCGCGAAGAACCCGTCTCTGAAGGCCGAGTACGGCGACGTCTGGGCCCAGCTGTCGGATATTCAGAAGAAGAAGGCGAAGACGGCAGCCGTCGTCTACATTAACAACCCGGGCTTTCTCGGCGCCTCTCAGCACCTGGCGACGGCCGGGCTGCTGCAGCAGTACACCACCGAGATGGCGAAGCCCGAAGCCGAACGCCCGCCGCAGTTCCAGGGAGACCGGGCTGCGCAGGTGAGTGCCCGGCTGGCAGCTGACGACGTTTGGGCAATGGACCAGTCCATGGGCATGCTTGCCGGTCGTATCATGCTCGCCGAAAAGTGGCTGCCGGCCGACGCCCCGCTGAACCGGGCCCGGAACCCGGGTGAGACGCCCGAGGCGGCCGCCAGGCGGCTGATCCAGGGCTCGCAGATCGGTGACCCGGCGTTCCGGCAGGCAATGATCGACGGTGGTCCCGAGGCGGTCGCCAATGCGAACGATCCCCTGCTCGACCTGGTCGTGGAGATGCGGGCCGCGCAAGCCCAGGCCCTTCCCGGCTGGGCGGCGGCAAATGCAGCCGAGGACGTGCAGAACGAGCGATTCGCCAAGGCGCTGTTCGCGGTGTACGGAACAGATCTGCCGCCTGACGCCACGTTCACGCTGCGCATCACGGACGGCGTGGTGGAGCGCTATCACTACAACGAGACGTATGCGCCGGCTCAGACGTCGATCTACGGCTTCTATGCCAGGGCCACGGAGTTCGAAAACGAAATGCCGTGGACCATGCCGCAGTCCTGGTGGGACGCGAAAGATGAGGTCGACATGAGCGTGCCGATCAACTTCGTGTCCACGAACGACATCACGGGCGGTAACAGCGGCAGCCCGGTGATCGACCGGGACGCGAAGCTTGTAGGCATCGCTTTCGACGGCAATCCCGAGTCGCTGCCGAACGAGTTCTTCTTCGCGGCGGAGGATGGCCGGACCGTGTCCGTGCATTCTGCCGGGATCATCGAGGCGCTGAAGTCCGTGTACCACATGGACGCACTCGTAAAGGAGATTCTCGGCACGAACTGAGGGAAATCAGCTCTTCAGATGACGCAGCCGCATCGCGTCGTCCAGCGCTGAGTTTCACGAGAAAGCGCGCCCCCCAGGGGGCGCGCTTTTTTTGGCCTGGTCGCTCCCATCCCTCCCAACCAAGTCTCCATGAACGCTGAGGGTACACCTTTTTCGGATTCGTATTATCGTGACACAGAACTCGTCGGCGCGGACTTCTTATTAAGTGGTTGTCGAAACCCAAGGAGGCGGGATGAGGAAGCCTGGCAGCTGGAACAGGATGTTGATACTCGCGTCAGTCGCCGCAGCGTTATCAGGTCTGTCCGCATGTGGAGACGACGACCCGACCGGGCCCGCTGATGAGGCTGTGTTGCTGGAATGGACATTTGCGGCTGACCTGGATGGCTGGCAGGACCACACGGATCCCGGCCCCGAAGGCTGGGGGACGGTCAGTCACGTGGACTGGGGCGGAGATGGGATGATCGGCCTGGACGGCACCGGCAATCCGAGTACGCCCAACGCCTGGATCACGCACGATGTGGATATCCCGGCCAACGCACGGACGCTCAGGTTCAAAACCAGCGCCCACAACCGCGATGGCGCCGACTCAGAATTCCTGGTCGCGCTCACGGCTCTCGATGGCGCCGGGGAGCATGTCACCCTGATCGGCTGGACCGTCACGACGGGTGCGGAAGATGAACTCCTGTGGGAGGCCCGAAGCGTGTCGCTTCTGGCTTGGGTCGGACGGAGAGTCCGACTCGAGTTCTACCAGAACGACAACGGACCCGGCTCTCACGAACAGCGCTATTTCGACGACATTCAAATCACGGGTTGATACAGGCTCCTGGCGAGTGAGGCGACCCCGTTCGCCTCACTCGCCTTCTCACATCCGCTTGTAGCTCGGTCCGCTGCCGCCTTCTCGCGGAGTCCAGCGAGGGCCGAGTACATCGGTCGCCCGACAATCGATGCAGTTCGGCGCGTTCACCACCAGCCCGTCCTCGCCCCACTCGTAGACGCCCGCCGGACACATGTGTTCGTAGAACTGTGCGAGATCCTCGCCGGCGTCCTCGGGCGCGATCAGGTGTGACGGGATGTCGTCACGCGTCGTGTTCCCTGAGCGAAACACCGCATCCACCTTGCTGAACGTATAGCTGCCGTCCGGCGAGAATTCGGAATCCGGCGTGATTTCCCGTGGCTCCGCCGCATCCTCTTCGGTCGCGATCCGAGCACCGGGGACACGGCCGCCGGTCGCGACGGCCAGCACTGACTTCAAGGCTCCCGTGACGAATCCGCCCTTGAACGCCAGCCGCATGTTTCTCCGGCGGTACAGGTCCTGCGCGATCACGCTGTCGCGGATCGAACGATCGTAGTCCGCGAGGATCGACGCCGACGCATCGTCCATCTTGAGAGCGCGGAACGCGGCCCGGGCGGCGAGGATTCCCGACCACATCGCGTAGTGAACTCCCTTGAGTGACGGAACGTCCACCAGCCCGGCCGCGTCTCCGGCGATCAGCAGGCCATCGCCTGACAACCGCTCGGGGATCGACCACCAGCCTCCCTCGGGAATCGTCTTCGCCCCCCACTCCAGCATCTCACCACCCTCGAGGATTCCACGAAACAGCGGATGCCCCTTCGCGCGCTGCAACAGCTCGTGCACGTCCAGGCCGGTCTGTCGGTAATCGAGCCCGACGACGAGCCCGATCGACACCAGGTCCTCGCCCATCGGATAGATCCACGTGCCCCCGAACGCGTCGGAGGGCAGCGGCCAGCCGAGCGTGTGGATCACCTGGTCGATCGGCGTCCGGACCTGCCACAGTTCTTTCACTCCGAGCGCATAGATTTGTGGGTTGGCCGAGCCGACCCCCATCTCGTCCAGCCAGGCCGAAGTAAGCGGCCCCCGACAGCCTTCGCTCAGCACCGTGACCCGGGCGGTCAGGTCGGTGGCCGGCATGTACCCGGAACCCGAGTTCCCTTCCCGATCCAGGCCCGCCGGAGTCGTTCTCACCCCGATCACGCTATCTCCGTCCATCAGCAACGAGTCGGCCGGAAAGCCCGTGAATACATTCACGCCGGACTCCTCGGCGCGGTCGCCCAGCCAGCGCACGATCTCGCACAGCGACGCTACCCGGTTACCCCGGTTGTGCATCGGCGGGGGCGTCGGAAGCCTCCGCTGACCCTTCTCGGTCAGCATGAGCACCTGTTCCCCTGTCACTTCTCCGCGGAACGGCAACTCCGATTCCGGAAGGTCCGGGAACAGCTCGTGAAACGGTCCCGGATTGATTACCGCGCCCGACAGGCAGTGCTCTCCCAGGCCCGGCGCCTTCTCCAGCACCCCAATTTCGAGCTCGCCGAGCTGCCCCCCCTGCTCGGCGTCCAGGTGTACCAGGCGGGCAAGCTCGATTGCGCCAGCGAGACCGGCGGGGCCGCCACCAACGAAGAGCACATCCATCGGCACGGCTTCCTCGTCCGGCTCCTCCCGCAGGAGAAACCGCTGCCTGGGAAACGCCGGCTGGGCGCGCGACGGAACGAGCCTTCCCTGTGCATCTTTGATCGAGTCCACGGGTGTTCCTCGTCGGAGATCCTGTTCGGAATCAGGGCCATCGGAGACGCCTCCAATGGTCCCACGTCTTGCGGCACCCTCGCGGGGTCGGTCAAGATGCTCGGCGACCGGACTCGTGTCTACCATGATTCGACTTTGACCCGGAGAGCAGGACGTATGGCAGGGGGACAGCAAAGCACACAGAGCATGCCGCGGCGACAGGAGTTCTCCCGCGCTTTCGTGGACTTCCTGCACAAGGAGACTTCCGGCGGCATCGTGATGCTCGCCGCCACGGCGCTCGCCCTGATCATCGCCAATTCGCCGATGGGCGATGCGTACCGCGAGCTGTGGACGACCTACGCGGGCCTGGTATTCGGAGACTGGGCGCTCAAGCTGTCGCTCGGGCATTGGATCAACGACGGCCTGATGGCGATCTTTTTCTTCCTGGTCGGGCTGGAGATCAAACGGGAACTGCTGTTCGGCGAGCTCAACTCATTCCGCCGCGCCTCGCTCCCGGTGGTAGCCGCACTCGGCGGAGCGATCATCCCCGCGCTGATCTTCTTCGCGCTCAATCGCGGCGGACCCTACCTGGACGGCTGGGCCATTCCGATGGCGACCGATATCGCGTTTGCCGTGACGATTCTGGCGTTGCTCGGAAGCCGGGCCCCTCTGTGGCTGAAATCGTTCATCACCGCTCTGGCGATCGCCGATGACATCCTGGCCGTGCTGGTGATCGCCGTCTTCTATACGTCCGGACTCGACATGGGCGCGCTGATCTGGGCGGCGGTCGTGGTGGGCGGCCTGCTGGCCTTGAATCTCTCCTCCGTCCAGAAGCCTGCGCCGTACGTCTTTCTGGCGGTGCTGCTCTGGTACTTCGTCCTCCTGTCGGGAATTCACGCGACGATCGCGGGCGTGGTGGCCGCCGCATTCGTTCCCGCCTCCCTGCGAAGAACAGGGAAGCAACCGGAGGCGGTGGACATCTCTCAGTCGGTAAAGATCCTCCTGGACTCGATCGACGTTGCCGCGACTGGCGGTGAGGAGTGGGAGGAGGTCGACGCTCGAGAGGCTGCGCTCGAGGAAATCGTCGAGGACGCATCGAGTTCCAGTGCACCGTTGTATCGACTCGAGCACGCGATTCACCCCTGGTCGGCTTTCGTAGTGCTTCCAGTCTTCGCGTTCGCCAATGCCGGAGTCGAGATCCCGTTCGCCACGCTACTCAGTTCTCTCACGCACCCGTTGACCCTCGGTGTGGCTCTCGGGCTGTTCGTCGGTAAGCAGCTGGGGATCACCGCCTTCGCGTGGCTGGCGATCCGTCTCGGACTGGGTGAGTTGCCCGACGGCGCCCGGTGGCGCCAGATCTGGGGCGGCGCCCTGTTGGCCGGTATCGGGTTCACGATGTCGATCTTCATCGCGTCCCTCGCATTCACGGATTACGTGGTGCTCGACAATGCCAAGATCGGGATTATCGTCGGCTCCCTCGCCTCGGCGATCGTTGGAATCATAGTGCTTCGCAGCGGACCGGCGGTGTCCGAAGAAGAGTACTGAGGCGACCGGAAAAGGAGTCGCGGGATGGATGGCGGGTTGAACGGGACCAACAAGCCAGGGCTCGGCCTCCGGCTCGGCAGCGGACTGATCTGGGCTATCTGGCTCCTGTTCACGGCCCTGTGGACGCCAGTGGTCGGCCTGGTCTACCTCCTCACCGCCTGGTGGGACCGCCGCCGTTTCTGGGCCGGAAGTACGTTCAGACTCGGGGCGAAGATCCTCATCGCCCTCAACCCCTGGTGGACGTGCCGGATCGAGGGCACACTTCCGGATCGCGACCTGGAACCGTTCGTCGGAATCAGCAACCATGAATCGCTCGCCGACATCCTCATCATCGGCACGCTGCCGATGGAGATGAAGTGGATGTCGAAGGCCTCGATTTTCCGCATTCCCTTCCTCGGCTGGATGATGCGGATGGCGGGGGATATACCGGTCAATCGCGGCGAGGTCGATAGCCGGGCCAACGCGTATGAGAAGACGCGCGCGTGGATCGATCGTGGGGCCTCGGTCATGATCTTCCCGGAAGGAACCCGTTCGCGGACGAGTCAGATGCTTCCGTTCCGCAACGGCGCCTTTCGACTCGCGGCTGAGACCAGGCGACCGATCCAGCCGATTGCCGTGTCAGGAGCTCGAGAAGCGATCCGCAAGGGCTCGATGCTGTTCGGGCGAGCTGACGTCGTAGTGCGCGTGCTGGAGCCGATTCCGATCGACGGAATCGAGGGGACCGGAACGCTGGCAGCCAAGGAACTCAGGGATCTCGCTCGGGCCCGGATCGAGGCGGCGAGAAGCAGGCCTGAGAGCGGTGGCGCCGGCTGACTACCGTGAGCCCAGAATCTCCCGCACAGCATCTATCGGAAGCGCTTCGACCCGGCGGCCGTGGAATCCGGTGACCGACGTGGCGCGGAACAACGAATTCAGGATTGCCTGCTCCGTCGCCTGCTGCACCGCCATGAACAGAGCCGTGGCGACCCGCCCGTCGAGACTCGGAGGCGGATCGCGATCCGTGGTAAACGCGATCGCGTAGTCGCCCGAACCATGGGAGAAGGCGGCTCCCGTGCGCGCCAGCCCGCCGAAAGAACGGAACGCCAGGCGCTCGAGACTCCGCACGTCGAGCGGGGCGTCGGTAGCCACGACGATCATGATCGATCCGCCTCCAGCTGCATCTGACGGTTCCCTCTCCCGTTCCTCCGCCAGCATTCGGCCCACCGGCACTCCGTCCACCACCAGCGACCCGCCGAAGTTGGTCTGTACGAGTACTCCGATCGTGTACCCGCCAAACCTGTCGGGCAGGACACGGGACGAGGATCCAATGCCTCCCTTGAAGCCGAGTGCGGTCGTTCCCGTACCCGCTCCCACGCTTCCTTCTTCCACCGGTCCGTCCGTCGCCGCTCGCAGTGCCGCTCGAACCTCCGGCTCCCCAACGGGGCGCGCTCGAATGTTGCTCAACCAGCCGTCGTTCGTCTCGCCGACGACGGGATTGATGGATACCACGTCTTCGTAGCCCGGAGTCTTCAGCAACGTGTCCACCAGCGCGTCAGCGACGCGCCAGACGTTGAGCGTGCCCGTGAGCAGTATCGGGGTCTCGATCACGCCCAGTTCCCCGACCTGGGTCGAACCGATGAGCTTGCCGAATCCGTTCCCCACGACGATCGCCGCACGCACGCGTTCCGCGAACAGGTCACCGTCATGTGGAAGAATTGCCGTAACGCCCGTGCGGATGGAGTCACCGCGAATCAGCGTGTGGTGTCCGACGCGGACTCCCCCGACATCCGTGATCGCGTCGTGCGTTCCCGCCGGAAACGACCCGATGTGGATTCCCAGGTCGGATGACCTGGGACGTTGAGCCCCTGACACGTCCTCAGGCACCTGGGAGAACAGCGGACCGGCGGCCGAGAATGTCGTGACCGCCGTCAGGGCCGCGGACAGGACGAGGCCTCGAACAGGCGCTCCACGTCCTGGACTCCTAGATACAGGCGCTCGTCCCGTTCCACGAGATCCGGCGGGAGCCGCCCCTGCCACCCGGCTTTGCCCCTTGTACTGTAGTCGATCCACGAGTCCATGACCTCCACGAAGGACGTCTGCAGTTCGGGACAACCGATTTCGCCGCCCGAGAAGGCCCCATCGCGACCGTAGTACGTGCTGATCGACTCCAGGACCTTGTCGCTGAGGTCCTGCAGTTCCTCGAGGGACACTGCCTGAACTTCAACGGGAGCCGGCACCACGACCTCGGTCGAGTCTGCTGCTTCGCCGCCAGCGGCCACTCCGCCCGGCGGAACGTCAGCCACCGGATCCTCGACCACGCCCGCTGTCGGATCCTCCGCCGCGCCGGCGGTCTCCGCGGGCAGTTCTCCAGCCGGCGCTTCAACGGCAGCGGGAGTCGCTACCGCTCCCCCGTCTAGAGCTCCGTCCTCGCTCATGAACAAGAACTGGGCGAGCACCGCCACAACCCCCAGCGCGATCACGATTCCGGCGCCGACGAGAATCCGGTTGCGGAGTATTCTCCCCTTGTCCGCCGCCGGAACGGATACGGCGGGCTCCGCGGCAGCCGTCGCAGGCTCGACGGATTCGGGGGTGTCAGTCGACAGTTCGACTTCGGCCTCGACAAGCGCCTCGGCGATCAATTCGGACTCCAGGTCGACCAGTGCCTCCAGCGCTTCCTCGGGCTTCGCTTCCGCCGGTTCATCGACCGGTTCCGCTGCGGGCGGCACCGGCTCGACGTCAGGGATCTCCGCCTCGACCTCGACGTCGCCCCCCGACACGACTTGGAGCTCTGCATCCAGGTCCTCATCCACATCCGGAATGGGGACGTTCTCGAGGTCCGACTCGAACTCGACGTCGAGATCGTAGGTGACCTCGAGCTCCTCGGCCTCCACTTCCAGCGCATCGTCCGGCAGGCCCGCCTTCTGGACCTCGGCGATCAGCGAATCGAAGTCCAGATCCTCCGCTTCCTCATCCTCCGCTTCCTCATCCTCCAGCGCCTCCGCCACGACCTCGTCATCGATTTCCTCTACGATCTCGGGCGGCAAATCAATCTGAGTCTCTTCCGCAGTCTCCTCCGGCGGTTCGTCCGAACCCTCGTCGGTCGTCTCCTCCACGATCGACGGCACCTCCTTCACCGGCTGACTCGGAGGCTCCGGCTCTTCCTCTGCGACGGGTTCCGGCAGCGGTTCTGGAGCGGGCTCCAATTCCGGCTCCGGTACCGGCTCCGTCTCGGGTGCCGGGTCCGGTTCGAGAACCGGCTCGATCTCGACTGACGGATCGGGACGCGGAGGCGGTTCCGGACGCGGCGGCGGCTCCAGCCGAACTTCGTCCAGAGTCGACACGTTGCCCCAATCGACTCGAGACCTGCGGACGCCCTTCGCCAGGAGGGACTCGTTGGTAACCATTTCATAGAACGGCAGGCGCAACTCACGGTCGAGCCCTTCCGGCGTCCGCCGGAAGCACGCGCCGGCCGGGGCCATCGGGTCGGCAACGAACAGAAACGCGACCTGCCAGGGATCAGAGAAGAGACGCTCGTGGGTGGCCACGTCTTCCGGCGACAACACGGCATCGCCCGCCAGGTGTGAATGATACCACCCGACCAGCACCCCGCGCCGGCGCTCGACTTCGAGCTGCAGCGCTACGGATGCCTCTGCACCGATCTGTTCGGGACCGGCCTCGAGGAAGGGGAACCGGGACGGGACCGCCGTCGTGATGATTACGAATCTGCGGCTGGCCGTCGGATCCTCGCACAGATCACCGATCAGGTAGCCGAATTCACTGCGACCCGGCTCTGCCTTCCACACGTGCTCGTGCATCGCGACGAACACCCGCTGATCCAGGAATACCTCGTAAGAGCCCGAAACAGCATCGCGCGGCGGCTCGGGGTCGGGCCGCCAGTACACGCTGCGAATCAGCGGACGGGGAGTCCAGATATGGTAGGCATCAGCATCGATCTGCCGT
>Ga0316193_10000571_pt1 | contig 23287 bp, 26 predicted proteins | sample MerIslsedime2_MG_FD_207735 | JGI IMG/M metagenome (GOLD analysis project Ga0316193, IMG submission 207735) | Coastal sediment microbial communities from Maine, United States - Merrow Island sediment 2 | ecosystem: Environmental > Aquatic > Marine > Coastal > Sediment | place: USA: Maine... | reverse complement strand
TGCGCACCGATGATGTCTGGTTGCCGTGGCAGTCCTATCGTGCTTCTTTCCGGGCGCCCGGTCGATGGCAGACCGTGCGACTGCCTTTCGATCAATTTACCGGCTACCGCATTGGAAAAAAACTGGATCTCGAGCACCTGGAGCGCATCGGTCTGGTTGCGATCGGGCGTGCCTTTAGCGCCGACCTGTGTGTTGCGGAGATAAGACTGTATCGCGATTAGTTACCGGCAACCCGTTGCCTTTGCGGGCTGTTAGTGACTCGATGACTTTTCCTGCAGCACTTCAAGATGCTCGGGATTTATGCACAACCTGTTGCCACAGCTTTGTCTGATGAACGTACCGTTGGGTATTGGACCTACAAATATCAAATAGCTTGCCCGGTGAGCGCTTTCCATTGCGCGCCCGTTCTCACTGGAGTACATAATTCTTCCATAGCCACTATTGGAAATCTGGCCTCGCCATAACCAGCAGCCCGAATCAGGGTCGCTGACCGTAGAGGCCAGAAGCCGTTGCCTGTTAAGTTCCTGCCTGGTATCGACTATCATTTGCAACCCCTGTTATCCCTACGCCGTTACCTTCGCAATCGTTAACGTAAACCGACCGGTTGTTATATCGAGTCGGTGTTGTTTATGCCGCTCTGTGGTGAAATATCAGCGTTCTCCGCAGACCTGATCGCAACGGCCCTTCCAGCGCCAGCGCGCGAAGCGTGAATAGGCCTGTTCGGCCAGCCAGAAAATGCCGGGTAAGGATACCGCCCATGCCAGCGGTCGGTAGCGCGGCAGGCGTTGCCACATCGCAACGAATGCTGCCGCGCCGCTGACCAGGTGGCCATCGCTTTCCATGACATGCATGCGCTGCATGGCCTCGGTCAGCGTCAGGCCGTAGGTCTGCAGCGTTTCAGGATGTGCATGGATATCTATCCAGCAAAGCTGACTGTCACCGTCTATGCGCTGGTAATGCATGATCTCGCGCCGGCATAAAGGACAACCGCCGTCATAGAAAACAACCGGTTTCTGCCAATCCGCACGGTCAGTCATGCAGATTGCTCCGGGAGTTTGTGCCACTCGTCCGCCCGCTTGCTGCAGCCGGGTCGAGCACCTCGCGAAGCGTTTCAATACGCCTGTAGTTGGTGCCCGTATCGCTTATTCCCAGCCGTGACGATGAACGCGCGTGTATCAGTTCGATGAGCGGGTCAAACTGCAACTGCACGTCGTCACGAAACCTCATCAAGGGCGTCTTGACGATGGCCTGAATAAAATCGTTGTCGTCAATCACGATTTCCCAGTCGGGCTGACGGGCAATCCAGGTCTTTATTTCTTGCCACTGTTCGTCGTTGGCCTTTATGGGGTCGACGGCCTGCAGCCCTTGTCCCGACACGCTGTTCACACAGTTGGGAAACCAGCCGCATGGCGCCAGTGGCGCCTTGCCGGCGGGTTTTTCTGGCGTGCTGCTGCAGCCACTGGTGGCACCAAGCGCCAGCAGAAGTACGAGAAAACGGGGCTGAGCGGAGTATTTCAAGGCCGGTGTTACCACTGAGTCGGTTTATATTGAAGCTCGCAATAACATCGAAGGGGAAGGTGAACCCTCCCCCTTTGATGTATAAAAAATGTACAATTAACGGTTAGCCCTCATCAATGCCTTCATCAACCGGATTGTTGATGATCTCATGCAGCCGGCTATCAGGCACAACACTGCTAAGTACCTCATATTTCTCTTCAATTTCCATAATCATTTCGTCGATGGCCATAATATTCTCCTGCTCTGTGTAACTAAAGAGGTGTTTTATGAGATGGTACGGGTTAAACTTAGAATAGTTTATTAATTTTGTCAAGTATAATTATTGTACAATTAATTGGGGGCCAGACGCCTCTGAACCGGACCCGCATGCGATTACTTAAAGATTCTGTACTTCTGGCGCTGGCGGGTATTCTCGCGACACTGTTGCTGTTGTTTTTTCTCGGTGTGATTCCTTACCCGTTTGGTTTGCTGGTGCTCCTGGCTTTTATCACGGCCCGGGTTCTGTATAAATCCTGAACAAGCGGGCTTTCCCGGCTCCGGTCAGACTGTGGCCTGCTCAAGCGGATGTTTGGTACCGGGTTCGGATTTTTCTAACGCCAGCGCCAACAGCAATCCTGGTACGGATGCGTGTTTTCCCAGGTAGTCACTTTGGTGGACCGTTACCGCCTGGTGCCTGTGCCGGGCTTTTTCCAGTTCGGCGGGGATGTCGCTCGCCACGTGCCGGCCCGCCGAAAGGAAGTAGGGCACTGCGGTGACGGTGGTGGCGCCGCTTTCAACGCACAGGTCGACACCGCCTGGAATATCGGGTTCCGCCAGTTCGAGGAACGCGGGTATCACGCGATCGAAGCGGTCGCCGGCGATCTGCTCGAGCCTGGCGGCTAATTCACGAACCTCCTGGTTGGAGGCTTCCCGGCGACTGCCATGGGCTATCAGGAGGAGTGCGTGCATGGAAATTTCCTCTTTGTTCGGGTTATTTAGCAGGTTAAAGGTAACAATAATAACTATGCAGTAATTGTACAGCTATATTTGACTTGTACAAGTTATTTGTATAACTTTAATTCACTTATCCAACGCGCCGGAGAAGGCCTTTTGAAGCTTCTGATTGTCGGAATCAGTCACTTTGAGGAACGTCGCATACCGAAGTTAGGGGTCGTACTGGCCTCGTGCAATGGCGACCCGCGATGGATTCGGTCTCAGCCTGTAACCACACGCGCGAGCGCTGCGCGCAGCGGTGTGACGCGACAAAACCCGTAACCGAAGGAGAAGCTCATGAACGCCATCAGCATGCAGAAACTGGAGGACGACAAGGTGCTCGAAAGCCAGGGGTTGGCTGCAATGACATTCACATTGAACTGGTCTGACGGTCACGCAACGCATGTAGATGAAATGCACGTCGAAAAATTCAGTGTCTGGCGGGAAGCGGACTTTTTGCCTGCGGACATCGGCGCGAAGATTACCGGTATGCATGCCGGCGATTGTGCGCAAGCGGCCTTGCCTGCCGGGGAGCTCACCGGTACATGGGATGCGGGTCGGCAGTTTTCTGCGGATTCATCCGGCTTTGACCGTCACTATCGCCGCGGCCTGGAGGTCGAGCCACGCTGCGGCCGTTTTTATCCCCAGGGGTTTTTTCATGGCGCCCACGGCGTTGTGCGCGAGGCGCTCGAGCCAGCCAGGATTACTGCGCTGGATTCAAAAACAATGCGCGTGGACCTGAATCACCCCTTCGCCCGGTTTCCCGTCCAGGTGCAGTGCAAGCTGGACCGCGTGCTGCCCGGATCCGACCGGCGGGGCGGGCGCTGCATCAGTCCGCTGGATAATCTGGTGCGTTATCCGGGCCTGGCTGCACCGTTGCCGGACGGGTCGCCTACCGATTTCGGTGACAATGCCAACGGCATGTCGCGCATGGACGAACGGGAGGATCCCGCGTTCTACACCAGCCCCCGTATGGTTCAGCATCTGGATGCACGAGCCCTGGAAACAGTGAATGCGCTCTACCAGCGCTTGATCCCCGCACAAGCTGATGTACTCGACCTGATGGCGAGCCACGATTCGCACTTGCAAGGTTGCTCACCACGCAGTCTGCATGTCCTCGGGTTGAACGCGCAGGAACTGGACGCCAATCGTGCAGCGACAGCGCGGCTGGTGCAGGATCTGAATCAAACGAAAACGCTGCAGTTTGATGATGCCAGTCTGGACGCGGTGGTGTGCACGGCTTCTGCGGAATACCTCATTCAGCCGAGCGATATCTTCACCGGGGTATTGCGTGTCCTGCGCCCGGGTGGCGTATTCGTAGCAACCTTCAGCAATCGCTGGTTCCCGACCAAAGCGATTCAGGTGTGGGGCGAACTGCACGAGTTCGAGCGGGTAGGCATGGTCACACAGTGGTTGCAGCAGGCGGGGTTCGGCAGCCTGCACACGCTTTCATCGCGGGGCTGGCCGCGACCGCAGGACGATCCGCATTATGGCGAGACTGCACTGTCGGATCCTGTCTATGCCGTATGGGGTTTCAAACCCGCAGAATAATCTGAACTGGAACCAGTTGCATCGTTAACAGTCTGGCGACGAGTTTGTCACAAAGGCATGCTACGGGGAGGCCAGTAGTGTACTAGCCGGGGCCAACATGGCCCCGAGTCCAGTTTCTGCTTCAAACTCCAGCGTCTTCCTTTCGTTATTCACTATTACAGATGCAGCGTGTAGGAGTCCGCGAGCAAGCGTTCCAGGCCCTGTGCAAGCGTGCTGCGATCCTGTTCGTTGACACCGATGTCTATCGTGCTCATCCTGATCCCTCCCTCTGTGAAAACCATGTGATCGTCTGTGAACTCTAGCCCCGGACTGTCAGGTGCTCGGGGTTGTCAGTTCGTCGACTTCGCCGTGACCGGTGTTGATCGCACATGGCATTACTCCAGGGCTTTAACTGTAATCGATAAAAACGTTTGTTACGATAGAGACGATAGCTACGCCCGATCTTTCGCCAGGCTCGGCTTAGTGCGTGAATGTGCGGCGGTCCAGATCAGGCAGATTCCAGCCTGCCGAGACGGCGCTCCCGATTGCGCCCGACCGTGTACCGCGGCGCAGGGCTTTGGCCGAAGCGCCCGGCGGTAATACATGAAATCATTTGTTTATCGATAAGCGATCGGTAATATCGATCAGAGAAAAAATAGCGGTGGTGTGATGAACCTGCGCGATCTGAAATACATAATTGCGGTTGCCGAGAGCCGGCACTTTGGCAAGGCGGCGCAGCGCTGTTTTGTCAGCCAGCCGACGCTGAGCGGCCAGATCAAGAAACTGGAGGACGAGCTGGGGATTGCGATCTTCGAACGCACCAATCGCTCTGTGGAAATCACACCTGTCGGCGAGGAGATTGTGGCGCTTGCACGGCAGATGATGGAACAGGCCGATGCCATCGAGCAGTTGGCGCGCGCTCATCACGACCCGCTTGCGGGCCCACTGCGAATCGGCGCCATACCGACTCTCAGTCCTTACCTGATGCCGCTGCTGCTCGCGCCACTGAAGAAGCAGATTCCGCAGATGCAACTCATCCTCTCGGAAGAGCTCACGGATGCGCTGCTCGAGCGGCTGCACGACCACGAAATTGATGCCGCTCTGTTGGCCACTCCCGTGGAGGAACAGGAGTTCGAGACGCTGCCGTTGTTTGATGAGCCATTCTGGGTCGCTTATTCACGCGACCACGCCTTCTATGCAAAGGACAGGATCAAATTGCGTGATCTGGCCGATGAGAATTTGCTGCTGCTGGCCGAAGGCCACTGCCTGGCAGATCAGGCCATGGATGTCTGTCACATAGAGGAACGCCAGACGCACGGCGGGCTGGCCGATCTGCGTGCTTCGAGTCTGGAAACGCTGATCCAGTTGGTAGGTGCGGGCTATGGGATCACCCTGGTTCCGGCGCTGGCGATGCGAGGATCATGGACTGCCGGCAGTGGGGTAGTGGCACAGCCACTGGCGATTGCCAATGCCTCGCGGCGAGTGGCACTGGTGTTCCGCCGCAGCTTTCCCCGGCGTGCGGCCCTGCAGGCCCTGGCGGGTATCATTCTCGACAATCTTCCCAATACCGTTACGCACGTCGGCAAACGCAAGCAGACGAAGAAAAAGAGCCGCCGGAAATCATAGCGCTGCCTCGCCCGGCTTAATCATAGGAAAAACCAATCGTAATAATCGTAATAAACGATTTTAACGATGACCATACGCGCCCGATAATTCACTCCGAAGCCAGTAAACACCCTGGGTGAAAGCAGGAGAGGGCGATGAACAAGACAATGAGTTTCGCGGCGGTGCATTTCACGGTGGCATTTTCCGTGGGGTACCTGATGACCGGTAGCGTACTGGTCGGTGGAGCCATTGCGTTGGTCGAACCGGCCATCAATACCGTGGCCTACCACTTTCACGAAAGGGCCTGGAATCACCTGGGCAAGGCCCAGTGTGGCTCAGCCCGGCGCCTGGCGCTACAAATGTCACTTCAAGCTGATTAACCAAGGAGACGAAAATGTTAGAGAATCGTGAAGGCCATAACGTACCACAGGTAACATTCCATACCCGCCGTGATCACGAGTGGGCCGATGTGAGCAGCGATGAAATTTTCAAAGGCAAGACCGTAGTGGTGTTTTCGCTGCCGGGTGCCTTTACACCGACCTGTTCGTCCACCCATGTGCCGCGTTACAACCAGCTGGTGCCGGCGTTTAAGCAGCACGGCGTCGATGAGGTTGTCTGTATTTCGGTTAACGACGCCTTCGTCATGAACGAGTGGCGCAACGAACAGAAAGCCTTCAATGTCACTTTTATGCCCGATGGCAATGGAGACTTCAGCGGTGGTATGGGGATGCTGGTGCCCAAGAGCGACCTGGGTTTCGGTGAGCGTTCCTGGCGTTATTCCATGCTGGTGAAAGACGGCGTTATCGAGAAGATGTTTATCGAACCGGATGTCCCGGGAGATCCCTTCGAAGTTTCGGATGCCGATACCATGCTCGAATACATCGCGCCGAGCGCGGCCAAGCCGCTGGATGTCACGGTGTTCACGCGCGAGGGCTGCGAATACTGCGCCCGTGCCAAGGGCATGCTGCACGATGCCGGTATCCAGTTCGAGGAACTGATGCTGAACCGCGATTTCCGTGAAGCGACTATACGTGCGGTCTCGGGCGGGTCGACGGTGCCGCAGGTTTTCATCAATGGCGATCATATCGGCGGTTCAGAAGCCCTCGAGACCTACTTGAGCAAGTCGAAGGCCGCTTGATCTTCCCCACCTCCCGCTACGGGAGGTTTCGGTGGCTCAGCGTCTGAGCCACCCATTTTATAACCGGTTCGCGGGTGAGTTTTCGTCGAAAACGGCATGGCTCACCGGCGTTGAAAAAAAGGGTTTGACTATGAAACAGCAGCACTATGATCTAATCGCTATCGGCGGGGGCAGTGGCGGCCTTGCCGTCGCCGAGAAGGCGGCCAAGCTTGGCAGGAAAGTGGCTGTCATTGATGCCCATCGCCTGGGTGGTACCTGCGTGAACAACGGTTGCGTGCCGAAAAAAGTTATGTGGCATGCCGCAAATCTGGCGCATGCCGTCGACGACGCCCCTGCATTCGGTATTCCCACCCAGCGTGGTAAAACCAACTGGCAACAGCTGGTAGCCGCACGCGACCGCTACATCAGCAACATCAGCAACCACTGGAACAGTTATGTCGAAGCCAAGGGTATTGACCATATACAGGGGCACGCCAGCTTCGTAACCGCCAGTTCAGTGGAGGTGAACGGTCGTCGCTACACCGCCGACCACACCGTGATTGCTACCGGCGGTCAACCGATTGTGCCGCCGTTGCCTGGTGCCGAACTCGGTATTACCTCGGACGGCTTCTTCGAGTTAACCAAACAGCCCGAGCGGGTCGCGGTCATAGGCGGCAGCTACATCGGCGTGGAACTCAGCGGGGTGCTGCGGGCATTGGGCTCCGAGGTCACCTTGATCGCGCTTGAAGACCGTATCATGGAACGCTTCGATGACATGGTCAGCGAGGAACTCAGCTCTGCGATGAAGCAGCAGGGTATTCATGTAGTAACCGGTTTCCAGGTAGCGGCCCTGTCGAAGAGTGAGGATGGCATTGTGGTCACTTCCAGCGATGCAAAGACTCTGACCGGGTTTGACACCGTCATCTGGGCGGTGGGCCGGAAATCCAACACGGGTTCATTGAACCTCGAGGCAAGCGGTGTGGAGGCGTTGCCTAACGGTGTCATTCCGGTAGACGACTACCAGAACACCAATGTTTCGGGTATCTATGCGATTGGTGATATCACCGGCAGGGTTGCGCTGACGCCTGTTGCGATTGCTGCAGGGCGGAAACTGGCCGAGCGCCTGTTCGCTGGTCGATCCGAAAGCAAGGTGGAGTATGAAACAATCCCGACGGTGGTCTTCTCACACCCGCCTGTCGGCACCGTCGGGCTCAGCGAAACCGAGGCGCTTGACCGATATGCCAATAACGTCACAGTGTACAAAACCAAATTCACACCCATGCGCCATGCCTTGTCGAGTCATGCCTCGACCACGGCGATGAAAATCGTATGTGCCGGTGCGAACGAGAAAGTAGTCGGTCTTCACCTGATTGGCGACAGTGCAGATGAGATGTTGCAGGGTTTCGCGGTAGCGGTGAAGATGGGCGCGAGCAAGGCGAACTTCGACAGTACGCTCGCGATTCACCCGACCAGTGCCGAGGAACTGGTAACGATGAAAGTCCCGGATATGGGACATGAAACATACGACATCACTGACAATGTCCTCAAATGGCAGGAAGCAAGTTGAACAACGGTGTCTGGTTCGCGTAATAGCGGGCAACCACTTCGTTCGCCCGCTTACGTGCACCGAATCCCCGGGTGGAGTCCGCGGTGGCCACGGGAATCAGAAATTCCCGTGGCCATGGCGGGGCCCTGTTACTGAATCGACGCCAGTTTAAGCGCAGGCCACAGTTGCAAGTGGATCGTCACGACCTGTAGTGGCAAATGTCTCAAGCTTCTCAAAGAATTCCTTGTGATCGATATAATGTGCGCCGTCACATGAAAACGTCATACCGATGATGCCGTTGATCCTGTTGGTGGAACCGTTGCGCAGGTAGATGGTCTCATCGGTGGTACGCAGCCGTTTGAATTCCGCGAGGATGGCAAGTGTATCTTCCTCACTGATAACAGGCTGCAGGTGGTCAAGACGCGCATCGCGGAACTGGTCGATGAACCCCGGTGCCAGTACTTCTTCGCGGACAAAGACCCGGTAACGGTAGGCATCGTCACAGAACCAGCAGGTAAGCTGACTCGACGAGTAATGGATCTTCACGTGGAAGGCGCCTTTACAAGTCAGCAAATCATGCACAATGCCGTGAATCCGATCCAGCTCGGTGTCAAACAGGCTCTCGACCCGCGACTGCTGGAAAAGAAACTCTCTGACTGAAGGATCTCCCTTAACCTGTAACCATTTCTGTGGCATACCGATGTCTCCTCTGGTGGTGGCAGCGCTGACTTGATGGTGGAAAAGTATGCGTCTGTTACCTAGCCCCCAGCCGGACAGACGCAGCCTCTGATCGATTATTTTCTCAGTACATCTACTCCTGACTACCCAGCGCGCCGAGCAGATGTAACAGGCTGGTGAACAGGTTGTAAATGGCCACATACAGCGTGACCGTTGCCATGATGTAGTTGGTCTCACCGCCGTGGATGATATTGCCGGTTTCGTACAGAATCAGACCGGACATGAGCAGCACGAACATAGCCGATACCGCCAGTGCCAGGCCTGACAAACCGAAGAATATCGCTGCGAGACCGGCCAGAAACCCGACCAGGATACCGATCATTAGAAAGCCGCCCATGAAACTGAAGTCCCGACGGCTGATCAGCGCATAACCGGACAGCACTAAGAAAACGATGCCGGTTCCGGCAAACGCCGTCATGACGAGCTGGCCGCCATTGGGCAAGCCCAGGTAGGCGTTGAGTAACGGGCCGAGTGTGTAGCCCATGAAGCCGGTGAGGGCAAAAACCATCAGCAGACCGGTACTGCTGTTACGGAAGCGTGCCGTGAGGTACAGCAAGCCGAAGTACCCGGCCAGTGTCAGCAGCAAACCGGGATGGGGCAGGTTCAGCGCTATCGAAACACCGGCAGCGAGTGCACTGAACCCGAGTGTCAGCGCCAGCAGGGCATAGGTGTTGCGTAGCACACGGTTTTCAATTCCGCCTGCTGTGAGCGTGCCGACAGTACTATTGGTATAACTGTTCATTCCAAATTCACTCCATTAGCTGTATTCGTCAGGCGGCAACAGATGTCTGTTTGTCACGTTTCCGCTGTTCCGCCAGCAAGCGGTGAGCTTCCGCACGGTGCCTGCTGTTATCCAGTGCCATGCGTCGCAGGACGGTACGTGAGGCACGGCCGGCAGCCCGGTCAATAGCGACGTAGAGATCCGTTTGGACGTCCTCGATGATGACGGGAAGAAGACCGTCAACACTGACTTTGATCAGGCAGCGTTTATCGACACCGCCATGTGGTCCGTTCAGGTTAGACAGTATGACGTCTACACGCCGTACTCGCCTGATTCCGCGTCCCAATAGAAAGTCGAGACGTTTGTGTACCTGTCCCGCAATAGCACTGGTTAGCGAAAAGCCTCTGCATTGAATGCCAATCTTCATGGTCATGTCCTCTGTGAATGTCTTGATGCTTCGACAACAAGGTTAGCTGCCCGGTGCCCGGGAAGTAATTCGAAATGAGGTGGAAAAATATTCGAAAAACCCGAGGTATTGGAATAAGCAAGCGCACTGGAGATCTGCACGCCGACAGCCTGGTGACCGTATCAGGAGGTTTTAGCGAAACGACTGTCAGGCGGTGGTGAAAAGTCCACTGCGGGCGGCCTCAGTAATCGCTGTGACTGCAGGGTGCTTGATCCGGCGTTCTGCGGATATCGCATAGTAACTCTCGCTGATATCAGCGGTGCGGCCGATCACACGCACGCCGTACTTGGCGACCACATCATCCTCGACAGCCGTAGGTGAGGTGAAAATGCCGGCATTGGCTTCGCCAAAGGCTTTCATCAGCGCGCGGTCGTCGAACTCCGCAATAATCAGTGGTTTGATATCCCTGGCTTCAAACCAGTGTTCCAGCATCCTGCGCAGGGCGCTGCTGGCGGTGGGCATGAGCATTGGCGCACCATCCAGCGACTGCGGGAAGTTTTTCTGGTATTTCCGCGACATTTTTCGTGTTGCAAAAAAACTGATGCCGGATTCGCCGAGCGGATGATTATAGGCACGCACGTTGAGGGTCGGGCTCATCGGGCAATCGGCTATCACCAGGTCGAGTTTGTGCACCGAGAGGTCCGCCAGCAACTCCGACAAGGGTGCCTCCTGGCACACCAGCCGCACCGGTTCGTCCATCGCCAGTACCGGTTCGAGCAGGCGATAGGCGAGCAGTTTGGGTACGACCATGGCAACACCGACGTTGAGCGTCAAAGCCGCCCCGGGGATACGCCCTTGCAGTACATCCTGCAGTTCGTTGCCCAGGCGGAACATTTCGTCCGCATAGGAAAACACCATGTGTCCGGAATCGGTCAGCATCAGGTTGCGACCACTCTTTTCAAACAGTTTTACATCCAGCTGTTCTTCAAGCTCGCGCAGCTGACCGCTGATCGTCTGCGGCGTCAGGTGGAGAATATCCGCTGCCCGGGCGATCGATCCATTGGCAGCCACTGCCCAGAAGTAACGCAGATGTTTAAAATTGAGACTGGACATGGCTCACTGGCACCGTTAGCGGAGAATTCCTTATCACTATAAGTCAAATTGATACGACAGCACAGTCACGCACAATCCCGCTTAATATGTGAAGGGCACTAATATAAATAGTGTCCCTAGACTACGGGTCAAACTCAGGCGTGTACGTCCAGTCTTCGCCGTCGGGCCGGAGCCCGCGCGGATGCGATCCTGTGCTTTCTGCGCTCCATCAGTGTGTATACAAACAGGAGGGCTGCCGCGGCGAGCAGCGCGACCTTCAGACCAACGAGCCCGGCAAGCAGGCCGTACAGTAATGAATTTATGGTGATCATTTCGTGTTACTCCTTTACATCAGATATTGAGCGGGAACGAAATCCCAGGTTGATGCCAACTGCGCTATCAGGCTGCACTGCGTACGCCGCAGGCGCGGTTGGCGGGCACGGCGATGTCCATCAGTTGCGGGTCATCGAGTTCAAGCCCGTTCATCAGTTCGATGTAGGCCTGCTTGCCAGCGACCTGCAGCCGCGGGTTATGGCGCTTTTCCTCGCCGATGGTGCTCACGGTCATGCCGTTGTAGTCGTGGGCCGGGTACACCAGCGTTTCCTCGGGCAGGGTCAGCAGCTTGCCGAACAGGCTGTCATACTGGGCGGCAGGATCACCGTTCTGAAAGTCGGTGCGTCCGGTCCCGCGTATCAGCAACGTGTCACCGGTGAACACCCGGTCGGGCAAGACGAAGCTGTAGGAATCATCCGTGTGGCCCGGGGTGTAAAGAATATCCAGATGAAGGTTGTCCACACACAGTTTTTCACCTTCGTGGAAATGTACCGAGACACACTCGGCGCGGGTCATCGCGCCCATGGCACTGGCGCAGCCCGTATGGTTGCGTAGCGAATCCAGCGCGGTGACGTGATCGGCATGAATATGCGTATCTGCCGCCAACACCAGTTTTACATCCAGCTCTTCGAGCAGGCGTACGTACTGCGCTGTGTTCTCCAGTACCGGATCGATAAGCAGTGCTTCTCCGCCGCGCCGTTCGGCGAGCAGGTAGGTGTAGGTATGTGAGGTGTGATCGAACAATTGACGAAAAATCATGATGTCATCTCCTTGCTGTGTAACACTGGTTCACGCACTCGCGGATTGAGCGCAGTCGGTATTGCGATTCCATGGCATATGTGAGATCAGCTTCGCCATGCCACACCAGCGGGTGGTGCCGGCGAGAATCAGACCGACGCCAATCATCGCTGTGAGCGCAAAAAACAATTCGTGCACGCTGAATCCGAGGACTACTTTCAGAACCAGCAGACTGCCGATGACGATCTGAACCTGTCTTTCCAGGCTCAATGCTTTGCCACAGCGTTCCACCGGCAGACCAAGCTGTTGCCAGCGCCGGGTCCCACCTTCAATCAGGCTCACGTTGTGGAAGCCGGCCTGTTGCAGCCGTTCGGCCGCTTGCAGCGCGCGAGGACCCGCATGGCAGGCAATATAGAGCGTTTCTTCGCGACCCAGCGAAGGCCGTTTGAATGCGTGTGCAAGCGTGTCCGCTGACAACGATTCGATCGGTATCAGCTGTGCGCCCGGAATGTGACCGCCGCGGTATTCAGCGACGCTGCGTACATCCAGCACCGGGGCATATCGCCCCTTGCGTTTTACCTCGTGCAACTGTTGAGGGCTGATGGTCGAAAATTGAGTTGACATGTTTTGCTCCTGTTACAGTCCGGGTTCTGATTCGAACGTGCAGTTATGTTAGCGGTGCTGAAAAATATATAAAATACGAAATTTATGATCAAATACATCGAAAAATACGATGTATGGAATGGCGTGATCAGGGTGCGATAAGCTGTAGCTCCAGAGCAAGTGGTAGCCTTGATCGTGGTGATGAGTTTGTTTTGCAGGTGTTCTGACGCCTAGGCGTCGGGAGCGGCAGTTGTCATTGCGTACAAAAGAGAGGTGTATGGGGTTAACATGCGCCGCCTGCGTCGTGATGCTGGCTGAATTCGCATAACCGCTGCAGGGTTATGGTCCCTGGTTTTATCCACGCCTGTACCGGGAAGCCGGTATGATTGGTCAGCTGCTCTATCTTGAGGCGGAAGCGGCCGGTGTACGCAGCACCGGCATCGGTTGCTTCTTCGATGACCCCATGCACGAAGTGCCGGGACTCGAAGACCGAAAATTTAAGGACCTCTATCACTTCACTGAGAGTGACCCCGTGGAAGATGCCCGATTAACAAACTTGCCAGCTTATCCTTAGGAACTATCATGACCGAGCCCGTAGCGCCCATTGCCCCGACTGAAATCAATCTGCACAAGAAGTCCCGCTTATTGGAGATTGTTTTCTCTGATGGCTTGCGATTCAACTATCCCTGTGAGTACCTGCGCGTTTTTGCAACTGAAAGTGGGGTGCAACCCCTGGATAAACCTGTGTACGACAAACAGAGGGTCGATATTTCGAATATCGAGCCCCAGGGAACTTCTTTACTGAAACTGGACTTTGATGATGGCTACTCCGGCAGCTATTCCTGGAACACCCTGCACAAACTGGGTGAAAACTATGATCAGAATTGGAAAGAGTACCTGCAAAGAATAAAAGACAACAATCTGCAACGAGGCGAGGGCAGGGCTACAGGTGCCGATAGCAAGGTTACCATCAAGCTGCTGTATTTTATTCAGCTGGCAAAAGTAACCGGTAAGAATGAAGAGGATATAGCGATTCCGGAATCGGTTACCAATGTTGAAACCCTGCTGGCATGGCTGCGTAAAAGAAGCGCAGACTGGAAGGACGTGTTTGCGGATGACAAGGTTCAAGTGACCGTGAACAAGCACTTTGCCGAACCTTACACGCTGGTTGAACATGGGGATGAAGTGGCGATCGTACCGCGGCCAGAATAAATCAAATCCTGCCTTTAACTTAATCCAGGGGTACAGGCGCCCGACCGCTGCGCGACGATGACTTGTGTGCGGCGATCAACGCCTCCAATCAATGAAGCCCCTCTATCGGGATCAAGCAGAGTTTTGCGGAGTGGGCTGAGTTGGTGGTTTCGCGTATGGATAACAAAACGTTTCGCTATATATATTGAATGGGTGTAGTATCAGAAAGCTTACCCCCCTCTATTGGCTTCCGCAGAAATCCAGATCGGTGAGTGCTGCTCAACAGCAACGACACTAACCGATTAGGAATAATAGCGATGTTTGATGGCTAATCCTCCCCGGCTAGTAGGATTCTTTGGCCATATGTCGGGAGGCACCATGACTAAAAAAACATTCAATTTCACTAAGCGCTTGTTGATGGTTCTATCAGCGGCACTTCCCCTGGCGTTAGTCGAGTTCCTTGACATGAACCTGGAAGGAATCACTCATGTCTGAACTGCGACCAACACGAACTATTCTATTTGGCTTCCAGCTTCTGGCAGGGCTTCTCGGTGCTGTTAACGGCCTTGTGTTCGCCCAGGACCGTTCGGTCGAGGTACCCGGGAATGCGCACGCGAAGAGCTATGGGAGCGGATGGGAGTGTGATGAGGGTTATCGAGAGGCCAACGGGGACTGCGCAGCCGTCAAGGTGCCTGCAAATGCCTACCCGATAAATAAATCCTACGGACGCGGTTGGGGGTGCAATCGAGGTTATCTGGAGATTGACAAGTCCTGCCGCTTCGTCAAGGTGCCTGCGAATGCCTATCTGAACTCCCGCGGCGATGGATGGAAGTGCGATCGCGGGCATCGAGAGGTTAAGGATATTTGCGTTGCTATCAAGGTGCCGTCAAACGGGCACTTGAACGACTCTTCGTACGGATCTGACTGGGGGTGCGATCGCGGGTATCGCGCGGTCGACGGGATTTGCGTGGCTGTCGAAGTGCCAGCGAACGGGTACTTGAGCGACTCTTCGTACGGATCTGGCTGGGAGTGCGAGCGAGGGTATCGCGCAGTCGACGGAGCTTGTGTGGGCGTCGAGGTGCCAGCGAACGGATATTTCGTGGTCGCTTCGTCCGGGCTTGGATGGAAATGCGATCGCGGGTACAGGAGGGACAAAGGGGCTTGCATCGCTGTGGAGGTGGCGGAGAACGCTCATCTCGATTATTCCGGAAACGGCTGGGAATGTAACCGCCCTTACCGCAAGCAGCGGGATAAGTGCGTCCTGCCTTGAAGGGATTAGACAGAGTCCGATTGCGGTTTCTCTTGGCAGATAGCCGGATACTCCCCGGACCCTCAAGGACGAACAATCCTGTCTCGGCGTTCAGTGCGCTGTAAAACCCTTGCCAGGACAGCGTTGTCCGGCTCAAGCAGTCGGGTTTAACCGTAATTGGCCTGCACATCACCCATCAACTACCCGGAGCAAAAAATCATGACAAAAGAACGCAAAAGCAACAGGGAAGACAAGAAAAAACCGGCCATGACGCCAAAAGAAAAGAAGGCCGCCAGGAAGTCCAGAAAGGAATCCAGAGGTTCTCTGGTCAGTGACAGGATTCGTTAAATTAAGCCAGGCTGACAGGATTGTCAGCCTGAAGCGGCCATTGCATCCAGACTCAGTGACTTTTCGCCACACTGGGTTTGACGCAAAGGGTTTTAAAAAATGCCAGCGGTTACCAGACCGTCATTCCCTCGGGGATATTGGTTTATCTCACTGAAATATAATTTATATTTCTTGCTAAAATAAAGAGACCCGCCTATAGTCTTCTCAGCTACAGATTTTGTTATACGCAGTTTTGGTCGTTGCATCCGTGTTACCCCCATGAATTTCTCGTTTCATTACCTGTACGCAACACTCTATTTGTTAATTTATTTAAGGTAAAAAGATATGGCTACAGGTACTGTAAAGTGGTTTAACGAAGCCAAAGGTTTTGGTTTTATTTCTCAGGACGAAGGCGGCGATGACGTATTCGTACATTTCAACGCCATCCAGAGCTCGGGTTTCAAAACCCTGAACGAAGGTCAGGCGGTGACCTATGAGATAGAAAAAGGCCCTAAAGGCCTCCAGGCGGCCAACGTGACTGTCTAAGCAAGGCGTCATTGAATAAACTGATACGCAGAACCCCGCCCCGGCGGGGTTCTTTTTTGGAGGTTATTTTAGTAACAAAAGCCCTGTCCCTTGCTAAATGCGACTTAGATTAACTTGGTGGGAACCAGGGTGAAGCCTGCTATCGAGTATCCAGACATTTCTTGCCTCCCTCATGTCTGAATTAGTAAATTCGCAATACAGGCCGAGATTTTTTCACCCCTGCCGGAAACGGAGTTTTTGACGCAAAGGCTTAAGGACTGTATCTGGTGGGATAGCAACGACAGGCGGTAGTGATGCGTAAGCGGACAATTCAGCAAAGTACTCAAGGCATCCCACCCATCGATGATCAGGACTGGCTTGACCTGGAAAACTTGGTGCAAGTAGAACTGACTTCGGAAGATGCGGAACATCCGGTCGAATCGGCACTGATAATGAATAGTGGATCTGGCTGGCGTGCGCAGCAACCCGGAAAACAGACGATCTGCTTGTTGTTTGACAAGCCGCACAGCATAAAGCGTATACAGTTGGTGTTTCAGGAAGATGAGCGGGAGCGCACACAGGAATTCGCACTGCACTGGTCCCCGGGTGGTGGGGCACCCTGCCGGGAGGTGGTACGTCAGCAGTATAACTTCAGCCCGCCCGATATTACCCGCGAACTCGAAAACTATGTCGTCGATCTCAAGGCGCTGACGATGCTGGAGCTGAGTATTATTCCTGATATCAGTGGAGGAGGAACTCGTGCATCGCTTGCGCAGTTACGGCTAGCCTGATCGTTAAATGCGGTGCCCAAGCCAGGTTTCATGTGTCTGGCTTGGCCAGGAAGTTATGCGCTTAATGTGCTAGAATAAACGATGCTCCACGCCGCCTTGCGGTTTCTCTTGGCAGATAGCCGGATACTCCCCGGACCCTCAAGGACGAACAATCCTGTCTCGGCGTTCAGTGCGCTGTAAAACCCTTGCCAGGACAGCGTTGTCCGGCTCAAGCAGTCGGGTCTAACCGTAATTGGCCTGCACATCACCCATCAACTAACCGGAGCAAAAAATCATGACAAAAGAACGCAAAAGCAACAGGGAAGACAAGAAAAAACCGGCCATGACGCCAAAAGAAAAAAAGGCAGCGAAGAAGTCCAAGAAAGAATCCAGCGATTTCCTGGGTAACAGAATAACGCGTTAAATTTTGATTCGGTAATCACCAGCCGAGGTATAGCTTTGGCCTTTTATATGCATTCTTATGCCGGGAGAACTTGTTGGTCGGTTGACGAACCCGTTTACACGGTTGCCGGCTATCGAAGCCACTGCCGGGCACTTCTTCTTTCCAACTCGCCCTGGGCTGATTCGTTAACAAGGCCGGTATTGCGCTGGTCATCCCGGAATCAAGCGAGGAGTTTTTCATAGTCATCAGAGAATTCGGATTTTCGGCACGCCCGCGCAATGCGCTGCGTAACGAGCAGGATATTGAATTGCTGCGCTCGGAGCTGTTCAGTATCGAGCAACTGAAGCGTCACGCGGTAACGCTGGCTGGTCAGTACAGTATAGATCCGCGTCCAGGGCCGGACAGGTTGCTGTCACGGCTTGCGGACAATGAACGCGTTCTGCTGGCGGCGTATGACGTCGTCACAGCCGCAGCCACGTCGGGGCAACGGATCGCACCGGCAGAGGCATGGTTACTCGATAATTTCTATCTCATCGAGCAGCAGATCGGTCTGGCGCGCAGGCACCTGCCGCGCGGCTATAGCCGGCAGTTGCCGCGACTGGCAGATGGCCTGTCAGCCGGTTACCCCCGTATTTACGACCTGGCCCTGGAGTTGATTTCTCACATGGACGGTCGCGTCGATAGCGACAACGCCACCCAGTTCGTTGCCGCCTACCAGAGCGTTGAACCGTTGAAACTGGGCGAACTGTGGGCATTCCCGATCATGCTGCAGTTGGCGCTGCTGGAAAACCTTCGCCGCGTCGGGTTGCGTATCGCCCGTCGGCGTGAGGAGCGCGATGCAGCCATCAGCTGGGCAGACCGCATGCTCGCGACAGCTGAGAGGGAACCGAAACAGCTTATTCAGTTACTGGCAGAGTTCGCCAATGCCGACGTGCCGCTGACCGCGCCGTTTGTGGAGGAGTTTTACGCGCGACTCCAGGCCCAGGGGCCTGCCATGGCCTTCGTTCAAACCTGGGTTGAGCAAAAACTGCTCGAACAGGGGGTAACCGCGACGCAGTTATCGGCGGCGGCCGGCAGAACGGCCGCGACCAACCAGATCTCCATCGCCAACAGTGTCGGCAGTCTGCGTTTCATCGGCGCAATGGACTGGAGGAATTACGTCGAGTCGCTCAGTGTCGTCGAAACGACATTTCACGAAGACCCGGCGGGGATGCATGCCAGCCAGGATTTCGCCACCCGCGACCGCTACCGGCATGTCATCGAGGACATCGCGCGGGACAGTTCACGCAGCGAGCCGGAGGTAGCGCGTCAGGCCGTTGTACTGGCGCAGGCTGCAGCGGATCGACTGGGTGCCAACGACCGCAGCGCGCATGTCGGCTACTACCTGATCGATCACGGACGGCAGAGTCTGGAGCGTGCGGTCCGCTCCCATCCGCCGTGGAAAGTGCAGGTCAGCCGGGCGAGCCGGCATATCCGCCTGTTCCTTTACCTCGGTCCCATCCTGTTGCTCACCGTACTGGCGACAGGGGGCGTGCTTGCCTCATTCGCAGGATTCGAGTTGACAGACTGGCGCTACGGGTTTTTTGCGATCGCCAGCCTCATCGCTGCCTCGGCGCTGGCCGTCCCGCTGGTGAACCAGTTCGTGACGCTCGTCCTGCCGCCGCGCGCCTTGCCACGTCTGGATTTTTCGCGGGGCATTCCATCTGCGCACCGCACGATGGTGGTTGTCCCCACGTTGCTGAGCGGGTCGCAAGAGATCGACGACCTGATAGAAGCCCTGGAGATTCGCTACCTCGGTAATCGCGACCCTAATCTGTTCTTTGCCTTGCTGACGGATTTCCCTGATGCGCCCGAGTGCACTTTGCCGGAAGATGAGCCCTTGCTGGCGCGTGCGTGTGCCGCTGTCCAGGCGCTCAACGAGACCTACCGCGATGATCGTCCTTGCATCTTCTATCTGTTTCACCGTCCCCGGGTGTGGAATTCCTGCGAACAGGTGTGGATGGGGTATGAGCGCAAGCGCGGCAAACTCGAGCAATTCAATGCCTTGCTGCGGGGAGGGGGGCAAACCGCATTTTCGGAGATTGTCGGTGATGCGTCCATTCTCGCTTCGACCAAGTATGTCATCACCCTGGATACCGACACGCAACTGCCTCGCGATGCGGCGCGCACACTGGTAGGCAACATTGCGCATCCCCTCAATCGGCCGGTGTACGATGTTGACAAGCGACGCATTGTCGAAGGCTACGCGATCCTGCAACCACGCGCCTCGATCAGCCTGACCAGTGCAAGCCAGTCACGCTTTACGAAGCTGTTCGCGGGGGAGTCCGGTATAGATCCCTACTCGCGCCAGGTCTCGGATGTCTACCAGGATATTTTCGGGGAAGGGTCTTTCATCGGTAAGGGCATCTACGATGTGGACGCGTTTCGTCAGGCTGTCGATGGACGTTTTCCGGAGAATCTTATTCTCAGTCATGACCTGCTGGAAAGCGGGTACGCGCGCTCGGCGCTGGTGACCGATGTCGAGCTTATTGAAGAGCACCCTGCCAGTTACGCCATGGAGGCCAGCCGGCGACACCGGTGGATACGCGGTGATTGGCAGCTGGCCGGCTGGCTGCTCCCGCGCGTGCCCGGACCGCCGGTGTCGAAGGGAGGGAAGGCCAAGTGGCAGCCGAATCCGCTCTCCGCCTTGTCGGTGTGGAAACTGTTCGACAACCTGCGACGCAGTCTTGTAGCGCCGTCGCTGTTTGCCCTGCTGGCAGGCGGCTGGCTGTTTGGCCCGGGATCGGCGTGGTTCTGGACCCTGGCGGTCGCCATTGTGATGTTCTTGCCCACCTTGTTGGGCGCGGCGATCGAATTCATCCGCAAGCCGGAAGAACGAGACTGGCAGGTGCACCTGGTCCTGACAGGCAAATCCGCGGGCCGCCCGATTATGCTCGCCTTGCTGGCGCTGGTCTTTTTACCCTACGAAACACTGATCTGCCTGGATGCGCTGCTGCGTTCGGGTGTGCGGATGCTGTTCACACGCCGCGGTCTTTTACTCTGGCAACTGCGCTCCTATGCAGGTCGCAACGCGTGTCGCACGCTGGCCGATTTTTTCATGGAGATGTGGAGCGCGCCCGCTGTGGCGATGGTGCTGGCCATTGCGCTGTGGCAAGCCCGCCCGGCGGAGTGGATCTTCTGGGCGCCGGTGTTGTTGTTCTGGCTGGTGTCGCCCATGCTCGGCTGGTGGATCAGCAGGCCGCTTGTTTCCCCTGCACCGGACCTGACCCGTGAGCAACGGGTGTTCCTGCGGGCATCGGCCCGGCGAACCTGGCGCTTCTTCGCGGACTTCGCTGGCCCAAAGGACAACTGGTTGCCGCCGGATAATTTCCAGGAATATCCCGCTCCGGTCATCGCCTCGCGTACTTCGCCCACCAACATCGGCATGGCGCTGCTGGCGAACCTGACGGCGTATGATTTCGGCTACCTGTGCGGCGAAGAATTTCTGCGTCGTACCGGCAACACGCTGGCCACGCTGGAAACCCTGGAGCGCTACCGCGGCCATTTTTACAACTGGTACGACACGCGCACCCTGAAACCGCTTCGCCCACAATACGTCTCGTCGGTGGATAGCGGCAATCTGGCGGGCAGCCTGCTCACCCTGCAAGCGGGCCTGGTCGAGTTGAAAGATCAGCCGCTGTTGTCAGTAAACGCGTTTCAGGGATTGCAGGACACATTGCAGGTCCTTGCCGAACACCTGCCCTCATCACTAGTCCCGGATCTTGCGAAGCAGATCAGGTTTCTGCAGGACACACTCCACTCACTCACGCTGAATGGACCACCACAGACCCTGACTGCCGCCGACAGCATGCTGGACAGGATTCACAGTGTCGCCGGGGGCCTGGTTGCATGGCTGCCGGCGGATATCGATGTCGATGGTGAACTGTATTACTGGGCGCAGGCGTTCGACCAGCAAGCCCGCGCGCTTCGAGACGACCTTGGATTTCTGGTGCCCGAACCACAACGCTTCAACAACATCCCGACGCTGACTGAGTTGGCCAGAGACAGCGCAGTTGATGTTGACGCGCTCTCGTCAGCCGGGGCGGCCGCGGTGGCAGTGCCCCGTTATAAAGGCGCGGTGGAGCGGCTCAGGATGATCGATGATCTGGTAGCTCGTTGCCGCGAACTGGCGGTGATGGATTTTGAATTTCTCTACGATACGGCACGCGGCTTGCTGGCCATAGGCTACGACGTCGGCGAACGGCGCCGCGATCCATCCTGCTACGACCTGCTGGCATCCGAGGCGCGCCTGGCCAGCTTTCTGCTGATCGCTCAGGGACAGGTACCACAGAAGCACTGGTTCGCGCTCGGCCGCCTGCTGACCAGTCATGGCGGTGATGTGAGCCTGATTTCGTGGAGCGGTTCGATGTTCGAATACCTCATGCCGAGCCTGATTATGCCGAGTTTTGAGAACACCCTGCTGGATCAGACCTGCAAGGCCGCGGTGTCGCGCCAGATCGAATACGGCCGTCAACGCGCTGTGCCCTGGGGTATTTCCGAGTCCTGCTATAACGCCACCGATATGCACCAGGTTTACCAGTATCGAGCCTTCGGCGTGCCCGGTCTTGGCTTCAAGCGCGGGCTGGGAGACGACCTGGTCATCGCGCCATACGCCAGCGCGCTGGCGCTGATGGTGATGCCGCGGGAAGCCTGTCGCAACCTGCAGCGGCTTGCCGCCGATGGCTTCCTCGGCGTCTATGGGTTCTATGAGGCAGTCGATTACACGCCAGCGCGTGTGCCGCGGGGTAAGCATCACGCCATTGTGCGTACCTTCATGGCGCACCATCAAGGCATGAGCCTGTTGGCCTTTGAGCATGTCTTGCTCAATCAGCCGATGCAGCGCCGCTTCATGACCGACCCCCTCGCACGGGCGACGCAATTGCTGCTACAGGAGCGTGTGCCGAAGCAGGGCGCAACGTTGCACCCGCACGCGGCTGAAGTGAGCGCCGCGGCGCGCCCGTCCGTGGGGGAAGCCGGCGCGATCATGCGCATGTTTACCGATCCGAATACGCCGATACCTGAAGTTCACCTGTTGTCCAATGGCGGGTACCACGTCATGGCGACCCAGGCCGGTGGAGGCTACAGCCGCTGGCGCGACCTGGCCGTCACCCGTTGGCGCGAGGACGCCACTTGCGACTGCTGGGGCACATTCATTTACCTGCGCGAGCGCGCCACGGGGCGTTACTGGTCAGCCGCTTATCAACCGACACTGCGCAAGGCCGATCACTACGAGGCCATCTTTGTGCAGGCGCGCGCGGAATACCGGCGGCGCGATCAGGCCATCGAAACGCACACCGAGATCAGTGTTTCACCCGAAGACGACGTCGAGATCCGCCGTGTCACGCTCACCAATCTGTCATCGCGTACCCGTCATATAGAAGTGACCAGTTACGCGGAGGTCGTGTTGGCCCCGTTGAATGCCGACCTGGCCCACCGTTGTTTCAGCAACCTGTTTGTGCAAACAGAAATACTCCCCGAGCGTCAGGCGATTCTCTGTACCCGGCGGCGCCGCACACCGGGGGAACAGGCACCCTGGATGTTTCACCTGTTGGCGGCACCGGGTGCTGTTGCCGATGAGCCGTCTTACGAGACTGACCGAGCCAGGTTCATGGGCCGTGGTCGAACGGCGGCCAACCCGGTGGTACTGGACAGTAGTGACAGTCCGTCGGCGTTGTCGAACACGGACGGCTCGGTACTCGATCCCGTTGTGGCGATCCGCCGCACCATTACTTTGTCACCCGACGAATCGGCGATCGTGCAGATCATCTCCGGTGTCGCGGACACACGCGAGGCAGCGCTGGCTGTGCTTGAGAAATACTGTGACCGGCACTTTGTTGAGCGTGCCTTTGAAATGGCGTGGTTCC
>Ga0316193_10000568_pt1 | contig 23319 bp, 10 predicted proteins | sample MerIslsedime2_MG_FD_207735 | JGI IMG/M metagenome (GOLD analysis project Ga0316193, IMG submission 207735) | Coastal sediment microbial communities from Maine, United States - Merrow Island sediment 2 | ecosystem: Environmental > Aquatic > Marine > Coastal > Sediment | place: USA: Maine... | reverse complement strand
ATCTCCCAGGTCGTATCGGGTCTGGACGACAGCCAGCGACTCCTGTCGCGCCTGTCGCTGGATCTCGATCGTCGCCAAGCCCTCACGGGACTCCAGAACCCGGAAGTACGTCTCCGAGGCGATCAGCCCGGCATCCAGTTGGGCCGAGGCTATTTGCGCGTCGGTGATCTCCACGACCAGCTTCGCAAGCTTGATCCCGGCGCCGATCTTGCCGGCGTGATAGATCGGCTGCGACAAATCGAACCCCAGGTTGTAGAGGTCCTGCTGCTGAGGACTGTAGTCCGGAAACAGCTCGATCAGGTCCTCGAAATCCGCGCTATTGAGCAGCGAGGGGTTGCGCGAGCGATTCCAGCCGCCCCGGAATGCCACCTGCGGATAGACATCGGCCCAGGCTTCCCTGACTCCTGCCTCCACCTGGTGGCGCCTCTCCTCGATCGACTTCAGGAACGGATTGTTCTGCAGAGCCAGATCGATGGCCCGCTCCAGATCCAGAACCTCGTCCGCAGCCGCCACAGGCCAGGCGAGAAGGCAGAGGATTCCCGTCACACCGAGATAACGATTCATCGTTCGAACTCCATCTGAGGCTTCCTCCCGCTGACGCCCCGCCAAAAGAACTCCCACAACTGGGGAAGGTGATCCTTGAACTCATGCGCTCTGCTGGTGGCGAAAATCTGGCTGATCAGGAGACCGTGGAGAAAGGTCGCTAGAAAGAGGGCGAGCTCTTCCGGCGCCGCCGGCTCGATTTCTCCCTTCTCCACTGCCTCGGCGAAGAAGTCGACCACCCGGCCTCGTGAAGCCTGCTCGTGCTCGGTCAGGAGGTCGTTCACCTGGCCGCGCAATTCGCCCCCGACCTGGGTAGCAGCCATACGTACGATACCCACGGCCTGCGGGTTGCGGTCGGCAAAAGCCGTCGCTGCCTTCAGGTAGGCCCCGAGGCGCTCTTCGGTAGTGCCAGGCCCTTCGAGTGCGGGTCGACTCGCCATCTCCCAGGCAGCGAGACTCCGGCCCAGAAGGTCCATCAGTAGATCCGCCTTCGAATCGTAATAGTTGTAGAGACTCGCCTTGCGCACACCCACGCGCTCGGCGATCTCGGACATGGAGGCTCCTCCGTAGCCGCGACGCGCAAAGAGCGCCGTAGCCTCCAGAAGCAGCTTCTCGTGCGTTGTTTGGGACACCGTTTGCAACACTCACCTCCTACCGAACGGTCGGGAGCTTCCGACCGTTCGGTAGGGTAGCGTTACAACACCCAGATGTCAAGTGAAAACCGCCGTAAATCGGCCCGATTTCAGCCCCGATTCCGATTGCCACTGGCGTGATTTCGCCGTAGACTGTTCATAGCCCAAGAGGGCTTCGTCAAGGCACTTGGATCGGTGCCAAAATCGGAGGACATGGCATGACCGAGGTGAGAACTGCGAAGGGCGACGCGACTTCAGGAACCGTCACCTGGAAGGGCCTATCAGAGGGCCTGGAGATCAACCTGCCAGCCTGGAATCCTCAGGCGGAACGCATTCTCGTGCCAGCAGTCACCGCTCTCTTGGTACGCCTGCACCGGGAGCTGCAGCCTGCCCGCCTGGAGCTGCTGACGGCTCGGGTCGAGCGTCAGAACTCGTGGGACGCGGGCGGTGTCCCCGGTTTCCTGGAGGGAGAAATAGCCGAGATCGCTCAAGGCGAATGGCAAATAGCACCCCTCGCCGAAGATCTGCTCCAACGCAGGGTGGAGATCACCGGGCCGATCAATGACACCAAGATGGTGATCAACATGCTGAGTCGCACCGCGACCGGCGATCGGGCCGACGCGGCGATGCTCGACTTCGAAGACTCCATGAAGCCGGCCTGGGCCAACGTGCTGCAGGGCGTCGAGAATCTTGCGGCCGCGGCCGTCGGCACTCTCAGCTTCGTCAAGCCAGCCCAGGGCGACGAGCCAGAGAAGACCTACGAACTCGACCCCGAGGACATGCCCCTGCTCATGGTGCGCTGTCGAGGCCTTCACCTGGACGAGTCGAACCTGCGCGTCGACGGCCAACCCCTGGCAGGCGGCATCATGGATTTGACCCTCTCGGTCTTCCACACCGCCAACGTGCTCAGAGCCCAGGGAAAGACGCCCAAATATTACGTGCCGAAGGTCGAGCACTACCTCGAAGCCCGGTGGTGGAATACGCTCTTCACCCGCCTCGAGGAGGAAATGGAGCTACCGAAGAGTGCGCTGCGATCGACGTTCCTAATCGAGACTCTGCCGGCCGCCTTCCAGATGGAAGAGATCCTCTACGAGCTCCGGGACCACGCCACGGGACTCAATGTGGGGCGCTGGGACAAGATCTTCAGCGACATCAAGACGCTGAAGGGCCACCCGGATCGTGTGCTCGCCGATCGCGCGTCGATCTCCATGAATCGTCCGTGGATGAGGAACTACGCCAAGCGGCTGATCAAGATCTGTCATCGGCATGGCGCTTTCGCCATGGGAGGCATGGCCGCCTTTACCCCTGGCCGCACCGCCGAGCGGCGCCCGGAGCAGACGCAGAAGGTCATTGACGACAAGCAATTCGAGTTCGCCCTCGGCCACGACGGCTGTTGGGTGTCACACCCCTACTTCATCGCGCCGGCCATGTCGGCCTTCCCTAAAAAGAACCAACTCGATGTGATCCCCGATATCGACGACCAGCCCGAGCTACTACCGGAGGCCACACCGCCGCTGACGCTGGAGGGCGTACGCACGAACGTGCGCGTCGGCATTGCCTACGTCAAGGGCTGGAATCAGGACATCGGCTGTGTCGCCTGGGACGACCTCATGGAGGATCTGGCCACTCTGGAGATCTCGCGAGCCCAGATCTGGCAGTGGCTGCACAACGGCGTCATGCTCGAAGATGGAATCGAGGTCACCAGAGAGCTCGTCCAGCGGGTGTTCGAGGAAGAGCTACAGAAAATCGAAGAGGAGATTCGCGAGTTCATGCTCGGTCTCGACGAGGAGACCATCGAAGCGGAGCTTGGGCGGTACAGGCAGGCGAAGAACGACGCCTGCGCCATCTTCACCGAAGACGAGTTTCGCCCGTTCTTGAAGATGAGCTCGGATCTGGTGCAGTGACTCGAGCTTCGGCCGTAAGCCAATTGATTTCAAGAGGAGAAGTGACATGACCCGACCCACAGCTGACCAGCTGAAGAAGGACTGGAACGAGAACCCACGATGGGCCGGCATCGAGCGTCCCTACTCGGCCGAGGATGTCGTTCGGCTCAGGGGAAGCCTGCAGATTGAATACACGCTGGCGCAGGTTGGAGCGGAGAAGCTGTGGCGCTCCATCCACGAGGAGGACTTCGTCAACGCCCTGGGCGCCGTCACCGGCAACCAGGCCATGCAGCAGGTCAAGGCCGGGCTGAACGCCATCTACTGCTCCGGCTGGCAGGTGGCCGCCGACGCCAACGAAGCGGGAGCCATGTACCCCGACCAGTCCCTCTACCCAGCCGACTCGGCTCCGGCCCTGGTACGAAAGATCAACAACACCTTGCAGCGGGCCGATCAGATCCACCACTCCGAAGGCGACGAATCCGTAGATTGGTTCAAGCCCATCGTGGCTGACGCCGAAGCCGGCTTCGGCGGTGTGCTCAACGCCTTCGAGCTCATGAAAGCGATGATCGAAGCCGGGGCGGCAGGCGTGCACTTCGAGGATCAGCTCTCCTCCGCCAAGAAGTGCGGGCACATGGGCGGTAAGGTGCTGGTCCACACCGGCCACGCGATCGAGAAGCTGGCAGCGGCCCGCCTGGCAGCCGACGTCATGGGCGTGCCGACCGTGCTGATCGCCCGTACTGACGCCAACGCCGCCAGTCTGCTCACTTCGGACGTGGACGAGCGTGACCATCCTTTCCTGGTCAGCAAAGAGCGGACCATCGAAGGCCTCTACCGGGTCAAAGCCGGCCTCGAGCAGGCCATTGGGCGCGGCCTGTCCTACGCTCCCTACTGCGACATGATCTGGTGCGAGACCGCCCATCCGGACCTGGACGAGGCGAGGAAGTTCGCCGACGCCATTCACGAGAAGTTCCCAGGCAAGCCCCTGGCCTACAACTGCTCACCCTCCTTCAACTGGAAGCAGAACCTCGACGACCCGACCATCGCCAAGTTCCAGCGCGAGCTGGCGACGATGGGCTACCGATTCCAGTTCATCACCCTAGCCGGCTTTCACTCCCTGAACTACATCATGTTCGAGCTGGCAAGGGGCTACAAGGAGCGGCAGATGGCGGCCTACGTGGAGCTCCAGGAGCAGGAGTTCGCTGCCGAGTCCAGCGGCTACACCGCCACCAAGCACCAGCGTGAAGTGGGGGCCGGCTACTTCGACCAGATCACCACGCTCATCACCCAGAGCGACGTACTATCGGCCATCCAGGGCTCTACCGAAGAGGAGCAGTTCGAGGAGTCGCACGTGTAGGGCTGCGCCCTGGGCTTAGGGGCTCGAGGGCGTAGGGGCTTATGGGCGTAGGGGTCCCGGGGTTTGGGTCCCCGGTTCTGTGCGATAGAGCAGGTCGACGGTCTAAGGTAGGTCGCTCTCCAGGGGCACGCTCACCAACTTGAGATCGCCGTTGGTCTGGTTGTAGAACGCGACAACAGGGGTCCCATCGGGGCGGATCGCCATAGCCAGGAAGGACTTCATGGTCTCCTCGTCCTGAGCCACTACCCTGGGAGTCTCGAATCCAGCGCACGCCTGGTCCTGGCAGCGAATCAGCTTCACGAAGCCGCCGATCAAATCGTAGTAGGCGACCACCGGCAGCCCGTCATCGCCGATGCCGAGGGCGGCAAAGCTGCCGACCAGTCCGTCGGTGTCCAGGGTCGTAATCGACTCGTCACCGCCTGCACAGGCTGGATCGTTGCAGTGAGCCACTCTGAGATCGCCATGCGAGTGATTGTAGTAGCTGATCACTGGCAGATCGTCGGCGCCTATGGCCACCCCGGCGAAAGAGCCAGCGCTGACCGACTCATCGACGACGGAGATCTTTGCCTTGCCGCCGGTGCAAGCGGAGTCCTTGCACTTGGCCACCTTCAGCCGGCCCTGATTCGAGTCGTAGTAGGAGATCAGTGGCGTGCCATCGGTCGAGATCGCAATCGAGCTGAAAAGTCCGACGCAGTCCTTCTTGTCGACGGTCGAGACGACCTCGTCGCCACCGACGCAGGCCGGATCGTTGCACTTGGCCACCTTGAGATTGCAGTTGTCGCGATCGAGGTAGCTGATCACCGGCAGACCGTCCTGGCCAATCGCGATCGACGTATACAGACCGACGATGCCTTCGGTATCCAGCCTCGAGATGGTCGCCTCGCCCGAGCAGTCGGGAGTGCTGCACCGGGCGACTTTGAGGTCTCCAGCAGTGGCGTCGAAGTAGCTGAGAACCGGGAGACCCTCACGGTCGATTGCCATCGCAGCGTAGCTCCCGACGCGGTCTTCACTGTCGACGGTCGCGATCGAGACTCCTTCCGAGCAAGAGGACTCGACGCACTTGGCGACCTTCAGATCTCCCAGCGTCTCGTCGAAGTAGGCAACAAGGGACAACCCATCGTTGCCGCTGACGATCGCGACGTGGCTACCCACCTGACCGGCGTTGTCCACAACGGTGCCTGAAGGAATTGACTGCGCAGCGGACTCGCGAGTAGCCTGCGACAGCAACGGTGTGGTCGCGGCGCCGAGCAGCGTGATGGTGAGCGCGGTCTGGACGAAGTTCTTCCACATGACTGGGTCTCTCCCGACTGCTCTACCTGGCTGCTTGTCCGCCATCGTGCCGCTACGGCGGCTGCTGAATGAAAGTGGCACCAGAGTCGCCGCGTCCTGGGCTGCCGCCGAGGGCGATGTCGGCGAGACGTCCGTGGTCGATTACCCGCGGCTTTTCGTAGGGGCGACGCCCGGCAAGGACCTGCTGTGCCGTTTCGTCAACCGAAACGTCAGATGGCGCTACGACCGGGTGGCAATCAAGTGGCGTCTTCACGGGTCGATCTTACCTCACCAGACGGATCATACGACGGCCCTTGAGAGGTTGCTGTGGAACTCCAACCCTGACCGGCGCCGCCAGAGCTCGAAGCTGACACAGTGCCACAGGACGACGTCCAACGCAGGGCTGATCGCCCCTCCCAGAGAACGGTAGACCCAGCTGGGATCTACGTAGCGGGGCCAGATGGCATTGTGCGAACCGAGCAGCTCCTCGACGATGTGGCGGTCTTTCCCGCGCAAGCCTGCCTCGAAGAGCGGCGTCAGGACCGTGGGCTCGGTGCGCTGCAGAATGGAGTCGGTCAGCAACCCGGTCAGTGCTTGCCGAGCTATGGGCTTGTATCGCCCGTGACGGTAGAGATGATGCGCTGGCACCTGAAGCATGAACTCCACCAGGCGGAGATCCCGGTAGGGATCGCGCAGCTCGACTCCCTCCCGGCAGGCGTAGGAGTTCTCGAGACTGAAACTACGGGCCGCCCTCACGCCGGCTACGGCCTCGAGTTGGTTCGGACGCAATCCTCGGGGCGTCTCGAACCTCGGCTCCGAGACTTCGGTCACCCGTCGCCGCGCCTCTGGAGTCAGCCACGGAAGCTCAACGGAATGCTGCCGGAATAGCGTCCGTTTCACTCTCGCAGGCCACCTCAGCAGGCCCGAGCGTCGTAGCGCCTCTTCGGGTCCCCGTCGGCGAACTTCAGCCAGCAACTCGCTCGTCGCCTGCAGGGGATGGCCCGAGAGCGTCAAATCTTCGAACCAGCACTCGCCACCCGTATAGAGTGCGTCGGCGGCAGAACAGTTCAAGACCACGCGGCTGCCGGCCCCGGCTGCCAGCGAAAAGACTCGTCGTTTGAGCTCCCGATAGACGTTGTCTTCCGGGGTGCTCGGGTGGCAGCCCAGCACACGCTGATGGGTGAGGGGAACGGCGTCATCGCAGTTGACACGCAGCGCCTCGAGATTCCAACGCTCCACGACAGGGTCCATGAAGGAGCGCTCGTCGCAGCTGTCAAACTCGTCGAAGATCCAGGAGACGGTCCGCAGCCGCCACTCCGGATGTCTTCGCCCCAGCTCTTCGGCTCCGAGCGCGGCGGCCGAAGTCGAGTCCAAACCGCCACTCATCATCACCGCCGGAGGAGTCGTAGCGCGCAGCCGGCATCGCACGGCCTGACGCAGCAGCTCGAGGAACTCATCCTCCAGATCCGAATCCGAGCGTCGACGCATTTGCGGATCGGCTCCAGGCTGCCAAAGCTCGGCTCGGCGCACCGATTCCTGGTCGACTCGCAGTATCTCGCCCGGCAGCAGCTCGTCAACCCGCTCGAAGAACGTCGAGCCATCGGCAGGCACCCGCAGGGCGAAGAAACAGGCCAGGTGTGTCTCGTCGAGAGCCACTCCGACTTCCGGGTGGGCGAGCAGCGCACTTTCTTCCGAAGCCACCAGAAGCTTGTCATTGCTCAGGTGATAGAAGAGCGTCCGATCGCCCAGAGGGTCTCGAGCGCACACCACCTGGCGTCGTTCGAGATCGACGATTACCAGGGCATACGGCCCGATGAGATGCTGGCAGAAGTTCTGGCCCCAACGCTGGTAGGCGGCCAGCACCAGCTCGGCATCGGAGACAGGGCCTACTCGGTCAGACCCCGCAGACCCAAGAGCTGCCAGCAGTGCCTCGCGGTTGTCGAGACGGCCGTCGAAGACCAGTAGGACCTCGGCCGGCATGGCCGTGAGCGGCTGACGCTCGCCGACCTCCTCGGGCGTCGTCCAGAAGTGCTGGTGCGCGAGTCCGAGCCAGCCGCGGACGAGCCGATCACAGCCGTCCGGACCGCGCGCCGACAGCGCCCTGATCATCCTGTCGAGCAACTCGGCCTCCACCGGAGAGCCATCGCGGTGAGCGATGACAGCAAAGGCGCTCACGTCGAGGACAGCCGACGCATCGCTGCCTCCTCTGGTATCAGTTCCGCCGACTCAGGGCTCCACCACCAAGGTCGGATCACCGAGGAGCGTCCATCCGAGAAGCACATCGAGGCGCTCGGGGTCGGTGAGAGCGAGATCTTTCTTGGCATCGATCAACGCCTTGCCCAGCCGCTGTCGCTGGCTTCCGATCTGTGCGAACAGCCGCCGCCCAAGCTTCTGTTCGGACAGCGCCTCGGTCAGCGTGGCGGCACCCAGCACCGCCGCGGCCCCTCGCCCGTCGTTGAGCAGCAGCCGATGACCCAGCGTATCGTACGTCGGCATCACGTGGTACGTGTTCCAGCAGCCCCACTGGGTGATCACGGTCGGCCGGCCGAAGTTCTCGAGCGCATCCGCGTCGCTCGAGTCGAAGAGGCCGTCGAAGCTCCACACCGAGGGCCCCGAGTGACCGAAGTAGCTGGTCAGTGCCACGCCGTAGTCGATCTCGTCGATCAGCAGCTGACGGGCCTCCTCGAGATACAGCTCGTCGAGATAGACCCTCTCGACCTGCCAGGTGCCCGGCAGGTAGCCGAGCATCTCCTCGCTGGCCGCGCTGAAGGAATAGCCGGCGGGGGCGTCGTAGGCGTCGGCAGAGAATACCGCCGTGCGCGCATAGTCGATGTCGGCGTAGCGCAGTGTTCGGTCGAGGATCGCCTCGAGCTCTGCTGTCGTGCGCACCGGCCAGCGTCCGACGGCCACCTCGGGGACTCCATCGCTGTTGATGTCACCGTAGAGCGGATCGACCGGCGCAAAACGGACAATCGGATCGGTTTGGGTATAGAGAGCCGGTACGAAGCTAACTGCTCCGCCGCCGAGATAGTCGAAGTAGTCGTAGGTGTCACCACCGACCAACAGCACATACCGGGTGCCCAGCTTTCGATAAGCGCGCCGGATGAACTTCCGAATCGCTTGCGGGTCGAATACCCCATGACTGAAGCGGTGGTACAGCTCCTCGACATTGACGACCTGCACGCTCAGACCCTCTGAGCGACGAGCCGCGACCAGCGGATCCAGGTTGTCGACGAAGTCCGGATGCGCGATGATCAGCATCTCCGCTTCCATATCCACGGTGGGATTGCGCGGTGGCGCCGGTTCGGCGAGCGGCATCTGAAGCGCCTCCACCGTGGACACGTAGTAGGTGGCTGGGCTCTCGCTGCCCGAGAAGGTGGCGCTGTAGTCACCGGGAAGGCCGCTGATCTGCACGGCCTCGAGGATCTCGACGCCCTCTTCCGTCACCCGATACACCACGACGTCGGCGGACGGCAGACCCTCGACGCGAAACGCCTCCGCCGCACCACTGAATCGCAACCGACCTGCGGAAGCTTCGAAGCGGCGCGGGAAGCGGAGACGGTAGCGGTCGTAGTTCACCAAGTCGTAGAGGGCTCCGGTGTCATGCGGTAGCAACACCCGCAGGCTGTTGTTCCCCGGGCCCAGCAGCCAGTCCGGAATCTGCGCTCGAACGGCCCGGTCCTCGAAACCGTCAAACCATTCGTCGGCCAGCTCGACCCCGTTGACTTCTAGCACCACGTGATGATCCGGCGCTTGCGGAAAATCGGTCACTCCCCACAGTTCCACCGTCAGTTCGACAGGCCCCGCCTCCGGCAGCCGATCCTCGAGCTCGAGCTCGAAGAACGCTTCGACCGGCCCGGAGATCGCCAACAGTCGGGTGTCGTAAAAGGGGTCGTCTCCTGGTGCGGCAAAGTCATAGGCTCGATTGACTTCTGCGGTCCGAGTCTCGTAGTAGAACCCCGGAATCCTCGCCGACGCCGACGGCATGGCCGCGTCGCGTCCTACCCGCGCCGCGTACCGAGGGGCCGCGAGCAACGTGTAGACGTTGGTGTCGGTGTAGAGCGTGTCCAGGCCTCGGCCGACGAATTCGACAAACGAGCCCGCGCCGAAACGCCCGGGTCCGCCCACCCGGATGGGCACCGGCTCACCGTTCTCGAGCAGCGCCAGCCGCGCTGCAGGAACTCCGCGCAGATCGACCCCGGCCGCCACCAGAGCCTCGTAGGTGACTCGGTAGAGGCCGTCCTCGCGCACCCGCAGATAGACCGGCGCGGCGCGGCCCAGAGCCGGGCGAGATCCCATGCCCGAGCCGCCGCCAAGACCCTCAAGCCGCCTTGTCTGGCGCGCCGCCGCCTTGCGATGGTGCTCACGACGAATCCCGACCCAGTCGGTGCGCTTCACGTTCCAGACCTGGCTGCCGTAGGTCCGGCCGAGCTCGAACGGGCCGTGATAGCGCGTCTGGCCATACAGATCGACATCTTCGAGTACGAACCGGTCGCCTTCGACGCCCCACGCCTCCAGCGCGTAGCGCTGCGGCGTCAAGGCATCCCCGACCTGCGACGGGATCAGCGTCTCATTGAGCCGACGCAGACCCTCCTCCTCGAGCACATAGAGGTGGAAACCGAGGTTTCCGGTCTCGGTGGCCGTGGCCCACTCGAAGGAGACGCTGCCGCTGCCTTCTGCGTGGAAGTACGCCAGTGTCACCGGCGTGGTGATGAAACCACCGCTCCAGAAGCCGAAATCCTGATCTGCGACATCGCTTCCAGCGATCGTCACCGGCTGCAATCCGGCGGTAGCACCCTGTGTCGTTTGCAGATAGCCGTCGACCTCGCTGCCGGAGGTATCGACTGCCACGAGATAGTTGCCCGCAGGCAGATCACCCAGGCTGTAGTTGCCGTCGGCATCGGTCATCGTGCTGCCGATCAGGGGCTCGTCCGGATCCAGCACGCCGTCGCCGTTGAGATCGTTGAACAGGAGCACCAGAGCTCCCTCGACCCCGGACTCGCCAGGACTGTCGAAGTCGCCGTCCTGATTCTGGTCGTCGAAGACCGTGCCGGAGATCGAGTACGCCGTGCCGGCCGGAGCCGCATAACCGAAGTCCTGGCCGAAATCGCCACTGCCTCCCGTCAGGGTCAAAACGCCCTGCTCGTCACAAACCGTACAGGTGCCGGCTTCGTCCGGATCTCCTGTCTGGACGAAGGCCGAAACCACACCGGTGGTGTCGGTCACCCGCACCACATAGTCTTCATCGGGCAAGGAGTTGAACTGGTACTCACCGTTCAGGTCCGTCACGGCGTTGCGCACCAGGTTGTCGAGCCCTGGAGTGATCACGCCATCACCGTTGACGTCGAGCCACAGCTCGAGCGTGACACCCTGGATTCCCGACTCACCCGGGTCCTGCACTCCGTCTCCGTCGGCGTCGTGCCAGACGAAATCGCCGATCGTGCCCGTGCCGCCTGAAGGCGCAAAGCCGAAGTCGATGTCCGCCGGCGTGCTGACACCACCGGAGACCGATACCGATCCCTGCCGATCGCAGGTCGAGCACACACCCGGTTCGTCCGGATCGAACGACTGCGGCAGCCCGACAAGGATGCCGTCGATATCGCTGATCTCGACGGTGTAGTTGCCGTCCGACACGCCCGAGAACAGATACGTGCCGTCAGCCGCCGTGGTCGTCGTGGCGATGATGTCGCCCGAGTCGTCGACCAGATTCACCGTCACACCGGCCAGGCCGGGCTCACCGACGTCCTGCACCCCGTCTCCATCCTCGTCCAGCCAGATGCGATCGCCGATCGTGCCGGTCGTACCGCCGTCGAAGCCGAAATCGAGCTGGGTCATCACATCGTTGGCGGCGACGGTGAGGTTGTAGGTGTCGTTCCCACCGAGATTCGTGGGAGTCGTGTTGTAGCCGCTCGGCAGCGTCGCCGAGTCGTAGGTAATCAGGAAGTCGCCAGGTGCCAGGCCGGTTACCCACCAGGAACCGTCCGGCTCCGTCGTCACCGTACAAGGCGTCGAGTCACAACCCGGTCCGAGAAGCTGGATCTCCACGCCGCCGATCCCGAGCTCGCCGGGATCCTGCAGACCGTTGCCGTCGGCGTCGTACCATACCCGGTCGCCGAGCACCGCGGTGCCGGCAGCGGCCAGGTAGCCGAAGTCCGCACCGTCAAAACGCTCTGCGGCCGAAAGCGCGATCACTGCAGAGGGGTCTGTCCCCGCCGGATAGGTGGTCTCGACCAGATCACCGGCCCCGGTGACCGGCAGGGTCGACTCATCGACATCGACGAAGTAGCTCCCCGCCGACAAGCCATCGAAGACGTAGTCGCCGTTGGCGTCGGTCACGGTCGAGGCAATCAGGGTGTCGTTCGCCGGATTGAGCACGCCGTCTCCGTCGGTGTCCTCCCATAGCTCGACCGTAACGCCAGCCAGGCCTGCCTCGTTGGGTCCGGCCTGCCCATCGCCATCGGCATCGAGCCACAGGCGATCGCCGATCGCCGCCGTGCCCGGTCGCCGTGTGTAGCCGAAGTCGACGTCGCTGTCGCCGGGCTGGGCCGACAACTCGTCCAAACCGCTAGTCAGACTGTAACCGTCGAGGAACCCGGCATCGTCGGTGACCCGCACGGAGTAGTTGCCGGTCGGCAGATCGGGGAAGACATAGTCGCCGCTGGCGTCGGTGGTCGTCGTGGCCAGCACGTTGCCCGCGTCGTCCAGAAGCACCACGGTCACGCCGGCCAGGCCGCTTTCACCGGGGTCCTCCACGCCGTCGGCATCCTCGTCGTCGAAGATCCTGCCGGAGATGTCGTCCAGGGCGCCGTTCCGGTAACCGAAGTCGAGCGATTGATCGCCCGTGGTCAGGTTGACGACCGTGGTGCTGAGGCTGTCGCAGACCGAGCAGGTCCCCGCCTCGTCCGGGTCTCCGGTCTGGGTGTAGCCGGTCAAGGCACCCGCCGTATCGGTCACCACCACCGTATAGAGCTCGGGCCTGAGCCCGACAAAGGAGTAGGAGCCGTCGGGTGCCGTCGTGGTGATCGGACAATCGACACCCGGAGTGCAGCCGTTCTGAAGCTCGACGGTCACGTCGCCGAGACCGATCTCCTCGGGATCCTGCACCCCATCGCCGTCGGCGTCGTTCCAGATCACGCCTCGCAGGCTGGCGGGAGCGTTGTAGCCGAAGTTGGTGCCAGTGAAGCTGGCGCCCTCGATTCCCACACTGAGCTGCCGCATTTGTGCCGGCTTCGTCGTGCCGCCAAGACCGGAGAGCTGCCCGGTCACGTCGGCGATCTCGATGAGGTACTTGCTGTTGTCCACGAGGCCGTCGAAGGAGAAGTCGCCTGATGCGTCGGTGACCGTCGTGGCGATGATGTTGCCGAAGGCATCGCGCAGATTCACGGTCACGCCGGCGATCCCCACCTCGTTCGCATCCCGAATCCCGTCGCCGTCGCTATCGACCCAGATGCTGTCGCTGATCGAGAACAGCGCGTCGTTGTCGAAGCCGAAGTCGACCTCTGATGCGACACTGCCCGACGCCACAGTCACCGGAGCGCTGATGGTGCCGCCTTCGCTCTGCGGTCCCGAGGTGGCCGTGTAGCCGCTCAGCACCATGGCCGTGTCGGTCACCGCAACCTGGTACTGACCGGGGCCCACGCCGGTAAACAGATAGGAGCCATCGACTGCTGTCGTCGTGCTCGCCACCGCCACGTCGTCGGCAGTGCCGAGAATGCCGTCCGCTCCCGGACCCATCAGGTCGACGGTGACGCCGCCGATTCCCGGCTCACCCGGGTCCTGCATCCCGTCGCCATCGGCATCGCTCCAGACGAAGTTGCCAATCGCTCCGGTGCCTCCGACGCCGCCCGGGGCGGTGTAGCCGAAGTCTGCGGTCAGCACCTGCTCCGAGCCAGTGATGACGATCGGATCGCTGACGCCGCCGCTGTTGCCCGGCGACGCCACGAGACCGGTCGGAACACCAGAGAGGACCGCCACCGTGAAGGTGCCTGGACTCAGGTAGGCGAACAGATAGTTGCCGTTCGCGTCGGTCGTGGTCGTCGGACAGTCGACTGCCGGCGTGCAGACCCCATCGCGCAGCTCGACCACGACGTTGGCCAACCCGTCTTCGCCGATGTCTTGAATGCCGTCGCCGTCGACATCGAGCCAGACGCTATTGCCGATCGCCGCACCCACGTCGACCGGATCCACGACCGTGTCCTTGTTCGGATCGGGCTGCTGGTCGCTAGTCATCTCCGCAGTGTTGAAAATATTGGTGACGTTGAAATCGAGCGGATCATCGACCGTGACCTGAAAGGTGAGCAGCGGGCTCACCAGGACGCTGTTCGAGGTCGCGGCGGCAAAGACCGAGGAGTCGCCGGCTGCCGTGGCCGTAAGGGTCACGCTCCCCGGCGTGGCTCCGGCATTGGCCGTACAGGTCCAGACGAAGGTGATCGGCGTATCCACGGCGATGCTCTGACTGGCAGGGCTGGGCGAGCCACAAGTCGCACTGGCGCCGTTCGTGCCAACGACAGTCAGCGCTCCGGGTGTGACGTTCGTGTCGGCCGTATTGGAGGTCAGCTCCATCGTTACCGTGATCGTGTCGTCGTCGCTCACCAGCGTGCCCTCGGCGGTCATCGCCGTGGTCGTGCTCGCACCGAGGCTGGCCGCAAGGTAGGTCACGTCAATGAACGCATGTCGGCTGGCAGTGCCGTCCTCACGCGAGTTCCACTGCGCGTCGCCGGTATCGCTGCCACTGGGGTCGAGGATGATGCCGTAGTTCGGCAAGGTGCCGTCGACCCAGTCCTGCACCAGAGGAGTCACATCCACTTTGCCGAAGGCGTCGCCCCCGACCGGCGTGAAGCTGCCATAGACGGTTCCGGCGAAGTCTCCTCCGGCGCTCGTCCACGAGGTCGAGCCGTCGGTGGTGTTCCAGTTGGCGCTCTCCGTCCAGGCGCTGGTCAGGTGCTTGACGTTGGCCAGGTGGTTCGAGCGGGCATTGGCCGAGCTGATGAGGAGGGCCGCCGAGTTGATGGTGGCGTTGGACGGGATGCCACCGCCCTCGAATTGGAAGAGCGCGCGCTTGATCTTGGTCGCCTCCGGCCGGGTCTGGACCGGGTCGGTGCCACCATTGTTTTGGGTCGGGTTGTCCTGGTTGATGAAGGTGTCCTGCGTCACCGCCAGGGTGCGCCGGACTGTAGGCGAACGATAGGTGACGGTGATGAACGGGTGCCGAGACTCGTCGCCCTCATCCCGCGATGACCACTGAGCGTCGCCAGCATCACTCCCTCGCGGATCGAGAATGACTCCGTAGTTGGTCAAGGTGCCGTCCACCCAGTCCTGCACCAGGGCCGTGATGTCGGCGGTCTGCTGCGCATCTCCGCCGACCGGTGTCAGGGTGCCGAGAACTACCGAGCTGAAGTCTCCACCGGGCGTTGTCCACGGTGAGTTCCAGTTGGTCGATGGCCCACTCCAGAAGGTAGTGATCCGCTTGATGTCGACCAGGTGGTTGTCGCGGTTGTTGCGCGAGGTGATGGTCAAGATTGCGCTGTCGACAACGGCGTCGGGTGGGATCGAGGTATGAAAGAACTGGTACAGCGCACGATTGATCTGGCCCGCCGGCTGTGGTCGAGTGAGCAGCGTGGACTCGGTGCTGTTGTCGGCGCTCTGGTCGTCTTCTTCGATGTAGGTGTCTTGCCGTGCCACCAACTGCACGGTCGAAGGGCAGCCTCCAGGGCTGTTGAAGGTGTAAACAGCGCGAATGAACGGCCGTCGCTCAGTGGTGCCGTCCTCTCGGGACTCCCATTGGGCCTCACCGGCGTCGACTCCGCGCGGATCCAGGATGACGCCGTAGTTGGACTGCGTGCCGTTGACCCAGTTCTGAACGAGCGAGGTGATATCAGCCTGCTGCTGACTCGAATCCGGAGTCAGCGTTCCCAACACGCTCGAATCGAAATCGCCACCTGCCGTTCCCCAAGCGATGGAGCCGTCCGTGGTGTTCCAGTTGGCCGTTTCGGTCCAGGCGGTGGTAACCCGCTTGATATCGGCGAAGTCTCCACTACGCGTGTTGTTGGACTGGATCGTCAGGATCGCACTGGAAACCGTAGCCGCGGCCGGCAAGCCACTCAGATCGAACTGGAATAGAGCCCGATTGACCTTGTCGGTTTCTGGTCGGGTCAGTACCGGATTGGTGGTGCTGCGGTCTCTTGTCGGATCGTCCTGCTCTATATACGTATCCTGGCTGGCGGGCAGATCGACCACGTCGCCACACAGATAGCCACCGATGTTCGAGCCCGGCGTGCCAGGCACGTTCGAGCCCAGGTCCCAGACCAAGGGATCCGGACCGCTGTCCTGTGGCGGACTGGCGCTACCACCGACGAAGGTGGTGTAGGTCGGGATCGTGTCCGCGACCTCGACGTTGGTCTGGAGCTCCAGACTGTCATTGCGTGGCGCGATCGAGTAGGTGATTACATCCCCCGGCAGCACGCTGCCGCTGACGTTCGACAGCTTGCTGACCCGAGGGTTGCCGTCGAAGACCGGTGCCTCAGCCGAATCGTCCGAGGACTCGCCCGTGCCGGTGGTGACGATCGCCTGGTTGACGATCGCCTCGGTGCCGGCCGGCAGGTTGGGATCGATCTCGACCAGAAATTCGATCTCGGTGCGCACGCCGGGGCCCAGATTGCCCAGAAGCAGGCCACCCTCGTCGAGCGGAAAGGGTGTGGCCGGGGAGGTGTCGTCGGGCACCGGGACGTCGTCACGCGTCGTGGTGTTGACGATGTAGCTGGTATTGGGATCGAGCGTGTCGGAGAGCGTCACGTCGGTCGCCGTAGCGGTGCCGCTGTTGAGCACGCCGATGGTGTAGCGCAGCGCGTCACCCGGATCGACCAGGCCGTTGCCGTTGACATCGACCGCCAAGGCGCCCTCTTTGGCCAGGATGATCGGCGGCACCTGGAGCACCGTGGTTCCCAGGTCGAGTGCGGGATTGCCGGTCGAGGCGGTAAACGGATCCTGTCCCCACGCACCGGCCAACAGCGCCCCATCCTTCGGGCTGGCGGCGGTACAGGTCGTATCGGTCGTGCTGAAGACCCGAAGGCCGGTCTGAGTTCCATCCGAATCGTAGATCTTCAACGACTGGTAGGCGCTCAGTGCGGTGGTCTGGTCCGGAACGCCGTCGTCGTCGAAGTCGACACAGACCGTGGTGGCGGTCCTGGCCGTGATCCAGACCGGGCTGCTGTTCTCGGCACCGTCGCTTCCCGGCGCCCAGCCGACCTTGAGATCGATCGACAGGCTGGACTCCGGCAGCACCGTGTGGCCCCAATCATGGGTGGTGCGCTCGTCGTCCCCGGCCGCGAGAGCGAAGAAGGTCCGGCCGTCGGAGGAAGTGAAGCCGGCGCCGGAAGAGCTCGCCGGTCCCGGCATGATGAACTTGACCACCCCACCCGCCGGCACCGTCAGCGGGCTGGTCCCCGAGGGCGTGGTCACGTTCACGGTCAGATCTGTCGAGTGGGGATTGAACAGGTTGACCGAGGCGTAGGCCGTCCGCCCGGCATCCGTTCCGGTCACCGTTCCGACCGGCGCCAGGTAGCTGTCACTCCACTTGTCGAAGGGCACCAGGGCGAACCACCGCGCTTCGAAGCGCGATCCGACGTCACCCGTGAGCTCGTTGACTTGCACCGGCGCCGTGGAGGTGACCTCCGAGCCGGCCTGCGCCCCATCGACGGTGAAGCTCTCACCCTCGGCCAGCGTTCGAGTGATGTCGTCATTGCCGTCGCCATCGACATCGACCGACACCTGGGTCTCGTCCTGCCGGGCCATGATCAACAGCCGTGAGTCCTGGAACATACAGAAGGCCTCTGTATCGTCCGTGCCGCTGGTCGTGGTGCAGGAGGTGGCGAGATTCTCGCCTCCAGGAGCCTGATACGACGTTCCCCAATCGCGAGTCGGAAAGACTTCCACCGCTCCCGCAATGACGGTTCCGGTGGTGGACACCGGCCACGCCGCTCGGGTCACCGCGATCGGCCAGGTCGTTGCCAGTTTGTCACCACCGTCGAAAAGGACATTGGCCGGAACCCGCGGAGAGGCGGGGACGACATTGTCCAGGGTTATGACGTCGCCGCCAGTGATCAAGTCACCTGGAATCCCCGGCGGCGAACCGTTGCTGGTGTCGCCGTCGCCCCAGATCTGCGTTCCGCCCGGATTGCCAGCGCTGTAGAGGTTATCGGGATCGTCGATCGCCACCTCGAAGTCGTTCTCCCACTGGTCGTAGTAGATGATGGTGCCGGTCTGGGTCACCGTGATGCCGACGACTGTGCGAATCGAAGTATCACCCCCTAGCGGTGTCCCGCTGGTGTCCTGAGCCTGGAAGGCCGTCAGGATTCCCTCCTCCGGCAGAGGCAGATAGTAGAACTGCACCGGGTGATCGGCGGCAGCCGGAGCCGCAGCCAGGACCAGGATGAGCAAAGCTGTCCAGGTCCAGAATCGACGCGGCACATCTCCCACCCGGGATCGTTCGCGTCCGTTCGTTGTGTTTGTCATGGTCGTTCACTCCGCCGGTCTGAGCCGTCGTCGCTCGAAGCCTCGAATACACGACTGCGGTCTCGCATTTGCCTTGCCTCGGCCTCCTCCTCGACCCCAGGGAATTGTTCCCGATGTCGCCAGAGGCCGCTATGATTGACTACACATCGAGGGTCTCCACAGTTGTTCCGAACCAACAAGACCGGAAGGCGTGGGGATCGCCTCTTTCACGTCCCTTGAAAAGAGCAAACGGAGTGCCAAACCCCTCACAACCGAAGGAAGATCGACCGAAATCAGGACGGGCTCCAGAAACACCTCGTAACCGTTGATTTTAAAAGACTTAACAGAGGCTATGAAACCTGGGAGAGTACCAGGGACCGGCCGAAAAGAGCTCGATGCCACCACGAACACTCCAAACTCGTCAATTTTCGTCAAGGCACCTGTCGAAAAGTCGGAAGAAACGCCGAATCTTCGGTGTAGCCTGCTGGGGCTACAATGGCAGCGAATCCGGGATTCCTGACTTCGGCCCGAAGCTTCGGCGGACAGTGGGCGATACATACTGATGCCATGCCCCCGCTCCGAAATCTGCTCTTGATCCTCCATGCCGGCCGCCTCGTCATGGCGGCGCAGCAACTCCGCCGGGGCCAGGCGCTGCCGCAGGTCCTGGCCAGGATGTGTCGGCTGCGCGGCCTCCCCTCGACGGTCGGTGCGGACGAAGGTCACCGAGCCGTCGAGCGGGCCGCCTCGCGACTGGGCCGATTCGGGCTCACCGACACCTGCCTCATCCGCTCGCTCGCCCTGGCGACACTCCTGGCTGATCGCGACGAAGTGCAGCTGCATCTCGGGTTTCGCTCTACTGACTCAACCGAGGCGGTGCTCTCGGGACACGCCTGGGTCACACTCGGTGGCCGGGCCCTGCCCGACGACTATGCGACCCTCATCGACGGTCAAAGGTGCGAGGACGTAGCGGTCCTCACCGCAATCCGCCTGGTAAACCACCGAGACCCGCGGAAGAAACCGTGAGCTCGCTCGAGGATTGGCCCTGATGCCAGACAATGTGGGCGATTTCCAGCTGCGCTTTGCAGAGCTGCCGCTGCGACTACAGCTCGAGGGTTTTCCAAGCGAGATTGCACACTCGATTGCCCGCCAGTGGCTTTGTGGGATCCGCTCTGCGGCGGGCGGCAGCAATGCCTACCGGGTCCGTCTTCACAAGGAGCCCCGCCTACGCTTTCGGCCGCCGGCATCGGAGAGACTTCAGCGGCAGATCCGGCTGCGCGCCAGCACGGTGGGCTCGACCACCCAGCTGCGGATGCCAGGGACCCGCACGAGCTTCATTGCGGACCGACCCAGAGCGGAGATCGAGGTTCATCCGCACCTCCTCCGCCACCCGGGCCTGATGGAACTAGCGGTCGGTGGAGCGCTGGGCCATGCCCTTGCCCTGGCAGGAGCCAGCTTCCTGCACGGCGCTGCAGTCATCGTCGACGATCTGCCGATCCTTCTCCTGGGCGAAGCCGCCTCGGGCAAGTCGACCGTTGCGGCAGCGGCGCTGGCTGCTGGCGGGAAGGTGGTATCCGACGACAGCCTGATCCTCTACCCGACGGCTTCCAGCCGGTTCGGAGCTCGCACGCTACGTCGAGATTTGTTCCTGCGCGAGGGCAGTCGGTCCGTATTGCCGGCTCCCCTGCAGGAACGCCTGCAACGCGTCGGACCAGCGATCGACTCTCGTTGGGTGCTCGGTCGAGGTGACGCGGCCTCGGCCTTTCGCACCGCGATCGAGCCCGCTGCGCTTTGTGTGCTGCGAAGAGATCGTCGTCTCAAGGCCTTCAGACTCACTGCCCTCAACCAAGCCAGGGCCTTGACCTCGCTCCTCGAAGCCAATGCCAGCCCGCATCTGCTCCACCCCGGATTCGAAGGCGAGCAGCAGGCGCTGCTCTCGCTCTGGAGCCGATTGACGTCCACGATCCCGGCTTTCGAGCTGCGCCTCGGGCCTGCGGTACTCGAAGCACCCGCCGAGGTTCTTGCAGAGGTAGTCGCTCGCCTGCAGGCATGGAGAGCCGACGCCCTGGCCAGCCGCGAGGTGTAGTCTTGGCAACGGCCGGCCGACGATCGCCCCCATGCCCACCCTAGAAGACATCGCCGCGGCACTGAGATCGGACCTCTGTCTGAGCAAGACGCTCGACGACGGCACCGGAGTCGTCCTCGACCTGGGAAGCTCCAGAGTCCTGGCGCTCAACGCTACCGGAGTGTTCCTCGTCGACGAGATCCTCCAAGGCACCAGCACTTTGGGCGACCTCGTCGAGGCGCTCACTACGAGCTTCGAGGTCGACCGTGAAACCGCCGAGAACGATGTCCGGGACTTGCTCGATCAACTGGCTCGGCACCTAGTCCCCGAAGCGGATTGATCGCCGCTTCTACTTGGGTCGCTGCAGTCGCAGCCAGGCCGCCGCTGACGACAAGGTCCGACCGACCAGATCGAACGGCCGCCAGAGTCGCCAACCCAGGTAGCCCATCGCCGTGCCGGGTCTGCCGTAGAGAATCTCGACCTGATGGTTCGACAGCCACACGGCTCGCCAAGCGGTTCTGACGATCTCCAGCAGGCGGTTCCGGTCCCCCCTCCCCTCGAGCCGCCGCCCGAGCTTGAGTGAGTTCAAGTAGTCGGGGTCCAAGGAGCCCGCCAGCCAGTGACTCAGCAGGGTCGCTGAATCCGACTCAGCGCACGTGATTGTCGAGCTCTTCTCACCGGCTGACAGACGCCGCAGGACATCGATCACTGCCGAGACCTCTTGCCCACTGACATCTCCTGCCACCCAGGCAATCGATTCCCGGGCCACGGACCTTCCTTCCGGCTGGTCGAACCCGAGGTCCTGGAGATCTGCGATCAGTTGGAAGGCCGGATACGCCTCCGGTGCCTGACCATGGTGACTCAAGCCGTGAGTCAGAAGGTGGGCCACCAGAAGAGACTCGGCGGGCAGGAAGGTCCCAGGCGGAAGGCCTTCCGCCTCGACAACCAGATTTGTTTCGAAGCACTCCCCGGCTGTCGCATAGCCCCGATTGTCGAACCGGATTCCATCGATCTCGTGATGGATCTCGATCGCCGATCCAAGGGAGTGCGTTATCGCGGCGAAATGATGCTCCGGAGCCCGGATGCCCGAAGGCTCACAGCCCGACTCGAGGAGGGTTTCGTAAAGCCGCGCGCCGCTCTCCCTTGGCACCAGAACATCGATGTCCCCGGTGCGCCGCGAGCCAGGAAGAGTGGCTTGCATGAGTCGCAAGGCCATCCCTTTGAGCCAGATGACGGGTATGGACAACTCACGGGCCAGCCTGGCGAGGTCTCGGCAGACCTGCTCGTGCTGGAGTTCCATACCGGTATTCAGCACGGTATCTCGATCGAAGAGCTCGATGCTCTCGGAACCCACCTCGACCTCGAGAGTCTCTCTCGGTGTCCGGGTCCGAATTCTCGCCATCAGCGAGAGCTTCTGCGCGATGTCGCAGGCCGCGTGGCGATCGAGCTCCCCGACTGCGCCAACTCGTATCGAAGGTGGCCCGAACGCTCGCAGGAGAACCCAGTCGATCTCTGGAGAACCCTGGAGATTCGGCGGGCGGAATCGGATCCCGGTCCGAGCCATGATCAGCCCGCGAGCTGCGCCTCGGGCAGGAGGCGGTCGAGGTAGCTCCGCAGCTCTTCATCCGCGCCACTGAGCACCAACTCGCGCAGGCGACGCACGGCAGCTTGAATCTCATCTGAGGAGTAGGCGTTCACCTTGCCGATGTAGATCTTGGGATGCCGCGTCTTCGCCATGTCCTCGCCCGCGGTCTGCAACTCCTCGAAGAGCTTCTCTCCCGGACGGATGCCGCTGTAGACGATATCGACGTCCTCGTACGGCTTGAGGCCCGACAGCGTGATCATGTCCTTGGCCAGGTCCAAGATGCGAACCGGCTCCCCCATGTCGAGCACGAAGATCTCCCCACCTTCACCCATGGTGCCCGCTTGTAGAACCAGTTGTGCTGCCTCGGCGATCGTCATGAAGTAGCGAGTCATCTCCGGGTGAGTGACCGTCACGGGACCACCGGACACGATCTGCTGGCGGAAGATGGGAATCACCGAACCGGTGGAGCCCAGAACATTGCCGAATCGCACCGACACATAGCGCGTGTCGTGGCTTCGATCCAGCTCTTGAACGACGAGCTCGGCGACCCTCTTGGTGGCGCCCATCACCGAGGTAGGTCGCACGGCTTTGTCGGTGGAGATCAGGACCAAGGCCTCCACCCCGAACTCCCCGGCCAGCTCACCGAGTGCCCAGGTGCCGAGGACGTTGTTCCTGATTCCTTCGGCCACATTCAGCTCCACCAGGGTGACGTGTTTGTGCGCCGCGGCATGAAAGACCACCTGGGGCCGAGACGCGGCGAAGATCCAACGCATCCTCGAGGCATCACAGACGTCTGCGACCAGAGGCTCGATCTCGATCTCCGGCCACTGGGCTCTGAGCTCGCGGTCCGTCTCGAAGAGCACGAATTCAGCCCTTTCCACCAGCAGGAGTCGCTGCGGACCGTACTTCGCCACTTGACGCGCCATCTCGGAGCCAATCGATCCGCCGGCGCCCGTCACCATTACGGTCTTGCCTCGAATGAAGCTCTGAACCTCGTCCTCCTCGAGCTTGACCGGCTCGCGGCCGAGGAGGTCTTCGATCTGCAGCTCGCGAAAGCGCGTTATTCCGACGCGCCCATCGAGCAGCTCGTAGAAGCCTGGGATGATCTGCGCGCGGATCGGGATGCGTTCGCAGATGTCGACGATGCGCCGAATCTTCTCTCGCGATACCTGCGCGATAGTGATGATGACGTGGTCGAGCTCGAGCTCGGAAGCGAGTCTTGGTAGATCACGAGTCGATCCGAGTACCTTCTTGCCCTGGATGACAGCACCCTGTTTCTGCGGATCGTCATCGACGAAACCCTCGATCCAGAGGTCGATGTCGCCGCGACCCTGGATCTCCTTGGCTGCCAGCACCCCTGCCCGCCCGGCACCGACCAGAACGACGGGCTTCCGACGACCGGAGGTGCCGCTGCGCTGATGCTTCTCATAGCGCTCGAAGACCACGCGTCGCAGGACTCGAATGGCCAAAACACCGCCGAAAGCCAGCACCGTATCGATGAC
>Ga0316193_10000567_pt1 | contig 23363 bp, 19 predicted proteins | sample MerIslsedime2_MG_FD_207735 | JGI IMG/M metagenome (GOLD analysis project Ga0316193, IMG submission 207735) | Coastal sediment microbial communities from Maine, United States - Merrow Island sediment 2 | ecosystem: Environmental > Aquatic > Marine > Coastal > Sediment | place: USA: Maine... | reverse complement strand
CTGAGCGAGGTCTCGACCATCGAGATGACCGAAGGACCGGCTCAGATCTCGCGTGAGGAAGGGAAGCGCCGAGTCGTGGTGGAGCTCAACGTCGTCGGCCGGGACATCGGTGGCTTCGTGGCAGAGGCTCGCGAAAGGCTCGCCCAGGAGTTGGATCTGCCGACGGGCTACTTCACCACCTGGGGAGGTCAGTTCGAGCAGCAACAAAGAGCCATGGCGCGACTGCGAGTCATGGTGCCCCTGGCTCTGGTACTCATCTTCGTTCTCCTGTACATCAACTTCCGATCCGTGCGCCCCGTCCTCCTCATTCTCGTCAACATTCCCCTGGCGATGGTCGGCGGGGTCATCGCCCTGAAAGTCTCGGGCCTCTATCTCTCGGTCTCTGCCTCGGTGGGATTCATCGCTCTGTTCGGCATTGCCATTCTCAACGGGCTGGTGATGATCGAGTTCTTCCGCAAGCTCGAGAGCGAAGGCGAGACCCGTCGCGAGGCCATCCTGATTGGCGGCGATCTGCGCCTTCGCCCGGTCCTCATGACAGCTGCCACGACCGCCCTGGGATTGATTCCCCTCGTCTGGGCCACAGGAGTTGGCTCCGAGGTGCAGCGACCCCTTGCCGTGGTCGTCGTGGCCGGAGTCGTCACCTCGACGCTGCTCACGCTGCTGGTGCTACCGGTTCTTTATCAGTGGCTGGGAGGGGTCGTCGAGAGCGAGGAGAACTGACCCGTCTTCACTGCCGCCAGTACCATTTGATTACGGTCCATCACTCAACAGAAGTTTCGCCACGCTCTTGGCGAGATCGCCGGAGCCGACCTCCGGATTGCCGTGGTTCATGAGCACCGCGACGTAGATCTGCGACTCGGGCAGCCGCAAGCTGTAGGCATCGAAACCATTGATGTTGCCCCGGTGGGCGATCATGCGATGCTCTTCGAGCTCGCCGATCCCCATCCCGAAGCCGTAGTTCGTCGACTCCCCATTCGACAGTGTGTTCGGAGTCCACAGCATCTCCAGGGTATCGGCTGGCAGCAGACTTTCGGTGTAGAGAGCGGCATCCCACTTGGCGAGGTCATCGACCGTGGACCTCAAGTTCCCCGGCCCCTGGATGTGATCCATATTCAGGAATCCGCACCGAATGAACGCGCCCTCGACGAAGTTGTAGCCCGAGACACGCCAGGGAATGATGCGATACACCGGCTCTGTCTGGGTGGCTTCCATCCCGAGAGGATCGAGGATCTCTTCCTTGAGAAACTGCTCGTAGCTCTTGCCCGACACGGCTTCGATGATTTGGCCCAGAAGAAAGTAGCCGGAATTCACGTATTTGAACTGTTCACCCGGTGTGAAGTCGAGCGGCTCGTCCTTGAACAGGGCGATCACTGCTTCTGGTGGAAGGTCGTCCCGTTTGACGTCTTGCCACCTCGGATTCGCGTAGGTGTCTGGGATTCCAGAAGTATGGGTCAGGAGATGCCGGATCGTGATGACCTGCCCATGGGTCGGGTAGTCGGGAAGGTACTTCCTGATGTCGTTATCCAGTGAGATCTCGCCCCTTTCGACCAGGATCAGAATACCCGTGGCCGTAAACTGTTTGGACAGGGAAGCGATGCGGAAGACCATGTGGGGCTCCATCGGCACCCTCAACTCCATGTTGGCCAGGCCGTAGGCACCTCGAAGGACTGTCTCGCCGTCGCGTACCGCGATGACGGCGGCTCCGGGTTCCTCGGGCTGAAAGTGCTCGGAGAGAAGCTGGTCGATAGCTTGAGCGGTGGGGCCATCGAACGAGGTCGGCTCCCCGGCCTTGACCGACAGGGTGGAGGTGAGACCGACGAGGCACAGCACGACGAACCGAAGACTAGGTTGCATGGCTTGGTTCCCCCCTTAAAAAGGCTCGGTCGAGCGGCGCGGGCCTTCGGATTCTATCCTCGAATCCCGAGTCCAGTTGCCCCGAAAAGGGTGCCTGTCCCCCTTTTCGAGGCTGGTGCTGTGAAAGGGCCATTCCAGGCTAGAATTTCATGCCTGAAAGGCAGTCTGTCTGACTGGGCCCGTGTATCGGTGCAAATGGTGGTCGACGAGGGGAGCCGCAAGGACTCGAGTCGTGCGGTATGTGAGGAGCCACCCGAGATGGCGTTGAACATCTGGAACAGAAGATGGTGGTGGTCGTATCGGGTCCTCCGGTGTGCTTCAGCTTGCCTTTTCGTGATGGTGCTTCTCGCTCGGCCCGCTTCGCCCACGAAGAAAGAGATTCTGGGTTGGGTCGAGCATGTACGCGTGGGAAAAAGCCGTCTCGAGTTGACGGCAAAATTGGACACCGGGGCCGACACATCTTCACTCGACGCCACCAAGATTCGGCGATTCCGAGGCAAGGATGGGGAGCGATGGGTGGAGTTCCTCGTCGAGGAGGACAAGACGGGACGACGCGTTCGCTTCAAGAAGCGACGGGTGCGGACGGCCTATATCAAGGAACACAAGGGGCCTAGTCAAAAGCGCTCTGTCGTGCTGATGGAGATCTGTCTGGGAGAGTACCTGCAGGAGGTCGAGGTCACTCTGGTGGATCGTAGCGATTTCGTCCATCCTGTACTTCTGGGTCGCAGTGCCCTCGAAGGCCTTGCCGTGGTAGATCCGGCTTTGACCATGACCAAGGAACCCCGCTGTCCGGTGGAGGAGAAGGAGTGAAAAAGCTCCCTCTCTACCTGACGGTCGGTGTGCTGGTTGCCGCAGGCTTGTCACTTATCCTCTACAAGGTGCTGGTGCTCGGCTTTCCGCTGCAGCCAGAGAGTGAGCGCAGCATCTGGACGGTCCAGGCCCGGTTTACGGTCGACGGCCATACCAGACCGGTCAAGGCGATTCTGCAGATCCTCTCGTCGTCGCCTGGTTTCACGGTGTTGGACGAGAATTTCGTGTCGCGAGGGTTCGGTCTCACGATCGTCGAGGAGGCTGGAGCGCGCGAGGCGCAATGGGCCATCCGCAGGGCCGCTGGACGGCAGACTTTCTACTACCAGGCCGTTGTGACGCCTGAGCTCATTGGTGCGCGGGGACCTTCAGCACCGACAGGTCTCGAAAACGAGAGACTCGAAGAGCCGTATGCCACGGCGGCGGAGGCGGTGGTAGCTCAGGTTCGCGCTCAGTCGGCCGATGTGTCGACGTTCACGGCCGAGCTGCTTCGTCACCTCAACGATCCGGAACCTGATGAGAATACAGCGCTGTTTCTGGCGGCGGGTCGCTCTCTCGGCCAGCGAGTGGAGATCGCGGTCTCGCTCCTCGAGACGGGCGGTATTTCGGCTCGGGCAGCCTACGGCCTGTATCTGGAAGAGGGCGAGAGACACGCCCAGTTCAGCCCGGTCTTGGAAGTCTGGGATGGCGATTCGTGGCTGTGGTTCAGTCCGGAAACAGGTGAAGAGGGGCTGCCCGAGAATGTGTTGATTTGGTGGGATGGCGACAAGCCGCTGATCGATGTCGTCGGAGGTAGCAACCCGGAAGTCGAGATCTCGACCTGGCGCAATACCGTCGACGCATTGCAGTTGGCCGAAAGACGGGCGGACGCGAGGCAATCCAGAATCATGGATTTCTCGCTGCTTCGCCTACCGCTGCAAATCCAGGCGGTGTACCAGATTCTCCTGCTGGTTCCAATAGGCGCCTTCATCATGGTGCTTCTCCGCAACGTTATCGGGGTCAAGACCTTTGGGACCTTCATGCCGGTCTTGGTCGCCTTGGCTTTTCGGGAAACCAGACTGGTGGCAGGCCTGGTCCTCTTCGTCTTGGTAGTGGCGCTTGGGGTGGGTTTGCGCTTTCTCCTGGATCGCCTGCGACTCCTGCTGGTGCCACGCCTGGCGGCAGTCCTGATCTTGGTGGTGCTCTGCCTGTTGACCGTGAGTATCTTGAGCCATCAGCTGGGTTTTGAAACAGGGCTGTCCGTGGCGCTGTTTCCACTCGTGATCCTCACCATCGCCATCGAACGGATGTCGATCGTCTGGGAGGAAGTCGGGCCGACCGAGGCGATCCAGCAAGGCCTGGGAACTCTGGCCGTTGCGGCCCTGGCCTATCTAGTCATGAGCCTCAGTCACGTAGAGTACCTGGTCTTCGTATTTCCCGAGATTCTGTTGCTGCTTCTCGCCGCAGTTCTCCTGTTGGGTCGATACTCCGGCTACCGCCTGTTGGAGTTGGTTCGATTTCGAGCTCTGGGGGCCGACGATGCTTGAGATGCGACGACGATTGCGGGAGCGAGGAGTTCTGGGGATCAATCGGCGCAATTCTGCGTACGTGCGCTTGTGGAACCCCCGTCGTCTGTACCCGTTGGTGGACGACAAGCTGCGCACCAAGGAGCTGGCGATCGCTTCTGGGATGCCGGTCCCGGAGCTCTACGCCGTGGTCACTGCACAGCACGACGTACGTGGTCTTCGCAAGGCGCTGGCGGACCGCGAGCAGTTCGTGGTCAAGCCGGCCCACGGTAGCGGCGGCAATGGAATCCTGATCATCATCGGCAGAAGGGGTGAGCTGTACCTCAAGTCGAGCGGCGCCGTGATGGACTGGGCCGAGCTCGATCACCACATCTCCAATTCGCTCAGTGGGCTGTACAGTCTGGGCGGTCAGCGGGACAGGGTGCTTGTCGAGTACTTCGTCCAGAGCGAACCCGAGCTGGAGAAGATCAGCTATCGCGGGGTGCCTGACATTCGGCTGATCGTCTATCGCGGCTTTCCCGCCATGGCCATGATCCGTTTGCCGACTCATCTCTCGGATGGCAAGGCCAATCTTCATCTGGGTGCGGTTGGGGTCGGAATCGATTTGTCAAAGGGCGTCACGCTCCAGGGAGTTCAGGGTACCGAGGTCGTGGTGTTGCACCCCGACACTGGGAATTGCCTCGAAGGCTTGGAGATTCCCCACTGGGATCAGATCCTGAAGTTGGCGGCTGAGTGTTTCGACATGACCGGTCTGGGATACCTGGGGGTCGACCTCGTGCTCGACCATAAGCACGGCCCATTGATTCTGGAGCTCAATGCCCGCCCCGGCCTGGCTATCCAGATCGCCAACTGCGCCGGGCTCCATACACGTCTCGAGCTGATCGACGAGCACGCGGATCCGAGGGATAGCCTCGAAGACCGCATCGTCTTCTCACGTCAGCACTTCGCAGCGTAACCCCCACCCACCATGAGAGTTGAGGCGGTCGCGCCTATCTCGCGACCGATCTTTGAGGGCTTGAGGGCTGAGCCAGCTGTCGTGCCTCCAGCTGGCCTTTGAGGGCTCGGGTCCTGGGTCATGAGCAGGGCTCTGAGGGACACAATACTCATTTCGATGGGCCGGTGAGACGGGGTTCGCGAGCCCATCTCTCCTACCCATCAACGATTGAAATCAGTATTGTGTCCCCCGTTTTCCCTGCGGACCGCCCGGACGGGCCTCCACGAGACTTCGGTCGATGTCAGGGGCAGAGGATGGGCAGTCGCTTCCCTTCGGCAGTTTCGAGGGCTACTCCGGGAGCCAGGGGTTGGTCGCCGGCCAGCAGAGCCCCGGAGCTATCTACGAGTTGGAGACCCCCGCCCCGGCCCAGGCGGCTCGCCTGGATGAAGAGGATCATGCTCCGCCGGCCGGACTTGCGCTTGCTGAGAAGCTCGAAGCGGATGCGGTCATCGAGTGTGATGTCGCCAGTGAAGCCGTCGGCCAGCTTGTAGAACCTGAGGTTCACATCGATTTCCCGAATATCCAAGTCGTAGAGGGATTCGAGGTCGCCCATGTTGGTGCTCCTACCCCCCATGTCGGCTCGTAGGCGCAGATAGCGCCAGTTGCGGTCACTGGCAGAGATGACTCCATCACCATTGGTGTCGAGCGGTCCGAGGCTGTCACACTCCTTCGCAGGTTCAGGTTCAGGTTCAGGTTCAGGGAGCACTTCAGCGGCTTCACTCTCGAGCGCTGGCTCGAGCTCGGCGTCAGGTCCTGGATCGGGTGTCGGCTGCTGTGAGGGAGCAATCTCAGCAGGCACCGGAGAAAGATCCGCAGGCCCCGAGTCTGGCTCTGGCGGGGCTGCGACGGTGGGCGCGGATTGAGACGCCTCCCCGTCAAGTAGCTCTGGAGGCGCAACTTGCAGCTCAATCCAGCGGCGCTCGACCTCTTCTCTCAGCTCGGGCGGCAGCGTCTCGAGCAGGGCCTCCGCCTCGCCCCGAAGTTGGAGGATCTCCTCGATGATTCGCTCGACGTCCTCCGGAGGAGGCGATTCCTGCTCCTGCGCCCAGAGATCCGCCCCCAGGGTCAGAGGGATAGAGATGAGTGTGATTGTCAGAGCTGCTCGCAACATGAACCGTGTCCGGTCTTGCCCTGGAGCTCGCTGTACCCGCCCAGGAACCGTGGGCATGATCTCCATCGTGCGGATCCGAGTCTACCGTTTGCAAGGCGTATGCCTGAGTGGTCGGGGCCAGAGGAGGTGCCAGCCGGAGTCACTGGACTTCAAGGGCGACTTCTCCTGGTGCGGGGTGTGGGAGATGATGTTGCCAGGTCTGACTAACGACACGAGTCGAGGGCGCGTCTAATGAGAGGAATGGAGGGGAATGACCTTGAACTCGTTGAGCAAGCGCGCGCCGGAGACTCCGACGCCTTCAGAGGACTTGTCGAAGGACACAGTCAGAGGATCTTCCGCACGGCCTTCCGTCTCACGGGCAGCGAGCAGAACGCCGAAGACGTGGTTCAGGAAGCCTTTCTCCGGGCCTACCGCAAACTCCATCTTTTCGATGGCAGATCGCAGTTCGGCACCTGGCTGCACCGCATCGCCGTCAACTGCGCCATGGACCTGATGAGAAAAGAGGGGCGCCGCACCCAACGCGAGACCATCGAAGAGCGAACCGAGCTCGAAGCGATGGTGAATAGAGACCCGCGCCCCGATCGTATGGCCGAAAGCAGCGAGGTCGGCCAGGCCGTGCAGCAGGTGCTCCTATCCTTGAGTCCCACAGAGCGAACGGCATTCTTGCTGCGGCACTTCGAAGGACATACCAGCGCCGAGATCGGGCGCATTCTGGGAATTCGGCCCGGCGCATCCAGGAACGCGGTCTTTCGGGCGGTCAAGAAGCTGAGAGCCGCTCTCGGTCCAATGGTGGAGGAAAGCCATGAAGTCAGTCACGGATGAGCAACTGATCCTCTACTACTACGGCGAGGCTTCAGACGCCGAGGAGCTGGGACGGCAGATCGAGGCTTCCGCAGAGCTCCAACGACGCTTCGAAGCGTTGCGCGGAATCCTCGACTCGGTCGAAGAGCCCGAGATACCCGAGCGGCATCCGTCCTATGGATCGGCGGTCTGGCATCGGCTGGCTCCGCAGCTGGAGCAACGTCGCTCCCGGCTCTGGGACTGGGAGCTTCTCAAGCCGCGCCGCGAGTGGGCTCTGGTGGCGGCGACTCTACTGCTGGTCGTGGGCGCTTTTCTCGCTGGCCGCCTGTGGCCTCGGCAGCAGGTCGAGCTCGCCGCAGTCGGCTACGACGGCCAGGAGCGGATTCTGCTCCTGACCGTGGCCAAACATCTCGAGAAATCCGAAATGCTGCTCGTGGAGTTGGCCAACACTCGGGACAACGGAGAGTTCGACATCTCGGCCGAGCGCCAGCTGGCTGGTCAGCTGCGGTCCGACAGCCGCCTCTATCGTCAAGCGGCCAAACAGTCGGGCCAGGCCGACGTGGCAGCTCTCCTGGAGCAGCTGGAGAGAGTGTTGGTCGAGTTGGCCAACGGCCCGGAGATGATCCCCTCCTCGGACCTCGGAGATCTACGAGTTCTCCTCGACGAGGGAGACTTGCTGTTCAAAGTTCGCGTTGTCGGATCTCGCCTGCGAGAAGAAGGGCGAGGCCTCAAGAATCCCGCTTCTGAAGAGCGTTCCGCTCTCGATGTATAGGAGGAATCCATCATGAAGAGACTACAAACTACTCTCACTCATCTTTCGATCGCCTTGCTGCTCGTGGCTTCGCCACTCACGGCTTGGGTGGACATCAACGTCACGTGGAACGCTGCCGATCCGGCTGAAGGAGGGCGGAGCGACACCTACCGCGAGGCTCAGCGCGCCTTGACCAATGAAGACTGGGAAGACGCTGAGGTTCTCTTCACGCAAGTCGCCGATGGCGGCGGCAGCGATGCCGATGCGGCCTTGTATTGGAAGGCCTATGTGCTGCTCAAGCGGGGCCGCGCGGGACTCGCCCGCCAGACCGTCGAGCAGTTGGAGCGAGACTATCCGCAAAGCTCCTGGATTGACGATGCCCGAGCCCTCGAAGTCGAGGCCAGGCAGGCGAGTGGTCGAAGCGTGAATCCGGGGGACGAGGAGGATGAAGAGCTGAAGCTCTATGCCCTGAACTCCCTCATGCACATGGACTCTGAGCGCGCTCTGCCCGTGCTGGAGGACTTCCTGCAAGGTGATCACTCGGTGGAGTTGAAGGAGAAGGCGCTCTTCGTGATCAGCCAAAGTGGCTCGTCCCGTTCCCGCGAGATCCTGGAATCGGTCGCCAAAGGCCAGCAACATCCCGAGCTGGCAATGAAGGCCATCGAGTTCCTGGGCCTCGAAGGAGGCCCCGAGACCGGCGAGGCCCTGCAGGAGATCTACTCGTTGGCAACGGATCCACAAGTCAAGTCGAAGGCTCTCGAAGGACTCATGCTGGGTGACCACGAGCAAGCGGTCCTGGCGGCTGCCCGGGGAGAGTCGGATCCCGACCTGCGCGGCAAGGCGGTGGAGATGCTGGGCCTCATGGATGCTCGGGCCGAGCTCCAGGAGCTCTACCGAACCGAGACCTCGACCGAGGTCAAGGCGAAAATCCTCGAGGGTCTGTTCATTGCCGGGGATGCGACCACTCTCTCGGAGCTTGCCCGCTCGGAGCAGGATCCAGCTCTCCGCCGCAAGGCTATCGAGGGGCTCGGATTGGTGGACTCTCAAGAATCGGGGCAGGCACTCGCCGCTCTCTACGCGAGTGAGACCGACATCGAGACCAAAAAGAAGATCCTGGAGTCCTTCTTTCTGATGGATGATGCGGAGACGCTGGGAAGACTGGCTCGAACCGAGACGGATCCGGACCTCAGAGCAAAGGCGATCGAAGGACTCGGACTGGTCTCCATCGACAGTTCTGGTGAGACTCTGAAGGCTCTTTACTCGAGCGAGACCAATCGGGACATCAAGGAGAGCATTCTCCAGGCCTTCATGCTGCAGGAGAATCACGAGGCCCTCATCGAGGTAGTGCGCAGCGAGGAAGACCGGGAGCTGCGAAAGAAGGCTCTGGAGTACCTGTCGTTTATCGACTCTGACGAAGCGATGGACTTCCTGCTCACCGCCCTCGAGGACTAGTCGAGAGTCGACCGAATAGCAACGAGAAACAAGTGGAGACGACTATGAGAAATTCATTGCTGATACTGGTCGGCCTGGTCTTGCTGTCCTCCTGGGCAACGGCTGAGCCACCCGACATCGTGAATTCGGAGATCACCTTCGAGCAGGTGGGGACGAACCTGGGCAGCTCTGTCGACAGTTTGCTGCAGCGGGGCTCCGACACTCGCTGGATCGCTTGGAGCGTCCCTGCCGTAGAGGGGCATCGGTATCTCTGCTGCTGGGGCCGGGGCGACAGGCTCTCGCAGAGAGGGGCCTGCTCTCTGGAAAGCAGGGATCGCCATTTCGTGATGTCGGACGGTCACGATACGAATCGTCCACCCGAGATTCGGGAGATATCGGTCCTGGTGCGAGCGGAGGCCAGGCGAGTGGAGGAGGTGCGTGTCTACTCCGAGACCTGTCGCCTGGATGCGGGCGGTCGGGCGGTTACCTGGTTGGAATCGGTGAGCGCGGAGCAGAGCGTCGCTTGGCTGACTACCTTGATTGGTGAAGAGACGGGCCTGATTGGTGAAGAGACGGGTCAAGGAAGATCCGATGACCTGTCGGAAGAAGCGCTGATGGCTCTCGCCCTTCACAAGGGTCCGGCCGCTGACCGGGAGTTGGCCACGTTTGCGGACTCGGGTCGGTCGAGCTCACTGCGGGAAGAGGCCATCTTCTGGCTCGGGGAGGCACGGGGACAGGCTGGCTTGGCAGTCTTGGATCGCCTCCTCGACACCGAGAGAGATGCGGATATCAAGACTCACATCGCTTTCGCCCTCACCTTGAGCTCGGCTCCCGGAGCCATCGAGCGGCTGACGGTTCTGGGTCGTCGGGATCCCGATCCCGAGGTGAGAGGAGAAGCCCTATTCTGGCTCGCGCAAGAAGGCGGTGCAGGGGCAGCCGATGCCGTCAAGCGGGCCGTCGACTCGGATCCGGATCGAGAAGTCAGGGAGCAGGCGATCTTCGCCCTCAGTCAGCTACCCGACGGCCAGGGAACCGACCTGTTGCTGGAGATCGTCAGGGATCCGTCTCAGGATGCATCGGTTCGCCAAGAGGCCCTGTTCTGGTTGGCTCAGTCGGAGGACGACCGAGCTCTGGACCTGATTTCTGACATCCTGCAGAAGTGAGGGCTTGGAGCTCTCACGGACCCGTGATCACCAGGTAACGGTCGCGACCCGTTCTGAGCTCGCGTACGACCCTTTCCTGCCACTTCGACTCGTCACCGGCGAAGATCTCGTCGGTCGAGCTTTCGTGGACCAGGACCACAGACGCCGGGTGGTCCCGCAGGTAGCTCTCGACCTCCTCCTGGTGCTCCATTCGATCGACCAGAGCGCCGGTGTAGAAACCGAAGGCCCCCATCTTGCGCATGGCGTACTCCGGATAGACCAGGCCGAAGTGTGTCTCCGGGCCGATCTGCTGGCGGATCCATTGGCCCGCAGGCTTGTAGGTCTTGGCGGGATTCAAGGCGGGGAGAATGCCGATCATGACTGCCAGCCAGAGGGGTATCTGCAGCACACCGAGTCGCACCAGCATGCTGCGGACGTCGCCGCGTCGCCACGCTTGAATGAGCCAGTACCCACCAGCCAGGAGGATCAGTGCGGTGAAGAGCATGGGCAGTCGCTCGGCCCTCGCTGCTTCCATCCGCATCGGATTCAGCTTCATCTGAGCGACAATCGGTTCGAAGACCGCAGCCACGACGACAAAGGCCACGGCGATGATGGCCAGAACGGCGATCAGGATTGGAATGTAGATCTGAACCGGACGCGAGGAGGGGGCATCGGGTGCGAGGCTGCCTCGTCGGGTGAGCTTGGCGATCCAAGGTGCCAGCAGCATCGCGGCGGCCGGGTAGGCCGGCAGCATGTAGAGCTGGCGCTTGGTGACCGCCATCGAGAGAAAGACCAGGAACGTGCCGAACCACCAGAGCATGAGCTGTGTGTTGGGTTGCTTGTAGCGACCTGTGCGGACGGTCCACCAGATCGCGAATGGCAGCAACGGTCCCCAGGGCAGCAGATCGATCCATATCTGGACCAGGTAGTAGTAGACCGGTTGGCCGTGACCTCGGGACCCGGAGAAGAACCGGGCGAGATTCTGGGCGTAGAGCTCGTAGAGGATGTTGTCGGAGCCCATGGCGTGGGCGCAGGCGACGAACCATGGAAGGTAGACCGCAAAGGAGATCAGCGCCAGCGGAGCCAGCTCGAAGAGTCGTCGCCACTCGCGGCGACTGCCGTGCCAAAGCGTCAGGACGAGGCCCGGCAGCAGCAGTCCGAGTGGCCCCTTGGCCAGCATCGCCAGCCCGAAAAAGACGAAGGCGCCCACTCGTAGTAGCCCACTCTGACGCTCCCCGACGCCGCGTGCGTAGAGGAATATTCCGGCGGCGATCATGAAGCTGAAAAGCGTGTCGGGGCGATAGTTGATGGCCTCGTAGACGAATTGCTGGAACGTCAGCAGCAGGAACCCAGCCCACAGTCCAGTGCGCGGGTCGAACCAACGCGAAGCCACCCAACAGGTCAGGAGCACCAGGCAGATGGCGGTCAGGGCGTTCGGCAGCCTGAGCGCGAACTCCGACATCCCGCCCTGCAGGTGCGCCGATGCCGTGCCCGCCCAATAGATCATCGGTGGGTAGTCGACCCAGATCACGCCCATGCGTCGTGGTGCGATCCAATCGCCGCTGACGTACATCGACTGGCTGACCTCGGCGATGTCGGGCTCGTCGGGATACCAGAGATCCCTCATCCCGAGCCAGGGCACCAGCAAGAGCAGGCCGAGCAGGAAGAGGAATAGCGACCGGTGTCGGACCAGGATGGAGCCCGGATTCGATTCGCTCATGACAGATCTGTCGTTCGGTTTCAGCGCGGCCGACTAACTGCCGGTGCCGATCTCATCGACCGCCTGCTGGACTCTCTCGGCGATCCAATCGATCTTGGCGTCGCTGATCTCCGGGTAGGCCGGCAAGTGCAGGATCTCACGCTCAGCCTGCGCAGCACCGGGGAAAGAGACGCCGTCCTCGAGGAGCGCGCTGCAGTCCCTCATGTAGTGATGCTTCGTATCGACGCCCAACTCGAGAAGTCGTCGAGCCATGGCTTGCATCTGCGGAAATAGCGCCGTGACCAGCATGTAGTTGGAGCGCACGTCGGCGACATCGTGGGATTGGAACTTGACGGAGTCCTTCAGCCGACCGATCAGGCGCTCGGCGTTGGCGACGCGACGCTCGAGCTGCGGCAGGATGATCTGCATCTGATCCAGCCCGAGTGAGGCCTGGTAGTTGGTGTATCGCCCCATGCGACCCTGCATGGTGATCTCGTCCGGCTGATAGCCGGAGGCGAACCTCTCGTCGGAACCCTCTCGGCTTTGAAGAAAGCGAAGTGCCGGGTAGACCCCGAGATTGAAGACCAACGGGTTGGTGACGATGGTTTCGAAGGTTGTCTTGAACAGGCGCTTTCGCAACCACGCCAGGTTCTTGGCAGGCTCCTTGTGGGCCACTTCACGAATCCGCTCGGCGAGCTCCGGGTCCTGGGTCGTCACCATGCCACCGCCCATGGTGTTGATCGGCTTGGAGGTCTCGAAGCTGAAGTAGCCGAAACGACCGAAAGCCCCTGCCTTGCGACCTCCTGCCGAGGCGCCGTAGCAATGGGCACAGTCCTCGATCAGCGTGGCGCCGTGGGCCTCGGCGATCTCGGCGATCTCGCGGATTCGACAGGGTATGCCGTAGAGGTGAGTCGCGATCACGACCTGCGTGCGATCGGTGATGGTGGCCGCGAGCGCCTCGGGGTCCATCCCCAGGGTCTCCATTTCGCAGTCGGCGAAGCGAACGGAAAAGCCCAAGGAACGGGCAAGGTGCGGCACGACCGGATAGGCAAAGGCCGAGCAGATGACGTCGGACTCTGGCTGGAGGCCGAGGGCCTCGAAGATGAATCGAAGGCCGGCCCGGCCCGATGGGATGGCCACCGCATCGGGCACACCGATGAACTCGGCAAAAGCCCCCTCGAACTGACGGATTTCGTCGCCGTCCCAGAGGGTTCCCTGGGCCAATCTGGTCATGGCTCGGCGCCAGCCTTTGGGCGGTAGGTGAATGCGTTGCCTGGCTACTGCCACTGATGTCCCTTTCAGAGGGTTATCGGGAGGTCCTTCGAGGCCAGGAGTATATACAACCCCTGATGCGGTTCCTGTTCCTGTGGACCAGGCCACAGCGATGGATTGCAGGGCCTGTAAGGCTGAAAGGTCAGTCTTCTTTGATTTGTAGCCATGGCGATGCGATCCCGTTTCCAAGCCCTTCGATTGGCTCTAGGGGTGACTGTTTGTCTGCCGACGCTCGCCCTGGCGCACATGCCAACAGAATCGGCCGCGGTGCCAGACGCTGCGCCTGGGCCCGACTCGGAGCCCCGCTTCCATCGTCGCTATGTCGATCTCGACTATGGCGGCAACGGCAAGCCAGGCTGGGTTCGTGCCGGGGACATCGATCTCGACGGTGATCGGGACCTCGTGGCGGGCGGAGGCTATGCCCTCTTCGTCTATGAGAACGGGGGTGAGGCTGATGGCTGGCAACGCTACGGGAATCTGGACGCTACGAACCAAATGGGTGCCAATGGGGCCGAGCTCTACGATGTGGACGGCGACGGTGACCTGGATGTCGTCTCGGCCCTCTATTATGGCAACCTCGGCTGGTGGGAAAACCCCGATCCACCTTTGACCGGCGCTCCTTGGGTGTTCCATGTCCTGAGCAACGAGACCCGCTACATGCACGACCTGATCCGGGTCGACCTCGACGGCGACCAGGTGGCCGAGGAGTTCATCGCCAACCTCAACAGCGGCTACTGGAGCGCCAGCATCACGATCAAGTGGTTTCGACCTGGTGTGAACCCGAATTCACTCTGGGAGCAGCACACGATCGAAGCGGACCGTTCCGAGGGGGCGCCACACGGCCACGCGGGCCTCGATCTCGCCGATCTGGACGACGATGGAGACTTCGATCTGGCCTATGCCAACGGCTGGTATGAAGGACCGGCGAATCCTGCCGGGACCTGGACCTGGCACCAGGTGACGACCGAGTATGGCGTCTCCAATGTTCTGGCGAGGGACATGGACGAAGACGATGATCTCGACCTGGTCATGGGAGCCGGCCACCACGGCGAGGGCGTCTATTGGTACGAGCAGCCCGATGGCTCTCCGTTCGGAGTCTGGGCCGAGCACGTAATCGACGCACAGCTACATCACCCCGAGTGTCTCCAGAGCATCGATCTGGCGTCCGACGGAGACGTGGACATCCTGACTTGCGATCTCTTTTTCGGCGAGGATTCTGGGGAGCCGGGGTGGGACGAAGAGGTGCACAGCATCTACCTCTTCGAGAATCTGCCAGGTGACGACAGCTGGCAGGAGAGTGTGCTTTCTCCGAACTCCTATCCGAGCCACCAGCTACGAATTGACGATGTCAATCAAGATGGCATGTGGGACGTGATCAGCGAATCTGCCGGCACCTCGGTTGTCAGTTACTACGAGAATGCGATGGCGACTTCCTACTTCAACCTCGAGGTGGTCGATTCGGCTTACTCCGGCAATGGACGGCCGGGCTGGTCGGCAGCTGGAGATCTGGACGGAGACGGCCTGGTGGACCTGGTGGCTGGAGGTGGTGGAGCGATCCAATGGTACCGGGCTCCCGAGTGGACACGCTTTCCCCTTGAGGCGAGCTCGAGTGCCGGAGGCAACGGTGGCCTCGTCGTCGATGTCGATCGGGACGGCGCTTTGGATGTCGTCGCTGCGCTCTACAACTCTTCTCTCGTCTGGTGGCGCAATCCGGGCACGGCCAGTGTCACCGGAACCTGGGTGAGGTACACCATCGACGGCGGCATCAGCCACTTCAACCACGATCTTGTGATCGGTGACCTCGACGGCGATGACGAAGGCGAGTTGGTGGCGCTGTACGTAGGAGGGGGCGTGTACTGGTACGACGTACCCGTCGATCCCCTTGTCGGTGCCTGGCCTCGTACGAGGATCCTCGCCTCTGTCTCGGATCCCTATGTCGGCCTGGCGGTCGGGGATCTCGATGCCGATCTCGATCTGGATGTCGTGGTCTCGAACAGGTGGTTCGAGCAGCCCGCGTCACCGACCACCGCCGACTGGACTGGCCGCCAACTGTTCACGGACGCGGTGCAGAATGTGGCCTGTTTCGATGTCAATGGAGACGGCCGACCGGATGTAGTGGGGGCCGAGGGCTTTGTCTACCCCGACGGCCGGGTCCTCTGGGTCGAAGCGCCCATCAACCCGAAGACCCAAAGCTGGGCGGAGCATGTCGTTGCCGAGCACCTGGATGGGCCCGAGAACCTCTGGGCCGGAGACCTGGATGGCGATGGACTGACCGACATCGTGAGCGGCGAGATGGGCACGTCCACCGGCTTCGATGACTCGGACAGCAATCTGTTTGCCCTGTTCGGCCGGAATGCCGACGGCACTCTCTGGGAACGGCGAGACTTGTCCTGGAGCGTCGGAGTCAGTGCCCGAATCCGGCCTACCGATGTGGACGCCGATGGTGACCTCGACTTCGTCGCCGACGGCAACGCCGAGGACCACATCTACCTGTGGCGCCAAGAAGGGGCGGCCGTGCTCTTTTCCGACGGTTTCGAGGCGGGCGATGCCTCGGCATGGACGTCCTCCACTCCTTAGTCCGAGCTTCTCACTGGAGTTCGGCTGCTGACTGGCCAAACGGCACCAGGTGCAGCTTGGCCCTTGAGAGCAGGCCTTGGTACTCGAGCGAAACCGAGTGGGGCCCTCTCGGTCGACTGGTCGGCGGGAGGCGATGCCTCTCTAGAGAGGCTGTCCAGCCCGTTGGTCAGGGGTCTGGCCGATTGGAGATCAGGTATTTGTTGCCGTCCTGATCGAGGATGAAGAACAGGTCTTTCAGGGCATCGACCTCTTTCAGACGGCGCTCATCCAAGATGCAGTACTCTCGTTTTTGGGACTGCAGGAGCTCCGAGAGCTCCGACGGATTCTCTAGAACCACCGCTTCCCGGTCTGTATAGAACATGGCCGAGTCGCGAATCCGATTGTAGAAGACATAGCGCTCGCCGGGCGGCAGCCTCTGGTCGAGCCTCAGACCGAGCTCCTTGGTCGCGCGATAGGGGCCCACGGGTGGAGCCAAGACGAGATTGAACAGGACCATCGAGGTTCCCGTGAGCGTGACGATGGCCGTCATGGCAGCAGCGGTCTTCCTGATCCAAAGCAAGACGAACACCAGGATGACGAGTGCGGCGACGGCCCAAATGAACCCGTAGACCCTCGGCAGGTCGAGACCGGCCTTGGCCTGCAACGAGGTGGGCGGGATCACCCAGAGGTAGATGACCGCCGCGATCATGAGCCCGACGAGCGGCGACCAGGACCAGAGGAGCCCCCGTCTGCGGGAGGGGCTCGGGTCCGTCAGAGCGCTGTTCCAGTACAGGGCGAACATTAGGGCGACGGCCGGAAAAATCGGCAGGATGTAGCTCTCGAGCTTGGCTGTCGCCAAGGAGAAGAAGGCAAAGATGGCACCTATCCAGATCAGAAGGAAGAGGACAGCGTCTCCAGGTCCTCGATCCCGATTGCGGATCGCCCCGATGGTCGCCAGAGGAACGAAGGTAACCCAAGGCAGCAAGCCGAATGACAGGGCGCGGATATAGAAGTAGATCGGCCCTGCGTGGTGGGCGTCGGAGGAGGCGAAGCTACCGAGGTTCTTCTCGAGGATGAAGTACCGAAGATATTCGGGGTTGCGCAGGCTGATGGCGAAATACCAGGGGCCGGCTACCAGGAGCAGGATCAAGAGACCCCACCCGATCTGCATCTCCCTGATCAGCGCCAGCCTTCGCGTAGCGAGCAGGAAGACGCCGATGACCAGGCCGGGAAGCGCCAGTCCGAGTGGCCCCTTGGCCAGAATCGCAGAGCCGGCGGCGACCCAGAATAGAAGGAAATAGCGCTTCCTCCGCTTCCCATCGACAAGGCCGAGATAGAAGAAGCAGAGCGCCAGGGTCGTGAACAGCGTCAGAGCGATGTCGTGAACGACGACTCTCGAGAGCAGCAGGTACTCTGCCGAGCTGGCGAGAATCACCCCCGCCAGGAAACCCACAGTCGGTCCAAACATCTTGCGGCCCAGGCAGTAGGTCACCAGGACGCCGGCCGTGCCGAAGATCGAGGCCGGAAGTCTGGCCGCGAACTCATTGAAGCCGAAGATGAGAAAGCAGATCGCACCCAGCCAGTTGAACAGGATGGGCTTGTCGTAGAAGTTCTCACCATTGAAAGTCGGGGTGATCCAGTCTCCGTTCAGCAGGATGTTCTTGGTCATCACCGCGTGCATTCCCTCGTCCACATCCCAGAGCACCCTCGAGTGCAGCCCGAAGCAGAAGAGAAACAGACAAAGCCCGATCAGAGTGAGGACGCGGAGGGTTTCGCCCCGTTTGATGTCTTCGAGTAGAGGCACGATGAGAGGTCTTCCGATTCCCCGAGGTTGCGAAGCCTTACTGCTGCTCTAGCCGCGGGTCAACCGCACCACGCCAGCATATGCCATCTGGATCAGCGGTCGGAAGCGCCAAAAAAGAGCTCATGCCTGGTAGTCTTCGGCAGTCTCCGGAGTCCCTGGATTCAATGCTCGATATGTCACTGATGAAGTACGCGCGGGTATTCGCCTTCGTGCTGTTGGCCGTGGTGACGGTGTATGGGGCCTACGGCTTCTTCACGGGCGACTGGACCTCGGCGGCTGACTTCTGGCGCAGCAAGCTGCCGGTGATTCCCCTGGTCGCTTTGTTAGCGCTGGTGGACGTGGCCCTGGAAGCGATCGGTTGGATGTGGGTCTACCATCGTTTCCGCATCCAGGCTTTCGATAGGGGCGGTGTGGCTGCCTACCTTGCGTCTCGTGCAGGTCTGCTTTTGCCAGCTCAGATGGGGCGTCTGATTCGACCCGACGCCATGGTTCGGTTGGGCCGGGGAAGCCTCAGCAACTGTCTCAAGGCCGAAGCGGTGGCCTTCGTGCTGGATTCGACCTCCGTGTTTGGTCTCTTGGCCGCCCTATTGGCCTTCAGGTACAGACCGATCCTGGCGCCGTTCGCCGCGCTGAGTGTGATCGCAGGAGTCCTGTTTCTGGGCAACCGAGCGGCGAAGTTCGTCTCGGGTACCCGGCTCGAGCTGCCGCTGGCCTTCTGGTGGCAGTGGCCGACTCTGGCAATCGTTCTCATCGAGATGATCGGCTGGGTTGCCCATGGCGTAGCTCTCTACGTTGTGATTCGAGATTTGCCAGGGGATTTCACTTTCTTTGACTCCCTACTTTTCGCTCCTGGTTCAGCGGTGCTTGGCGTGGCGACAGGGTTGCCGGGAGGTATCGGAGCGACCGAAGGTTTCCTCGGTGCCTCCATGCGGCTCATGCACATTCCCAGCGAGCACCTGGTTCTAGCTGTCGGCGCATTTCGCCTGATCACATTCTGGATCTGGATCCCGATCGGCTGGTTGGCCCTGGGTGCGGTGCGTCGAATGGCCCGCGGGCGGCGCCGGGGTTTGCAGAGTGAGGCCGAGGCCGCTGGAGCTTGAGGTCTGGTCTACTCCCACATTCGAGGGCCCTCTCCCCATGATTGAACAAGTCAAGCAGCGCTACTCGTTTACCGTGCTTCGCGAGCGCCTGAGCCAACACGGACGCCCGATCGTCAACTTCGCGCTCGGCGATTTCGATCGGAGCCTGCCCGCGGCGCTCGCGGAGACGATTCGAGAGAATTCATCTCTGATGATGAAGCGGCATGTGCCGGCCGACCTCGCAAAGTTCTCCGCTGCCGCAGTGGACTACCTGGCCTGGCAATACGGTGTCGAGGTCTCCCCGGCGGAGATCCTGCCCGTTCCCAGTGGGCGCGCCGCGATGACCGCACTGGCTTCCTGCATTCTCGAGCCGGGAAATGGTGTCGTCGTCACAGAGCCCGGCTACCCGGTATTCGCCCGTCTTGCAACACATCACCACGCGAGGATCCTGGTCGCACGACTCGACCCGGATAGGGAGTTCGCGCCACGGCTAGACGAGATCTCCCAGGAGGACGTCGATTCAGTTCGTCTGGTCGCCCTGAACTACCCGAACAATCCCACCGGAGCCGTCATCTCCGAAGAAGTGGCGGCGGCACTCGAAGGGCGATTCGGATCGGGGACGGTGCTCTTCAACGACGCCATCTACGGGCCGTTGACGCACGAAGGAACAGCCCATTCGATACTCGGGAAGGACCTCTCTGGGATCCGCGGGTACAGGGCGCTGGAGCTCCACTCGCTTTCGAAGCTCTTTCCGCTGGGACCTCTGGGTATCGCATTTCTTGCGGGATCCGCGCCCCTGATCGAGGAGATTCGATACTACACGGATTTTGCCTGGTCGCCGCCAAGCTCACTTCAGATGCAGGCCACGATGCGATGCTTCCAGAGCACGGACCATATCGCTGAGATTCGGCAGTATTTCGAGGAGAGGCTGGAGCGCCTTAGGGAAACTCTGGTGGATGTCGGTTTCGAGCCGTATCCGACTCCGGGCGGAATGTACCTTCTCTGCAAGGCTCCGGCGGCCGTCGGGGGAGTGACGACTCCGACGGCACAGGCGGCGGCAGAAGTCCTGCTGGACGAATTCGATCTTGCGGTCGTCGCTTGGGACAGACCACCCCACGGCTATCTGCGTTTTTCCTCTCTCTATAGCACCGAGGATCTGCAATCACTGGGCGAGCTGGGAGACCGACTAGCCTTGTCCGGCCGCTGAGGTTCGTCTCATCTCGTAGACCTCGCAGACTTTCTCGAAGACCTGATCGACGGTGATTCGCTGCATACAGACGTTGTCGGTACAGGGTGACCAACGGTCGTTGAAGGCGTTGACGCACGGACTGCAGTCGATGCCGGCCCAGAAGATATGGCTACGGGGGGAGCGAGAGCCGAAAGCAGCAGGTGTTTCGGGCCCGAAAAGGGTGATCACGTCGATTGGCGTCAGATTCGAGTAGTGGGCCGGACCGCTGTCGTTGGTGACCATGACCTCCGAGAGGCAGTACAGGACCAACAGTTGGCGAAGGGTCGTCTGTCCGCCGAAGTTCACGCAGCGATCCGAGCCGATGGTGTCGGCAACCCTCTGCGCCCCAGCGGCCTCATCCGGTGACCCCGTGAGACCGATGGCCACTTCCGGGTAGCGCTCGAGGATGCGATGGGCCAGCTCGACGTACCTCTCGGTCGGCCAACGTCTGAGGGGTAGCAGATCGCCGGTGTTGACGTTCAGTAGGATCAGGGGTGGTTGCTGCGATCGGTCCAGAAGGCGATTGGCGATCTCCGAGACCTCGAGAAGCTCCTCGGCAGTCGGTTCGAAGGGAGGCGCTGGCTCCTCATCGAGCGGGCCGAGGTCCAGGACCGGAAGACGCTCGGGCGGCAGAAACAGGGCCTCGACGAGGACCCTGAAGACCTCTACCGCGTGGAGCCGCGCGTTATAGACCAGACGGTGGGTGAAGAGATCTCCTCGGTAAGCTCCCTCGCCGGCGAACGAGTGGTAGCCGACACGGCGAGATGCACCGCTGAGATAGGCTAGGATCGCGGAAGCGTGGGCGAAAAACTCGAAGTCGACCGCTGAGTCGATGCCCTCGCGATGGCAACGCCGAATGGCGCCGAAGGCGTCGAGAATGACTCGAACGAGGCCGGTGGTGCGTATGGTGATGACGTTCTCAGGTGGTATGACGTGAAGCAGATCGAGGATGAACCGGTTCTCAGCGAAGACAGCGACAAAAACGTTCTCGCGACCCACTGCCTCGACAACTCGGCGCAGGGAGGAGTAGGCCAGCACCGTCGCTCCCTGCTCGGCGAGCTTGACGATGAGAATGCGGCGTGGTTTGTCGGCAGGAGGGCGACGAAAAGGGTCGGTCAGCCGGCGAACGAGGGTCAAGATGGCGCAAGCTGGAGTGCCCAGCCACCGGTCCACCACGCGCATGGTTGTGACTTCCATCGGAATCGCCTCTCCCGTAGGAGGCCTATTCGATCACACCTCGACTGGCAGTGCGACCGGGCTGGCGGAGCCAGTGGCCGACAGCGAGGAGCGGTTCGAGGTCATGCTCTGGGGAATGCGACCGATATTGGGTTGATGAGTTCCTGGCGAGAGGAGAGCTAGCGTGATTGTCGTCACTGGTGGTGCGGGTTTTATTGGCAGCAACCTGGTCCATGAGCTCAACAAGAGCGGGGCGAGCGACATTCTGGTAGTTGACAGCCTGACCCAGGCCGAGAAGTTCCGCAATCTGGTAGCAGCACGGATTACCGACTATCAGGACAAGGAGGACTTCGCCAAGGCGCTGAGAGGCTCGGCCACCTGGCTGGACCAGATCGAGGTGGTCTTTCATCAGGGCGCTTGCTCATCGACGACGGAGTCCGATGGCCGATACATGCTGCGCAACAATTACCAGTACTCCAAGGAGCTCCTGGAGTTCTGCCTCGAAAGGAAGATTGCCTTCATCTACGCTTCGTCCGCCGCCGTCTACGGCGCGGGGAGCCCCTTCAGGGAGGAGCCGGGTACGGAAAGGCCGCTCAACGTCTACGGCTATTCGAAGGCCCTGTTCGATTCCCTCGTCCTGCGTTTACTTCCCGACGTTGAAAGCCAGGTCGTGGGGCTCAGGTACTTCAACGTCTTTGGTCCAAGAGAGGCCCACAAGGGGCCCATGGCCAGCATCGTCCTGCAGCTCGACGATCAATTGAGCCGGGGTGACAGGGTTCGCCTGTTTGGTCCGACTCGTGGGTACGAGGCCGGCGAGCAGCGACGGGACTTCGTCTACGTCAAGGACGTCGTGCATGTCGCGCTCTGGTTCTCTTCGAATCCGGAGAAGTCGGGCATCTTCAACTGTGGCACGGGTCGGAGCCGAACCTTCAACGAAGTCGCCAGCCAGGTCATCCGCACTCGGGGTCACGGAGAGATCGAGTACATACCCTTTCCCGACTCGTTGCGTGGCCACTACCAGAGCTACACAGAAGCGGACCTCTCGCTGTTGCGAGGTTGCGGCTATTCCCAGGGGTTCGTAACGTTGGAGGAAGGGGTCCGGGAGTACCTCCTATGGCGCACGGATGAAGGCGAGGTATGAACGGAGTCTCGCCGATCGAGGCCTCGCGGGCTCCTATCCGGCATGTCATCCTGGATCGAGATGGAGTCTTGAATCGGGAGCTGGAATGCGGCTGGCTGGCGAATCCAGGGCAGTGGAAGTGGGAACAGGGCGCCATCGACGGCCTGGCTATCTGGTCCACTCACAGGACTAGAGTCTCGGTGGCCACGAATCAGTCCGGAATTGGGCGTGGAGTTGTTTCGGGCCGGGCTGTCGATGCAATCCATGAATGGCTGAGTCGCGAGCTGTCTGCGCTTGGTGTCGATCTGGTGGGGATCTTCGTCTGTCCCCACGCGCCAGACGCAGGGTGCGACTGTCGGAAGCCAGGTCCGGGTCTCATTCGGCAGGCTGTCGAGAAGAGCGGCATCCCAGCGGAGGAAACGATTGTTATTGGCGACGACCTTCGCGATCTCGCGGCGGGCCGGGCAGCTGGACTTCGTGTCGGCCTGGTTTGCACGGGCAAGGGGCCTCAGGTCAGAGACAGCCTCGATGAGGATGCGCTAGTCTTCAAGGACCTGATCGAGGCCGCGACGAGGACCGTGGCTCGAACCTGAGTCACGCGGCTCGGGCCGCCAAATGGAGCTCTACGTGTTGCGAGAAATATTCGACGAGCATGCCGAGGTGTTCGAGGAGGCTCGTGAGAACCTCCTGCCTGAACTTCAGAAGGCAGCAGAGCTTGCCGAAGCCTGCCTTGCCTCGGGCAACAAGCTGCTGGTTTTCGGCAACGGCGGCAGCGCGGCGGATGCCCAGCATTTCGCCGCCGAGCTGGTAGGTCGTTTCGAGAAGGACAGGAGGCCTTTACCGGCTATCGCCCTGACTGTGGACACTTCGCTGCTGACCGCAGTCGGCAACGATCACGGTTTCGAGCAGGTTTTCGCGCGACAGGTGGAGGCTCTAGGTAGCCCCGGCGATCTCCTCGTGGCTATCAGCACCAGTGGGAACTCTGCGAATGTGATTTGTGCCGCCGACAAAGGGCGCGAGATGGGCTGTCGTT
>Ga0316193_10000565_pt1 | contig 23416 bp, 19 predicted proteins | sample MerIslsedime2_MG_FD_207735 | JGI IMG/M metagenome (GOLD analysis project Ga0316193, IMG submission 207735) | Coastal sediment microbial communities from Maine, United States - Merrow Island sediment 2 | ecosystem: Environmental > Aquatic > Marine > Coastal > Sediment | place: USA: Maine... | reverse complement strand
TGCCCTCGGACGTACCGCAGCCGCCAAGCAGGGGAATCGCGGCGACCATGGCCAGAGGGAGTCCCCACCTCATGGCATCGATGGCTGAACCTCTCACCACGTTGTCGCCTCCCGAGTAAACCGACCTCGAATTCCTTCGAATCTCTCCACGAGTTCCCGTCGGTCCTCTTCGTACCCGGCGGCGTCCCGCATCTGAAGATGCGGCGCCGGCTCGTCAACTTCCAGTTCCAGCCGAACGGGCTCGGCGAACGCCGGGACTTCCCGCGGATCCAGTCCCCGGAGTCTGCCATTCTCCGCCCGATAGGCGACGATCGTCGCCTCCAGCTGGTGTGCCATGGCCGGGGCTTCCTTGAGCGGCTTCTCGTTCAACAGGCTCTTGAGCTCGCCAATTCGCCGAACCAGCTGCCCCTGCCCCTCTACGATACGCTGTTGCACCGCGTCGGCGAGATCCACGAGTTCCCGTCTCTGTCGCTCCCAGGGTAGCTCGTTGAACCGGTCCCGCCGCGGATCGCGCATATGGAAGTAGGCAGCCGAAATCGCTACCAGCACCAGTGTCGTGTTGAGCAGGAAGATCGGGAAGCTGAGGCCACTCATCGAAGCCGCATATTCCCGCTGTTCCTTGGCCAGAGCCTCGAGATCGTCCGCCCGGTTCGCCTGCTCATTCGCGGCAACCAGGTTGCCGTCGACCCGCAGCCACGAGGCCGTTCGCCGCAGTTCCTCGATCTTGGAGCTGTCCTGCGCGAATCGGTCAGTCGCCACTTCGCCCAACGTGACTCTCGCCTCGAACAACACTCCGAGTACGAGCGCCAGTCCGAGACCGGAGAGCACCATCGGCACGACGTATTCCGAAGCCGACCGGTTACGGATCGTTTCACCGCTCTGGGACTCCGATTTGTGCATCAGCAGACGGCGCAGGGAATGACCGAAGAAGTGGGCCAGCACGCACAGGAAGGTCACGACACCGGCCGCCAGCAACGCGGCGTCAGGACGCAGAATGAACTGCGACACGACGCGCTGGAAACCCGCCGCCCAGCCTTCACTCGTCTCTGCCACGAAGCGGATCTGCTGCTCGGTCAGGGGATCACGCGGAAGCAGGGCCCCGAACACCGGGGCATTGGCGAGGAACTCGACGACACCGAGAAATCCGATCGCCAGGGCATACCAATGCGTCTTGAAGGCGCGTGACTCTGACCTGTCCTCCTGTTCGACCAGCGGCTCAGTCTCACCCTGCGCGATCGCCTGACGGTCCAGAGTCGACTCGACCAGCGAACGATTGACTTCCTGCCGCTTCTTGAGACGGAACAGCTCGGTAGTCACTCGATCGAACCGGTCGATGTTCAGCGCGACTTCGCCACTGGCCTCCGTGATTCGACCTTCCGTCTCGGAAACCAGCGCGTTGAGACGGTCCTTCTGTCGTGCAATCCAGTCACTGAACAGCGCATTGGACCGATCGCGAAGCTCCTGCTCGGACTCGGACCTGCCATCCGCGTCGAGCGCCGGAAGGCCGGCTTCGGCATCGCGGCGGGCCATTTCGAGCGCGGCGGTTCGCAGTCGGCCGATCGACAGACCCACCGGTGTCTCGATCGCCGGGCCCGGCGTCTGTTCGGGAATTGAATTGGACATCGCCATGCCGGCCGAAAACGGGTCGGGCGCGAGGTCTCCGGCCACCGACACTTCGGCGTCCCTGTAACGGACAGCCGGTTCGGACTCGAGGTTCATCGGGCCCGGATCAGGCGGCAAGGAATCGGAATCAACGATTTGAACGGGTTCTTCCATCTGCACGGGCGCGGACTCCTGAGTCGGCTCGGGTGTGAATTGCTGGTCGGACTCGTCCGGCCGCGCCCACGGAAGATCTACCTGTTGGGCTTCAAGTACTACCGGTGAATCAGCGGGAGGCTCCATTCCGACGGGTTCGGAACTGAAGAACGGGGTGTCGGAGTCACCGTTCGCCATTTCGGCGGACGCTTTCACCCGCTCCAGCCAGGTAGAGCCCTCGGCACCGTTGCCGTTGCCGGTATGGTCCAGCCTGTCTTCGGATCCCTCGTCCCCCGGCGGCGCACCAGTTTCCTGGCGCGGGTCCGGGGTCTTTTTCTTCGTCGTCTTTCGCCGCTGGCTCATTGCGCTATCCGCTTTCGTTCCGACGTTGAGAGACCCGACGCCCGCCCGTTTCGTATTTCGCTACCCGGTGAATGCCCCGGCTCGCGATTGAACAGGTCAGCGACCCCGGTCCCGGGATTCCGGGGCAAGAACGCTGCCATTCGGACGGGGTAGTCCGGTCGATCACTTAACTCTCAGCAATTACGTGACTTCGAGTGCAAGATAATCCGCTGTGCCTGCGGGAACGCCCGTCCCACACGGCGGCAGTTTTTGGCGCAGACAGGAAAGCGGTAGCGGATTCGACCATTATTGAACGAGCCACGCCGCATGACCGCTTCCATCGATAACACAGACCGACAGGACGGGCAAACTTTGTCACTCGTGCCAGTCCCGGTGGATTTCGTGGGCCATGGCCCTGGCGGCCTCGGCGATCGCTTCTTCCACGCGGACGAGCGCCACTTCCAGCAGCTGCTCCACCTGCTGTTCGGAGTTGAGACTCATGGCGGCCTGTTCGGCGCCGTCCACGATGTCATCGACTCGTTGCCGGACATCGCTCTTGATTGCACACAGTAGCGCTTCCGTAGTCATGTCGATCTGCATGGCTCGCCCCTTTCGGACGACGCCCGATTGCCGCGCATCTGCGGTCGATCCGGGCGGACTCGAGTTCCTTGCCTCCGCCGGTCACTGGGGCAAACCGGTTGCCATGCGTTTCAACCAGGCCGCTATGCGCAACATAACATCATATTATCGTTGCGGTTACAGATATCGTTCGGCGCGATTCGTCAGGCCACGACGGTCCGCGGAAGCGCATCCCGGGTGGCAACTTTCCACCCGGTTGGCAAAACGGGAGGGATGGCGGTTGAGAATCAGTTGCCGAGGTGCCGTATCGATTCCGACGTGAGAGGAAGGTTTGGACTGAAGAATCTGGAGGCTGGCGTGGCTGGCTGGCGAACAACTCTCGAACAGCCGGCGAAGGACCGTGCAGGATACGCCCTTCCCGCTTCGCTACTCGTCCTCATCGGGCTGCTTCTGCTGTTCACGGCCGGGTTTCATTCGGCCAGACTCGACCTTCAGTCGGCCAGGAGTCTCGCCTCGTCGATTCGTGCCTTTCAGGCCGCCCAGGCGGGACTCGCATTGTTGGAGACGGGCGCCGCGCCCGGAGTCGATTCCACGAGCATTCGGGACGTGCTACTGGAGTTGAGGACCGACACTCTGCGGGCGGCGGGTGACGGGGCACTGCTGCTGTGGCACCGGGCCGAGGCGCGGACACGGGACGGAACCGGTCGGATGACCGCGCGACGGTCCCTGAGCCGACTGTGGTTCGTGCGACCGGACGGAACCCGCGGGACAGTCGCCGGCGGATGGCGCGAATCGATACGACTCGTCGGGCCCTGATCTGCGGCCGGTAACCGGGTCAAAGCCGGGGAAGACAGTTTCGAAGCAGCGCGATGATTCCGTCCGGATTATCCACGTTCAGCCAGTGTCCGCCCTCGAGAGTGTGGAGATGCACGGGGCTGCCTTCGCTCTCCAGCCTGGCGATTCGCTCCGCATCGGCCTCCGCCAGAATTGAGTTTCGCGTGGCGCGAATGAACTCCACATCGGTATCGCCCGGTGGAACCTCCACCAGCGGCCACAGGTCCGACCGGAAGAAGTCCAGAAGCAGCCGTCGCATCTCCGCCATGTCGAATCGCCACCGGAACCGTTCGTCTTCGCGCACGAGATTGGTGGCCATCCATTCAGCGACGAATCTCGGAAAGCCGCCTGCCTCGACGGCGTCGGCGCCCGCCTTGCGCGTCTCGAACGTGGAGGGCAGTCGTGACAACAGCTCCATCATGTGCTGCGCCCCGGCACCAGTCGCCCCCGGTGCGGGAGTACTGTCGACAACCCAGACCTGCTCGCAGCCGACACCGGGCTCGGCGGACGTCAACAACGCAACCTTGCCACCAAACGAGTGCCCGAGCAGGGCCGTGGGACCACCGGACCCGGGCAGATACTCCACCAGGCGCGCGACATCCAGTGCGCAGGCAGCCAGCGTGTGCGGTGGGGGCGCCCCAGCGGACTCCCCGTGCAGGCGGAGATCGACGAGCACGGATTCCCAGTCAGGGCGCGCCCGCATCATGCCCCGGGCCACGGCAGACCAGTTGCGGCCGGACCCGAAGAACCCGTGCAGGAAGAACAGCCTGCCGCGTGGCAGCGGGACGAGCGCCTCGGGCTGCAGGACACGGTAGGACAACCGGAACCCGTGACTGCTCAGCGGAACCCGGCTCGACGATTCCCGTCCGTGCTCCATTCCATACCTCCACTACTGGTTCGCAGGCGGTAGCGCCGACCGGAAACGGCACTCCCGGCACCTCGGGCAATCGCGACTGTACTCTGTATATTATCGTAACGTCACTCCCATCCGGCACACGATGAAGGAGACAAGAGTTCATGACCGATAGTTCGAAGACTGATCTGGATACGCGCTCGGCTACTCTCCGCTGTTCCTTTTGCCTGAAACTCAACCGCGTGGATGTAAGTCGGGCCAGCGATCGGCCCAAGTGTGGCGACTGCGGACGCCCGTTCCTGCTGGACCGCCCGGTGAAGATCGCCGGCGATGACCTGGAACGAGTCGTCGCCGATTCCGAAGTACCGGTACTGGTCGACTTCTATGCGGACTGGTGTGGACCGTGCAAGATCATGGCTCCGGTGCTGGACAGCTTCGCGGCCGACCACACGGGCGAAATCCTCGTCGGCAAGGTCGACACCGACGCGGCGCCCGCCGTGTCAGCCCGCTACGGAATTCGCGGAATCCCGACTCTCATCCTGTTCCGGGGTGGAACGGAGGTGAGCCGGCAGACCGGAGCCGTGGCGCGGCCCGGACTCGACCAGTTGGTGGCAGCGCTTTGAGTCGCCCCGCGCGACCCGTCGTGCGAGCCATTCCCGGTTCGCTCCTGGTCGGCCTCGCACTGCTCGCTGCCTGCGGGGGGTGTGGCGCGAAGCGTGAGATCCCCACCGGCTCGGATCCGCCGGTCACGGAAACTCCGCCGGCGTTCGATCTCGTCAGGCTCGATCTGCAGCTCGACGACCCGGTACACCTGGCTGCCCCGGTCGGAGACCTGAGACTGTTCGTCGTCGAGCAGGAGGGCAGGATCCGGATCGTGCGCGATGAAGTTCTCGTCGAGCAGCCGTTTCTGGATATCTCTCACCGGGTGGCGAGCGGTGGCGAGCGGGGCCTGCTCAGCGTCGCGTTTCACCCGGATTTCAATGCGAACGGAAGCCTGTTCGTGAACTTCACGGACCTGGATGGCACGACGCGCATTGAACGCTACCAGGTCAGTTCGGACCCCGACATTGCAGATCCGCAAAGCGCCTTGCTTCTGCTGTCGATCGAACAACCGTACGCGAACCACAATGGCGGCCATCTGCTGTTCGGCCCGGACGGATACCTGTACGTCGGTGCAGGGGACGGGGGACGGGGCGGCGATCCGCTGGGCAGCGGCCAGGACCGCGAGACCCTGCTGGGCACGATTCTTCGGCTGGACGTGGACGGTGCTCTTCCGTACGGGATTCCACCGGATAACCCCTGGGCCGACCACGCGAGCTTCAGACCCGAGATCTGGGCCTGGGGACTGCGAAATCCCTGGCGTCTGGCGTTCGATGCACCCGCGGACCTGCTGTATGTAGCGGACGTCGGGCAGAACTCGCGGGAGGAAGTCAACGTGGTCGCCGCGGGTGCGGCCGGACTCAACTTCGGTTGGAACACGATGGAGGGCACCGACTGCTTCGAGCGAGCGACCTGCTCGCAGGATGGTCTGGTTCTGCCAGCGGTGGAATACGATCACTCGTCCGGATGCTCGGTGACCGGTGGTGAGGTCTATCGCGGGTCTCGCATTCCTGAAGTCCAGGGACTTTACTTCTACTCGGACTACTGTAACGGGTGGCTGAGGAGTTTCCGGTTCGAGAACGGTGTTGCCGTGGATCACCGGGAGTGGGATGTCGGAGCGATCGGCAGCGTAGTGTCGTTTGGCACAGATGGCGTCGGCGAGCTCTACGCCTTGAGCCGCGCCGGAGTGTACCGGTTCGAGCCATCGACGCCATGAGCGTGTCTCTCGTTGTCGTACGTGCCCAGTTTCGGGCCCTGTGCGTAGCATTCGTGCCCGAGTCTGCCGAGCTCAACGAACCCGGCTGGCGTGAACTCGAGTCCGAAGTCGAGCAGGCCCTCGCGGATCGGCCGCCCGCCATTCAGAAGCAGATCGCGCTGCTGATTCGAATCCTCGACCTGCTGGCCCGGGCGCGGCACGGCAGCGCGCTGGCCGCCCTGCCACCGGCTTCCCGGCGCGAGCTCCTCACGCGGCTCCAGGACTCCCGCTGGCTTCTGTTGCGGCGCGGCGTGTGGGGCCTTCGGACACTCGCCTTCCTCGGTTACTACTCCCGACCCGACACCGCCGCGTCGATCGGCTACCGGGCCGACGCCCGGGGCTGGGAGGCGCGCCGGTGAACCAGGTCCGGGCCGACGTGGTGATCATCGGCTCCGGCGCGGGCGGCGGAACGATCGCGCAGGCACTTGCCCCGCTGACCGCGGATGGAAGGAAGGTGCTCGTGCTGGAGCAGGGCGCCAGGCTGAGGGATGACGAGTTCACGGGCACGGAAGTGGACATGGCCCGGGCCCTGTATCAGGACTCTGGTGGATTCCTGACGGAACAGGGGACGTTGACGCTGGCGTTTGGCCGAACGTACGGCGGATCCACGGCCGTGTATACCGGGACTTCGCTGAATGCTCCCGAACGCGTGATCCGGGGCTGGGACGTACCGGGCCTCGATTACGACGATGTCGCCGGGCGATGCCGAAAGTACGCGGAGCAAAATCACGTCCACCTGCTGCCCGACGACGAGATCAACGACAACAACAGGCTGTTCGAGCTTGGCTGCCAGAGAATCGGGCTCGAAGCAGAGCAGTTTCCGGTAAACGTGAACGGCTGTCGCGGATCGAGCCTCTGCAACCTCGGGTGCCCGAATGCGGCCAAGATGGGAACCGACAGGGTGCAGCTTCCGGCCGCCGAGGCAGCTGGGGTGGAAGTCGTGACACGCGCCGAGGCCCTGCGGATCGAGGATCACGCGGTAATCGTCCGAGTCTCCAGGCCGCTCGACGGCGAGAAGGGGCTCCCGAGCAGCTGGGAACCGGGCGAGTACCGGATCGAGGCTCGTGCCGTGATCGTGGCTGGCGGAGCCGTGGGAAGTCCGGCGCTGCTGCTCCGCTCGGGCTTCGATAGACTCCTCCCCCGACTTGGCGAAGGCTTCACCTGTCACCCGGCGTTCATTCTCGTGGGCGAGCACGAAGAGCGGATCACGAACGACGTGGGTCACCCGAAGAGCTTCTACCTCGACCGGGCGCAGGAGGAGGGCTTCGTACTCGAGACCTGCATGTACTTCCCGTTCATCACGGCGAAGAATCTCACGGGCTTCGGCCCCGATCACAGTGTCCTGATGAAGGCGTTTCCGCGCCTGCAGATGATCCTTGTGCTCGCGTGTGACCGGGCGGTTCCCGGAAACCGGATCTCCGTCAGCGGAAAGGGCGCTACCCGGGTCCACTACGAATTCACGCCGGAAGTCCGCTCGTCGCTCGCCCGGGCCACGATCACGGCCGCGAGGATCTTCTTCGCCGCGGGGGCCGTGCGGGTACACGCGCCGCTGGCCTCCCCGCCGCTCCTCACCCGCGGCCAGGCGGATCAGCTGGAGCAGAGGATCCGCGTGGAGGAATTCCTGCCGGGCAGAACGAGCGTGTCGGCAGCGCACCTGATGGGAGGCTGCGCGATGGGACGGACGGCGGAGGACTCCGTGACGGACGCCTGGGGGCGGGTGCACGGAGTCCCGTGGCTGCGCATCGGGGACAGCAGCCTGTTCCCGGACAGCCTCGAGATCAATCCATACCTCACGATCATGGCGCTCGCCGATCGCACCGCCGAAGCGCTACTGGCCGATTCTTCGGCCCTGTTCGATTCGTGAACGGACCCCGCGGGGCCGATGCCGTCGTTCGAGCGCTGGAGGATGCTGGAGTTCCGTACGCATTCGGGATCCCGGGGACCCACAACATCGAGCTTTGGGACAGGCTGGCAGAATCGCGACTCGTCGAGGCCATTCCCGTCACCGACGAGCAGAGCGCCTCGTTCATGGCGGATGGGCTATGGCGGGCCTCCGGAAGTCTGGGGTGCGTGAACGTGGTCCCCGGCGCCGGACTCACCCACGCCCTGTCCGGAATCGCCGAAGCGTACCTCGATGGTGTGCCGATGCTCGTCCTCGGGTGCGGAATCCGGACGGACACCGGGCACGCCTACCAGTTGCACGACGTGGATCAGCTGGCAATCGCCCGGCCCGTGACCAAGGGAGTGTTCCGGCCGTTGCACGGAAGCCAACTGTACGATGCGGTGCGCGGCGCCTGTGCGCTGGCCCTGGCCGCCCCGCCCGGTCCGGTGATGGTCGAGGTGCCGGCGAATCTGTACCTGCTTCCCAACGCGGCAGTAGATGCGGTCGAGAACGAAACACGGCTCGAGGACGCTCACCTCCCGGCTCCCCCGGTACCGGGGGCACCCCCTGTCCCGCCCGTCCCCGATTCGGCGCTACTGCAAAGAGCGGCCGAGATCCTGTTCGGGGCCCAACGGCCGTTGCTGTATCTCGGACTTGGAGCGGCCGGGGCGGCCGCAGACCTGGTTCGCCTGGCGGAGCGGCTCGAATCACCCGTGTTCACCACCCTGTCCGGGAAAGGAGTTTTCCCCGAATCGCACCCGCTCGCCGTCTGGCCCGGCTGTGGGGAAGCCGCACCGCCGTTCGCGAGGGAGATCGCCGCTTCGTGCGATGCGACCCTGGCCGTCGGTTGCCGGTTCGCGGAGGTCGGGACCGGCAGCTATGGCTTCGATCCCCCGGCGCCACTGATTCACGTGGATGTCGATTCCCGGGTGCCCGGCCGGAACGTAGCGGCCGAGCTGCCAGTCGTATCCGATGCGGCGGCCTTCGTGGGCGCGCTGCTCGAGTCGCTGGCTGCGGCGGGCCTGGAGCGGCCGCCCGACCCGGAGCTGCGTACCGGCATTCGACGTGGCCTCGAGGAGGCCATGTGGGAGATGTCGACCCCGAGTGGCGAGGGCGGCGTAAGCCCCGGACTGCTGCTGTCAGCACTCCAGGAACGGATACCAGGAGCCTCGTACGCGAGCGATTCGGGGAACGGCACTTTCCTGGCCGCCGAGGGACTGCGGCTCGATGAGCAGGGGCGCTTCCTGGCTCCCATCGACTATTCATGCATGGGATACTCGGTACCGGCAGCAATCGGCGCGGCTCTCGGCCGACCGGAGCAGCCTTCGATTGCGCTGGTGGGTGACGGCGCCTTCCTGATGACCGGTCTCGAGATGCTCACCGCAGCGACCCGATCACTTCCCGTGCTGTTCGTCGTCCTGCGCGATCGAGAGCTGGCGCAGATCGCCCAGTTCCAGGCCACCGCCCTCAACCGACGGACGGGAAGCCAGGTACCCGACTACGACCTGTCCGCCATCTGCGCCGGGGTTGGAATTGAGTGCCTCGGATTGCGCTCGGACGAAGAAGTGGCCGGAGTCCTCGACGCTGCGTGCGCCGTTCTCGCCGAATCGAGGCCGGTGGCGATCGACGTAGCGATTGATTATTCGCGGAAGACCTGGTTCACGCGGGGGGTGGTGAAGACGAATTTCCGCCGTCTCCCGTGGTCCGCCCGGCTGCGATTCGTGGCACGGGCGCTCGGCCGTAGGCTTTCCGGCGGCGGCCGAATCAGTCTATTCTGATCTGGTTCCACCCATGACGACTCGGAAGTGAGGACTGGAGACCCGGATGACTTACCTGCTCATCGTACTCGCGATTATCGCCGTCGTGTTCGTGGTTTACTACAACCGCCTGGTCAAGCTGCGCCAGACGGTTCGAAACGCCTGGGCCGACATCGACGTTCAGCTGAAGCGCCGCCACGACCTGATTCCGAATCTCGTGGAGACCGTGAAGGGATACGCGTCGCACGAACAGGACACGCTCGAAGCGGTCATCCAGGCGCGGAACCAGGCAATCGGTGCCTCCGGCCCGGCCGCAACGGCCGCCGCCGAGAATCAGCTGACAGGAGCCCTTCGCCAGCTGTTCGCGCTTTCAGAATCCTACCCGCAGCTGCGTGCGGTAGAGGGGTTCACTGAGCTTCAGGGGTCTCTGAAGGAGGTGGAAGAAGCGGTCCAGAGCTCCCGCCGCTACTACAACGCGGTCGTCCGTGACTTCAACACCACGATCGAGCAAGTCCCGTCGAACATCGTCGCCAACGCATTCCGCTTCCAGCAGGAGGAGTTTTTCGAGCTGGAGGACGAGGCGGAACGGGCGGTGCCGAAGGTCGACTTCGGCGGCTGACCGGAGGACCCATGCGCAGAACAGGAATCCTCGGGCTCGCCTGCATACTGGTGCTGGCGGGCCCGTCGTTCGTCGACGGACGGGTATCGTCGGCGACCCAGGCGCGCAGCTGGCGGATCGAGGACTTTCATTCCGACCTTCGGGTGTTCAGCACCGGGGCCGTAGAGATCACCGAGCGCATCCGGGTCCGGTTCGACGGCAGCTTCAACGGGGTGTATCGGACGATCCCCGTCGAGTACCGGGGGCCGCGTGGATTCAACGTCACGCTGCGGCTGGACGTGACCGGAGTAGAAGACGGATCCGGTTCTCCATTACGGTACGAGCTGAGCCGCGAGGGACACTACCGGAAGATCAAGGTCTGGGTACCGAACGCACGGGATGCCGTGCGAACCGTGGTCGTCCGGTACAGGGCGGAAAACGCGCTCCTCCACTTCGAAGAAGACGACCTGGAGTGGGACGAGCTGTACTGGAACGTCACGGGTGACGAGTGGCCGGTCCCGATCGAAGCGAGCAGCGCTCGAATCCAGCTTCCGTCCGGTGTTACGGGCGTCAGGGCACGAGCGTTCACCGGACAGTTCGGCTCCGACGAGAGCGCCGCCGACATCGCGAATCTAGAGGCAGAGAATGCGGTGGAGGTGAGGTCGCGTCGCGGCCTGGGGATCCACGAGGGCCTGACCGTAGTGGTCGCATGGGACGCGAGAGCAGGCGGAGCGGACGGCGAATACGTGGTCCACCGTCCGGGTCCGATCGAGAAGGCGCTCGAATTCCTGCGCTCGAACTGGCCGCTGGTCATTCCGCTGCTCGTATTCTTCCTCATGCACAGGATCTGGTCCAGGGTGGGCAAGGACCCGGCCAGACGACCCGTGGCGGCGAAGTACGAACCGCCAGCGGGAATGACCCCGTTCGAGGCAGGCGTGCTGGTGGACAACCGGCCGGACATGCGGGACGTGACCTCCACCCTGGTGGATCTGGCCGTACGGGGTTGGCTGGAAATCGAACAGGTCGAGGAGGACAAGCTGTTCGGTCTGGTGAAGGACACAGACTATGTATTTGAGCTCCAGCGTCCGCTGGCGGCTGCCGGCGAGCTGAAAGCCTACGAGCGCAGGCTGCTCGAGGCGATGTTCGGCGGTGGGAGCGACATGCGGGTCAGGTCCTCGGAGCTCGAGAACAGCTTCTACAAGGACCTCCCGGGCATCAAGTCCGCCCTGTTCGATCAACTGGTCGGCGATGGGTACTATCGTAGCCGTCCGGACAGGGTGCAGGGCGCATGGATCGGCGGCGGGCTGGCGGGAGCAGGTGTCCTCGCCGTGCTCGGGTTCGTACTGGCGAGCACGTGGGGCATGTCGCAGCTCACAGTGATCGTGGCCGCAGTACTGTCCGCCGTGATCGTTATCGGCTTCGGACTCGTGATGCCGGCGCGAACCGTGAAGGGCGCTCGAGCCCAGGAAGAGGTCCTCGGGTTCGAGGAATTCCTCGAGCGGGTGGAGAGCGACCGGTTCAAGCGAATGATTACCGGACCGGAGATGTTCGAGAAATTTCTACCCTACGCCATGGCGCTCGGGGTCGAGAAGCAGTGGGCGGCGGCGTTCGCCGATATCCTCCGCGAGCCGCCGAACTGGTATCACGGAGCCGGCCATGCGACATTCCGGCCCGGCATGTTCGTCTCGGACCTGTCCGGCATGTCGAACGCAACGGCTTCGGCGATGACCACCGCACCCCGGAGTACCGGTGGATCAGGAATGTCGGGAGGCGGGGGATTCTCCGGTGGAGGGTTCGGCGGCGGTGGAGGCGGGGCTTTTTAGATTTGAAATACGGAGGCAGGTGATGGAATTCAGTCTTTATTCGGTGGCGCTTCGGAATGCTCCGACCGGTCTGACCCGGTCCGTGTCCGCTGCGGTCGCCGCGATCTTCGTTCTGGCAGGCATTCCTGGCGACGCGATCGCCCAGAGCTCGACGGGCGCCGTCTCGAGTGCCGCGCAGCAGTACCAGGCGGATGTCGCCTGGCTGGCTGACGATGCCCGCGAGGGACGCGGGATGGAAAGCCCGGGACTCGAGGAGAGTGGTAACTGGGTGGCGAAGCAGTTCGAGGTGATCGGCCTGGAGCCGGCAGGAGACAACGGATACATGGATCCGTTCACCGCACAGGTCATGATCCCGGACCCGGACCAGGCCGACAACCCGCATGGCGGGGAGCGGCGTGAGGTCAAAGCGTTCAACGTGGTAGGACGGATTCCGGCCGGTGCGGCCAACCGTCTGCCCGGCGCGATCGTCGTCGGAGCGCACTACGATCACCTGGGCATGGGTGGCCAGGGATCGCTCGAGCCGGACATGGAGGAGATTCACAACGGCGCCGATGACAATGCGTCGGGTACCGCCGCACTTCTCACGGTGGCGCGCGAGTTGGTCGGACGGAGTGATGAATTGCGCCGTGACGTATGGTTCGTCGCGTTCTCGCTCGAGGAGAAGGGCCTGCTCGGATCTTCCACGTTCGCGCGTGAGCCGACCGGTGGGCTCGAGATGGACTCGGTATTCGCGATGCTCAACATGGACATGGTTGGACGACTCACCGACGACAGGCTCCAGGTGCTCGGTGGCGGCTCGGCAGAGGAGTGGGTGGAACTCGTGACCCCGCTCTGCGAGGCCGCCATGCTGCAGTGCACCATCGCGGGCGACGGGTTCGGGTCGTCCGACCAGAGTTCGTTCTTTGCCGCCGGCGTTCCGGTACTGCATTTCTTTACCGGGACGCACAGCGAGTATCACAAGCCGTCAGACGACGCAGACCTGATCAATGCCGAGGGCGGGGTTCGGGTCGCCGGCCTGGTGAGCGATGTGACGGTGCTCACGGCTGGTCTCGAGGCTCCCCTGACGTACGTCGAGGCCAAGGAGCGCCAGAGCCAGCGCATGTCCTTCAAGGTCACTCTCGGGATCGTCCCGGACTACGCGGGTCCGTCTGATGGGGCTCCCGGACTGCTGCTTTCAGGCGTGCGGCCCGAGGGACCGGCCGGCAAGGCAGGCCTGGAGCGCGGCGACATCATTGTCGGAATGGGGGACAAGGAGATCGGCAGCATCGAGGACTATATGATGGTACTGGCCGAGACGGAGCCGGGCAGTACGATGCCGGTAACCGTGATGCGGAACGACGAACGGGTCGTTCTCGACGTGACGTTCGACGACTGACGATTGATTCGGTCCGGTACGGGGCTGCGGATCCACCCGCAGCCCCGTGCCGGTCGAAGTTCCGGGGAACCCATGCTGACCTTGAACCGCATCCTCTTTCCCACGGATTTTTCTCCGGGCTCCGAGCGAGCGCTCGACACGGCTCTCGCGCTGGCCCAGCGATTCGACGCTGAAGTTCATATGCTGCATGCGGTCGTGCTGCACGCAGAAGATCCGAACGATCCAGCACACCACTTCCCTGACGCCGAGGAAATCCGGAATCGCCTCGAACGGACCGCCGACCTGAGAATGGAGTCCGGGATCGCCGCACGCTCGGTCGGCAGGCTGGACGTGCAGCAGAGTCATCGCAGGGGCCTGTCGGTCGCTCCGACGATTCTCGAACACGCGATGGAACTCGACCCCGACCTGATCGTGATGAGCACCCACGGCCGCCGCGGCCTGGAAAACGCGCTGTTAGGCAGCGTGACCGAAGAGGTCGTACGATTCGCGCACTGCCCGGTATTGACGGTCCGTTCGGGAGAGGACGCACCGGCCTTCCCTTCTACCGCTCCGATCCTCGTTCCGGTTGATTTTTCCGAGCACTCGCGGCAGGCGCTCACGCTGGCATGCGACGTTGCAGCGACATTCGGGGCCGAGATCTGTGCGCTCCACGTGTTCGAAAGACCGATTCACCCGGAGATCTACCTGGGAGGCATGCCGCTCGATTCTCCGGACTTCCGCACGGTCGAGGCGAGCCTGCGCGAAGCGCTGGCGACGTTCGTGGCGGAGACGCCCGGACCCGAGGTCACTACTTCCCTGCACGTGGTAGAGGGGCGAGCCGTTCCCGCAATCCTCGAATTCGCTCAGGACAACGAGGTCGGACTGGTGGTGATCGCAACGCATGGACTGACCGGGCTGGCACATGTTCTGCTGGGAAGTGTCAGTGAAAAGGTCGTGCGTCGGGCCACGTGTCCGGTTCTCTCCGTCAGACCATTCGGGAAGAGCCTGCTCGGGTGAGCCTCGACCCCGGTAGTCCCGAAGGACCGGAGGAGCCCGTGCCGGCCGGATCTGGATTCAGTTCGAAATCTCACGATACGCTGGCGGAGCTTTACGAGAGCTCGCGCGCGATCGGCATGCGCGACTGCATCGAGGAACTGCTGGAAGAGGTCCTGGACCAGGCGCAGAGCCTGATCAGGGCCGAGCACGCCGCGCTCATGCTGTACGACGAGAAGGCGGACCGTCTCGTGACGGCGTGCCTGCGGGGATATGGATCGCGCGCCGACGAGCTGCGCCGCAGATCGCTTACTCTGGGCCAGGGCCTGTCGGGCTGGGCCGCCTGGGAGCGCAAAGCGGTTCGAGTCGGCGACGTTCGCGAAGACTCCCGCTACATGGAAGGCCTCGCCGAGGCCAGGTCGAATCTCGCCGTTCCGCTCGTGGTCGGGAATCGGCTGGCGGGGGTCCTGAACGTCGAGTCCGAGCGAATCGACGCATTCACCGCGGAACACGAGAAACTCCTGACGGTTCTCGGGGCCCAGGCGGCGCTCGCGATCGTCGCCTGCTGGGTCCAACGCGACCTGCGATCCCGCATCCAGCAGATGGAGGCGGTAAATCGGATCAGTCGACTCGCCGGTGAGGGAGGCGCGATCGGAGCCACGCTGAACTCGATGCTCGAGCTCGCGCAGGAGATCGTCCCACGTGCCCAGTGTGCGATTCTGCTTCTCGATCCAGAGCGATCCGTGCTACGGGTGGCAGCCGGTCAGGGATACCAGGCGGTGGCGCGATACCTGGAGATCCCTGTCGGTCGCGGTGTCACGGGCCGCTGCGTGGCGACCGGTGAGACCCAGGTCGTGAATGACCTCGAGGCTGAGGGCGAAACGCTCGACTACATCCAGGGAATCCCGGGAGCGACCAGCGAAGTCGCTGTCCCTCTGCTCGCGGACGGTCGAATCATCGGGGTGTTCAACGCAGAATCCATCGAACGAGCCGCGTTCGGCGAACAGGAAGTCCAGACGCTCGAGCTCGTGGCCAGGCAGGTCGCGAGCGTGGTGCGCGGCGCCCAGCTGCTGGAAGAGACCCGCCGGCTGGCTGTCACGGATTCCCTCACCGGGCTGCACAACCGGCGTCATTTTACACGCCAGCTGGACGAGAACGTGAGCCGCTCCGCACGGTACGGCGAGCGCCTGGCACTGGTGCTCCTCGATGTGGACTTCTTCAAGACCGTCAACGACCGCTTCGGGCACCACGTTGGAGATCGCGCACTGCAGTTGCTTGCCGGCACGCTGAAAGAAGCTGTACGCGAAACAGACCAGACAGCGCGTATCGGAGGAGAAGAATTCGCGCTCCTCCTCCTGCGCTGTGAACGTGATCTGGCCCTCGACATCGCCGAGCGGGTCCGGCATCAGATCCGCGAACTGGCAATCGAGGAACTGCCGGAGATCGACATGGATCTTTCCGCCTCGGTAGGCGTAGCGTTCTTCCCGGACGACGGTGCCGATCCAAAGACCCTGATGCGGGTCGCCGACGACGCCCTGTACAAGGCGAAACGGCGCGGGAGGGACCAGGTCGTCCTCGCTTCCGAACTTGGAGAAACGGGATGAATGAACGCCTGGCCGACAAGCACTGCGTACCCTGCCGGGGTGGTGTGCCGCCGCTGGAAGGCGAGGAACTCCAGTCGCTCGCAATGGAAGTCGGACGAGGCTGGAAGGTCATCGACGGACACCACCTGTGGAAGCGGTTCGACTTTCCGGACTTTGTTTCCGCTCTCGCGTTCGTGAACCGCGTGGGTGACCTCGCCGAGCAGGAGGGGCACCACCCGGATATCCACCTGTCGTGGGGCCGGGTCGCCATCGAGATCTGGACCCACAAGATCGACGGCCTCACCGAGAGCGACTTCATTCTCGCGGCGCGAATCGAACACCTCTGAACCAGTTGGCAGGACTGCGGATACTGTTCCTGGACTCATGGCTTCGCGACCGGTCCCTCGGAAGCGGATCGGCCGTCGCGATCGCCGGCCTGGCGAGTGGACTCGAATCGCTGGGGCACGAAGTAACGGTTCTACGACCCGATCGCATTTTCCCCTCTCTCGATCTGACTCGCTTGCTGTTCAACGCCAGCCTTGGTCGGAGAATGGCGGGCCACGATCCCGACCTGGTCGTCGGGTTCGACTTCGACGGGAGCCTGCTGAGTCCGGGCTCCATCCGCGTCCCGTTCGTCGCGGCTCTGAAAGGAGTCATGGCTGACGAGGCCCGGTTCGAGACCGGGGCCTCCCTGCGGCGCTTCCGGATGCTGATCCCGCTGGAGGCCCGAAACGCCCGCTCGGCCGACAGGGTCATCTGTACGAGCTGGTACAGCGCCCGGCAGGCGGCACGCGAGTACGGCGTTCGGCGTGGACAGATCCGGGTCGTTCCCGAGGGGATCGACGTCTCCGCCTGGTCTTCCGTAGCCGGACAGGCCGCGGAGCTGGGAATCCGAGGAACCGGCGGGACGACGATTCTCAGCGTGGCACGCCAGTATCGGCGCAAGAACACGGCGAGCCTGTTACGCGCGGTCGAGCGTCTGCGCCACACCTGGCCGGACGTGCGGCTTCGCATCGTCGGCGAAGGTCCGGAGCTCGTCAGGCTGCGCACCCTGTCCGATCATCTCCGTCTCGGTGACACGGTGCGATTCGTGGGATCGGTCGAGGGAATCGAGGCGCTGCAGCGGGAATACGCCACGGCCGACGTGTTCTGCCTCCCGAGCCTGCAGGAGGGATTCGGCATCGTGTTCCTCGAAGCAATGGCGGCCGGACTGCCGATCGTGGCGGCGCGAACCGGCGCTGCGCCGGAGGTGGTTCCGCACGACGAAGTGGCTCTACTGGTCGACCCGGAGGACGATGCGGCCCTCGCGGAGGCGCTCGAGCGACTCCTGGCGGACGTCGGGCTGCGACGCACGCTGGGCGAAGCCGGGGCCCAGCGCTGGCGGTCGTACGATTGGTCGAGCGTGGCCAGCCGCTTCCTTTCCGTCTGTCCCCCGCTGGAAGCATGACGGCTCCCTGATCGGACAGGAATTACCCTGCAGAGCCGCCCGCCCGGGCACTCGGGTTGCTCCACCGGCCGGCTCGGGCCGATATTGGCCGGAATTGCCGGCGGAAGGTGGCACACCCGGACCGCCGGGCTGTCCAACGTCCAGGAGGCAAATCAGCCTATGAGCGACCATTCGACCACGGCCCCACCTCCGGGAGCCCTGGACCCCCACGACACTGCCTTCTTCGGACATCCGCGCGGACTCTCGACACTGTTCTTCACCGAGATGTGGGAGCGTTTCAGCTTCTACGGCGGGCGTGCACTCCTCATCCTGTTCATGACAGCATCGCTCGCGGAGGGCGGCCTGGGGATGGACGCAGCTACCGCGGCGCCGATCTACGGCATCTACGTGGCCTGCGTCTACCTGCTTGCGCTCCCGGGCGGCTGGGTGGCTGACAGGCTCATCGGGCAACGGAATTCCGTGTTCTGGGGCGGAGTCCTGATCGCGGCGGGTAACTTCTCGCTCGCGACTCCCGGAACGATGTTCTTCTACCTCGGTCTCGCACTCATCGTCCTCGGCACCGGTCTCCTCAAGCCCAATGTCAGCGTGATCGTCGGGGACCTGTATCCGGAGGGTGGCGCCCGCCGCGATGCCGGGTTCTCGATCTTCTACATGGGAATCAACATCGGCGCCTTCGTCGCACCGCTGATCGTCGGTGGCCTGGGAGAGAAGGTCAACTGGCATCTCGGCTTCGCCACCGCCGGAATCGGTATGGTTCTGGGGCTGATCCAGTATCGATACGGCTTCAAGTTCCTGCGGGACGCCGGCAAGCTGAAGGACGAGGCGCTGTCCACCCGCGGGCAGGCCTGGCGGATGGCCGGACTCGGCATTGGGGCGCTGGTGGCAATCGCCGTGCTCCTGTACTGGCTCGGAAGCGTCGGGATTCTCAACATCACGATCCAGGGCGCGGCGCAGATCACCGGCGTAGTAATCTTCGGCGTCGCCGTGCTGTTCTTCGGCTCCGTGCTCGCGTTCGGTCACCTCGAGACCATCGAGAAGAAGCGGGTCGTGGTGATCTTCTTCCTGTTCATCGGGGCCGCGATTTTCTGGGCCGGATTCGAACAGGCCGCCTCTTCGCTGAATCTGTTTGCCGACCAGCGCACGGACCGTGTGATCTTCGGCTGGGAGCTGACCACGACTTCGCTCCAGGCGGTCAACCCGCTGTTCATCATCACGATGGCTCCGGTCTTCGCCTGGCTGTGGGTGTGGCTGGGAACACGGGATCCTTCGATCCCCGTGAAATTCGGGCTCGGCCTGGTACTGCTTGGAATGGGATTCTTCGTCATCGCCTGGGCCGCGACCTACACGACACCCGAAATGGCCGAGAGCTCCTCGATGGGAGTCTCCCCGGCCTGGTTGATCGCGACCTACTTCCTGCACACCTGCGGCGAGTTGTGTCTGAGCCCGGTCGGCTTGAGCGGCATCACGAAGCTCTCGCCACCCAAGTACGTGGGCCAGATGATGGGCACCTGGTTCATGGGTGCGGCGCTCGGCAACCTGATTGCCGGTCTCGTCGCCGGATACTTCGATACGCTTCCGCTGCCAGGCCTGTTCGCCTGGGTGGCGATTACGGTGAGCGTGGCTGGCCTGTTCTTCTTCGTGTTCAGCCGCCCGATCAGCCGGTTGATCGGCGGCCACATCTGATCGGCTGATCTTCTGACCCTCGGGTCCCGGCGGGGCGTCTGTCAGGGGCTCTGCTGCGGTCCTGCTGGCCCTCCAGCTTGAAACGGGCCGGCTCCTGACAGGGAGCCGGCCCGTCTTTCTGCCCCTTCGGCATGACTGTTGCTCACATGCAACAGTGCACGTGCTAGTTTTTGCATTTCTGAACGGGGGACACTGTGAACGTGTTCAGCGGGATTGGTCCGTTCGACGAGCGCGTCGGGGGCTTCCGGGACGGAGGCCTGTACCTGATCGCCGGGGGGCCGGGGTCCGGGAAGCTGACGTTTCTGCTCCAGGCGCTCGATCGGGGCGTTCGGGACGGAGAACGGGTCGCGCTGGTGTCCGGCGCTTCCCCACAGGAGATCCTGGACGAGGCCGCGTTCTGGGGGTTTGATCTCCGAACTCCTTGGAAACAAGGACGTTGCATTCTCATCGGGTTCCGGGGTGAGTTCTCCCGGCGCGTGGTGCACACCCCCGATCCGGGCGAGGCGTTCGCCGAGCTGTCCCGGTTGCTGGATGGACCGGTGGCCCGCCTCGCGATCGACCCCGGGACGTTTGTATGGGACACGAGGGCCGGACCGGCGATGGCGCAGCTGTTTCTCGAGTGGATTCGCGAATTGGGCGCCACGACCCTGGCGACCATTCCCGAGGGACTCGACGAGGGGCACGGACCCTCTACGGAATGGGTAGTCCAGAGGGCCCAGGGTGTATTCCAGATTGCCCGACATCCTCGCGGCCTGCACGAAGTGAGCGTCGAGAGAATGACGCCCCCCGTGGACGAACCGGGGCCGATCTCCCTCGAGCTGGCGCCGGGGGCTGGATTCGGCGCTCCCACAGGCCGATTCGACAGGAGACGCGGGGGAACGCGTCCGGATTCCAGGCGGCTGCTGCTCGTCAGGCTCACGGAGACGATACCCTCGGACCTGGAAGGCTGGCTCGGACGCCGGTTCGACGTGGAAGTCGCCGACGATCCGCTGCGCGCCATCACACGACTGCAGGCCGATACGTTCGGCGCCGTCTGCGTGTACAGCGGCCGGGAGCGTGCTGAAGATGCCGTCGAGACCTGCAGGACAGTGCGAGCGATCTGTCCCGCTGTCCTCCTGCTGCTGTCAGACGAGCCGCTGCGCGCTGTCGATACTGCGCGGGCCCTGGATGCGGGGTGTGACGACGTCCTGTCCGGATCTGTCGATCTGCGCGAGCTGGACTCCAGGCTCAGGCGCGCTACCGAATCGACCAAGCACCGGCCGGCGCAGGAACGTGCGCGCCCACCTGCCGCCGCCGGACCGCTGGACGATGCGGAGTTCACGCACCTCGTCTCCGAGCGACTGATCTCGGAAGGGCTGGATCACTTCAGCGTCCTGCTGATCGATGCTCCGACAGGACGCGAGTTGGGACGTGTCCTGTTCGACAGCGTACGAGCCGACCAGGGAGACCTCGTGGGGCCGGTCCGCCGTGGCTGGGGCGTGCTGTTGCAGGACGCAAGGGCCCAGCAGGCGGAGGTATTTCTGCAGCGGCTCCGTGAATCACTGGCGGAGAACGGCTCCGACATGCCGTTGTCAGCTGAGATTCTCGCGGCTCCCGAACAGTCTGAGCGAATCCGTGCGATGCTCGGCGACTGACGAGATCTCGAACGGTTCCGGAGCCTGATTCCGATGGCGCGACGAGACGCTGAGCAGCGATTGTTGCCCTACTGGCTGCGTTTCCTCGCAGTCACGGCAGCGTTGCTTCTGGCTACGGGCGTCCTGGTGCTCGTGGTGATGCCGCAGCGGTTCGTGCTCGAAGCAGGCCTTCGGGAGTCCGGAGTGAGCTTCCCGTCGTCACGAGTGGGATTCGAAGCTCCAGAGTCCGCCCCGCTAGTTCAGCCACAGCCGCGTCGCCCCGTGAAGCCGGCGTCGGTCGCGGGACCGGCGGAACGCCTGTGGAGCGAGCTTGGGCCGGTGCTCGAAGCCGAGCGCTGGGATGTAGCGCTCGGATTGATGGACGCGTACCTGCGTGACCGACCGACGGACCTATCGGTGAGGCGCGAGCGCGCCCGGACACTTGCCCGGGCCGGGCGAATGTCAGCGGCAGAGGCCGCGTGGGAGAGGCTCGCCATCGAGACCGGGTCCGTCGTGGATCGTCTCGAACTCGCCAGGATGCTGCGCGACCGGGGCGACTACGACCGTGCGATCGCCCAGTACGAAGGACTGATCGAGGATCGTCCGAACGAGCCGGCCCTGCGGCGAGAGTACGCCAGCACGTTGCTGTGGGCCGAGCGATACCCGAAGGCGATCGCGAGCCTGCGCCTGTACCTCGATCGAAATCCGGGCGACGATGAGGCGCGCCTCGATCTGGCCCGGGCGCTTTACTGGGGCGGGCGGCCCGCCGACGCCCGGGAAGTGCTCGCCGGGATTTCGAGTACTTCCGCGATCTTCGCAGAGGCCCGAGCACTCGATTCCGAGCTCGCGGCCGTTCTTGCCCCGCCACCGGAGCCGGAACCGCCCGATCTCACGACCGTCGAACGGGCGCGCGTCGCTGCTGCGGATGGCGATCTGAGCGCCGCAGCCACGTTGTACGAAGCGGCCCTGGATGCCACCCCGGATGACCGGTCGTTGTGGCTGGAGTGGATCGATTTCGTCCAGTTCCGGCTGGAAGACGAAACCGGGGCCCGGGACGCGCTGCTCCTGTATGCAGAGCAGTTCGAGCTTTCACCTGACCAGATGTTTCGCCTGGCCGAGCTTCATGCATGGACGGGCCAGGAATCCGAGGCGATCGCAATCCTCGAGGCGTTGCTTGCCGGACAACCCGGTTACGCCGACGCCTGGGTAATGCTCGGGGATCTTCGCAGGTGGAGCGATGACCCAACCGGAGCATCAGACGCATATCGGAGCGCCCTGGCCGTGGACCCGACGAACTCAGCGGCCCGTAACGGCCTCGAAGAGCTGAGACTTCGCCGTGAAACCATCGTGGCGTACAACGAGCCCAAGGGCTACGGGCCAGACACGAACCTGTTCTCGGACTCCGATGAGTTTCTCAGGTTCGATCTCGCCGGAGACGCTGGCTTTCGCTGGGGAGTCGATGCCCTGACCCTGCGAGGCGGCTATCGGCGGCTCGAAGGATACGACCTCACGGGCCTGCTGACCACGGACGAGGGCGGGTTCGGGGAGACGACGTATGCGCACTGGTGGAGCGAAGCGGCGATTCGGACCGCGCTCGAGCTCGGCGTGGAACATCTGAATGGCTTCGGCACCCAACCGTCGGCGGCCATCGATGTACAGGCTCCGAATGTCGGCGGCTTCTCCCTCACCGGGCGCCTCGAGACGATGCCTGCATACAGGCTCTCGAACACGTACGAGAGCGTGGCCGCTCAGGTTCGGGCCGATCGACTGTTCGTGGCGCTGTTCCGCTCGCTCGGAGACAGCTGGGGTCTGGGCGGAGCACTGGACCTTGGGGTATTCGACGGCGGTGGTGAAACGAATCCGCGATATTCAGGCTGGGTCACGCTGTCGAGGACTCTGTCACCCATCCTGACGGCGGAAGTCGGCACGAGCTTGCTGGGCTTCGGCCAGGCAGCGCCTGCGCCGGCCGGCCGCCGGCTGTACTGGGACCCGAAGCTGTACTGGGCGACGACGGCAGCAGTGTCGCTTCAGTCGATTCCGGACCGCGGTTGGGGCTGGAAGGGCCGGCTCACCGCCGGCGCCGCGTACGACGATGAACGTGACCTGTCGGAGCCTGGCTGGGTACCGCAGTTCGGGGTCGAGGGGGGCGTGGTGCTGCGCGGCGAACAGCAGGACCTGGGGCTGACCGCGTTCTACCGACGGGGCCGTGAACAGGACTACAGTTCCTGGGGTCTCGAACTCGTAATGATCGTGAGGCCGTGAGCGTGGCCCGCGGTCGAGGCTTTGGTCCGATCATTCTGTTGACGATCGTCGTCGGAATGTCGGGAGCGTTCTTCATCTGGGTTCTGCAGTCTCCCGACCAGGTCCGGGTGTTTCTCATCCGACTCGTGCTGATCAGCCTGGTGATCTTCCTGGGGATCCTGCTGATCAGGTTCTTCACGTTGCTGTGGTTCGGATTTCTGCAG